>Ga0308021_10000268_pt1 | contig 24754 bp, 29 predicted proteins | sample Neamet351_FD_201296 | JGI IMG/M metagenome (GOLD analysis project Ga0308021, IMG submission 201296) | Marine microbial communities from water near the shore, Antarctic Ocean - #351 | ecosystem: Environmental > Aquatic > Marine > Unclassified | place: Southern Ocean | collected 2014-10-02
TTGAAGATCCAGACGAATGATCTTAGCACCAGCGAATAATTGCATGATAATTGAACCTGTAACGATTGGTCCAATTCCTAAGTGCATGATGGTACCTGAAGCACCAGCCATGATTGAACGGAATCCACTGAATAAGTCAAGTGCTTGTCCAGATAGACCCCAAAGCATGACGTTGGTCATTGCGAAGTAAATAATCAGAACTAGAGTTGTAGTCCATAATTTCTCATTAAAGCGAACGTGACGCTCTGGCTTAGTGATTGTAGGATAGGTGTCTACGAATCGACGTAGAGCATACAAACGGCTACTTTTTTCGCCACTGTACATGAAACTAGTCAAAGTAGCAGCTGCTCCAAATCCAAGGAGTATTACTCCAACTAGAAGGTAACCTACGAGTTCTTGATGAGTACCATCAGCCCAGCGGTTAGGTCGGCAATACCAAACTGCTACTCCGACGAATGCTAGCCATCCTAGCATCTTACCATAGCGTCCAATGATTGGGACTTCTTTGAGAGTCTCTGGTAAATCTTTAGTGAAACACAAAATCATGTATGCGACATATGCCACACCGAGTGAGAATCCGAAGATTGCACCATCCTGTACGTTCTGAGAGACATTCCCTCCAAACCCAAGAGCGGTTTCGAATGCTTCGTATTGCCAATATCCGAGCATACCAAAGTACAGTATACCGGTTAGGGCTACTGCCCAGGGAATTGATTGCTTGCCCATTTCACATTCCTCCTTTGTATTGTTATGTCTCATCAGTCATGAAGATAACGGAATAAACCTCATGTGAGGTTATTATTCCATCTCCTCATCATCGTCGCCGCCTTCAATTGATCCGCCTGCAGCTGAGAGTTTCTCTGCTGCTTTTGCTGACCATTCGTCGACTGTAACAGTTAGTGCTGTGCTTATTCGTCCAGAGCCAAGAAGCTTGTCGATTCCCATTTCTGTTAGATTTACTGAATCTTTTCCTTCTGCCATTCCTTCTAAATCGCTTACATTACAGGTAATGTAAACGGTTCTTAGGCTAGGGTCACGGTTGAAACCGTGCATACCCCAGTGGTCTGGCATGTACTTGATTCGGGTCATGACACGATGCTTGTTAATTCCAGCGAGACCACGTCCTCCACGCTTACCAGCTCCACGGCCAGCCTTGTGGCCTCTTCCGTGTGTACGACAGCGTCCACGATGTTTGTTTGCTTTACTCATCATTCATCACCTCAAATCATTCTTTCGACCAAAGCCGAAATGTCTTCTCCACGAGCACCTAGAGCGCCACCAATGACGTAGGTACGCTTTAGTCCACCCCAGCCCTTTGGGCCACGAGGTGGGTGAAGGCGGAATACACGCTTCATGTCTGGCATGTCCTTGACAGTTGCATCACCTGCTGTGATTGCTACTGCAAATTCCTTAATCGAACCAAATTCTGTTGCTTCCTTAACATCAGCATCAGTAATACGCTTGTCACCAATTAGGCGTCCACGCTCGGAGATCATCTTCTCAACAAGTCCAGCATCTGCATTACCCCAAGTAATGTAATCCTTAGACTTCTGAAGCATTCCTCTGTATTGTGGAGTATCAGGAATTATGACTGCGTGGTTAACACGAGTCAAATTCAACATTCCCATCGTTTCTTTAATCGAGTGCTCAACTTTGACGTTAGAGCGAGCACGTACAACAATCCAACTCATTCTAGTAGCCTCCCATTATGTATAAACAACTCAGCACGCTGAGTTTGATTAACACGAGTACGATTAAGTTGTGCAAGAGCGTTGAATGTTGCTGCTGCATAATTGATTGTAGTACGAGTTTGTCCCTTTGTACGAGACAGAACGTCGGTTATACCAGCGAGTTCTAGAACACGCTTTCCGGTTTCTCCGATAACCAGTCCCTTACCAGAAGGTGCTGACATCAAAGTAACACGGGTAGATCCTGCTTGTCCCTGAACCTTGAAAGGAACAGATGTACCAGGCCCTACGCTTGATTCCCAAGAACCATTGCCACGCTGTACCTGAATCATGTTAAGCTTAGCAGCGGTTAGTGCCTTGCGGATAGTTTGAGAGACTTCTTTGCCCTTAGCCATTGCAAGTCCGACATATCCGTCCTTGTTTCCGACACATGCCATTACGTTGAAGCGGACACGTCGACCGGAGTCAGTCATTCTTTGAACCATGTTAACCTTGATGACTTCATCTTCGAGGTTTGGAATCAATGCATCTACGATTTCGACTTCACGAATTGGTAGTCCTGAAGCAATTGCTTGCTCGTAAGTAATTATGCGGTTAGCCATTACTTCACGGCCTAAGCGTGTTCTTGGAGTCCATGTACGAAGTGCTGAAATTGCTTCATCAGCAGGTGTACGACGTGGACGGCGTCCACCTTCGGTTACCTTTTCTTCTTGTGTTGCAAAGGCCTTGATTAGACCTGGTGCCATCTGGGATGTTTCATCACTCATATCAGAACGCCTCCTCGATTTTTGACTTGGTTGCTTCAACTACTGAAGCATAGGATTCATCGATGTGTTCGCCGTTAAGACGGCTTTCGACAGGAAGTACAGATTCCCCGTGAGGAATCTCAAGCCCTGCATCAACCATACCCTTTAGGGCAGCAAATACACGATTTCCGTTTGAACTAGCAGCCAATCCAATGTCAAGCACTGCCTCGTCATGTCCTGCAGCAAGTGCGGACTTTCCAAGAGCATAGCCTACAAGGTAGGATGCTGGAAGATTCTTGCGTGAGTTAGCCTCAGGCCAGCCATAGCGAGATACTAGATCATCACCAGTTACTGACAGTTCGACCTTGTCTCCATCGTCCTTCCAAGAGACGACTTGACAAACTACACGAGTGTTAGAGATTCTAACTACTGCACGAGCTTTTCCACTCTTCAGAAGTTTAAGACGGCGACGATAATCTGTTTCGCCAGTTCGTCGACGACGGTATTGGTTACGTTGTTTTGATCCGTTTGCCATCATTGTTCACCTCCAATGGAGATTCCTTCAACGGTCATCTGAGATTTCATATGAGCGATTGAACGGTAAGAGCCACCCTTTGCCTTGAGGTAGTAGTGACGGTATTGTGAGCGTTCTAGAGTTCCCTCTTCACGCATGCCTTTGAGAGTACGGCGTTGTGCACGAATAATAGCCATCCACTGCTTCTTACGTGGATTACGAGCATTAGCGGTACCTGACCTCTTTCCTTGACCTTTCTGGCGTCCCTTTTGCTTCTGTGCAAGGCGCTTTAGAGCGCGAACACGGGAAGTTCCTTTGATAGCCTTAGCCTTAATCCATCCACTGCCGATAGCCTCACGGATATCTTCTTTCTGGACAGATTGTGCTACTTGGTCTAGGTAAGATGGATTGATCCAAACACGGTGTACACCACATTTTAGAATCTGTGCTGCCATCTTCTTTTGATTAGTAATCTGCATCAACGATCCCTCCTGCGGTTTAGGACCCTGATTCCCAATTCATCTGCTCGAGAGTGGATAGTCTCACGCTTGCGGCCACCGACGGTAGCGCCAACACGAGCTGCTTGAGATTCAGCATCAATTTGATCTAGATCACCAGAATTGTGAACCATTACCTCTTTGAATCCAGATGGGTGCAAACCGCTAGCAGCGTTAACCTTACCATGTCCAATACGGACTAGGGAGCCACGATACCTGTAGTTGCGGCGTTGCTTGTTATCCATACCATGAGGCTTTCTCCAACCGGAGCGAGATAGACGCTTGTAGCGGAACCACTCTGTTCTGCGGAATGAAGGGGTTGCCTTCTTTTGCGCAGCACGTAGTGCGAGAGCAGCTCTTAGTTCATCGGACAAAATCGGCTTCTGACGAGCAACATGCACCGCATCAACTTCCTCATCGTCCCAATCTTCATCTTCATCCTCATATTCTTCCTCTGTGGATTCTTCCTCTGTGGATTCTTCCTCTGCGGATTCTTCCTCTGCGGATTCTTCTACAGCAGGAGCAGTCGTTTCTGCTCCGTCTTGAAGGCGGGCTAGTAAGTCAGCCTTCTTTCCAGAAACAGGTAAACCTGCTTCCTTGAGTTGTTCTTTCAGTTCTGCAACTGTCATTTTTTCGTAATTACTCATCACAATTCCTCCTTCATGCCTTCTCAATCAGGTAAACTCCATCCTGGAATACACGTCGGTCGCGCTTCTTGATGGTTGTAGAGCGCTCGATATTGGCTGCAGTCTGACCGACTGCTTCCTTATCGATGCCACTTACGATAACTTCGATCTTGTTCTGGACCTTTACTTGGACCCCGTCGATAATATTGGAAGTTCTAGGTACTCTTTCTCCGAAGTAATTGTTTACAACGAACTGGTTGCCTTTGACAGCCATAGTCATAGGAAAGTGAGAGTACAGTGCTTTCAAAGTATATGTGAAACCATCTGTTACACCCTTTACCATATTGTTTAGGTGTGCATTCCAAGTTCCTGCTAGTGCTCTCTCCTTACGACGAGGTAGGTCGATACTAACTCGAAGGGTGTCACCTTCGTGGAAAATACTGTGCCTTGGACTAACAAATTCTCTAGAAAGATTACCCTTTGGCCCAGTGATTGTGATCAAGTCACCATCAACAGCCGCAGATACTCCTTCAACAAGTTTTACTGTGTGTTCAATTCGGTCTAATTTTACCATTCAAATCACCTCAGAATACGTATGCAAGGAGTTTGCCACCAATTCGGTGCTCCTTTGCATCTTTGTGGTGCATTATACCACTGTTAGTAGTCAAAATCAGAAGTCCGAAATCTTGTGCAGGAAGGTAACGACCTTCCCACTTATCGAATTCCTGGCGGCGGACCGAGTGGCGTGGTTTGACAACGCCACATTTGTTTATGGCGCCGCGTAGTTGCACAGTATAACTGCCTCCACGTCCGTCGTCGTTCTTCTCAATCTCTCCAACATAGCCGGAGGACTGCATTATATCTAGCACAGATCCAAGTAGATTGGATGCTGGTGAGAGATTTACGTTGTACTTACCAGCTTGCTCTGCGTTGTAGATCTTTGCTAGTGCATCATTAAGGGGGTCGAATTGCATACATAATCACCTCAATTCATTTTCTTAAAACCTATTTGTGGAGCAACATCACGGAAACACTGTCTACAAAGACGTAGACCGTGTCGACGAATCATTCCTCTTTTACGGTTGCATCTGCGGCATCCGTTTGTTCTTCCAATTTCTTCACCATGATCTCGTGCCATTTTCACTCCTCCATGATTGTGATGCCAAATGTCTCAACAAACCATGCTCTGGCATCATCAGCATTGGTTCGATGGCTTTGTGCAACTTTTGCACTGCGACGGCGACGGCGGCTGACACGGTGGCCAGGCCTCTCTAGGACGACATTGATGTCCATGCCAAAGATTCCGATATCTGGATCGTATTTTTGATCAGGGAAATCGGTATAGTCTGGAATTCCGAATGACAGGTTTCCTGTTCTATCGAAGTTCCAAGTTGGGATAACATTCTCACGGACCCAAAAGGCATTTTTCAGGAAATTGTTGATTGTTTCAGGGTCACGCATGGTAGCCTTGCATCCAATCGGGAATCCAATACGTACCTTCAGGTCACGGTTTTGTTGCTTACCCAGAGTTCTAACCGGGGTAATACCTGTAACGACTTTCAAAACCTTTTCTGCATTGGTTAGGCGGTCTCCACCTTCTCCAACACCGATGTTAACTACTACCTTGGTAATACGTGGTAATAGCATTGGGTTTACTGATTCGCTCACAAGCTCACCTCCACACCAGGTAATGCACACTTGCCGACTGTGAATACGTTATCAGCAATTGTTCCGAATCCTTCGAATACTACTTCGTTAGGCATACTGGAACGCTTTACAATGAAATTGGTTACATCGGCAAGCTTTCCTACGTGAATTCCTCCAACCAGCATACAGCGAGTTCCTTCACCGAACTTGATGTGTTCGATGACCTTCTGTTCTGGGAGGGATATCTTCAGTGAATCTCCAGTCTTGTGTTCTCCTGCTTCATCGACGATGATATTTCTTCCATCGTGAAGGTGAACCTGTGTCTTTCCGCCCTTGATAGTGGACTTGCCTTCGATACGGCAAACCTTCCAAGATGCTTCAGCAGCAGATATTAGACGGTAGCGAAGACGACCATTAGTGTCTAGGACACAGCGGTAATTGTCTTCACCAAGAGTTAGAACATCCATTACTCCAACACCACGGCGAGTATCTTTGACGATACGTCCGTCGACCTTTGCAAGGCTATTGTGTAGAATAGTACGGACTTCACGAGTTGATCTTGCTAGACCTATTACATCTCTAATGATAATGTTTAGAGGCATACATCTCTCAAGACTGTGGGCACCTGCGCTAGGACGGGTTACCCAAACGGTGGTTTTACGCGGAAGTGGCCAGCTACGAGGGATGGCCAAACGCTTCAAATGACTACTGCTTCCCATTTTATTCAACTCCTTTTGCGGTTAGGCGTTGCATACGCAACTTGTCCGTCTCGTCAAGTTTAGTGACGACGACGTTGGAGGAGTGAACCGGCACTGCCTCTTCTCTGTTGTCTGACTTAGTAGCGGTTGCACCTTCTAAGAAGATACGACCTGTATTGGATTGTACAGTGATTACTTTGCCATTAAGTGGATCTGCATTGCGCTTTCCACCGACTCTCTTGCCGCCATGTGCAAAGTCTCCACGTACTACGCGGACTGTGTCACCGACACGAATTGTTACGGAGCGGACTCCGGCAAGACGTGCGTCTGGCTTGTCAAGTTGTAAGCGAGCGCGGACGCGCTTGCGCTTGATGTGCATTGGCGCATTGAATTGCGCTTTACGCTGTTTTCCTGGTTTACTGCTCTTAACCATCTGAATCACCTCATACGATTTGTTTCGCTGTTGCAGCGATACGCGGCCAGCGTTCTGCTGACTCACGAGATACAGGTCCCTTAATATCGGAACCTTGGACTTCGCCTTTCTCATTAGTAATGACACAAGCGTTGTCCTCGAATTGAACCCATGTTCCATCCACTCTACGGAATGGACGGCGTTGGCGAATAACTACAGCGTTGAACATCTGACTACGTGTGTCAGGTGTACCGCGCTTTACGGAGACCTTAATCAAATCTCCAACACCTGCTGCTGGATAACGGCGTCTTGTACCACCGAGCTTAGGGACACCGATTATTTGTGCAATCTTAGCACCGGTATTGTCTGCGACCTGAAGTCTTGCCATTGTTGGCAGACCACGGGTTTGATTACCTGCAATTCCACGCATCAGACCTCACCACCGTTGTTTTCAATAACACAGAAGGAGACTGTCTTGGAAAGCGGACGGCATTCCATGATTTTCACTTTGTCGCCAACTTCGACTCCGCCAATACAAGTAGGTAGGTGAGCTGCAAGAGCACTGGTGCGCTTCTCATATCTCTCGTACTTCTGCATGTATCGAACATTAGCACGTTCGACAACAATTGTACGTCCCATTCCTACACTAGCCACAGATCCTTCGAGCACTTGGCCACGAAGGCGCAAGGACCCATAGAACGGGCAGTTTTCATCATCATCCCAATCGCCTGTTGGCGGTTTTACATCAACTCCGATGTCACGCATCGTAATCACTCACTCCTATGGTTGCGGCAAATTCTGTCCTCGGAACGCTGCCGCGAAAGCGCACCGACGATGGTAGCATTACTGCTACCGATATTGAATTCAATAGAATTCTTTCCAAGAACGACCTCACGATCATTCTCGAGAATTGTGATAGTTTCTCGGGTCTCGTCTATGACTAGACCACTACGGCCGATTAGGGCCGCGTCTGGAGAAGATGTGACAACCATGTCACGTCCAATCCAGGATTGATTCAGAAGTGCGTTAACCATATTAGCGCACCTCCACATTAAATCCGTTGACTGAGAGAACCGCTGCTGCCTTCTTCTTGTGATCTCCTTGTAGTTCGATCACACGGCCCTTCACGGTACCACCTGCTGCGCATTTGTTCTTCAAAAGCTTAGCAAGTTGATTGATGTCGATTGCGGTATCAAGAATTCCTTCAACCTTGGTTACAATCTTGCCATAGCGACGGCGGTCGGTGGTGATTGTGGCCTTCTGTTGCTCCTTAGCAATTTCCTGACAAATACATAGTTCATCGGGTAATCCGCATACGTTACATATTGCTGCCATTCTCATTTCACCTCCTTTCTCTTGTTTGTTTTTGATTATTTCACTGTGATACCATCTTGGTCCTGATGCGCGCAATTGAACGGCGGCAGGCTTTGAAAGCACCCATGTTTGATGGCGTACCACCAAGGGCTTGCTCAGCACGAAGCTGTAGAAGATCTTCTTGTAACTCTGTCAATCGGTCTTGGAGTGCTTCAGCACTCATCGATGCGATTTCACGGTTTGAAACGTAGGTCACTTCGATTCCTCCTCAACAGGTGGTGCTTTGCTTGCTAATTCTTCGGCTTGCATGCGCAAGTCTTCTTTAGAGTAAATTGTAATCTCGTGAGGTAACTTGGTTCCCTTACGCATGATTGCTACAGATACACCAATGGTTCCCAGTTTCTTGATACATACTGCGTATCCTCTGTCCATGTGTGTAATTGCTGTTTCACCGCAGTACTTTACGTGACCACGGATGAATTTCTGAGTTCGGTTTCTGCTACCAGTAAGCTTTCCTGCAAGGACGATAATTACGCCACGTGCACCTGCTTCCATGATATTGAGTGCAGCGGAATGTCCAGCACGGCGGTAATACCATCCACGCTCCATTGCGCTAGCAATCTTTTCTGCCATAACTTGAGCGTTTAGTGCTGCATCTTCTACTTCGTCTACCTTTAGACGAGGATTTTCAAGATCAAATTCTTCACTAAGGCGCTTCTGTAGATCGTTGATAATCTTACCCTTGCGCCCGATAACCATACCTGGGCGTTCAGCCTTGATTGTAACTTCTGTACCGCTAGGGGTACGGCGAATTTCAAGTCCGCCAAATCCGGCTTTCTTGGTGTTGGTCATCAAGAATTCTTTGACTAGGTGGCGCTCGACGTTACGGTCGATAATGCGTCTTAGTGTACTTTTATTTTCAGCCATGATATTCACCTCAGAAGTCGTCCTCCAACTCATCTTCAGCGCCGCTGAAGTCCTCTAGAAATAGTTCGAGATTTACTCGATAGTGGTTCGATGGAGTTGCACGACCACGTGCACGTGGAATCCATCCACGCTTAATCTGGCCACGGTGTGCAGCGCAGTGAGTGATAACCATCTCTTCAGGGTCGATGTCTTCGTACTGATGGCGTGCATTTTCCATACAACTATCAATCAACTTTAGCATGATTCGACTACCCTTGACCGGGTAACGACCTGGACCGATTCCACCTTTACGGTGTCCGACCATAGAAGGACCGGATCGCTTGCGCTTCTTGTTTCCAGATCCCATACGGTATGGTACAGCTACTGCCTTGTTACGAATATCTGGCCTGTCGCTATCGATTTTCAATACGTTGTTGAGGAATGTTACAGCCTCACCAGCGGTAAGATTCTTGATTGCACGAGCAATCTCAAAGAGGTGTTTTACGTGAACATCGCTGTTCACTGTACGAGCGGTAGCGAGACGGCTTCCCTGAAGTAGCTGTGTGTAGCCCTTCTGAGGGAGTTCCTTACGCTTGGACCTGCGGTCCATTTCTGATTTCTTCCAACCCATAATATTCACCTCACTTCAATGCCACGTGTGCAGAAGATCGTGTCGCACCAACACCAGGTCCGGAATGCGTAACATTCCGGCGGGTTAGAGCGAACTCTCCAAGATAGTGGCCTATCATCTCAGGCTTGACTTCGATTTCAATGAAATTCTGTCCATTGTGGACAGCTATTCTCATTCCAACGAACTCAGGCAGGATTGGGACATCACGACGATGTGTACGTACTGTGCGGCCGGTTGAACGGCGCATACGTGCTATGAAATGCTCATTTTCAGTGGATAAACCACGAGCGATAGATCTGCGTGTACGACTGGTTAGTAGTGTAATCACAGAAGGAGCGCTAGGATCTTCTTCGGATGGCCAAATCGGCATCGTTTTGAGTTCCTCAACAACATATCCACGGTATGTGAATTCTTTCTTCTTACGACCAGTTACGGTTGTGCTTTTCTTACGAGCCTTTCTTCGGCTCGCTTTCGGTGTCATGAAGGATTTCTTCTTTTTTGCCATATTATTTCACCTCAGACCTTCTTGCCGCGGCCTCTTCCTGTGCGGCTTGGAGCTATGTTACCGACCTTAGCACCCGGAGGGGTGCCACGAGCGACGGAATTCGGACCGTGAACCGCTTGGTGATTTCCTCCACCGTGCGGGTGATCTACTGGGTTCATTGCAACACCACTTACGTGAGGGAACAATTTACCACGGGCTTTTGCCTTGTAGTAAGCTGCTCCTGCAGTACGCATTGGCATTTCTCCACGACCATGCCCTGCGAGAACACCAATTGTTGCTCTGCATGTACGAGGCAGGTCCTTTGAGACACCAGATGGAAGTCTGACACGTACCTTGCCACCATCTAGGTGCGCTTCGATAGTTGCCGAGTTTCCAGCGGTTCGAGCAATCTTTCCTCCGTCACCAGGACGAAGTTCTAGATTGTTGATTGCAGTTCCTTCAGGAATTCTTGAGATGGAGGTTATGTTGCCCGGTCTTAGGGCTGCATTTTCTCCGATTGCAACACTAGAACCGACTGCGATTCCTTCTGTTGCAACAACCAGATTGGTTTGTCCATCAGGTAGTTTCAGACGTGCTAGCGGTGCTGTGTGGACCGGACTGTGAATCAGTTCGGTTACTTCTCCAACTACATCGTTTACACGAGGCATAGTGTTTGTACCGGGGAATCGGTGACTCGCCACGCGGTAACGTGGTGAGCTTCCCTTTCGTTGTGAGCGTGTTCGCTTACCCATGATATCACCTCATTAGAATGCGCCAAGACGCATTGCAGCCTCATCTGCATGGTAGCCAGCTGCCAGTTTGACGCTTGCTATCTTTCCATTCTTTGTATTGCGGACGTTGACTTTAGCAACCTCTGCATCAAATAAATTCTCAACCGCTGCTGCGATTTCTGCCTTAGTTGCGCTGCGGCGGACTACAAACTCAAGACGGTTTACGGAAGTTCTTGCTTCCATAGCCTTCTCCGTGATCCACGGCATCATGATTACATTGTACGGATTTACCATTCATCACACCTCCTTTCAGTTCAGTGCCTCCACTGCTGCCTTGGTGAAGACAGTTAGTCTGCCGAGGTCGCCACCAGGGGCGAGATGCTCAGCGGACAGGTCCTTAGCGGCGACAACGTCGACACCTGGGAGATTGCGTGCAGCCTTTGCAAGGCCATCCTTGTTGGCTACAACTAGTAAGACACTCTTAGGCGTCTTGTGAACTCGTCCACGCATTGTTGCTTTACCAGCACGAATATTGCGGCCGGTACGAGCACGGCGAAGGTCGTCTCCAAGTCCAAGTGCTTCGAATATTGCACTGACCTTGCGAGTTCCACCAGAGAGGTTGAATGCTTCAATGTCCATCGATTCACCATTCTCAGAATAATCTCCTAAGATAATTGGTAGAGTGGATATCTCTTCTGCGAAGCGATGCCCACGATTGATCACCATTGCAACATCAGTAGTTGCAGTTAGAGCAGAGTTGCGTGCAAGTCTTCGCTCATTGCGATTCAACTTACGAGACCAGTCTTTCTCGACCTTAGGTCCGTGAGCACGGCGACCACCCAATGTGTGAGGGCTTTGTGCACCACGGCGTTGACCGGTACGGCGCATGATACGAGAGACACCACGTCCCTTACCCCACCATTCGACGGAGTGCTTCATACCGCTCATTGGCTTACGCTTTCCAACATGTGCGTTGGAACCGTATGCTTGGCGTCGGTTTGCACGGGCGCTTGCAATTGCAAGTTTAACTAAGTCAGTACGAATCTCTGTATTGAAAGAAGCAGGAAGTGAAACCTTCTTGCCCAGTTCGATACCGATTTCGTAAACTTCCTGTAGGCGTCCAGCATCAAGCTCATCTTGCTCGATGGTGTTGATGATGTTGTGTACTGCGATCTTCATCTTCAGACCCCCTGCTTGCTAGCTGTACTAACATATGTAATTTCGAAAGGATGAGATGGCTTATCTGATCCACGAGTTGCGTCACGGAATCTGACCAATCTCTTTGCTGGACCTGGAAGGCTTCCCTTAACCAGAACGTATTCGGAATTTACTTCACCATAGTGTAGGAATCCTCCAGCAGGAGTAATTGCCTTTTCTTCAGCAGAAGCGATTGATAGAATACGCTTGTTGTACTCAGTACGCTGATGGTATCCGGTTTGTCCACCCTGACGGATGGTCTTACGAACATACCCTGTACCGAAGTCACCCATGTTACCATGTTGACGGCTCTTCTTGGAGTTCTTGTGAGATTGTAGTTTACCACCGAATCTCTTGATAACACCTTGCCATCCATATCCCTTGGTCACTCCGACTGCATCTACATAGACGCCTTCATCGAATACATCACCAATTGATAATTCTTGGCCCAGGTGTTCCTTTGCCCATTCTAGCTTAGCAGCGTAATCGCCACCAACTAGTCCAAGTTCCATTACTTCTGGAGTCTTGGAAGGGGTTCCTGTGATTGAATGTGGTTGTGTTGCTGCAATGATTCTAACTTCTATTAAGTCACCAGCATCTAGAGCATCAAGGTGCTTTTCGGAATCATGTACTTTCAAGGCATTGGTGTGAAGACGACGTAATAACTGAGGGAATGCCTCAGCAATCTTTTCTGAATCAATCCATGCCTCGCCAGCGGCTTGCTTACCGTATGGAGTCATTTTGTACCCACGAACGCCAAGTACTCTCATCTTAGGTACTTCTACAACAGTTACAGGGATTCTAATCTCCTGTCCTGCGCTGGTCGATTTAGGGTTAAGATCACGAGACATGACATGGGTCATGCCAGCCTTCCAGCCGGCGAATCCCTGAACACGGACCTCGGTTGCATCGGTTTCTGGCCACGACTTAACGCGTCCGAAATGGCGTACAGATCGCTTACGCGGGCTAAACGCCATACTTCCACGTCGTGGGTGACTCCTCTTTGTCATTTGTTCGGCCTCCTATGTTTCGATACACTACATTGGCCCCCCGATAAGGGGCGTGCAGAGGCTCTTCCGGTTGGGGAGTTGCCGTGACACTGGCTCCCAGTCCACGATTGGGACTGCGAGTAATGGGATGCGGTGCATTGCCCATTGTGTCTGGCCGCTCACCTTCTGAGCAGTCTGCCGACTTACCTCCCGTATATGAGTGGTTCGGTAATGAACGATGTATAGGGCCGCTGAGCGTCTATGGTAATTGACAGTCTTCAAGCATTGTGGTTGAGTCCTGAATCTGAACGTTAGGTTATGCAAATCCTCTTGAGCAACCGCCGCGCAATCATCGGCATGACCCCTGTGCTATCGCATCCCCGCCTCAGGGATGGGGTTGAAGCACGAGCATATCAATTAGCGGCTGCTAAACAGGCTATTTCAGGCTCTACGTTGGTCGTAATGCCCACTGGACTTGGCAAGACTGCAGTTCAATGGATGGCAATGGCTGAAGCGGTGGATGGCCCTGGAAAAATCGTTCTGGTTGCGCCCACAACCGGACTTGTAGCACAGCAAGCAAAAATGGCTCGAGAATTTCTAAATATCAATCCTGAACTAATTGTTACACTAACTGGCCAAGATCGCCCAGTGAAAAGAGAAGAGATATGGAAGGATGCAAAAATTGTGATGGCGACTCCACATGTTATCAGAAATGATGCCCGAAATGGCAGGATTCTACTTTCTGAAATCGATTTGCTAATCGTCGATGAAGCCCATCACGCGACCGGTTCCGATTCTATGGCGCAATTGGGAGACATGTACCTCGAAGCATCATCAAAAGCATTGGTACTTGCGGCAACCGCATCACCCGGAGTAAAATCTAGCAAAGTACTCGAAGTGATTCAAAGATTAGGAATCGAAAGACTACATGTCACGAGAAGAGAAGATGATTTGGTACAACCGTACATCACCTCGATGGAAATTGAAAAGCATGAATTAAATTTGCCAGATGAATTATTGGAAATTATCAGGCCATTGAGGATACTTGAAGCTGAAGAGGCTGAATTTCTCCGTAGAGGTGGATTCCTGACTGCAGCAGGTCGAATCACAACCGCTGCAATCGAAGAGGCTCAGCGAAGAGCAAGTGCTGCTATTGGCCGAGGGGATGCCCGAGGTTATGACGCTGCTAAACGAATAGGTGACCTTCGTCGACTTCACAGGCTTCTCGATTTGCTAGATACTCAAGGCCTAAGATGTGCGATAATGTATCTCGAACGAGCCAGGAATGATACCGATCGTAAAACTAAGCGTTTCCTTTCCCTATCTGCGGTTGCAGATTTCTTTAGAGAACATCAGAATCAAATTGAATATCATCCAAAACCCGCATTGGTGTTGGATTTGGTAACCAAAGGATTGGTTGGAGGTGGAAAAGTCATTGTCTTCACCGAGTATAGAGATACAGTGGATAACCTAATACAAATTCTCGAAGAGCAAACAGGAATTAAGCCAGGTCGATTCGTAGGGCAAGCGAGTAAAGGAAGTCAACTTGGGATGAAACAAAAAGAACAAATCGCCCAGTTGGAACGATTCAAAGATGGTGACATCAACGTATTGGTAGCAACTAGTGTAGGGGAAGAGGGGCTAGATGTACCTGCGGCAGATAGTGTGATTCTATACGAACCAGTACCAAGTGCAATTAGAGCAATTCAAAGGCGAGGAAGAACAGCCAGACAGAAAGATGGAGACGTACATATTCTATTGGCCAAGGGAACTCGAGATGAGTATGTTCAGCAGGCTTCATTGCGGCGTGAGGCATTGATGTATAGAACTCTAGACGCCTTGAAAAATCAGTCGAGACTACCTAGAAGAGCCCCTCCCAAATCAGATGTTCTCGCAGCATTTACTATTGCGGACCAAGGTGCAGAATCATTCATCCTGGCGGAACAAAAAAGATTGTTTAGAACTAAGGAAGTACCAAAGGAAAGCCCTCCTGCTAAAACAAAAGCAGCAAGTAAACCCTCTGCTCCATCGAATCGTCCAAGAGCACAAAAATCACTTGCTGAATTCTCCTCACCTCCCCAACAAGTCAAGCAAGACGATTGGTGGATGCCTGTTCTTGATGGAACTGTAACTCACTCTAGAGATGACGAGTCGGCAACTGCGGCTGCAGCAATGACTGAAGTCGACTCATTGGGTGAGGAGAAGGATTCAAAAAATATGATTACCATCGATCATAGAGAAGGAAATTCAACCCTCCCTGCCATGCTAAAATTGCATGGCCATCAGATAAGTATGGAACACTTGACTGTTGGTGACATTAGAATTTCTGATAGAGTTTTAATTGAAAGGAAAAGTGCGAGGGATTTGGTGGATTCACTCATCGATGGAAGGTTGATACATCAAGCAAGACGACTGTGTAGCGCAGCACCTAGGCCGCTAATCATTGTAGAATCCAATGAAACTCAAAGGGTCCATCCAAATGCAGTACATGGTGCAATGGCATGGATAACACTTGATTTAGGCCTCCCGGTAATAATGACTGGTTCGCCCGAACAAACTGCAAGGTTTGTATCAATAGCGGCAAAGAGAGAAGCTCGTGTTCTAGATCTATTGATGACCCATGTCAGAAGAAAACCCAAGGATGCTGAGAAATCGGCAATTAGTGCTGCATCCGCCGAGATTATGTCGATAATTAATGGCGAATCTGATGAAGGTCAATTATCCAAGAGGTGGTCAAATGAAGTACTCGTTCAAAGAGCAAAGATACTTGCTGAATTGCCAGGGATTGGCACTGTAACCGCTAAGAAAATAATGGCAGTTGCAGGAGATATAATGGGTCTCTGCACAATGAGTGAGCATGAACTGACACAAATAGATGGAGTGTCTTCAATTCAGGCAAAGGACTTGTTTAAATTCCTTCACGGGAGTTCATGAACCGATAATTAATGCACGTGTTCTTAGTTGTGCAAATCGGTCGGTAAAGTGCCCCAAAGCGAAAGCGATAATCTCGGTTAGGTTGACAACTGGAATATTGGTGTCTTTGTTTGCGACTCGACCAGCCTTACCTTGGTATGAATCTAGATTGGAATGAGATTGAGTACAAGCACTAACCAGAACTTGTGCACCAGCCCTCTTTGCATCATTCAGCACTCTTGCTGTCATCTTCATTACCGAATCTCCAAGAGAGAGTATTGAAGGATTACCAACGCTCGAAGTCCTTGTTTTGAAATCAACTGGACGTCCACCTAGTGCCGTAATCAGTTGCTCCATGTAAGTTGGATTCCAAGCATCATCGCCACCACAAGCACCCTTGCGTTGCATGTGTGGGCCATAGTAGCAAGCGATATCAAGATCTAATGGATTTACAACCGCTGCTTCGATTTTATCGAGACCGATTTCATCAATCAATACGTGTAGTAGATGGTTCGTCGAAATATTTGATGCATCGAGAGTCATTCCGGTCGTTTTCTCTAGCACTCGATTTGCTTTAGCTAAAGCGATTGGGTCTTTTTGGAATGTTTCTAATGATTCGTGAAGAATGCCCTGTGCTGATGCACAAGGTGTGATGATATCATGACCGCTTTTCTCAGCAATAGCAAGGTTTCTTGCATTAAGAGCAAGTTGCAAATCTTTGTTCCCTTGCTTGATGATATTTCCACCATCACTGTTGTAACCAACAATCTCAATCAGTTCGATGCCAAGACTTCGACATAGAGGCTGAATTGTATCTTCAACCTCTCTTGAGGATTGACGAACTACATTTCCGGGGTAATAGGAATACTTCACCATGGTTTCACCTCAGAATCTCCTGTCTAACTCGTTGAAAATCGCAACCACTTCGTGGTGATTAACAACCTTACTATTGAACATATCAGGCATCTTTCCAATACCTGCTGGAGGAACAAGCATACCTTGGAATCCACGCATCATTGGCCCACCATTTCTTGTAAATCCTAACATCATACGAAGTGAAACTCCATTCATAATGTTAGAACCAAGTCCTAATGGACCCAATACTGAACGGTATAGCGTTGTTTCGTTGACATTTCCAGACATCTTAACAGAGCGTGAATAATTCTTTACCAAACGCCCGGTCTTACCTGTAAACTTGTATTCTGCTAGCAAACGTGCGCGGGCAGCATACAGTGAATCTGCAGCTTGTGAACCATCTACCCCATGTCGATGAATCGAAGAGATGTCTGCCTCTGCCCAAACTCCACCTTTGCCTTGCATCAAATCGAACATGTGCTTGACATGAGAATTACCTGAACGTGAATCTTGGCTCCTTACCCATCGCTGTAGAGCGACTCCAGGGCCTGAGTAAACGTCATCCACATCATAGGTGTCTGACATTGCATTGATCAACTGGAGTGAACCAACATCCGCTAATGCGTGTAGGCGAATCGCTTCTGTAGAAGTCATTACACCCATTGGCTCCCCACTTTCAAGGCGCTCGCCTTGCCGTGGGTCTGCATCCATCCAAGGTTTGGAATTGGAACGAGCGGTATCGTAACGGTCGTAGGAGACCATTAGGTCCTTGACTACTTCATATCCAGGAACTGGTTCAAGCGTCATTGTTGCTCCTTCACCGATCAAGTCACAGATTCTAGTAGTATCTGCAGGCACAATTCGACCGTTTGCTTTGACTCCGGTTAGTGGATTTAGGCCAGCAATTCCACTCCTTCTGAAGGTAAGAGAACCATCTACATCTCCCTTTACAGCAACAAGGGCATCCTCAATGGTGGCATGACCGGGTAGTGCAACTGCAACTGTATCATATCCCGATTGTGCAATTATTGGGTCGTATCTGAAGATACGCATTGTAAGTGAAATAGTAGGTTGTATGATTGCCCCTGGGGTGAAATCACCATCGGAGGCGTCATCATCTTCATCACCAGAACCGTAAGCAATCATCGCTTCAACGAGTTCTTCATGGAATACACCGCTAGAATCGACACAAGCGATTCTAGGAAGAACTTCTGAGACCCACTGCTCCCATGGTTCATCAAAGTCAACATCACATAACTTGATTTCTAAAATCGATGTTGCACCGAGGGAAGAAAACTTCTGATCCCAGTCATGGCCTGCCTTACAGTACTCATCATAGGATGAATCGCCAATTGCACAAACAGAGTATTGAACTCCTGCTAATGCAGGGTTTGTACTACATGTCGAATTCCACAGAACCTCTGCATTGTCTGGCATCTCACCTTCACCCCAAGTTGAAGTGATTATGAGTATTCTCTTGTGAGTAGCAAATTTCGCTTGGTCATAACCATCCATGTCGATGACTGAACCTTCCAATCCATATGCTGCTGCTCTCTTGACTGTCTTCTCTGCCAATCCAGCGGCATTGCCGGTTTGTGAACCAAAGAATACTGCAAGACTGCGATCTCCTGAAAGAATGCTAGAAAGTACGCCTTCATCTGCACCTGCACCTGAAGCAAGCGCCACTGGTGCTGCAACTGCTTCGACAGCAGGAGCGGCTTCCTGTGGCTCTACTTCGACAGCTCCACCTTCGTATTCGAACTTGATGATTTCAACTGGGCAAGCATCTGCTGCTTCCTCAATCAATTCGGAATACTCTATACGAAATTCCGCTTTTATTGCAGAAAAGCCAGTATTTCTATCCAAAACGCCGTCTTCACGAACATCTGATTTAATTAGACTTGAGTCGTCAATTACTGCGAAAACCTCGGGTAAAATATCCTCACAAGCATCACAAGTAATGCAATCTTCCTCTATCCAGACCTTTGCGATGGTTGGCATGAGTTCACCCGTTGCTCACACTGAGCAATCGGCTCGACTCGGATGTAGTCTTTGAAGGTTCCTTGCCTCTCCCTAAAGGGAGAGTTCCATACGGGGCTTATTTCGTTAGCCGACATCACATATGGAAGTCATCCATTCCACCCATCATGTCGCCACCGGAAACACCCTTGGATGAAATAACATCATCGATACGTAGAATCATAATTGCAGTTTCGGTAGCAGACTGAATTGCCTGCTCAACTACACGTAGAGGCTCCAAGACACTTGCAGCATACATATCCATGACGCCGCCTTCTTCAACATTGATCCCGGAGTATGCTTTCCCATCTGAGTGAGCCTTTCTTAGTTCAATGATTGTGGTAACTGGGTCCAGTCCTGCATTCTCAGCAAGAGTGCGAGGAATGATTTCCAAAGCACTAGCAAATGCTTCAATGGCCATCTGTTCACGCCCACCGATGGATTCAGCATATGCTCGCAAATCACGAGATAATGCCGCTAGTACACTACCGCCACCAGTCAAAACTGTACCGTCTTCCCAAGCGACAGAAACTACTCCTACCGCATCATCGAAAGCACGACGAATTTCATCGACGACGTGTTCGGTGCCGCCACGTAGTAGAACAGATACTGATTTAGCTTCAGGGCAACCAGTTAGGAAGGTCATATCAGACTCTCCAATTTTGCGCTCCTCTACCTTTGCAGCTGCTCCAAGATCTTCAAACGTTAAGTCGTCCATATTTGTTACAACACGGCCACCTGTAGCCTTTGAAAGTGCTTCCATGTCGCTCTTTTTAGCACGGCGAATTGCAAATATTCCCGCTTTGGACATATAGTGCTGAGCAAGGTCATCAATCCCCTTCTGGCAGATTACAACATTTGCACCGCTTGCTTGGATTTTACTAACCAGCCCTCTGATGTAGTTCTCTTCCTCTTCCAAGAAAGATGCTAGCATTGAAGGGTCAGTAATCTGAATCTTAGCATCAACTTCCGTCTTCTTGACTTCAATTGCACTGTTAATTAGCGCGATTTTAGCACCGGATATCGAACGTGGCATCCCTGCATGTACTCGCTCTTTGTCGAGGATAATTCCATCGACCAAGGTACTATCCTTGATTGAACCGCCCTGGCGCTTTTCGACTTTAATATCCGACAAATCAACCATTCTTTCCCCATCTTCAATAGTTCCTACAGAGTTTACTGCGCGAACGCAGATATCTGCAAGGAATGACTTGACTGCTCCAGCAGACTTACCTGTAAGTGCAGTCTTGGCGACCTCCAATAATACAGCATCATCATTTTCGGTAGAGATTCCATGCGACTCTAAGCGACCAACCGCTTTTTCAGCAGCTAATCTAAACCCTTCACAAATTACAGTAGGGTGTACATTTTGTTCGATTAAATCTTCAGATCTCTTTAGTAATTCACCTGCAAGTATAACTGCAGATGTTGTACCATCATAGCAATGCTGTTCCTGAGTCTTTGCTACTTCGATAATCATCTTAGCAGCAGGATGTTCAATATCCATTTCCTTGAGTATAGTAGCACCATCATTGGTGATTACTACATCGCCCATGCTATCAACTAGCATTTTGTCCATTCCTTTAGGTCCCAAAGTACTCCTAACCGCATCGGCTACTGCTTTAGCAGCGGCGATGTTGTTGGACTGTGCACTACGGCCACGTGTCCTCTGAACTCCTTCTTTCAAGATGAATATTGGTGCTTGTCCATTCCCATACATATGCAAAACCTCTACAGTTCACCGGCACGGGGGGTATGTCTTCAACCCATCGTCGGAACAATATCGTCACTGATTGTCAAGCCACTGCTGACCGTAGTGGCTCCACTGGTCCATAGTCCAACCCTCTGGAAGGCCTACTGCAGGCACAGGAGGGCCCGCTGCAACCTCTACAGGAGGTGCTATTTGTGGAGTTAAACCTATGTCTGGAACGTCTTTTGGTTTTTCCATGGCAGCAACAGTTGGAGCAGCCGCAACCGCACCATATGTGGCAGAAAGAGTATCTTCATAGCCATCTTCAGACCAATCTTCCTCTTCCTCTTCTTCTCCGCCATTCACGACCATCAGTAGAGCACCGAGTAGTGAGATGATCAATGCACCACCAACAACCCAAATTCCAATTCCTACCCAATCAGTAGATCCACCGGTGTCAGAATTGACTCCATCACCATCTCCTGAAGATTTCTGCAGTGTCACCGGTAGTTCCAATGAAGCCGCATCTTCAACTGAATTTGAAATTGCCCAAACGGTAACATATGTCTCGATGAAATCATCCTCAAGATTTTCCAAACTTGAACTTTGGACTTCAAAGACAATAGTGACCTCTCGCTCGCCTTCAACTGGTAGCCAAAAATCCCTGTCGGTAGATTTGATGTCGGCACTATACCAACGATTTGTATCTCCTTGGATCACCGACACCGAGACCGATTGTCCCTCTGTCCATTGATTCCTGATACGAACAACTACTTCATACTCGCGAGGTTCGTCGATAATTGTCGATTCAGTCGATATAATTCGTAGGAAATTTTGTGCCCCTACTCTGTAAGTGCACTTACCATTGCCAGAAATTGTCGCATCATTTACACTGGTTGCGATAACTTTGAGAATTAGTTGGCCATTTGTACCATCAACAAAAGTAAATGTCACAGTTACGTTGTAAGTGGCGCCAGGCTCTAGCATAGGAGTCATATTTCCATCAACAAGTTGGGTGAAGTTAGCATTCATTCCATCTGGAACATCCATCGACATTGTGAATCTATCTGCTTCGTTCCCATCATTGCGAACTTCGAAGCGCATCGATTGTGCGACACCCCCTGGAATGTAAGATTGGTCTGCATCTTCATCAGAAACCGAAACTGCTGCAGTATCTGTAACTTCGATATTGATTGTGATTTGTTCCTTCACTGTTGAATCATCGATACTGGATGCTGTGATTCTCGCAGTATAAAGTCCCGGAGAAAGCCCCACTGGCATCGGAAGATTGAGTGCTACGCTCGTCTCCCCATCCCATGCATCGAGAACTGGAGTCTCGGATGCAGATAGATAGGCCTCTAATTTCCAATTTGATTGAACTAGTTCCAACGAATATGCTTCATCGTCATTACCGAGATTTAACAAATCGATGTAAACTATTCTAGAAATGCCATTAGCTGCAGCTTCAATTTCCATTTCCTCAGCAACCATCGAGATATCTCTTAGAACTGGAACCGCTATTTTCTTGGAGATTACATCATTTCCAAATAATGATTGTCCACAAGATGGACAAACTGCCCTAAGTGAGAATGGGACTTCGCCAGGCGTTGCATCAGAAGGTGCAGATACATTCAGTAACAATTCAACCTCTTCTCCTTTGATTAGAGGCATTGGCATCTGTACTATACTATGATTCAAGTCTGTAACAAATGAAACCCATCCTTCGGTTTGGAAGTTAGAAGTCACTGTATAGCCGGCTTCTCGATTTCCAGCATTCTGTAATTTGAATGGAATATCTGTAGTTTCACCAGGTATTAGTGTATCCGCTAGTAAAGGAGCCGTTGAAGAAAGATGTACTCCATATTGTTCAGTGATTGCAATATCTGATGTGATGCGACCCATTTCTCCGAGTTGAGTACCTCCTGCATCATCCCACCATATTTGCCAAACTTGTTGCTGAACATCAGCACCTGCTGGAATTGAAAGGTTAACCCAAATCTCTGTTGAATCCCCGCCCGCTATTGCAGGTAGGATTACATTTGTTCCATGCTGGGTTGGGTGTTCACTGTCTATTCTGATCATTGGTAAACCAGGATTCATCCATGATGAATTGGAAACATTTGACTGAATACGGACCTGTGCAGACATGTACCCGTTATTCTTGACTGTGCAAAACATAGGCACAATGGAATTAGGAGGGGTTGTGTATCCGCTTGTAGGATTATCACAGGTGATGTCCAGAGTGAACTCATTTACCTTCTCAATTCCAAACATTACGAAATCATCGACATGCATTCCGCTAGCTGCACCTGAGCCATCAGATTGGAATAGAATACCATATGACCATGAGTGCCCGCCAAGTTCTTCTGTTGGGTCCCATGAAATATTACTCCATGTGCCAGCGGTTGTACTTGGAGTATCATTAACGAAGTTGTGTGAAATTGTGCTTTCTGGAGCACCATTACCGCGCCATAATTCTAGAGCTACGAAATCACCAGCACCCATTTGCCCCCAAGTTTGAGCATGCATTTGAGCGGAAACTAGACCTGCTGAATTGAGTTGCATTTTGCACATAAATTGTGAATACACTATTGATAGTCCACCATCGAGGGATGCACCATTTCCACAATTGCTATCGTCGCCACGGAATGCGAAAACTAGCCTACTTCGTGAAGCAGATGGATAGTCTGAACCGGAATTGGAATGGCGCCAGTTTGCGTCACCAACTGCCGATGCCGAACTATCTTCTTGCCAGATACCAATGCCTGTTGCATCACTACCATCCAACGGATATTCACCACCGTAGAAAGTGGCAGGAGATTTTGAAGGAAGGGCACCATCGCGAACATCCCCCTCGGCATCCATATCATCTTGTGAAATCGCTACAGGCAAACTTTTCTCGAGAATATCATTTTCATTACGGTCATCGGCTGAATTGTAAACTGTAGCACGAATTATGATTCCGCCAGAAAGTTCGTTGCTTGAAACATTGAGGATCGAATGGGCGACAAATGCTTCCCAAGGGAAGGAATCGGTGTAAGATTGGCCGCCAAGCATAGGAACGGTTTGCCAAGTGGTTGAATTCATTATGTAGCCGATTGGATGAACCATTTCGACTGTCACTGCCGCACTAGAACCTTGAAGAGCGCCTCCTCCTCTCTTTACTTCAACTGAAATATCAACCATATCGCCTTTTGCGACATAGATGACAACGCTACCATCTGGCTGTATCCAATGGTTGGCTTCGGGTGAAGTAATCGTTATTTCTGAAACTGAAAAGTCGTCAGATGAACCCCCGCGACCAGAAGTCGCTTCGACATTACCTACAGTAACTGTAAGCATGGACTGCATTAGAAGAAGGGTCACCAATAGGAATGGTATCGACTTGCGCATATTCATCAACACACATGCGACATTCGTTTGGCATATGAATGTCCCCTTCTCATGTCCCCGTAGGGGACAGCGCAATGGCAGAACATATCTACTGTTTTAATCGCCTTGAAGGAGGCGAAATGAAGGGCAACCTTTGTGAAGCATAGAGTCGGGATACTATCGTGAGTGAATACTCGGACAAAGGGCCGCTAGCGGCTCGCCTCTGGTTGACAGGGCTTGTTTTCTGCCAGATATTCCTTACTCCGATGGCTGCATTTTCAATTACTTATTTGATTGACTTCCAATTTGCATCTGAGAATTTCACCATGACATTTCAGTCTGAAATGATACCTTGGATAGTCGCAGCATCACTTGCATACGGAATGCTAGCACTGTTGTTAGCCCTATTATTTGGCGGATTCACTCCAATTTCGGTAGTTGAAAAAGGCGGTTGGAGAGCGGCACTGGGATTGACCAGAGCGAAAAGAGATGCGGCTGGTTTACGTAATTCCAGAAGAAATCATGCAAAATCACCCCATGCAAAATTAACGGTAATGGTTAGCGATAGAATCTTGAAAAGGCATTCACTACTTTCAACACATGGCGGGCTAGTTTTACTTGCTATCCCATTCCAACTCCTATTGGTAATCATACCACTTGGCTTTGTGATATTCGTTCCTGAAGAATGGATTCGATCAGATCGAAGGCTAGAGGTTGCAATGGCTTGTTACCTAATTGTACTGATTATGGTAATGCGAGTATTCCCTCGATTTGCACGTAAACACATCACAATCGCAGCATTTACTCGGCGTTGGTTAATTTCAA
>Ga0308021_10000272_pt1 | contig 24606 bp, 21 predicted proteins | sample Neamet351_FD_201296 | JGI IMG/M metagenome (GOLD analysis project Ga0308021, IMG submission 201296) | Marine microbial communities from water near the shore, Antarctic Ocean - #351 | ecosystem: Environmental > Aquatic > Marine > Unclassified | place: Southern Ocean | collected 2014-10-02
CGCTTCCCGTAGATGAAGAAGGGCTTATTGTAGACGAGGGTCTTGCAGAATGTGACTGCGTTTATGTGACGCCAAGTCATCAGTACCCTACTACGGTTACCATGCCCTTAGACCGTCGTCGCAAGCTGTTAGAAATGGCTAGCCAAGAAGACTTCCTTATTATTGAAGATGACTATGAGTGTGAAGCTAATTTCCATCAAGCACCCTCACCTGCTCTAAAGAGTTTAGACAAACATGGCCGTGTTATATACATTGGCAGTTTTTCTAAGACGTTAGCACCGGGTTTACGTATTGGTTACCTTGTAGCTAGTAAAGAATTAATCGCCGAAGCGCGGTCTTTACGACGCTTAATGATACGTCACCCACCCGCTAACAACCAACGTAGTATCGGTTTGTTTATTGCACGGGGTTATTACGATTCATTGTCTGCGACTTTGGTAAAGGCCTACCAAGAACGGCACAAGATTATGGCAGACGCCCTACAAAAACATATGCCAGGGTTAGCTGAACAACCTACTTTTGGTGGTTCTTGTTATTGGGTTAAAGGCCCAAAAAACCTCGATGCTAACGCACTAAAAGCACAAGCTGCTGATCACGGAATTTTAATTGAAGCCGGTGATATTCACTTTTTAGGTGATACTCCACCATTGAATTACTTCCGTTTAGGTTATTCATCTATAAACCCTAAACTAATTGAGCCTGGTATTGAAAAATTGGCTCAAATTATGGGCCAAATGCTGGAAGCTTAGATTAGTTAATCTAAGCTAATTTAATCAATACCAAACCCGAGCAAATAAACCCTATTGAAAACCAACGACTACGCCCTACTGTTTCCTTAAACATGTAGGTACTCAGTAAAGCGCCGAATAGCACAGACGTTTCCCTTAAAGCGGCAACCATGGCTACAGGGACTTGGGTCATAGCCCATAAAGATATCCAGTAAGCTGCCATAGACATAGTACCGCCACCAATTGCAACAAACCAATGCTTCGTTAAACTTGCTATAAAAACCTGTGGGTTATAACGGTATGCCCAAATGGTGGCGATTATCCCGTCCAAAAAGAACAACCAAACCACATAACTATGCAGCTCACCAAATTGGCTTACAGCATAGCCATCCACCATAGTGTAGCCAGCAATCCATAAGCCAGTACCTACGGCGTAATAAAAGCCAGCGCCTAAAGGCTTGCCCCGCTTAAAATGCGACAAAACTGCCACACCACAGGTGATCAGTAATACCGCGATAATTTGAAACTGAGTGAATTCCACTCCCAAAAAAATCAGGCTAATTAGCAAGACCCACACGGGGCCACTACCTCTGGCAATGGGGTACACTTGCCCAAAATCACCCTGAGCATAAGCCTTAACCAGAAACACTTTATAACCAAAATGAAATACGAGCGTGACCAGTAACCAAGGCCACATTTGGGCTGATGGAACGGCTACAAAGGGTATAAAACCTAAGGCCACAACGCTTGTACAGGCCATAATTAAACCCATAGCAATAATGGGTTCCGCGTTTATTTTAACCAGGGCGTTCCAACCAGCATGCAACGCTGCCGCAAGCAGCACTGCAAAAAAGACTTCTAAAGGCATAGGTGTGAAACCTTTAAGGTTTTTGACTCAAGTGATGGGCATAAATTACCGCAAGGGCTGCAGAAGCTAACCTTGCTGCTGGAGGATCTGCCCGGGAAGTAAGCATCACTGGCACCTTCGCTCCCATCAATACACCCGCTGCTGTGGCGCCATTAAAGTACACCATCTGTTTAAATATGGCGTTACCAGTTTCAATATTAGGCACTAATAATACGTCTGCATAACCTGCGACAGGGCTATCTATACCCTTTAATTTAGCGGCCTCTGGCGAGATTGCACCGTCAAAAGCTAATGGCCCAAACACCTCAGCATCTTTATGATCTCTCTCCAACATAACTCCTAAGAGTTCCTTAGCCTTAAGGCTTGAAGGCATTGCTTCAGTCTCCACCTCTGTGGCCGAAAGCAAGGCTATTTTTGGCTTTAAATTACCTAGCGCGTGCATTACATCTGTTGCACCACGTAGGATACTCAGCTGTGTCTTAGTGTCGGGTAATACATTAACGACGGCGTCGGTAATACACAAAACACGATCACTGCCTGGCACAGACATATGAAATAAGTGACTTAATCGCTCACCCGTTCTTAATCCATGCTGTTTATTTAACAAAGCGCGAATCAGCACGTCTGTATGCACGTTACCTTTCATCAATAACTGCGCAACTCCTTGATGTACACATTGCACCGCTTTTTCGGCTGCATCTTCTTCGCCATCACTGGCAATAACCTCAAACCCATCAATAGACCAGCCTATGGCTTTCGCTGCAGCACGAATTGCCGCAATATCGCCAACCAGTACGGGAATAATAATGCCGGCCTCAAACGCCAATTTGGCACTTTCTAAGGCGAGTTCAGAGCCCGCATTAACAACAGCTGTTGTCATGGCTGGTAAAGCTTGGGCTTGTTTAAGTAGCTGCGGCGGACATACTGGCGTTAATTTACTAAGCATATGAACAGCGTCCAGTTAAGCAAGTTTAGCACGGCGAGGCAAACGCAGGCGCGGCATTAATTGAGACATCACCATACCCACTAAGATCAGACCACAACCCAATAAACCTTTGGGTGGTAGTACTTCATTAAGCAACAAAAAGCCGCCTATTACAGCAAAAACGCCTTCTGAACTTAAGATAATAGCTGCGTGAGATGGATGAGCATGCTGCTGCGCGACAGTCTGCAGTGTATAAGCGATACCCGTAGACATAACACCTGCAAACAATAATGGCACAGCTGTTGAGCTAATCATTGCCCAACTAAGCTGTTCACTATATAAAGCTAAGCCCATGGCTAACAAACCTGCTACAAAAAATTGAATCAAAGACAATTTCACCGTGTCCATGCGTGATGCAAGGTAACCAATCATGAGCACATGGCCTGCAAATGCTACGGCACATATCAATTGTAAGGTATCTCCTTTACTTAGGGTAAAGTCCTCGTTAATGCTTAAAAGGTACAACCCCCATAGTGCAACAACAGCGCCAATCCATGTACCTAAGCCCGTTTTCATGCGGAAGAAAAGTCCGATCAAAGGCACAAAGAATATATACATACCAGTGATAAAACCTGCTTTACCTGCTGTGGTGTACTGTAAGCCTACTTGCTGGAATGTAGCCCCTACAAATAATAGTAGACCAGCCGCCAAGCCACCTAATATAAGCGCTTTGGTAGACGCTTTAGGTTCTTTTTTCGGTTCAGCAGCTTTCGCCTTATTTCTACCTATCCATATCACCACAGGAATTAAAGCCACTGCACCTATAAAAAAGCGTAAGCTATTGAACCAATGAGGTCCCATGGTTTCCATGCCTACACGCTGCGCAACGAAAGCAAAACCCCATATTGCAGCAGCGAGTAACATTAAAAAATTAGCCTGCATGGCTTTATTGTTCATGTTTAACGTCCTTGTTGGTATCTAATAAGGCCACTTTAGTGGGCAAACCGCTATGGAAGCGAAACATCGAATCTTCTGTACAAATAAGCTGTACTTCCAAGTCTCGCACCAAAGCAATACGTTGATGATAATCTTGCAGTCCTGGGGCACCCGGCTCCATAGCCACATCTTTGGCCAAAGACAGGTAGTCTTGATAATGCCTTGCTTCAGATTTCAGTAATGAGGAGTAAAACTTAGCCAAAGATTCATCTAAGTGAGGTATCAACAACTCAAAACGCTCACAAGACCTCGCTTCAACAAAAGCGCCTATAATCAAGGTGTCCATTAGCTTAGCAGGTTCATGGGTACGCACTAGTTGCCGCAGCGCACCCACGTAACGGCACGCATCTAGGTGATCATAAACGATACCGCGCTGCTGCATAATTCGACATACCTGCTCAAAGTGAATCAGCTCCTCTTTAGCTAAGCGCGACATTTTAATCAACAAATCTGAGCGTGTTGGATGACGAAACATCAATTGCATGGCCGTGGATGCCGCTTTCTTTTCACAATGAGCATGATCGATAAGTAAAATATCTTGCTCTTGTAACGCCTTTTGCACCCATTCACTGGGGGTTTTACACCCTAAAAACTGCTTTAGTTCCGATAGTGGCACAAACTTAACCTAAGACTAATTCTATAAACGAGTCGCATTGTACCCACACAGACATACAGCGTCTAGGATTACCCGCCTACCGATTAACCAAGTAAAAAAAATACCCACTAAATACACTGTATCGATAGAACTTATTATCAATAATATCAACAGGTTATACGTCATCATTAGACTAATCTACCAGCCTTAAAACTAGAGATGATTAGGCCATTATGGTACCCTTACGCCAATTATTAATATTCCCATTGACCACTGCCTTGAACCATCGACACATAAGGTTCAGAGCCACTAGAGGCTATACCATGTTAGAAGCTTACCGTACCCATGTTGCCGAGCGAGCCACCCAAGGCATTCCTCCAGAGCCGCTTAGTGCAGCACAAACAGCCGATCTTGTTGAGCTACTTAAGAACCCACCTGCCGGTGAAGAAACCACACTAGTGGACTTGTTGTGTAATCGTGTACCAGCGGGCGTGGATCAGGCAGCCTACGTAAAGGCCAGCTTTTTGTCGGCTGTCACCACTGGTGACGTAACGTCTAGCCTAGTGAGCCCAGTTGAAGCGACCGAAATTTTAGGTACTATGTTGGGTGGTTATAACATTGAAGCTTTGATTGCCTGCTTGGACAACGACGACTTAGCAGCTACAGCTGTTACGTCACTGTCTCATACATTATTAATGTTTGATGCCTTCCATGACGTTGACGAAAAAGCTAAGGCTGGCAATGCATATGCCATGCAAGTAATGCAGTCTTGGGCCGCTGGTGAATGGTTTACTTCCCGCGACAAACTAGAAGAAAAGATCACCTTAACAGTATTTAAAGTGACCGGAGAAACCAATACTGACGACCTATCTCCGGCACCAGACGCCTTTACTCGTCCAGATATCCCGCTACACGCCAACTCAATGTTCAAGATGGAGCGTGACGGAATTAAACCTGACGACCATGGCACTACCGGCCCCCTTAAACAAATTGAAGCCATTAAAGCCAAAGGTTTCCCTGTGGTTTATGTAGGTGATGTTGTGGGTACGGGCTCCTCGCGTAAATCTGCAACCAACTCAGTGTTGTGGTTCTTTGGTGATGACATCCCTGCAGTACCCAACAAAAGAGCAGGTGGTTTCTGCTTTGGGTCTAAAATTGCGCCTATCTTTTTCAACACTATGGAAGACGCTGGTGCCCTGCCCATAGAAATGGACGTATCAGGCATGCACATGGGTGATGTGATTGATGTTTACCCGTATGAAGGTGTTGTTAAAAACCATGATACTGGCGCAGAGCTTAGTCGTTTTGAGTTAAAGACTAATATTCTTTTAGATGAAGTTCGAGCAGGTGGACGTATACCGCTTATCATCGGCCGCGGCCTTACAGAGCGCGCTCGTACCGCTCTAGGAATGCCCGCAACAGATGTTTTCCAAATTCCCAAGGCACCTGTAGAGTCTAACAAAGGCTACACCTTGGCCCAAAAAATGGTTGGCAAGGCTTGCGGTACTATAGGCATTCGCCCCGGCACATACTGCGAACCAAAAATGACGACTGTAGGCTCACAAGACACTACTGGGCCGATGACCCGCGATGAGTTGAAAGACCTTGCATGTTTGGGTTTCTCTGCAGACCTAACCATGCAATCATTTTGTCACACAGCGGCTTACCCAAAGCCTGTAGACGTTGAAACTCAACATACCCTACCGGACTTCATCATGAACCGTGGCGGTGTATCTTTACGCCCAGGCGATGGCATTATTCACTCGTGGCTTAACCGCATGTTGCTACCCGATACCGTAGGTACCGGTGGTGACTCGCACACCCGCTTCCCTCTAGGCATCTCTTTCCCTGCTGGATCTGGCTTAGTGGCCTTTGCCGCTGCTACAGGCGTTATGCCACTAGATATGCCAGAATCGGTACTAGTGCGCTTTACAGGCGAACGTAACCCCGGCATTACTCTGCGTGACCTAGTACATGCCATTCCTTACTACGCCATTCAACAAGGCTTACTTACGGTAGAAAAATCAGGCAAGATCAACGCTTTCTCTGGCCGGATTTTAGAAATTGAAGGTTTAGAAGACCTTACAGCAGAGCAGGCCTTTGAACTATCCGACGCCTCAGCCGAGCGCTCAGCCGCAGGTTGTACCATTACTTTGAATGAAAACTCTGTAGCAGAATACCTACGCTCTAACATCGTCATGCTAAAGTGGATGATCACTGAAGGTTATGGCGACAAACGCACCATTGCTCGACGTATATTAGCCATGGAAGCATGGCTAGCAGATCCGCAACTCATGCGCGCAGACAGTGATGCAGAGTACGCCGAAGTGCTTGAAATTGACGTATCTACGATCACTGAGCCTATTTTATGTGCGCCTAATGATCCAGATGATGCTGTTATTTTATCTTCTGTTGCCGGTCAAAAAATTGATGAAGTATTTATCGGTTCTTGTATGACCAACATCGGCCACTTCCGTGCAGCAGGAAAGTTACTTGACGCTGCCACAGGCCCTATTCCAACACGTATGTGGATCGCACCACCTACCAAAATGGATGCTGCGAAGCTAACTGAAGAAGGTTATTACAATATCTTTGGTAAGGCCGGCGCGCGTATAGAAATGCCTGGGTGTTCCTTATGCATGGGCAACCAAGCACGAGTTGCAGACTCTTCCACCGTGGTGTCTACATCCACTCGTAACTTCCCTAACCGCTTAGGTACTGGCGCAAATGTATATTTAGCATCCGCAGAGCTAGCTGCTGTTGCGGGCATAAACGGAAAACTACCTACTCCTAGCGAGTACTTTGAGTATACAACTACGCTAGACACTATGGCTGGCGAAGTATACAGCTATCTAAACTTTGACCAATTATCAGACTACACTTCTGCAGCTAACAAAGTGATCCCAATGGTAGAAATTGCTTAACTAGTATTAGGCTTCCACCAAAAAAAGCCCCTATCTTTTTATTAAAATAGGGGCTTTTTTGGTTCTTCATCACGTTTTAAAACCAATATACTAGAGCTTTGACAACGCCTGAGCCAAATCATCTTGGATATCCTGATAGTCTTCTAACCCCACAGACACACGAATCAGATTATCTTTTATTCCCGCTAAGGCACGTGCGGCGGCCGTCATTTTTCCATGGGTAGTGGTTGCAGGATGGGTAATGGTAGATTTTGCATCACCAAAATTGCCAGTAATAGACAATAGTTGTGTATCGTCAATACAGCGCCATGCAGAAGCCTTGTCACCTTTCACTTCAAAAGAAACTACGCCACCAAAAAAAAGCTGTTGTTGTTTTGCCAACTGGTGCTGCGGGTGGCTTTGTAAACCAGTGTAAAAGACGCGCTCTACCTGAGGCTGCTCTTCCAGCCAACGTGCTAGCTTTAATGCACTGGCACAATGCGCCTGCATCCGCAAAGACAATGTTTCTAAGCCGTTAATGAATACCCATGCGTTAAACGGGCTCATAGTGGTGCCAACAGTGCGTAAAAAGCCAAATACAGGCTCCATATGCGCCTCACTACCTACGGCTACACCTCCTACACAGCGGCCTTGGCCATCAATGTATTTAGTTGCAGAGTGCATAACAATATCTGCGCCTAATGCTAATGGGTTTTGTAACACTGGGGTACAAAAACAATTATCAACCACTAGCAGAGCATTATGACGGTGAGCTAACACAGCTAACGCAGCAATATCGCCCACCTCGCCAAGAGGATTAGATGGCGACTCCAAAAATAACGCTTTGGTATTAGGCTGGATAGCTGCTTTCCAGGCATGGCTATCCACAGGGCTCACGTAGGTGGTGGTGATACCTAGCTTGGCAAGGACATTATCGAACAAACCAACAATAGAGCCAAAAATACTGCATGACGATACAATATGATCGCCTTGCTTTAGGTGGCCCAAAAAGATGCTAGTGAGCGCAGCCATGCCAGAACTTGCAGCAACAGCCCTTTCACCACCTTCCATAGCCGCTATACGCCGCTCAAAAGTACGCACCGTTGGGTTGGTGAAGCGAGAATATATATTGCCTTCAGTTTTGCCACCAAAACATTCTGACGCTTCCTCAGCACTGCCATAGATAAAACTAGACGTCGCATAGATAGCGTCGTTATGCTCTTGCTCTAAACCAGACACAGTGCCCGATCTAATAGCTTGAGTGCTTAACGCAGTCTTCTTTAAATGCTCTTTTTGGCGTTGCTGTCTTTGGTCTAGGCTTTGGTTTTTCATGTTACAACTTACTTTGCATATTAGTCGCTAGAGAAACGTCATCATCAATGACGTTGACTTGGTTCATTGTATTATCATTTCGCTCGGCTTCCAAATTAGCCAGATATGCATCATCCACGTCACCTGTTACATAATGTCCGTCAAATACAGAGCAGTCGAAGCTAGCAATATCACTACCGCCACCTTGGGTTGAACGAACTAGGTCTTTAAGGTCTTGATAAATCATACGATCAGCACCAATGAACTCACCTACTTCTTCATCAGTACGGCCGTGCGCGACTAGCTCATCCACAGAAGGCATATCGATACCATAGACATTAGGGAAACGTACAGCTGGCGCTGCGGACGCAAAGTAGACCTTTTTCGCACCCATCTCGCGGGCCATTTCTATAATCAGCGTTGAAGTGGTACCACGGACGATGGAGTCGTCCACCAGCAAAACATTTTTGCCACGGAACTCTAACTCAATCGGGTTTAGCTTTTGCCGCACCGACTTTTGGCGCTGAGTTTGACCAGGCATAATAAAGGTGCGGCCAATATAACGGTTTTTAATATAGCCTTCACGCAACTTCACCCCAAGCTTACTAGCAAGCTCAACAGCAGAGGTACGGCTAGTATCAGGAATGGGGATAACGACATCGATATCATGATCTGGCCAATCACGTAAAATTTGATCAGCTAGGTACTCACCCATTTTCAAACGCGCTTTATAGACAGAGATACCATCCATCACCGAATCTGGCCTGGCCAAGTACACGTATTCAAATAAACACGGTGACAAAACTGGATTTTCTGCACACTGACGAGTAAATACAAGGCCAGCTTCAGTGATGTATATGCACTCTCCTGGCGCCAAGTCACGAACCATGGTGTAGCCAGCAGCGTCCAGGGCAACACTTTCAGAAGCGACCATATATTCAGTGCCAAGCTCAGACTCGCGCTTACCGTAGCATAATGGGCGAATGCCAAATGGATCACGCATACCCACAATACCTATACCCGTAATCATTGCGATAACAGCATAGCCACCCATACAACGGCGATGCACCTGACGAACAGCGTAGAAAATATCTTCTTCAGTGGGCACTAACTGGCCCAAACGCTGCAGCTCGTGAGCAAACACGTTAAGCAGCACTTCAGAATCTGAGTTTGTGTTGATATGCCGCAGGTCCGCTTTAAAAATACTTTCAGAAAGTTCTGCAGCATTGGTTAAATTGCCGTTATGGGCTAAAGCGATACCATAAGGTGAGTTAACATAGAAAGGTTGCGCTTCAGCAGCACTAGAACTTCCTGCTGTAGGATAACGCACATGGCCAATACCCATATTGCCCACTAAACGGCGCATATGGCGAGTACGAAAAACGTCTCGTACTAAGCCATTATCCTTGCGTAAAAAGAACCGACCATCATGGCAGGTCACCATTCCAGCAGCATCCTGACCACGGTGCTGCAAAAAAGTCAGGGCATCATAGATTTCCTGGTTAACATAAGACTTGGCTACAATACCTACAATACCACACATGCTTAAACCCTCATTACAACGCTACAATAGCGATGGCTGCAACAGGTCTAATAGACCAGAAGCACTACTAGACATTTTATAGGACCACTCATCAACCAAGATGAAGTGAGGAATAATCAAAGAATTTTGCCACCATAGGTCATTACTTACCGGTGTTAGTGACAGTAGAGACACCATGACAATGACCAATAACCCGCCACGCACAATACCAAACACCATACCAAATAAACGGTCGGTACTGGTTAAACCAGTGGCAGAGACTAAGCGAGAAAAGACATTATTGATGAGCGCACCAACGACTAAAGTGGCGGCGAACAAAATAGCAAACGCAGCAATCAGACGGAACTGAGGCTGGTCGATCCAATCGATCATAAAGCTACTTAGCTTAAAAGAAAATAACCGTGCGACAAAAAATGCTGCCACCCAGCTCGCCAAGGACAGCAGTTCCTTAACGAAACCACGCAGCAGACCAAATATGCTAGAAGCAGCGATAATAGCAACGAGTATCCAGTCAAAAACGTTGAGACTTTCCATACATGACCTTGATTAACCAACCGATTAAAATACTTAAGTAGGACTAGCTGTTAAGGCTTCTCTACTTTATATAGGGTGACCATACCGGTCATTTTAAACTTACTTTTTAACTGTTTTTGTAAGGCTTCGGCTTTAGATCTGTTCAGCTCTGGGCCCACTAGCACTTTAAAAAGCGCACCATTGGGGACCATGTAAGCGGCAAAACCGGCTTTAATAACCTTATCCTTTAAACGGATTGCATTGGACTTGTTACCAAAGCTACCAAGCTGCACTACCCAACCATTAGGTAGGCCTTGCGGGTTTAGCAAGCCGTCGTTTTTTGCAGGCTTGGTCTTTTTCACTGATTGAGTTGAAGTTTGAGTGTTTGCCAGTGACTCTTTTACATTTACAATTGGGCTTAGCTCAATCACTTTAAGGTCACTTGGGTCAACGTTTTCTATGACATTAGCTATTCCAAGAGACTCGGTAACACTAAGCACTTCAACTTCAGGTATTAGAGGCTGTTTCTGGGTAGATTGATATTGTTCTAGACCGGCGCCATCTAACCAAAATGGCAATATGATTGCGGCCAAACTCAACAGCATTAAACTACCTACAATACGATGTTTCACTGTTGCCTCCACTAATCTTGTTCCTTCATTTCAATAACCCTGCCTAGGATTCAATTAAAGCTAACACTGCGCCCACGGTCACAAATGAACCAAAAACAATAATTCTATCTTGCTTGGACGCCATTTCTACGGCATTAACAAAGGCTTGAACTGGGGTTTCATAAACTGTTACTTGGCCTGAACTAACACCACATTTGGCCGTTTCATCGGCAAGCTCTAAACTGGATAAGCCTCTTACACCTTCGCTGCTTGCGAGCATCCAGTGATCAAAATTCACACTTAAAGCGGCAATCACTTGCTGGTAGTCTTTGTCACCCAACATGGCCAATACAGCGATGGTTTTACCTTCGCAGGTATCGCTACCTAAGGTAGCTGCCAAATTCTGCGCAGCTTGTGGATTGTGGGCAACATCCAAAATAACTTGTTTGCCTTGCCACTCCAACCTTTGAAAGCGACCGATTAAACGCGCCTTACTTAACCCTAAGACGATATCACAAGCTTTTATGTCATAGGTTAGGCAATGAACCGCCTGCACCACCGCTGCCACATTCATTGCAGGCAGTTTAGTTTCAGGCAAATCGATGGTTAAACCGAATGTATTACTCCAGGTGTTACTTTCCACCTTAAAATCAACACCATTTTGAAAGCACTGGGCGTTAATTTCGTGGGCATATTCAGCTACGGTCGATGGACAATCTAGAGCACCTACAATGGCGGGTTTATTGGCCCTATAGATACCTGCTTTTTCACGTCCAATAACATCTACATTATCACCCAGCCAATCCACATGATCCACCGAAATACTGGTGACAATCGCTACATCAGCATCGATTAGATTCACAGCATCCAAACGACCACCTAAGCCTATCTCTAGCACAGCAACATCTAAATTGGCGCGTTGCATAAGATCAAAGGCAAGTAACGCATTAAACTCAAAATAAGTAAGCACTGTAGCCACACTATCATCAGCATCGGAATCGTAGCGGGCCTTATTTACTCGTTCGAAGCTCCGGCATAAAGTAGCGTCATCTACAGGTTCACCCTGAAACTGAATACGCTCATTAAAACGCACAAAGTGTGGTGACGTTAAACTGGCATAGGTTAATCCAGCCTGCTCCAAAATGGAGGTTAAAAAAGCAACACTAGATCCCTTGCCGTTGGTACCTGCTACGGTAATCACTTGTTTAGCGATAGGTGCATCACGCAGCAACCGCTTAGACACATGGCGAATGCGTGTTAAACCCATGTCGATTTCATGGCTTGGGTGCTGCTGCTCTAACCAAGACAGCCAATCACTGGCTTGGTCAAAGGATAATGTTTGCGACATAAAGATTAAGCTTCAATAACAGGCGAAGTTTTTTGCGTTAAGGCACTTAACAAGCGACCCACTGTAGCGCGCAATTCATGGCGAGAAACAATCATATCAATGGCGCCATGATCTAATAAAAACTCACTCTTTTGAAAGCCTTCAGGTAAAGTTTCACGTACAGTTTGCTCAATAACACGTGGCCCAGCAAAACCCATTCGGGCCCCAGGCTCAGCAATATTTAAATCTCCTAGCATGGCTAAACTGGCAGACACACCACCATAAACAGGGTCAGTAAGCACAGAGATATAAGGAATACCCTGCTGTTTTAGCTTTTCTATTGCAGCACTTGTTTTAGCCATCTGAAACAACGACGTTAAGGCTTCCTGCATACGAGCGCCGCCAGAAGCAGAGAAACACACTAGCGGAATACCCTGTGCCATGCTGACATTTGCTGCGCGCACAAAACGTTCGCCAACAACAGCGCCCATAGACCCACCCAAGAAGTTAAATTCGAAGGCCACGGCAACCACCTCTAAGCCCAACAATTTGCCTTTCATGGCTACTAACGCATCTTTTTCTGCTGTGGCTTTTTGGGCTGCAGATAAACGATCTTTGTACTTCTTTACGTCTTTAAATTTTAGTTTATCAACAGGCTCTATTTCTGCCGCTATTTCAGTACCTGACTGAGCATCTAAGAACATGGTCAAGCGCTCACGAGCAGGTACACGCATATGATGTTCACATTTTGTGCACACCTCTAGGTTCTTTTCCAATTCCGGCTTGTACAAAGCTGCCGCACACTTAGGGCACTTCTTCCATACGCCTTCAGGAATATTGCTGCGTCGGTCTTTATTGCCTAGATTGGTCAAAATACCCGCAGGTACTATTTTATCTAACCAGCTACTCATAGCTTCTCCCACCGTAACCTATGATCACGGATTGACGTATTAAATTTATTAAGCAGTTGCACCATAGTTTGATCATGGTGAAGGCACATAAGACAAATAGGGTTTTGCTTGGCCCATAAAGGCAGCAATTTTAGCACGATCTTTAACACCTTTGTGGCTTTCAACGCCGCCACTAACGTCAATCGCCCAAGGATTAACCTGTTGTATCGCCAGTTGTACGTTATCAACATGAATACCACCTGCTAACACCACATCCTTAGCAATATCAGCAGGGATACGTTGCCAATCAAATTGGTCGCCAGTACCTCCTGGCACGCCAGCTTTGTATGCATCTAACAACAAACCTTGAGCTCGGCTATAGCACTGCCTTTGTTCATATAAGTTAATGTTTGGGCGCATTCTCACGGCTTTAATCCAAGGCAGCTGAAATTGCTCACAAAACTGCGCAGATTCTTCACCGTGAAACTGTAATACAGAAAGCGGTACTTTTGAAAGAATTTGGTCTATTTCGGCGGCAGTAGCGTCTACAAATAGGCCTACGCAGGATACAAAAGGAGGTAAAGCTCGCGCGATATCAGAGGCAGTAGCAATATCGACAGCTCTAGGGCTTGGTGGGTAAAACACCAAACCTATAGCATCCGCACCAGCTCTAGCTGCAAAGACTGCATCGTCTGCTTGGCGAAGGCCACATATTTTTACGCGAGTTTGAGTCACAATGAGTCGCTATTATTTATCGATAAAGTGCTAAAAACCAAGGCTTAATGGTAGCAGATAAACCAAGCTTGTGGAGTACTATCTGGGTATATTAAGAGACTCTTTTAGGCATTCGTCTGGGTATTCATCCAAGGTGACAAAAAATGCGGCCCTATTGGCATCTGTGGCAAACCAAAAGAGTCGTCATATTCGGCATTCACAAAGTACAAACCATAAGGTTTTGCCGTAGCTGCACTTACCCGTCGGTCCTTAGCCATTAATACTTCTAAGGCCCATTCAGGCGCCGCTTCGCCGGCACCAATTTTCATCAATAAGCCCGCAAGATTACGAATCATGTGATGCAAAAAGGCATTAGCTCGCACGTCTAAGACAATATAATCCCCTGCACCTATAACGTTTAAATGGTGCATCGTGCGTATAGGGCTATTAGCCTGACAGGCTGCGGCACGAAAGGAACTAAAATCATGGGTGCCCAAAAGATAGCCTGCAGCTTGCTGCATTTTACTGATATCCAATGGGCGAAAATTCCAGGTCACTTCCTTATCCATTAATGCAGGCCGCATGGGGTGATTATAGATCACGTAGCGGTATTGGCGAGCTGTGGCACTAAAACGCGCATGAAACTTTTCATCCACACGTTGCGCCCATTGAATAGCCACGTCATCGGGTAAGTTCATATTGCCACCGTGGGTCCACGCTCGTAGCGGCCGCTGTGCTATGGTGTCAAAATGAACTACCTGAGCGCTGGCATGGACCCCTGCATCGGTGCGTCCTGCACACATCACCTTGATAGGCTCATTAGCTACAAGGCTAAGCGCATCCTCTAGCCTTTCTTGCACACTAATGTGCCCATGTGGCTGGCGTTGCCAACCGTGGTAATGTCGTCCGTTATAGGCAATGCCTAAAGCAATACGCTGCTGCTCTGGTGCCAAAAATTCAGACGGGTCAGCTTTAAATTGTGTAGTCATATAAACTTAGGCTCTGTTGATGCTAGATAATATAGCACTGGCTTGGGCTTGCTGTTCCGCATCACCTTGTTGAAGTACTTCGCGCAATATAGATTGAGCCTGTGGAATCTCCCCCATGTCGCGATAACTTAACGCTAAATCTAACTTGGTGTTCATTTTTTCGTGATGAGACAGATAGTCCACGGGCTCGTCGGCTTGATTATGCATAATTCTCTGCCCAGTCAGCATAGCCTCTACGTCAACTGACAAGTGTGCTTTGGCACTTGGCTTAGTGTCGTAATCAGTTAACGGGACCAAGGGGGCGGAAGTGTCGAAAGGTTCGAGGGTGATTGACTCTTCTTTAAGGATATCCGGGGGTGTTTTATGCTCTGGCAACACCCTCCTGCCACGACCTATAACCCACCAAATAAGTCCAGCCAACACGATAACAGGCAACCACCAAAAGGCCGACATTTGCACAACGCGAAACCACTGCGTGACCTGCTCATCTTTATCAATAAGCACGTTAGTTTGTGCTGCCAAAGCACTATTCTCCTGCGTTTCAACTAACGCCTGCTTGGCTTGCACTAAATCATGTTTTGCTTGGTTAAGGTCTGCTTGTTTAGCTTCCAGCTGCTGATCTAACACCAGCATATGAGTTTCTATCTGCGCTCTTTGTTGATACAGGCTTTTAATGTCCCGCTTTTGCTCAGCCAGACCTTGGGCTAAATTATCACTGGTGTTAACCAGTAACTCTTGCTGTGCGCTCACCGGAGCAGGAACTAAAATATCATAAGCAGCTTTTGCCTGCTCCGCTGTAAGTGAAGTAAGCTCACCCAGAGTAGGCAACCGCAGCTTACTATTTGCCAACACTTGACGTATATCGCTATTCCTAAAGGCAGCTGGATTTTCCCTATATAGGCTAATCAATGTTTGCCAAGGGCTAATCCCTTTGGGGCTATTGTTGACGGCGATGCGCCATAAGGTTTGACCCTGTTTAACAACTAGCCAGGCTGGAACTGGAACTTCTGGCTCTAAAGTAGGCTGTTCACTAAGCTGTTCTTCAGATGGTTCAACTGGCAATTGCAAAGGCTGCAAAAGAGTAGCGTCCGGGTGTATTTCCCCTAAGGCGATGGCCTGAGTGTTTGCACTTAATAAAATACTTGTGAAGCCAAGAAGACGTAAAAACGGTCTCATCTTTGTGGATATCATATGCACTACTACTCCAACCATGTGAATTCTATTGCCGCAGCCTTGAGGCCACAAAAAAAAGGCGCCTAAGCGCCTTTTTAACAGGTCACTCTAGTTACGCTTCTAGCAGAATCCGTAACATGCGACGTAGAGGCTCAGCTGCGCCCCACAGAAGCTGGTCACCTACGGTAAAGGCCGACAAATATTCAGGGCCCATATTGAGCTTACGTAAACGCCCTACTGGCACTGTCATAGTGCCAGTAATCTTAGCTGGAGTCAGCTCAGCCATAGTAACATCACGATCATTGGGTATAACCTTAACCCAATCGTTAGCCTGGGCAAGCATGTCTTCAATCTCATCCAACGGCACGTTTTGCTTCATTTTAATGGTTAATGCTTGGCTATGACAGCGCATTGCACCTACCCGAACACATAACCCATCTACAGGAATAATGTCCTTAGTGCGGCCTAATATTTTGTTAGTCTCGGCTTGAGCCTTCCATTCCTCACGGCTTTGGCCGTTATCTAACTGAGAGTCGATCCAAGGAATCAAGCTACCTGCTAGGGGTGCACCAAACTGGCTGGCGTCATTGTCGCTGGCATTGATCGCTAAAGACACTTTTCGGTCAATTTCCAAAATTGCCGAAGCAGGGTCTGATAGCTCACCAGACACAGACTGGCTGATGTAACCCATTTGCTTCAATAACTCGCGCATATGACGAGCACCGCCGCCAGAAGCTGATTGATAGGTCATGGCAGACATCCACTCAATTTGGTCCGCAGCGAACAACCCGCCCAAGGCCATCATCATCAAGCTTACTGTGCAGTTACCACCAATAAATTCAGTTTTACCCTGAGCTAAAGCCTGATCAATAACGCTACGATTAACCGGGTCTAGAACAATGACACTATCATCCTGCATGCGCAGGCTAGACGCAGCGTCAATCCAGTAACCCTTCCAACCAGCGTTACGTAAAGGTCCAAAAACGCGATCTGTGTAGTCGCCACCCTGACATGAAATGATAATATCCATGGTTTTAAGGGAGTCTATGTCGTGGGCGTCTTGTAATACCGGTGCTTCCACACCAAAATCAGGCGCGGCTTGACCGGCTTGAGAAGTGGTGAAAAATACTGGCTCGATTAATTTCAAATCGTTTTCTTGCTGCATACGTTGCATCAGTACTGACCCAACCATACCACGCCAACCTACAAGTCCTACACGCTTCATTTTTAAACCTTTTACCTTAAAAATACTAAAATTAATATTTATTAATAATCAACTATATTAACCGTTAAGTAATGCAGAAACTACCGCATCACCCATGGTTTTTGTATCTACTGTTTGATTGCCGTCAGAGCTGATATCGGCCGTGCGGAGCCCTTGGTCTAGCACCACACTAACAGCAGACTCAATAGCGCGCGCTGCCACACCTTGGTTTAAGGTATAACGTAGCATCATTGCAGCCGATAGTATTGTCGCCAATGGATTCGCCTTACCCTGGCCTGCAATGTCAGGAGCTGACCCATGGCATGGCTCATACATGCCCTTTCCTGCCTCATCTAGGGAGGCTGAAGGCAACATGCCAATAGACCCTGTAAGCATGGCCGCTGCATCAGACAATATATCGCCAAACATGTTTCCTGTAACCATGACATCAAATTGCTTAGGCGCACGTACTAGCTGCATAGCAGCATTATCGACGTACATATGACTCAGCTCTACGTCTGGGTAATCCGCTGACATCTCGTCCATAATTTCACGCCACAGCACAGTCACTTCCAATACGTTGGCTTTGTCTACTGAACACAGTTTACCGCCGCGAGCGCGAGCGGCTTCAAAAGCCACTTTACCAATACGACGAATCTCTGATTCTGCATAAACGTAGGTGTTGTAACCTTGGCGCTCACCGTTATCTAACACACGAATGCCACGTGGTTGGCCAAAATAAATACCGCCAGTTAGCTCACGTACAATAAGAATGTCTAAACCCGATACAATTTCGGGCTTTAAGCTGGAGGCATCTGCCAACTGTGGGTATAAAATAGCAGGACGCAGGTTACCGAATAGCTTCAAGTTAGAGCGCAGCCCCAGCAAACCTTTTTCAGGACGAATGGCCATATCCAAACCATCCCACTTTGGGCCGCCAACGGCACCTAGCAAAATAGCGTCAGCCGCTTTAGCTGCATCTAGCGTTGCCTCAGGAAGTGGTCCACCAGTTGCATCAATGGCACTGCCACCTACCAAAGCGCTGGTAATCCTCAAGCCCAAATTGAACTTAGTATCTGCGGCACGCAGCACTTTTTCAGCTTCAGCTACAATTTCTGGGCCTATGCCATCACCTGGCAAAACTAATACATTATGTGTCATGTTATTCATCTCAATTCTAATAGGTGTCTATTGCGCTATATGTCTATTCGGCAAACAACCAAGGGGCCTGTTGCCGACGTTTTTGTTCGTAACGCTTAATACTGCTGGTGTGTTCCAAGGTTAAACCAATGTCATCCAGTCCGTTCAACAAACAATGGCGCCTAAAGCTATCGATAGAAAAAGCCACATCACCAGCACTAGAACCACGAATCACACCGGCTTCAAGATCTACCGTCAATTCAAACCCTTCTTTAGCTTGTGTGTCTTCAAATAGCTGATCTACTTGCTCATCTAATAGCGTGATTGGCAAAATGCCATTCTTAAAACAGTTGTTATAAAAGATGTCCGCAAAACTTGGGGCAATAACACAAGAAATACCATAATCCAACAACGCCCAAGGCGCATGTTCGCGGCTAGAACCACAACCAAAATTACCTCTTGCTAAGAGTATCTTAGCACCCTTATACCGTGGGAAATTAAGCACAAAGTCAGGGTTAATGGGCCTTTGACTAGAATCCTGATCTGGCTGACCTTCATCTAAGTAACGAAGTTGGTCAAATAAGTTAGGGCCAAAACCAGAGCGTTTAATCGACTTTAAAAACTGCTTAGGAATGATCATGTCTGTGTCGACATTGGCTCTATTCAAAGGTGCCGTGATGCCCGTTAACTGTGTAAATGCTTGCATCTTATGCTACTCCCTTCTGCATTGTACGTACGTCTACAAAGTGACCTGAAATCGCTGCTGCAGCGGCCATTGCAGGACTCACTAGATGGGTGCGTCCGCCAAACCCTTGACGGCCTTCAAAGTTACGGTTAGACGTGGAGGCACAATGCTCACCCGACCCCAACTTGTCTGCGTTCATCGCTAAGCACATAGAGCAGCCTGGCTCACGCCATTCCAGCCCAGCATTGATAAAAATGGTATGTAACCCCTCGGCCTCTGCTTGAGCCTTAACCAAACCAGAACCCGGCACAACCAATGCTTGTTTCAAAGTTTTAGCCACTTGATGGCCTTCTACTACCGCCGCCGCTGCACGTAAATCTTCAATACGACTATTCGTACATGAACCAATAAACACACGATCCAACTGAATATCGGTAATCGCCTGTCCGGCCGTTAGGCCCATATATTCAAGTGCTCTGGTCATACCGGTGGCTTTAGCGCTGTCTTTTTCTTTAGCAGGGTTAGGAACCTTTGCAAACACGGGAAGCACCATCTCTGGTGAGGTACCCCAGGTAACTTGGGGCGCAATAGTTGCGCCATCCAAAACCACAACATGATCAAATTCTGCTTCAGGGTCTGAGTGTAAATCCTGCCATGCCGCTACGGCTAAATCCCAGTTTTCACCTTTAGGAGAAAAAGGGCGGCCTTCTACGTAATCAATCGTGGTCTGGTCTACCGCTACCATACCCACCCGCGCTCCAGCCTCAATAGCCATGTTACACACGGTCATACGGCCTTCCATAGTCATGTCTTCAAATACCTTGCCACCAAATTCAATGGCATAACCTGTACCGCCAGCAGTGCCAATCACACCAATAATGGCCAACACCACATCTTTAGAAGTGATACCTTCACCTAAATCACCATCCACACGGACTAACATGTTCTGGGATTTTTTTTGAATAAGACACTGAGTGGCCAATACGTGCTCTACTTCTGACGTGCCAATACCATGGGCCAACGCACCCATAGCACCGTGTGTGGCCGTATGGGAATCGCCACATACAACCGTCATACCTGGCAACGTAGCGCCCTGTTCTGGGCCAACTACATGTACTATACCCTGGCGCTCATCTTGCATTTTAAATTCGGTAATACCAAATTCATCGCAATTATCACCCAAAGTAACCACTTGAATCTTAGACACTGGGTCTTCAATGCCATCTACACCAATAGCACGTTCGTTAAAGGTTGTTGGGACATTATGATCGGGCGTAGCTAAGTTAGTATCTATACGCCATGGCTTACGGCCGGCAATGCGCAAACCCTCAAAGGCTTGTGGTGAAGTCACTTCATGTAGCAAGTGGCGATCAATATAAATCAGGCAACTGCCATCGTCTTGCTGTTTAACAAGATGGGCGTCCCACAGCTTGTCATATAACGTTTTACTGGCCATTTCTAATCCTGAAGTTAGATAAGTAGACGGGCATTATACCTAGCCAATTTCAATAACTCTAATTCCAATTTATTTACTTTACTATTCCGTTTAGTTATTTCATTTAGCTATTCCCATGAACTACCCAAATAGGTATTCTTCCCTTATGGATAGTCTTGCATTAAAGGCCTTTTTGGCCGTCGCTGAACAGGGTTCGTTTTCACGGGCTGCAGATGAACTGTTCCTTACCCAACCAGCTGTGAGCAAACGCATTGTTAAGCTTGAAAACCAGCTTAAAACCCGCTTGTTCGATCGTATTGGGCGTAATGTGTCATTAACCGTTGCTGGCCAGCACTTGCTACCTAAAGCCAAATCCATATTAGAATCCATGGAAAATACTGCAGACGAACTCACCAACTTGTCTGGCCGTGTAGGTGGGCGACTGAAAATAGCTACAAGCCACCACATTAGCCTACACCGCTTACCGGCCCCGCTAAGCAAGTTTATAGCGCTCTACCCGCAAGTGGAGCTTGATATTCAGTTCGCTGAGTCTGAGGTGATTTACGAAGGCGTTTTACAAGGTCGATGGCAGCTGGGCATTATTACACTTAACCCAGAACCTCATGCTCAATTACAACAACAGGCCATTTGGCAAGATACTATGCAGTTTGTGGCGGCTCCAGAGCACCCACTTAACCAACAGAGCTTGGTTGATCTCTCTCAACTAAGCAGCTTTCCTGCTTTGTTGAGCAAAACCAACACGTTTACACGAAGGATTGTAGAGCATGACTTTGCAGCCCAGAACCTTGACCTTAAAGTGGCCATGTCTACGAACAACCTAGACACTATTAGGATGATGGTAAGCATTGGTATGGGATGGAGCATCCTCCCCCACACATTAATAAACTCTCAGATCAAAGTAATTGATACACTGTCTAAACCCATTGTTAGGCAATTAGGGTGTGTATGGCACCCGCAACGTAGCCTATCGAATGCCGCTGAGGCGTTTATAGAGCTGCTGCAAACGCCTTAAACATCTCAGTTGTTTGCTACGTAAAATGTTTAATTGTTTTTCTATAAAAAATATTCGCGCACAGGTCATTATGTTATTCCCAACAGGGCAAACGTAGTTTAGAATGCGAGAAATTCTATTATGGATAATAGTCTTACAGTATTGCTTTAGTTACACTATTTAAATAATAAAGAGACAGCTATGTCTGACAAGAAACCTATCCGCTACGCTTTTTTGCAAATCCCTAATTATTCTATGGTGACCTTCTCTTCTGCTGTTGCCAGCCTTCGAGGCGCCAACTACATCAGCAAAGAAACCCTGTATGAATGGGAAGTTGTGTCTATGGACGGCGTTCCTGTTACAGCCAGTGTTGGGTTTGAAGTAACTCCTACCATTCATGTTAATGATTTAAATCTTAATGGTTTAGAAGCACTCATAGTATGCGGTGGCACTTATATAGATCGTGCCTATGATAAAAGCACTTTAGCTTTTTTACGCAAAGCAGCTAATGCCAAAATCAATATTGGATCTACCTGTACAGGCAGCTATTTATTAGCTTCAGCCGGTTTACTCGATGGCTATAAATCGACTATTCATTGGGAAAACCTCGCCAGTATGCGCGAAGAGTTCCCTAACGTGCTGATGTCATCTAACTTATTTGCCATCGACCGCGATCGCTTTACTTGCTCCGGTGGTAACTCATCATTAGATATGATGCTGCAGTTTGTGAGCAATCAGCATGGTCCAGAATTGGCAGCTGCTGTTTCCGAAATGTTTATCATGGAGCGTATCCGCGATCACCACGATACCCAGCGTATTCCATTACGTTTGCACCTGGGCAATAGCCAGCCTAAGCTAATTGAAGCTGTAGCCCTTATGGAGGCTAACTTAGAAGAAACTATTAGCTTAGATGATTTGGCACAATACGTAGGCGTCTCTCGTCGCCAACTAGAACGCTTGTTCCAAAAGCATCTTAAGTGCGTGCCATCACGCTATTATTTAGAGTTGCGCCTCAACCGAGCTCGTCAGCTGTTATTACAAACCAACCTGTCTATTATCGACGTGTCTTTGGCCTGTGGTTTTGTATCAGCACCCCACTTCTCTAAGTGTTACCGAGACTTTTTTGGTATCCCTCCAAGGGAGGAACGCCGTCGTTTTTCACCTGGCCAAAGTGTTCGTGCAGCTGAAGAAAGTCTTAAGAAAAGCGCCATGGACGACGCTGAGATAGAAACTGAGGAAGGCTTTAACCAAGGTTTCGAAGAAAGTTATAATGCAGACCTTTTAGATAACCTACCAGATCAATAGCTACCTTAAAAACATCACGCGTTAAGAATAGCGATGGCAAGCTCACTGCCTGGCAACTCTAGGGCAGCGATCCACAGCATCATGCCAATGAGTGCCGCAGCAGTGAGCAGATACCAGATTAAGCTAAATACAATACCGTAGGTATTGAGCTTGTGCTTTGGGTCCTGATCGAAGCTATTCCAGTCGGCCAGCAAATCAACCAACCCCATGATGCCAAAGAAACCAATTAGCGCAAAGCCTTGGGTAAAGCTGTAACCGATCAGTAATCCAGAAATCACCACTAGCCCTACATAGATGAATCGACTACGGCCTGAATAAACCAGTGCTTTAACTACACGACCACCATCTAACGGGTAAATTGGCAGCAGGTTGACTAGATTCACCAACGCACTGACTGAGGCTACTAGGCCTACAAAGTGGTTATCTGTGATAAGGAAACCGATAAAGAAAGCCACACTCATGGCTAAGCCAAAAACAGGCCCCATCATGGCAATATAAAGCTCCTGCCAGTGGGTTTTTGGGCTGTCGCCCACCGCAATACCGCCCACAAAAGGAATAATATAGATACCCTTTGTAGGTATACCAAACCGTTTCATAGCACGAATATGGCCGTATTCGTGGAACATTAGAATAGCCAATAGCGTAACTGCAAATTCAAAGCTAAGCATGATTGTCCAGCCAGACAAAGCCATAGCGACTAAAGCCACCTTAAACACTTTAACGCTTTTAAAAAGCTTCAGGGCGATGCCTATCATCACCCCCATACGTGCATGATTATTGGGTTTATTCATTTGCATAGTTTCTCTTACACTCCTGTTACACCCTAGGACGGCGGCGTTTCTTGGTGCTCTCTTCGGTTTTAGCGTTTGCTGCCTTAACCGCGGGCAAAGTTACTACCTTTGACAGCTCTGGAAAGGCATCAACCTTGTTTGGAAATGCCATAGCGTCAATAAATAGCTGCTGAAAATTGGGCTCTACAGCAGTTTCTATTTTTTCAACGTTACGCACAACTTGTTCAATTTCTGCACGTGATTCTTCATTAAGTAAAGCAATTCGAGCGCCAGTGCCCGCTGCATTGCCTGCAGACGAAACCTCTTCTAAAATACAGTCAGGAATCAAACCTAATACCATAGCGTACTTCACATCAATATGACTACCAAAAGCGCCAGCAAAACGGATACGATCCACCTTGTCTACCTTTTGATATTGCATTAACAACTTTATGCCTGCATATAGCGCAGCTTTAGCTAACTGGATGGCACGAATATCATTCTGCATGATTTTAACGGCGCCACGAGTTTCGGTAGCTGGCATAATTTCATAAGAAAAGGTACGACCGTCTGGCTGAACACGTGGGTTAATGGCTGCTAGACTGCCATCTACAACACCGTCTTGGTTGATAACGCCAGATAAGTACATTTCTGCCACAACTTCAATAATGCCAGAACCACAAATACCGGTAATGCCTGTTTTTTGAGTGGCTTCATCAAAGCCCGGCTCGTCTGACCATAATTCACAACCAATCACTTGGTAGCGCGGCTCCAAGGTAACCGCACTGATACGAATACGTTCAATGGCACCTGCTGCAGCACGCTGACCACAACTAATTTGAGCACCCTCAAACGCTGGGCCAGTTGGGCTAGAACAAGCCACTAAGCGATGTCGGTTGCCTAGCACGATCTCTGCGTTGGTGCCTACATCGACCAACAAAGTCATTTCATCATGATTGTAAGGCTGCT
>Ga0308021_10000282_pt1 | contig 23996 bp, 22 predicted proteins | sample Neamet351_FD_201296 | JGI IMG/M metagenome (GOLD analysis project Ga0308021, IMG submission 201296) | Marine microbial communities from water near the shore, Antarctic Ocean - #351 | ecosystem: Environmental > Aquatic > Marine > Unclassified | place: Southern Ocean | collected 2014-10-02
CATAGTCATCGAGTTTTGAGGGGGACTTGGATCGCTTATAGCGCGGTTCTAGTTCGCCACTGGCGAGGTACTTACGCACAGTATTACGGGACAATCCCGTGCGACGAGCAATCTCTCTAATCGGCATGCCTTCACGAAAATGCCAGCGTCTAAGTACACTTAATAATGCCATATCAATCATTCCACATAGTCTCCTGCGCTATCGCGTCAGGATGTTTATACGTGGGTCAGTTTTCAATGCAAATATGGGGTGCTAATGGGTCAGTTCTGGGTGCAATCTAACACCTGGGCTTCTGGTGCGGTCCTGGGGTTGTCTTTGCCTGCCTTAAACCCACTGGCCAAGGTCTTAGCAATTTCTTCGGTAGGTAATCCGCTTTGTTGCGCTGCCTGGGTTAGGTAATTAAGTGCTAAATAGTTGTCTATTTCACCACCGGCTACCAATCGCCCAATATTAAAGCACGCCTTATTAAGTAGGTCGTTTCTAGTGCCCTGTGGGGCCGATACAATGGCCTGGCATTCATTCTCTAAGGCTTGCATGCCATAGGGTGAGGGGTCGTTAACGGCTGGTATAGAGGCGTTAAAATCTACCTTTGTTTTGGCTGCTTCTTTTGGTTCAGCAATCAATTCTAGTAGCCACTCTGGTAGCTCTGGCCGCTCCTCTTCTGCTGTGGTGAACTCGTACACGCTGCCATTAGGATGAATGGAAGGTGGAGCCACTACATAGCCCCCATTAGCGCGAATATCAAACCCCATGCCAGGCTTTTGCTTATTGCGAATACTCCGGCCTGCTGGATAAGAAAAGTACAAGTGGTGGCCTTTACCTGTCTTAACCTTTGGGCCTATGGGTAATCCCTCTGCCTGGGTAGCTAAAAAAGTAGCCCATATTTGTTCGTCGTCTACATCAACTACCACAAGGTTATTAACTTCCCCTGTGGCTAGGCCAATGTTATAGGGTGCTGCTGTCCAGTACGCTTTAATAACCTCTTTAGAAGTCGTAGCATCCTTAAAACCATGGGAGTTAGCTGGCTGTTTATCATTAACTTTTAGTGGGAAAACGTGCATACCTTTTGCAGCATATTCTTCTGCTTGGTCCATGAGTGTGCTTTGTAGGATAGTCATTAGTTGCTCCCCTGCATGCGCATGAAATACGCACGCTGTCTCATGGTTTTAGAGCCACTTATTAAAGCACCTGGTTCGCTTATAATAGTGTGGCCTTGGTCCCGAAGGCTTTCCACTATCGACGCAATATCAACAATATGATGCTTGGCTGGGCAATCGCAATTGATGATCTGGTGTTGATCTATGCAGAGTGGGATTTTTAGACTATGTAATACCGCATCCGGAACATGAATCAACTTACTACTCAAACTTATACAGGTATCCTGATTTTCGACTAGCGATATATAAGGGGGAGAACTAAGCTTGCGGCTAGTATGGGGTTTGTTATACTTATCACTGTCGAGGTGAATAGGGCTGCTCTGTGGGGTGGCCGTTTTCATTTAACGCACCTCTCTTTCCGCAATCCAGGCTTCTACCTGGGATGACTTCCAGCGAACCATATTTTTTCCTAGGTGAATTGCAGCAGGAAAAATCCCGGCTTTCGTCCATCTGTATATAGTTGCTTTCGATACGCCTAGACCAAATTCTATGTCTTGGCGTTTTAGGTAGGTATCTGCTAAAGGTTTATTGGGGTGTTTTGGCATGGTAGCCTCCGTAATTAATGGGTCTTTCTTGGTCTTACGGAGTTGGCATACATGTTCGTCTGGATGTGATCAAGCCTTTTTAAACAATAAATAAATATATATTTTTTAGTCGCTTAAGAGCACTTAACTTCGTCAAATGTCGTCTAATTTCAGAGTAAAGATTACCTTACCACTATTATTTTATAGAGCGTAAACCCTTTATTCCGGCTGCTATACTCATATTTCCGGTGGCTGCATCTTCTATTTGTTGGCTCCACCACTCCATCATTACCCTACGTCTTGGCAAGTATTGAGCGTGGTTATAACTACGTCGTGTTTCGTTTGGGTCTATGTGAGCTAGTGCCATTTCTATCACGTCATAATCAAAACTTTGCTCGTTTAGGGTAGTGCTAGCCAGTGCTCTCATGCCATGGGCGGTTAGCGTGTCTTTAAATCCCATGCGCTTTAGGGCTACGTTAGGCGTCCCCTCGTTGGCATGGCGTAACGGGTCGCGCTGGCTAGGGAAAACATGAACCATGTGGCCACTAATAGGGCGCATTACTTCCAGTAAAGATAGAGCCTGGGCTGTAAGAGGTACAACATGCTCCCGTTTCTTCTTCATGCGCGCCGGTGGTATGGTCCAAGTGCTGTTATCAAAATCTATTTCTTCCCACTTTGTACCGGCTGATTCACCTGGGCGAACCATGGTATGCAATTGCCATTCAATCATTACCCGCGTGGGTAACTTAATACTAGCCCTGTGGAGCGTTTCCATTAATAAGGGTAATTGGTTAGGTTCTAGCGTGGGGTTGTGTTGTTTAATGGGGTTGGCAAACTTATCTTTTATGCCTGCTAATGGGTTGTGATGTATAACGCCGGTATTGACTGCAAAGGTCATTATCTCGTTAAGTCGTTGGCATAGACGCTTAACAGTCTCCAGGTTGCCGCGTGCTGCCACTGGCTCAATGGCACTTATCGCCATGGGTGCGGTAACTTCGCCTATTGGTCTCGCTCCAATGATAGGGAATATGTGCCGTTCTAGTGAGCGCCATATGTCGAGGGCAAAGTCAGCCGTTACTTTAGACCGTTTAACTTCAAACCATTGCCCCGCTATGGCTAGCAAAGTACTTTCAGTGTCAAAAGTTGCCTTTTGCTTAATCTCGTCCCGGTAGGATTGACAGTCAATACTGTCAGCCAGTAACGATAAATACTTGTCTCTCGTGTCCCTGGCTTGCTTTAAGGTCATTCCACGGGTGTAACTCCCTAGGCTTAGCTTGATTCGCTTGCCTGTGTGGGGCTGTTTGTATCTGAGCATCCAGTCTTTTGAGTCACTGGGTTTAATTCGCAAATAGAGACCGCCGCTATCATAAAGGGCGTATTCCTTGGCCGATGGTTTGGCTGTTCTTAGCTGGGTATCATTGAGTGGGGTGGTAGCTCTAGGCATGGTAAACCTCAGTTATTTTCTCGCTTTAGGCCCCCTAGGTTTTGTGCATGACGGTTAGGGGGCCTACTCGGGGGCCTAAAAAAGTAAGAATCTAGGATACTCGTTGAGAATGCATAAGGCAATAAAAAGCCCCAGACACCTTGTTTTAAAGGGTGTTGGGGCTATAATGAGTCTCTTTGCAACTGCTTGAAACTCTAATGTGGTGGAGATGGGGGGAGTCGAACCCCCGTCCGCCAGTCCTCTGCCATCAGCTCTACATGTTTAGATCACTTTATTGTTTTAACCTACCGCGGCCCAAGTGTCAGGGAGCATAAGGCGATCTCGATTGGTTTTAGGGTTTTCTCCACGAGCGAGGAGTCCACACGATCCTGTTCTGCGAGCCACTTCACAACCGTTTACAGGCATCCGGTGATCAGTGTAAGCGGGATTTAAGCCGCTAGTGCGTAGTTTTCGTCGTTTGCGACTATAACTTTTGCAAGGTGGGATTAAAGAGAAACCTTACATTCTCTACATGCACCTCAGGGTTTGTAACCAACGTCGAATCCAGTCATCCCCGTAGCAGTTGCGATTATAGCAGCATTGAACTAATAATGGTGTTAATTGAGAGGTTTGCAAGAATTGAAATAGTGTCAAAGGGAGGGCTAGGAGGCTATTTTTTGGTTTCAGGCCTTCATTAGAATACGATGCTTCTGCTTGCTCCAGTCGCGATCTTTTTCGGTAGCGCGTTTATCATGCTGCTGTTTGCCTTTAGCTAGACAGATTTCGCACTTAACTCGATGGCCTTTCCAGTATAGAGCTGTAGCCACAATAGTTTGCCCAGTTTGAGACGATGAAGCAAACAAGCGCGATATTTCTTTCTTATTTAACAAGAGCTTACGTTCACGGCGTGGCTCTGCTACCACGTGGGTGCAGGCTGTCATTAAAGGAGAGATGTGCATCCCAACAAGGTAGGCTTCTTGATTTTTTATGACAACGTATGAATCTGTTAGGTTCGCACGTCCATCACGAATGCTTTTGATTTCCCATCCGGTTAATACCAAACCTGCTTCGATGCGCTGGTCTAAATGGTACTCGAATTTCGCCCGTTTATTGAGGGCAATGGTGCCGGTGGAGTGCTTTTGAGTTTTTGATTTCTTTGCCATGGGCGCATTCTACCTTAAGCCAGAATCGGCTGCAGTGACATTTAACCAATAATTGATGATATTGCTTTATTGGTGGATGTTTTAACTTTAATATAGCCTTTTTACTAAAGGTAAAGTCTGTGGCTTCGATAAATCGTTCTGCTTTGGTGATGCATTCGGCTGCGAGCATGTATGCGCTTGTGAATGACGTAGAACGTTATCCAGAGTTTTTAGATGGTTGCTCTAAAGTCGATCTGATAGAGTCAACTGCAACGTCGATGAGCGCGCGCTTGTACTTGAGTAAAGCTGGGCTAAGTTACCAGTTTGTGACACGTAATACGTTGCTAGCTGATGAAAAAATAACCTTAGAGCTGCAGGATGGCCCCTTTGATTACCTGAGGGGAAGTTGGGTGTTTACACCGTTAAGGGACGATGCGTGCAAGGTTGAAATGGCTTTGGAGTTCGGTGTGTCGGGGCTTAAGGGCAGGGCGTTGAGTGGGCTGTTTAGCCCCATAGCAGGCAATATGGTGGACGCCTTTTGTAAACGTGCAGATAACATATATAAGTGAGAACAATGTGACTATAACTTCAGACATGATTGATGTGGAGGTGGCTTTTGCGCTACCGGATCAACAAAAAATTGTGGCTTTGCAAGTGCCTAAAGGAACGACTGTATATGATGCGGCAGTCATGTCGAACATCGTTGACCAGTTTGAGGGTTTGCAGCTTGCTGGCACCCCTATGGGCATTTTTGGCAAAGCAGTGAAGAATCCACAGGCAGAAGTAATTCTGCAGGGTCAGCGGGTTGAAATATATCGCCCATTAACCATAGACCCTAAGGTGGCTAGGGCCAACCGAGCTGCCAAAGCGGCAGCTAAAGCGCAGCAGGCGGGCTGACAAAGATTATCAGTGTAGGCGTGTAACTATTGTTCGATGCGGATTACTCTGCCTTGCTTAAAAATCACCCTAAGTTTACGTTCTTCAAAGCGGCCATCGCCATGGCGGTATTGGTAGATATAATCCCAATGACTTGGGTTAAAGGTATCTACCACCAAAGGCGTACCCATAACATATTGTACTTGGTTTTGGGTTAAGCCTGGTCGGAGTAGCTCTACCATTTCATCGGTGATTAGGTTGCCCTGTTGGATGTCAATTTTATGGACGCCAGGAAAGCCTAAACTGTCGATATTTGAGCACCCGCCGATAAGCGCGATAAAAAGAGACGTGATAAGATAGCGTTTCATTAGCCAAGTCTGTGTATTGAGTCTGTAACTCAGAATCATACCTGAATCACCCAATAGTCTAAAGAGTGTAACCAATACTATGGCATCAGAAAGCCAAGAATTACGTAAAGCAGGGTTAAAAGTGACTTTGCCGCGTGTCAAAATCTACCAAATGCTTGAACAAGCTACTGAAGGCGACCATTGGAGTGCAGAGGATATTTACAAGCTGCTCATGGAGCAGGGTGAAGATGTTGGTTTGGCAACGGTTTATCGTGTGTTAACTCAGTTTGAAGCCGCGGGATTAGTAGTTCGCCATCATTTTGAGGGTGGCAATTCAGTGTTTGAATTGGCTACTGAAGGTAGTCATGACCACATTGTCTGTATCAAATCAGGCAAGATAAAAGAGTTTAACGACCCAGTTTTAAACCAGCGCTTAGAAGCAATAGCTGCTGATTTGGGTTACGACCTTACTAGTCGCACAGTCTATCTATACGGCGTTAGTAAGGACTAACTTGTTTTTAAAGGTACATAGCTAGTGCGCTTAATGTAACAGTGTACCAGTACCTAACATTTCTTTGGCGTGAGCTAGCGTTTGTTGAGTTAGCTTAACTCCGCCTAGCATCCGCGCAATTTCTTGTATTCTCTGATCCTCATTTAATGCGGCAACCTGAGTGTGTGTTGTTTGGCCCTGGCTAGACTTGCTCACCTGCATATGGTGTTGCGCTTGGCTTGCCACCTGGGGCAGGTGAGTAATGCATAATAACTGGCAGTGCTGACCTAATTGAGACAGCAGTCGGCCCACAATTTCTGCCGTAGCGCCACCAATACCCACATCTACCTCATCAAAAATGAGGCTTGGGGTGATGCTGGTAGTCGCAATGACTACCTGTATGGCTAAGCTAATACGAGACAACTCGCCACCAGAGGCGATTTTTGCTAAAGGTTTGGCGCTTTGTCCAGGGTTGGTGCTAATTAGAATTTCAGTATCATCTCGCCCTTGTGGTTGTAGGCGGGTGTCTGACTTGGTTTGCATGCTAAGTTCTAGCCGGCAGTTAGGCATGCCTAATAATGAAAGTTGGTCACCCACTGCTTTTTCAAGCTGTTTAGCGGCTGCTTGCCTTGCTTTAGTGAGCTTGGCGGCAGCTTTATCATATGCGTCAGTAAGCGCTATTTGTTGCTGGTGGATGGCTTCGAGCTGTCCTTCTTGATCTTGATTGTGTTGTAGTTGTTGCTGTAATCCATCGAGATGTTCTGGCAGATCAGCCGCTTGAATTTTGTGTTTTCTGGCCATGCTGTAAATCTGATCCAAGCGGTGCTCTAAGGTCTGCAGGCGTGCTGGATCTTCATCAAAGCCGTGTAGGAAATTTTGTAGTTCAATTTGGCTCTCTTCTATCTGTATGACCGCGCTGGCAAGCATATCTACTGCAGCAGACAGATGGGGGCTATGCTGGCTAAAATTTTGTAGCTGTTGCTGCCAGCGCTGCAGGCAGGCTGTAGGGTCTTCATCTAACGGGTTTTCGGGCAGAGCGCAGCGAACGGCTTGAAGCAGTTGGTCTGCATTGGCTCGTTGTTTATGCTCTTGCTCCAGGGCGAGTAGTTCGTCAGGTAATAGATCTAACTGCTGTAGTTCATCCACTTGATACTGCAATAGCTGCTGTTCGGCTTCAGACAGCTGCTGGCCGCCCGTAAGGGCTTTAATTTGCCGGTCAAACTCAAGCCATTCGTGGCTTATTGCGGCCACCGCTTCTTGATGTTTTGGGTAATTGCCAAAGGCGTCTAGGAGCGTTTGATGGCTGTCTCGTCCAAGTAAGTGTTGGTGTTCGTGCTGGCCGTGTATGTTGATAAGCTGGCGACCAAGTTCTTTAAGGGCGGTTATATTGACTGGCTTGCCATTGATGTAGCCTCTGGAGCGGCCATCTTGGTTGATCATTCTGCGCAGTATGCAGGTGTCTGGGTCTTCAGCTGCCGCCAGATGTTTAGCTGACAAGTAATCCTTCACCTGGGGTAGATGGCTAAGGTCGAATACAGCGTGGATGTCTGCTCGCTCGGCTCCTTGCCGGACACATCCAGATTCAGCTCTATCACCTAAGGTTAAGCCTAAGGCGCCAAGGAGTATCGATTTACCGGCACCAGTTTCGCCACTAATGGCGGTCATTTTGTCGCTAAAGTCTAAGTGTAAAAAATCGACTAAGGCGTAATGGTGAACAATTAGCTGTTGCAACATGGCGCTGCTCCGGTGAATTATTATACTGGAAGTATAACCAGTACTGTTATTATGTCCAGTAGTTTTGGGGGAGGTTTAAATTTTTTTTTTAAAACCCTATAAAAGCAAGGCTCAATTGGTTGAATCACGCGGCGGTGTCCCCATATAGATGGGCAGTCAAGTGGCCTTATTGTGAAGGTTGCGAAAGTTATGCAAGGGAGAAGTTAATGAGTGAGCAAGAACAGCCGTCTGAAACTGAAGTTGAACTGGAAGCCAGTGTAGTCGATGACAGTGCTGAAACGCCTACTGAAGAAGTGCTGCAGGAGATAACGGTGGAGTCAGTGCAGGCCGAACTAGAAGTAGCCTTGGTAAAAGTAGATGAGCAGCAAGCAGATGTGTTGCGTGCGCAAGCAGAAGTGCAAAATATTCGTCGCCGTAGTGAGCAGGATGTGGCTAAGGCGCACAAGTTTGGCCAAGAAAAGCTAATGACAGAAGTGGTTTCGTTATTGGATAACCTAGGCCGTGCTATTGAAGCGGGTAGTGCCGATGGCGCTAGTTTGAAAAGTTTGCTTGAAGGCGTTGAGATGAGCCAGAAAATGCTCCTTGACGGATTAAAGAAATTCAACGTAGATCAGCTAGATCCCCATGGTGAGCCCTTCAACCCGGCGCTGCATGAGGCAATGACTGCAGTGCCTAACCCGGATCTGGAGCCTAACACGGTAATGGAAGTGTTCCAAAAAGGGTATACCTTAAATGGACGTCTTGTGCGTCCGGCAATGGTAGTGGTTTCTAAATAGAAAAATTAAGGTCTCGTCCTTGAGATTTGGGCAAATGGCCCTATATAAGAATGCAAGCAAGCAGTGCTAAGCCTAAGGTTAAAAAAACAACCTAGACCGCTAACACTACTGAGCAAAATTGAATCAAAAGCCCTTATAAGGGTGAATTAAGAATTGGAGTTTATGATGGGAAAGATCATTGGTATTGACTTAGGCACAACCAACTCATGTGTGTCTGTTTTAGATGGCGGCAGCGCTAAAGTAATTGAGAACGCAGAGGGCGATCGCACCACTCCTTCTATTGTTGCTTTTGCTGGTGACGGCGAAATCTTGGTGGGTCAATCTGCTAAGCGTCAAGCTGTTACTAACCCGGTTAACACATTGTTTGCTATCAAGCGCTTAATTGGCCGTAAGTTTAAAGATGACGTAGTGCAAAAAGACATCAAGATGGTGCCTTACAAAATTGAAGCGGCCGACAACGGTGATGCTTGGGTTACCGTAAATGGTGAAAGCAAAGCGCCACCACAGATTTCTGCTGAAATCTTGAAAAAGATGAAGAAAACTGCCGAAGACTATTTAGGTGAAACGGTTACGGAAGCAGTAATTACTGTTCCTGCTTACTTTAACGACTCTCAGCGTCAGGCCACTAAAGATGCCGGCCGTATTGCAGGCCTTGAAGTTAAACGTATCATCAACGAGCCTACAGCTGCTGCATTGGCTTATGGCCTTGATAAGAGCCGTGGCGATTCTACTATTGCTGTGTATGACCTTGGTGGTGGTACTTTCGATATCTCTATCATCGAGATTGCCGATGTAGACGGTGAAACGCAGTTTGAAGTGTTGGCCACTAACGGCGATACATTCCTAGGTGGTGAAGACTTCGACCTACGATTGATCGAATTCTTAGCGGCTGAGTTCAAGAAAGACTCTGGTATTGATCTACATAACGATCCATTGGCCTTGCAGCGTCTTAAAGAAGCTGCAGAAAAAGCTAAAGTTGAATTGTCTAGCTCTAGTCAAACGGATGTTAACCTACCTTACATTACGGCAGACGCCTCGGGACCTAAGCACTTAAACGTGAAGATCTCTCGCGCCAAGTTAGAATCTTTGGTTGAAGACCTGGTATCAGGTACTTTGAAGCCTTGCGCCCAAGCGCTTAAAGATGCCGGTTTAGAGGCAAGCGAAATAGACGATGTGATTATGGTTGGCGGTCAGAGCCGTATGCCTTTGGTTCAAGCTGAAGTTACAACCTTCTTCGGTAAAGAGCCACGTAAAGATGTTAACCCAGACGAAGCTGTAGCCATGGGCGCAGCGATTCAGGGTGGCGTATTGGCAGGAGATGTAACAGACGTATTGTTGCTAGATGTAACTCCTTTGACGCTTGGTATTGAAACTATGGGCGGTGTGATGACCTCGGTGATCGATAGGAACACCACCATCCCAACCAAGAAGTCTCAGGTATTCTCTACTGCAGACGACAACCAAGCAGCTGTGACCATTCACGTGTGTCAGGGTGAGCGTAAGCAAGCTACACAGAATAAATCATTGGGACGTTTTGACCTTAGTGACATTCCACCAGCACCACGTGGCATGCCACAAATCGAAGTAAGCTTCGACATTGATGCCAACGGTATCTTGAATGTGTCTGCTAAAGACAAGGGCACGGGTAAGGAACAGTCCATCATCATTAAAGCTTCTTCTGGCTTGAGCGATGAAGAAATCGAGCAAATGGTACAAGATGCAGAAGCTAATGCTGCTGAAGATCAGAAGTTTGAAGAAATGGTACAAGCTCGCAACACTGCCGACGGCATGGTTCACTCATCTAAGAAGATGATTGAAGAAGCTGGCGACAAGGCTACGGACGAAGAAAAAGCAGCAGTGCAAACTGCAATTGATGCTCTTGAAGAAGCCCTTAAAGGCGATGATAAAGAAGCCATCGAAACTGCTACTGCTACTTTGACTGAAGCCTCTGGTGAAATTGCTCAAAAGATGTATGCAGAAGATGCTGCGGCTCAAGGCGATGCTGAAGGCGCTGGCGATGCAGGTGCAGATGATGCAGTTGATGCAGAGTTTGAAGAAGTTAAAGACGAAGACAAAAAGTAAGCCGAATACGCCTGCTAGCGTCGCTTAAATGAGGCGCAATGTTATAACGCGGGGCTTAGGTCCTGCGTTCTTGTATCTGCTTCTTGTGGTAAATAACACAATAGAAGCTCAGTGGAATAACTATGTCTAAACGCGATTTTTACGAAGTTCTTGGCGTGGCCAAAGACACCGATAAAAAAGAAATTAAAAAGGCTTTTCGCCGTATGGCGATGAAGTATCATCCTGATCGTAATCCGGGTGATAAGTCTGCCGAAGAGAGCTTTAAAGAAGTTAACGAAGCTTACGAAATTTTATCTGACGAGCAAAAGAAAGCTGCTTATGACCGGCATGGTCATGCTGGTGTGGATCCAAACGCTCGTGGTGGCGGTGGTGGCGGTGCTGGTTTTGGCGATGTGTTTGGCGACATGTTTGGCGACATCTTTGGTGGGGCTGGTGGCGGTGGTCGTTCTAGTGTTCAGCGCGGTTCCGACTTGCGCTACACCATGGATTTGAACCTTGAACAGGCAGTACGCGGTACTACCGAAGAAATTCGTATACCTACCCAGGTAGAGTGTGACCCATGTGACGGTTCTGGCGCTACACCTGGTACTAGCAGCAAGACCTGCGGTACGTGTCACGGCCAAGGCCAAGTGCGTATGCAGCAAGGCTTCTTCTCGGTACAACAAACCTGCCCAACCTGTCATGGTAACGGTAAGGTGATTAGTGATCCGTGTAAGTCTTGTCACGGCGAAGGCCGAGTGGAAGAATACAAAACCTTATCTGTGAAGATTCCGCCTGGAGTTGATACAGGCGACCGTATTCGTTTAACCGGCGAAGGTGAAGCGGGTGTGAATGGTGGTCCAAGCGGTGATTTGTATGTACAAGTTTCTGTGCGCGAGCATAAGATCTTCACTCGTGATGGTAAGAACTTATACTGTGAAGTGCCTATTAGCTTTACGGATGCAGCCTTGGGTGGCGAAATTGAAGTGCCAACCTTAGATGGTCGTGTTAAGTTAAAAATTCCTGAAGGCGCACAAAGTGGAAAAATGTTCCGTTTACGTGGCAAAGGTGTAACGCAAGTGCGCGGTGGTGGTCAGGGTGACCTTATGTGTCGCGTGGCTGTAGAAACCCCTGTGCATCTGAACAAAGAGCAAAAAGACTTATTGCGTAAATTCCATGACACTATGGAAGCAACTAAAGGCAAGCATTCACCTAAAAAATCGTCTTGGTTTGAAGGTGTAAAGAGCTTCTTCGAAGATAGCTAGAACAACCTGTCATTGCCTGCAAAGCGTGGCAGTCCATAGAGGTGGAGCATGACACGAATAGCAGTAATGGGTGCCGCAGGGCGCATGGGTAAAGTGCTTATCGAAGCTGTTCAGAAAGCCCCTGGGCTAAGTCTTGGGGCTGCAATCGTTTCACCTAGCAGTAGCTTGGTGGGTGCCGATGCTGGCGAGTTGGCGGGTGTTGGCAAGTTGGGTGTCACTGTTAAAAGTTCTTTAGCTGCAGTTGCTGATGACTTTGATGTGCTCATTGATTTCACCAATCCGGAGTTAACCTTAGCTAATTTGCAAGAATGTGTCAGGCTCAATAAAGCTATGGTGATAGGCACTACAGGATTAAGTAGCGAGCATAAACAAACACTGCTTGAGCAATCCCAGCATACCCCCGTAGTCTTTGCCCCTAACATGAGCGTAGGTATTAACCTGTTGTTGGATATCCTCCATCGCGCGGCCAGTGTGCTGCAAGACGGTTATGATGTGGAAATTATCGAAACCCACCACCGCCATAAAGTTGATGCACCGTCTGGCACGGCGCTGCGCTTGGGTGAGGTTGTAGCCGACGCAATGGGTCGTAACTTAGACGAATGTGCAGTATACGGACGTGAAGGGATTACCGGGCCGCGCACGGCTAATGAGATTGGTTTTGAAACCATTCGTGCTGGAGATGTTGTTGGTGATCATACGGTGTTGTTTGCCAGCGAAGGTGAGCGTATCGAAATTACTCATAAAGCGAGTAGTCGCATGACCTTTGCTAAAGGCGCAGTGCGTGCTTGTGCTTGGCTGCATGGTAAGCCCTCTGGTTTGTACGACATGCAAGATGTGTTGGCCCTGAAAGACTAGTTTATGCGCTTTGATCTGGAGAATCTGCTAGACAAATGGCAGTATAGTTCTGTATAATTTCACCAGTTAACAGGCGCAATAACTTAGCTGCCGGTCATAGCATTTATAAAAAGCGGGGTGTGTCTTACACACCTCGCTTTTTTGCGACTAGAGGCCGCACTTTTTGTACCTGTTAAAAAAACATTAGCACGTATTACGCACCACACCTGAGGAGGCCCCCATTGACTACTCCCGCCATTCTGGCTTTAGAAGACGGCAGCATATTTCGAGGGGTTGCTATTGGCGCCACTGGCCAAAGCACTGGTGAGGTTGTGTTCAACACCTCTATGACTGGCTACCAAGAAATCCTCACGGATCCTTCCTACGCCCACCAAATCGTTACACTTACCTATCCACATATTGGCAACACCGGAACTAACTCAGAAGATGAAGAATCTGATTTTATCTGGTCTGCTGGATTAGTCATTAGAGACTTGCCACTAGCTGCGAGTAACTGGCGCAACACTCAGCCCCTTGATGAATATTTAATAGCCAACAACGTTGTGGCCATTGCCGATATCGACACTCGCCGCCTTACACGTATTTTGCGTGAAAAAGGTGCACAAAGTGGCTGTATCATGGCAGGTGATGATATTGATGAGGCTGCAGCTTTAGTCGCGGCTAAAGGCTTTGCTGGCTTAAAAGGCATGGACCTAGCCAAAGAAGTGACGGTTAAAGAGGCTTATCACTGGACAGGCTCTACTTGGGACTTGACCGAAGGCAATCTGGAAAAGACTGATGGCCACTTAAAAGTTGTCGCCTACGACTATGGCGTGAAGCGTAATATCCTTCGCATGTTAGTTGAGCGCGGTTGTGACGTAACTGTTGTGCCAGCACAAACGCCCGCTAAAGACGTATTAGCCATGAATCCAGATGGTATATTTTTGTCTAACGGCCCTGGTGACCCAGAGCCATGTGATTATGCCATTGCCGCGATTAAAGAGATTCTAGAAACGGACACGCCAGTGTTTGGTATTTGCTTAGGACACCAATTATTGGCCTTGGCTTCTGGTGCCAAGACAGAGAAAATGAAGTTTGGTCACCACGGTGCCAACCACCCAGTGCAAGATCTTGACACTAAGGTGGTTATGATCACTAGTCAAAATCACGGTTTTGCCGTGTCAGAAGATGCTATGCCAAGCAACTTGAGGGCCACTCACAAGTCCCTGTTTGACGGTTCTTTGCAGGGTATTGAACGTACTGATAAGCAGGCCTTTAGTTTTCAAGGCCACCCAGAAGCGAGCCCAGGCCCACATGACGTAGCGCCTTTGTTTGATCGGTTTATCGACACGATGACCGCTCGAAAAGCTAAATAACTCAGCCACAGATTATTGGATAACTGACATGCCTAAACGTTCCGACCTCGAAAGTATATTGATCCTTGGCGCTGGCCCTATCATTATTGGCCAAGCCTGTGAATTTGATTATTCTGGTGCTCAAGCCTGTAAAGCTCTTCGTGAAGAAGGCTACCGCGTTATTTTGGTGAACTCTAACCCAGCTACCATCATGACCGACCCGTCCATGGCAGATGCCACCTACATTGAGCCTATCCGCTGGGAAACAGTAGAAAAAATCATTGAGAAAGAGCGTCCAAGTGCAATTTTGCCTACTATGGGCGGTCAAACAGCGCTTAACTGTGCCTTAGACCTGAACCGCATGGGAGTACTGACTAAGTACAATGTGGAAATGATTGGTGCTGATGCAGACACCATCGATAAAGCAGAAGATCGTAATCGTTTTGACAAGGCCATGAAAAATATCGGCCTTGAATGCCCGCGTGCTGAAATTGCTCACACTATGGAAGAAGCATTTGACGTACAAACGCGAATTGGCTTCCCTGCGATCATTCGCCCATCCTTTACCATGGGCGGCTCAGGTGGCGGTATTGCATACAACAGAGAAGAATTTGAAGAAATTTGTACCCGTGGATTAGACCTTTCCCCTACCAGTGAGTTGCTCATCGATGAGTCTTTGATTGGTTGGAAAGAGTATGAAATGGAAGTGGTGCGTGACACCAACGACAACTGCATCATTATTTGTTCTATCGAAAATTTTGATGCCATGGGTGTGCACACGGGAGATTCTATAACCGTCGCACCAGCCCAAACCCTCACTGACAAAGAATATCAAATCATGCGTAATGCCTCGTTGGCAGTGTTGCGTGAAATTGGTGTAGAAACAGGGGGTTCTAACGTACAGTTTGGTGTGAATCCAGAAGATGGTCGTATGGTTGTTATTGAGATGAACCCTCGGGTATCACGCTCATCAGCGCTGGCCTCTAAAGCCACTGGTTTTCCGATTGCCAGAGTTGCAGCTAAGTTGGCTGTTGGTTATACCTTAGACGAGCTACAAAACGAGATTACAGGTGGCGCTATGCCAGCTTCGTTTGAGCCTTCTATCGATTACGTTGTAACCAAAATTCCTCGTTTCACTTTTGAAAAATTCCCTCAAGCGGATGATCGCTTAACGACGCAGATGAAATCTGTAGGTGAAGTGATGGCCATTGGCCGTACCTTCCAAGAGTCTTTACAGAAGGCATTGCGCGGTCTAGAAACAGGTATCCATGGTTTGGATCCTATTTTAGACATTGTTCAAGAAGGTGCTCGTAATAGAATTATTGCTGAACTAAAAACCCCTCGTGCAGATCGTATTCAATACGTTGGTGATGCTTTGCGTATGGGTATGGAAGTGCAAGAGATTTATGAATACTCTGGTATCGACCCTTGGTTCTTGGTGCAGATACAAGATTTAATTCAAGAAGAAGCAAAGCTTGCCACATTGGGTCTTGCAGACCTTAATTATGATCGTGTTTATAGCCTTAAGCGTAAGGGTTTCTCTGATATTCGCTTAGCTACATTGTTGGGTCTTACTGAAAAAGGCTTCCGTCAGCACCGTCAAAAATTGGGTATTCGCCCGGTATACAAGCGAGTTGACACTTGTGCGGCTGAGTTCTCTACCGACACTGCATACATGTACTCCACTTATGAAGAAGAGTGCGAGTCACGCCCTAGCAATCGCGAAAAAATCATGATTTTAGGTGGTGGACCTAACCGTATTGGCCAGGGCATCGAATTTGATTACTGCTGTGTGCATGCCGCTTTGACTATGCGTAAGCAGGGTTATGAAACCATCATGGTGAACTGCAACCCAGAGACTGTATCTACGGATTACGACACCTCAGATCGTCTATACTTTGAGTCTGTTACCCTAGAAGATGTGTTGGAAATTGTGCATATTGAAAAGCCTAAAGGCGTTATCGTGCAATATGGCGGTCAAACTCCACTTAAGCTTGCTGTTGATCTAGAGAATGCCGGTGTGCCTATATTGGGTACTAGCCCAGAAGCCATAGACCGTGCCGAAGATCGTGAGCGTTTCCAGCAAATGATTCAGCGCTTAGGCTTGTTGCAGCCAGAAAATGCTACCGTACGTAGCGAAGACGAAGCGGCTCGTGCGGCAGAAAAAATTGGGTATCCATTGGTAGTGCGTCCGTCCTATGTGTTAGGCGGCCGTGCCATGGAAATCGTACACGAAGAAGCAGACCTTAAGCGTTACATGCACGAAGCTGTTCAGGTGTCTCACGATTCTCCAGTATTGCTAGATCGTTTCTTGAGCAATGCTGTAGAAGTGGATATCGACGTTGTGTGTGATGGAGAGCAGGTGGTTATGGGCGCCATTATGCAGCACATTGAGCAAGCAGGTATTCACTCAGGTGATTCAGCCTGTTCATTGCCGCCATACGATTTGCCACAAGATGTGCAAGACGAAATGCGTGAGCAAGTGAAGCGAATGGCTCTAGAGTTGGGTGTTATCGGTTTGATGAACACTCAGTTGGCATGGCAAGATGGTGAAATATACGTCATTGAAGTGAATCCTCGTGCGTCTCGTACTGTACCTTTTGTGTCTAAGTGTATTGGTGTTTCTTTAGCAGACATCGGTGCTCAAGTGATGGCAGGTAAAAGTCTTGCCGACATTGGTTTCACTAAAGAGATTATCCCAGGTTACTTTAGCGTTAAAGAAGCGGTATTCCCGTTCAATAAATTCCCAGGTGTCGATCCAATTCTGAGCCCAGAAATGAAGTCCACAGGCGAAGTAATGGGTATTGGTAATAGCTTCGCAGAAGCGTTTGCTAAGGCCCATATAGGTACGGGCCAAGCTATGCCGGTGGCTGGTAAAGCCTTTGTTTCTGTGCGTGAAGTGGATAAGCCCGCCTCCCTCAAGTTGGCAGCTGGCTTAATTCATCTTGGCTTCACCTTAGTTGCTACTAGCGGTACTCAAAAAACATTGACTGAAGCTGGTTTTGAGTGTGAACTAGTCAATAAGGTGATGGAAGGACGTCCTAACATTGTTGATAAGATCAAGAATGACGAAATCACCTTTGTTGTGAATACCACAGAGGGGCGTCAGGCTATTAACGATTCATCACTCATTCGTCGCTCTGCGTTACAGCATAAAGTGGCTTACTCTACTACCCTAACTGGAGGTCTTGCAGTGATGGAAGGTTTGGCATTTGGGGAAGAACAAGAAGTGCGTCGCTTGCAAGATATGCATGCTACGCTGACAGCATAAGGAAGTATTTATTATGGCGATTACTAAAGTCCCCATGACGGTGCGTGGTGAGCAACTATTGCGCACAGAGTTATTGGAATTAAAAAGCGTTACCCGGCCGCGGATCATTCAAGACATTGCTACGGCGCGTGAGCATGGAGATTTAAAAGAAAATGCTGAATACCATGCAGCTAGGGAGCAGCAAAGCTTTTGCGAGGGCCGCATTCAAGAGGTTGAGGCCAAATTATCTTTGGTGCAGGTGATTGATATTGGCCAAATACCTCACACAGGTAAGGTGATGTTTGGTGCCACGGTAACTATCATTAACGTGGAAACTGACGAAGAAAAAACCTACTGTATTGTGGGTCAAGATGAAGCTGACATTAAAGCTGGAAAAATATCTATTGGTTCACCCATAGCGCGGGCTTTGATAGCTAAAAGCGAAGGTGACGAAGTGCGTGTAACTACACCAGGCGGTGTAATTAATTATGAGATTGCTGAGGTTCAGCACATCGTATAAATGAGTTAATAGCCCCTACATGTTCCACGCTAAGTGGGAGACGTAGGGGGAATAGACCGTAATATTAACGTTCTAAGTTAGATTTTTTAGGGTCTGCATCAGGGTTGCTAGAATACACTAGGGCAACGTTGCCAATAGATTGCACTAATGTGGCACCGGTTTTTTTGCACATCTCTGCAATGAGTGTGTTCTTAACGTCACGATCACCCACAGAAAATTTCACCTTGATTAATTCATGGTCAAATAGCGCGCGGCTGATTTCTGTCATTACGGTTTCGGAAAGACCATTCCCAGCCACAGTGACAAGCGGGTGCAAGTCATGGCCGATGGTGCGAAATTGTTTTTTCTGCGATTGAGCTAAGTTCATGGTTGTCCAAAGATAATGTGTTGGGCGCCATAGGCCCTATGGCTGTGTTAAACTGGCGGGCATTATACCGCATGTCTGGCGTTTGCGCTTGTTAGCAGCTAGATTTACCCATTTACTTTTCGAACTATCAGTAGAGATTCCCTTGGCTAGATCAAAAACCAGCAGCAACTGGCTAAAAGAGCACTTTGACGACCCGTATGTAAAGCAGGCACAAAAAGATGGCTACCGTTCGCGAGCTAGCTATAAGTTGCTTGAAATAAGTAAAAAAGACCGCCTAATACGCCCTGGAATGACAGTGGTCGATTTAGGCGCCGCTCCAGGTGGCTGGACTCAAGTTGCCGTGCAACTGGTAGGCGAAGAAGGTACTGTGGTTGCTTCAGACATATTAGCTATGGATTCAATGGCCGATGTTATCTTCGTGCAAGGCGATTTTACCGAGCAAGCGGTTTACGATCAGATCGTAGCAGCGCTAGGTGGTGAAAAAGCAGACCTTGTAATTTCTGATATGGCCCCCAATATGAGTGGTAACCCAGCTATTGATCAGCCAGCATCTATGTATTTGGTTGAATTGGCCTTGGACATGGCCCGTAGTGTATTGAAACCTGGAGGCACATTTGTGGCTAAGGTGTTTCATGGTGAAGGTTTTGATGATTTATTAAAAGACACCCGTACCAGTTTTAACAGTGTGCGGTCACGTAAACCCGATGCTTCTCGTGGACGTTCACGGGAAGTTTATCAATTGGCAACCGGTTTTAAAGGTCAGTAAACCTAGCTTACTTCCTTATTACCCAAGCCGTCCTCGAACTGAGGATTAGGAGTCTAGCACTTGAACAACATGACAAAGAATTTGGTTTTATGGCTCATCATCGCAGCAGTGCTGTTGACGGTGTTTAATAACTTTAGCCAAGATGCTGCTCCCAATCGCGTGAGCTATTCAGAATTTGTGCAGGCAGTGCAGCGCGATCAAGTTAAAAACATTGAAGTTGATGGCATTATCATTACTGGTAAATTTGGTGATGGAACCAGCTTTGAAGTTGTTAGGCCGGCCTTGTCAGACCCTAAGTTAGTAGATGACTTACTAACTCACGAAGTTGAAATTGTGGGCAAGCAGCCAGAGCAACAAAGTATCTGGGTACAGCTATTAGTGGCCAGTGCACCTATTCTCATTATCATCGTGGTGTTTATGTTCTTCATGCGCCAAATGCAAGGCGGTGCTGGTGGAAAGGGCGGTCCAATGTCCTTTGGTAAGAGTAAAGCTCGGTTAATGAGCGAAGACCAAATTAAAACTACCTTTGCCGATGTTGCAGGTGTAGAAGAAGCTAAAGAAGATGTAGAAGAATTAGTAGAGTTTTTACGTGATCCTGGAAAATTTCAGCGCTTAGGTGGACACATTCCCCGCGGTATTCTGATGTCTGGTGCCCCAGGTACTGGTAAAACATTGCTAGCCAAGGCTATTGCAGGCGAAGCCAAGGTGCCTTTCTTTAGTATTTCTGGCTCTGATTTTGTGGAAATGTTTGTCGGTGTAGGCGCGTCCCGTGTGCGTGATATGTTCGAGCAAGCCAAAAAACAAGCCCCATGTATTATCTTTATCGATGAAATTGATGCTGTAGGCCGTCATCGTGGTGCTGGCATGGGTGGTGGTAACGATGAGCGCGAACAAACACTAAACCAATTATTGGTTGAGATGGATGGTTTTGAAGGCAATGAAGGCATTATTGTTATTGCTGCCACTAACCGCCCAGACGTATTAGATAAGGCGTTGTTACGCCCTGGCCGTTTTGACCGACAGGTACATGTATCACTGCCTGATATTCTTGGACGTGAACAAATTCTTAATGTGCACCTGAAAAAAGTACCCCTAGGTGATGATGTAAAATCAAAGCTTATTGCGCGTGGTACTCCAGGATTCTCTGGTGCAGATTTAGCTAACCTAGTGAACGAAGCTGCTTTGTTTACTGCGAGGCTGAATAAACGCACTGTAGGTATGGACGAGCTAGAGAAAGCCAAAGATAAGATCATGATGGGTGCTGAGCGTAAATCCATGGTGATGCAGCCTAAAGAAAAACTCAATACTGCTTATCACGAAGCAGGTCATGCTATTGTTGGACGTTTGGTGCCAGACCACGACCCAGTGTACAAAGTGACCATCATCCCACGTGGTCGCGCTTTGGGTGTGACTATGTTCTTGCCCGAAGAAGATCGTTATAGCTTGTCTCGCCAAGGTATCTTGAGCCAAATCTGTAGCCTTTACGGTGGCCGTATTGCTGAAGAAATAACCTTAGGCAAGGATGGTGTGACTACGGGAGCATCTAACGACATTCAACGCGCTACGCAATTAGCACGTAACATGGTGACTAAGTGGGGCTTGTCTGAAAAGTTAGGCCCACTACTATATGAATCAGAAGATGCTGACCCGTTTAGTGGTGCTCAAGGTCAGGGAGCTAAGGGCTTCTCAGATGAGACTACAGCGATTATTGATAGTGAAATCAAAGACATTATTGAAGACTGTTATGGCCGCGCCAGCACTATTTTACATGACAATCGAGATATTCTGGATGCCATGGCTAATGCGCTGATGAAGTACGAAACGATAGACTCTAGCCAGTTAGATCAACTGCTAGCTCGCGAAGAAGTTTCAGCACCAGAAGGTTGGGCTGACCGTGAGCGTAATGCTAGTGGCTCCAATACTGATGGGGGCGCTAGTGCCTCCACTTCTGAAGACAAGGACACTGTTTCTGAAACAGACCTAGACGCAGACAACAGTGATGTGCCGGGTGCTGACGAAGCTCCAAGCTAAGATGTTGTTTGGTGATCAATGGCTAGACTTAACAAAGCCACATGTTATGGGAGTGATTAACGTCACTCCCGATTCTTTTTCTGATGGTGGCAGTTTGTTTGCCAGTCAGTCCTTGTGCCTAGATGCGGCCATGGTGCGTGCGCGTGCAATGGTGGCAGAAGGTGCCAGTTTCCTCGATATAGGTGGTGAGTCCACTCGCCCAGGCGCTGACCCTGTTTCGGTTCAACAAGAGCTAGATCGTGTTATTCCAGTTATTGAATCTATCCGTGCTTCTTTAGATGTGGTTGTGTCTATCGACACCAGCACTCCTGAGGTAATAACTGCTGCTGCTAAAGCGGGTGCAGGGCTCATCAACGATGTGCGGGCTTTGGGGCGTGAGGGCGCCTTGCAGGCTGCTGCGGCCACTCAGTTACCCATATGTCTTATGCACATGCAGGGTGACCCTAAAACCATGCAAGATAACCCCGTGTATGATTCTGTGGTAGGAGATATTGGCCTTTATTTCGATGAGCGTATTAAACAATGCAACCATGTGGGCATTCCTACAGAGCGTATACTCATAGATCCTGGATTTGGCTTTGGTAAAACCTTGGTTCATAATCTGCAGTTACTTAAGCATCTCAATTCATTAGCCAAAAAAGGCTTGCCCGTTCTGGTGGGTATGTCTCGTAAAAGTATGATTGGCAATGTATTGGATCGACCTGTCGATGAAAGATTAAACGGTGGGCTAGCTGTTACAGTGATGGCCTATGAGCGCGGAGCGCGAATTGTGCGGGCGCACGATGTGGCCCCTACTGTGGATGCCCTACAGATGGCTCATGCTGTTATGATGAGTGATTGAACCTAAACTAAGGAAGGTTACATAAAGGAGTTCGGTATGAAATATTTTGGAACAGACGGTATTCGTGGGCGTTGTGGTGAGTATCCGATAACACCTGATTTTATGCTCAAATTGGGTTGGGCAGTGGGCAAAGTGTTTTCTGAACACGGCCGAAGCAAAATTTTAATCGGCAAAGACACTCGTATTTCTGGTTACATGTTTGAATCTGCACTGCAGGCAGGCTTGTCTGCAGCTGGCGTAGATGTGCTCTTGTTAGGCCCTATGCCTACGCCTGCCGTCGCCTATTTAACCCGTACGTTTCATGCTGAAGCCGGCATAGTGATTAGTGCGTCACATAATGGCTATAAAGATAACGGCATTAAGTTTTTCTCTGCTCAGGGCACTAAGTTGTCGGACGCGGTAGAGGCGGCAATCGAAGATAAATTACAAGAAACTATGGAATGTGTGATTCCAGAAGAGCTTGGTCGCGCAAGGCGTATAGAAGACGCTGCCGGCAGGTATATTGAATTTTGTAAAGGCACAGTTAGCCCTCATACCAGCTTGAAGGGTATGAAAATTGTGCTAGATTGTGCCCATGGCGCCACTTACCATATTGCACCCAATGTACTGATTGAGCTTGGTGCTGATGTGACTAGCATTGGCGTTGATCCCGATGGGATGAACATCAATCAAGAGTGCGGTTCCACTTCCATCGCTATGTTGCGCAAAGTAGTTCGTCTGCAAGAAGCAGACTTAGGTATCGCTTTAGATGGCGACGGTGATCGTGTCATTATGGTTGATCACACGGGTGACGAAGTTGATGGTGACGAACTGATGTTTATCATTGCTGCCCACCTTAAGCGTAACGGCCAACTTGAGGGTGGTGTGGTAGGTACTCAAATGAGTAACTTAGGTATGGAGTTGGGTCTAAAAGACCTTGGCATAGATTTCGTCCGCGCCAAAGTGGGTGATCGTTATGTGATGCAGCAGCTAAAAGAAAAAGGTTGGCTGTTAGGTGGTGAATCGTCAGGCCATTTAATTTGTCGCAACCTAACCACCACAGGAGATGGCATAGTTGCTGCTCTGCAGGTGCTTCAAGCGATGCAAACTAGTCGGAAGACGTTGCATGAACTTAAAAATCAAATGCAAAAGATGCCACAAAAGCTCATTAACTTACGTTTTGCTCATCGGGTAAATTTGTCAGAATATCCAGCCATAGATGATGTTGTACATGCGCTCGAAAAGCGGATGGGTGGTCGTGGACGGGTTTTGCTTAGGCCCTCAGGTACAGAGCCTGTGGTTAGAGTGATGGTAGAGGGTGAAGATGCCGACCTTGTGAGCCAATACGCTCAAGAATTAGCTCATGATGTAAATCAGGTTATTTCTTAGTCTAAATAGCATTTAATTGTTGGCTAATTACACGGTATTACCGGCCAATCCCTTGTTTAGGTGCCTCAATTTGAGTATTATGGCGCGCTTAAATTGAATACCCTTGGTTTGTTTTAACGGAAGGTTATAGTAATGGCACACATGATAGTTGCAGGCAACTGGAAAATGAACGCCAGCAAAAATGCTGTAACGGAATTATTAAGTGGCCTAAAACACGGTGCAGCAACGGTTAAAAATGCCGAGCTGGTTGTGTTTCCACCGTTTCCATACTTAGCTCAAGCCCAGGTAGAATTAATGGGTACAAGCATCCACATTGGCGTACAAAATATTTGTGCAGCAGATAAGGGTGCTTATACTGGTGAAGTATCTTTGGCCATGGCTAAAGAGTTTGGTGTTAGCTATGTGCTAGTGGGTCATTCAGAGCGACGTGCTCTTTATGCAGAAACTGATGCACAAGTGGCGGCTAAGTATGTTGCCACCCAAGCGATGCAGCTAACGCCTATTTTGTGTGTTGGTGAAACATTGGAGCAACGCGAAAAAGGGCTTACTCTAAGTGTAGTCACTGGCCAGATTCAGGCAGTTATTGACGCTGCCGGTGGTTCGAGTTTTGCTAATGCGGTAGTTGCTTATGAGCCAGTTTGGGCCATAGGTACAGGGTTAACCGCTAGTCCGGCGCAAGCTCAGGAAGTGCATAAAGCTATTCGCGCTCACCTAGCGAGTGTAGCCCCGGAACAAGCCCGTGGCTTGAAGATTTTATATGGTGGCAGTGTTACTGCGGCTAGTGCGGAAGAGTTATTTACTCAAACAGATATTGATGGCGGCCTAGTAGGCGGCGCATCCTTACAAGCCGATTCATTCTTGGCCATTG
>Ga0308021_10000285_pt1 | contig 23757 bp, 20 predicted proteins | sample Neamet351_FD_201296 | JGI IMG/M metagenome (GOLD analysis project Ga0308021, IMG submission 201296) | Marine microbial communities from water near the shore, Antarctic Ocean - #351 | ecosystem: Environmental > Aquatic > Marine > Unclassified | place: Southern Ocean | collected 2014-10-02
AAGAAGGAAAAAATCCTTTAGTATTAGTCTTGGACAGAATTACGGATGTAAGAAATTTTGGTGCGATTGCCCGAACTGCAGAATGTGCCGGAGTAGACACCATTTTAATTCCTGAACAAAATGCGGCAGCCATTAATGCGGATGCAATAAAAACCTCAGCTGGAGCCTTGCATAAAATTACGGTTTGCCGTACTTGGAATTTGAAATTAGCTATACAATTTATGAAAGATAGCGGCATACAATTGGTTGGCTGTACTGAAAAAACACAAGACAATATGTACAAGCCTGACTACACTCCACCAACTGCAATTATTATGGGATCGGAGGAAGATGGTGTTTCTCCTGAGTTTTTGAAAATGTGTGATGCAAGAGCAAAAATCCCTATGGCTGGAAAAATTGCTTCTTTGAATGTGTCGGTAGCTACTGGTGTTATTTTATATGAAGCGTTAAGGCAAAGAGGGTAAAATGACCCTTGACCATTTCAGAGAACATTGTCTTTCACTTAAAGGAACAACAGAAGAATTGCCTTTTGATGAAAACACTTTAGTATTTAAGGTAGTTGGGAAAATGTTTGCATTTTGTAATATGATGACTTTTGAATTTACAAACCTGAAATGTGACCCTGAAAAAGCAATAACGCTAAGAGAAGAATACCCTGAAGTAACCCCTGCTTGGCACATGAATAAAAAACATTGGAATTCAGTAAGTTTTATGGGAGACTTAAGCGACCAACAAATTGAAGAGTGGATTGCCGACTCCTATAACTTAGTCGTAAAGAATATGCCTAAGAAATTGCAACTAGAATTAGATAAATTCTAACTTCTTCCTTTCATTATTTGCTCGTAAGCCTCTTTCACTTTCATGAATTTTTCTTCCGATAATTTTATAATATCCTCACTCACTCCCTGCAATTTATCAGGATGATATTTCACAGCCATTTTTCGATAAGCCTTTTTCACTTCCTTATCAGTAGCATATTTTGTAACCCCTAACATTGTAAACCAGTGTTCAGCATTAGCATTTCCACTCGCCAAAAACATAGATTTGATAGACTCAAAATCATAAGGATTGATGTTCATATAAGTAGCAATCCTCTTTATTGTTTCTACTTCTTTAGGATGAATTTCATTGTCGGCAGCCGATACACCAAACAGAAAATGAATAATCTCCAAACGAGAGGAATGATTGATATGGGAATTTAACTGCAAACAGACTTGCCTAAGTTTAGAATTAAAATCCTGCTCATTCAAACTGTTAAACATTTTGAAATATTCGTTCGACTTTACAGCACCAAAAGTATTAGTGAAGAATTTTTTTACATAATCCAACTCTGATTTCAACACTTTCCCATCCGCCTTTATCACTACTGACGAGAGGATAAGCAATGAAATCTCAAATGCTTTTTTATTATCCACTTTCGAACTGAAAAAGTTTTTCGCTACATAATACCCAATTATCCCTCCAATTGGTCCTCCAAAAAACCATCCAGCAGCAGCTCCAATCCATTTTGTGTTTGACATTTTCTAAATATTTTATTGGCACAAAATTATTATAAAATAATTCACAAAACACTTTAAACAGGAAAATCATTAGCCCTGAAAAAATTGTACTTTAGCAGCTTAAAATTAACCCAAGATAAATTATGAGCTGGTTTGCACATTGGTTCGATTCTCCTTATTACCATAATCTCTATAAAAATAGAGATGAAAAAGAAGCGCAAATTTTTATTGATAATTTAGTGCTCCATTTACAAATCTCTAAAGGGAGCAAACTCATAGATATTGCTTGCGGAAAAGGAAGGCATGCCACTTATTTCAATTCCTTAGGATTTGATGTGGTTGGGATGGACTTATCGCCAAACAGCATAGATTCTGCTACAAAAAATAAAAATGCAACTTTACAATTTTCAGTACACGATATGCGTGATGTATATCAGGAAAACAACTTTGATATAGTTACTAATCTGTTCACTTCTTTTGGTTATTTTGAAGACAATACTGACGAGCAAAAAGCAATCAATGCTATGGAAAGTAATTTAAAAGTAGGAGGGTTTTTGATTATTGATTTTATGAATGTAAAAAAGGTGATTGCTAACTTGGTTCCTAGCGAACAAAAAACGATTGACGGTATTACATTCGACATCACAAGAAAAGTAGAAGCAGGACACATCATTAAAGACATTGCAATTACTGATGGGGAAATCAAACAACATTTTCAAGAAAAAGTAAAGGCAATCACTTTGGCTGATTATTCTGAATTTATCACTACTGCAGGACTAAAAATAATTGATATCTTTGGCAATTATAAATTGGATAATTTTGATGAAAAAATTTCTGATCGTTTAATACTAATTTGCAAGAAATGAATTTAACAACACTAGGATTATTGTTTGCTTCCGTAATTGCGGGAGCAATTGTGGTCGAAATTTTTAAACCAAAGAAAAGTAAGAATATACAATTACTCCTTACTTTTAGTGGCGCATATTTGTTAGCCGTAAGTGTATTACACCTATTACCTGAATTGTTCGCACATGAAACAACTCAGCATATCGGATTATTCATCTTGGGTGGTTTTCTAATCCAGATATTGTTAGAGTATTTTTCACAAGGAATAGAACATGGACATTTCCACAAAAGCAATGTAATTCCTTTTTCTGTACTTATTAGTCTTTGTTTACATGCTTTACTTGAAGGAGTGCCTTTAGGCGGACATTTACACCAACACGCACATAATGCTTTACTTACAGGAATCGTTTTACATAAAATGCCAGTAGCTATTGTACTTATGACTTTCTTTTTACAAAGTAATATGCCAAAACAAAAAGCTTATTTCTATTTACTGCTCTTTGCATTAATGGCACCACTAGGAGTTTTTGCTGGAAGTTTTTTTACAACTCTAGCAAATTATCACAATGAAATAATGGCCATGGTTATTGGTATCTTTTTACACATTTCAACTACTATTCTTTTTGAAAGTAGTGATGATCATAAATTCAGCACTCAAAAGATTTTAGCCATAATTGTTGGTGCTATTATAGTTATGTTGAGTCTTTAAAGATGAACCAAAAATACATAATTACTGGAGCTCCAGGAACAGGAAAAACAGCAATTATTAACGCACTTAAAAAAGCAGGACACTCTTGTGCTGAAGAGATTTCAAGAACAATAATAACCCAACAAATTGCTAGTGGAGGTGATGCTTTACCTTGGAAAAACTTAGCTGCTTTTTCTCAGCAAGTAATTGCGCTTAGGAAAGCACAACATACGAATGCTACACAAGATAAAACTATTTTTTTTGACAGAGGAATTATTGATGTAATTGCCTACCTAAAACATGACGATATAGCAGTGAATGATGATACCCTGGAAATGGTAAAAAAATTCCCTTATAATAAGACTGTTTTTTACACCCCTATTTGGGAAGATATTTATGTAACCGATACCGAAAGAAAAGAAGATATTCTCACTGCAAAAAATATAGAAAAAGTTTTACTGACTACTTACCAATCCTTTGGTTACACTTTGGTGGAAGTTCCTAAATTATCCGTTAGTGAACGAACTGCTTTTATTCTGTCCAAAACATAAGGTATCACTTTATTTTGTTTAATTTTGCATCCGTTTTAATAACCAATAAAAGAAAATATTATGTCAATATTAGTAGGAAAAAAAGCACCTTTATTCTCTGCACAAGCAGTAGTTAATGGAGGGGAATTTGTAAAAGGATATTCATTAGAGCAATTTGTAGGAGAAAAGCCAGTTTTATTCTTCTTTTACCCAAAGGATTTTACTTTTGTTTGCCCAACAGAATTATTTGCATTTCAAAATAAATTAGCTGAATTTGAAGCAAGAGGATGTGCAGTAGTTGCTTGTTCAACTGACACAGAGCAGTCGCACTGGGGATGGTTACAGATGCCAAAATCTGAAGGAGGTATTCAAGGAGTTACCTACCCAATAGTTGCAGATACTGACAAAACTATATCAGCAAACTTTGGTGTATTAGCAGGAAATTATGAGTTAGATGAAGATGAAAATATGGTAGCTAATGGACCAATGATTGCTTTCAGAGGTTTATTCTTAATCGATAAGAATGGAGTAGTACAACACCAAGTGGTTAACAATTTCCCATTAGGAAGAAATGTAGATGAGGCCTTAAGAATGGTTGATGCTTTACAACACTTTGAAGAAAATGGTGAGGTTTGCCCTGCAAACTGGAGCAAAGGACAAGATGCAATGAAAGAGTCGCATGAAGGAGTTGCTGATTACTTATCAAAGCACTAAGTAACAACACATATATAAAATAAAGAAGCCTGCATTTTGCAGGCTTTTTTATTACTTTTGGTTTATGTTTAGAAGAAGAATTTTACGCTTTGTACTCAATATTTTTCCACCCCTATTTTTCAATCGTATTGTACTTAAAAAAGTATCGGAAGATTATACCGAATTCAAAGTAGTACTTAGGAAATCAATCCTGAATATGAACTTCCATAAAACTATTTTTGGAGGAACTATCTTTTCTGCTTTTGATCCTTACTTCCCTACTATGTATTACAACATCTTTCATCAGAAAGAGAGGAAGCTAGAAATTTGGCTAAAGAGTGCAAACATAAAATACAAACGCCCAGCAACCACTGACTTGCACCTTACCTTTACGGTAACTCCGAATGATATTATGGAAGCAGAAAATGCTTTAAACACGGTTGGAAAATTTGAAAAATGGCATACTGTACAGGCTATTAATACAAAAGGTATCGTTTGTGCTGAAGCAGAAATGCTTGTTTACCTAAGGGACAATAAAATTAAAAGTAAAATTGGGTTTTAAATTATGAAAAGGATAATTACTTTCTTTTTTCTATTTTTAAATTGTCAATCCATATTTTCGCAAAATTTATATCCTTATGGTGATGAATTCCCATTAGGACTTTACTCTTTACATACTGATTTAGATTCTGCCAATTATTACGGGTGGAATCATGGACATAGATATGGATACAGAGTTGATGGCATTAGATACTTAGCAACTCCTATGCCTGACTCTTATTTTTCTGAGTGTAAAGAGAATAACATTTACACTATGGCTCGCCTAAGCTGGATTGATTCACTTGATAAAAAATGGTCCCCTTCAGCAGAAATTACAATAGGTGAAATTACTCAACAGGAAAAACATGACAATATCTCTTGGTGGGATATCCCTGAAGAATTAAGGTATTGGAAAAATAGTGAATATAGTATTGTAAAAAATTATCCAAAGCTAATTAGAGAATATGATTCAAAGAAACGACCAACTTATATGTATATTCCTGGGCATTACAACAGCCAAGGAGTAGAAGAATATGTTCCATACTTAGATATTATTCCAGCAAGTTGCTATACTAATTACCAGAATTTACCAAATATCTATGTGAGATGGAGCATTGAGAGAACACAAAAAGCAATAATTAATACGGGATTCAAATATGGAAAAGATTATTTGAATAAAGAAAAGACGGTCATTGCAATCTTAGAATTATTTGAACAAGAAGAAATACTTTCAGAAAAAGAAACATGGCATGATTTCTGGTTAGCACTCGCTTGTGATGTTAAAGGAATCCAGGTATTTTCTCATTTCTATCGGAATTCAAATTTAACATTAAAAAAATCTTGGAACACCTTAAATAAGGCAATACGAATTTTTAAAGAGAATAAAATTGATAAGGCAATTTTAGATGGTGACGATATCTCTCTAAACAATAGTATTCTTTCTGGGCCAAGTTCTGCTCCATTACTAACAATGCAGAATATAACCTACACTTACCCATCTCTAAAAATATTAGCAAAACAATATAACGACACAATTTATGTAATTGTAGTTAATTCTGCTGAAGAAAAAATTACTTTCCAAATAACAGATATCCCACCATTAATGATTGGAGCAAAGCAAATTCTTTCAGAGAAAATTATTGAAATAAAAAAACAATTCATAACAGACACATTGAATGCACTTGATGTTGCCTTATACAAGTTGTATACAGATAAATCAAAAGTAGAAAGTGTAATCTACCCTTGCCCTGCAGAAAACAATATTACTATAAAGATAATAAATTCCAACATTACCTTTGATAAGGTGAAAATATTTGATATTTATGGAAAATGTATACAGGAAGAATTTTGTGATTACTGCTTAGAAATACCAATTGACATACAATCTCATTCTATCGGAACTTATATCATTCAACTACTAAGAAATGGAGAGGAAATAGCAACAAATAAATTTGTTATTTCTTATTAATCAAAACAGTAGCATAAGCAGAAACGCCTTCCTCTCTCCCTACAAAACTTAGCTTTTCAGTTGTAGTTGCTTTAATAGAAACTAAATCGACATCTACACCCATGCAAGTGGCTAATACCTTTTGCATTTCAGGAATATAAGGCCCTATCTTTGGAGTTTGCAAGCAAATAGTAGAATCGATATTGCCAATTTCATAGCCTTTTTCTCGAATCAAAACCATTACTTCTTTCAGTAAAATTTTACTATCAATACCTTTATATTCTGCAGCAGTATCTGGAAAGTGTTTTCCAATATCGCCTAAATTAGCAGCCCCTAAAAGAGCATCACAAATAGTATGAATTAACACATCAGCATCAGAATGACCCAAACCGCCTTTAGTATGAGGGACAATAATTCCTCCTAGCCAAAAGTCTAATCCCTCTTTTAGTTGATGAACATCAAAACCAAAACCGATTCTAAAACTCATGATTAGCTTCCCTCCATTGCTCCAAAGTCAAACACAAGCGTAAAACGCATAGTATTAGCCAAAGGATTATTACCGTTAATTGCACGGCTAGCATTTATCAAATATGAAAAATCAAGTGCAAAAACATTATACTTTACTCCCGAACCAAAAGTAAAGAATTTTCTACCTCCTTTAGTATCATGTTCAAAAAAGTATCCTGCTCTTATCGCAAACTGATTTGCATACCAATATTCAGTACCTATAGAATAATTAATTTCTCTCATTTCCTCATTAAATCCTCCTGGAGCATCTCCAAAAGATTGGAACATACCAGAAACAACTGAAACATCAGGATTTTGTCCCTCTACTATTTCACCATCTTTATAAATAGGAGGAGTAGGTACTAGCAATTTATTAATATCAAAAGCGATAGACATTTTATTGTAATCGTCAAACTCAGTACCCAAAGAAGTTCCTAACCTTAAATTAATTGGAATAAAATCACGCACTGCTGTTTCGGTATATGATATTTTCTGACCAATATTAGAGATGTTTCCTCCAATAGCTAAATCAACATTATTACCACTTATTCTGATTGGCTTTGTATAATACCCTGAAACATCAGCCGCTATGGATTTTCCTGCAACTGTAGGAATTCCTCCTGCTGCTTGTCCTCCTGTAAGATTAGAGTAAATATATCTTCCTGCAATCGCTAATGAAAAATTATCAGAAAGCTTACGAGAATAAGAAGCCCCTAAAGCAAATTCGCTTGGCTTATACTGCCCTATTGTAGTTCCTAAAATATCAGTAAAAGTAATATCACCTAATGAGAAATAACGCAATTCCATTGCTATAGCTTCATTGTCATTTAACTTTCGATAACCTGCTAAATAAGACAAGTTAATATCTGGGACTAATGCTCTAAGCCAAGGGACATAAGACATTGCAAAGCCCATATCATCATCAACAAAAGCATATTTTGCAGCATTCCAATGCAAAGAATTTGCATCAGGAGCAGTAGCCACACCAACATCACCCATTGCACCTGCTTTTGAATCAGGGGAAATTAGCAAAAACGGAACAGCAGTTGTAATTGTATTCAACCCTCCTGTCAAATCATCATAACTCGGATCCTGAGCAAAAGCATTAAACATCAGTAGTAATGCACCAATTATTCCTATTATTTTTTTCATTTCTTAAATTTAGTTTGCAAATATACTTCTTTTTTATGTAGACTTGAACGAATCTATTGCGGTAATAGTATAATTCGAATTGACTTTGAAGTAAAATCACCATCCGAACTACTAACGCCTAATTTTGCAATGTACATTCCTGCACTTAATTGCCCTCCATATTCATCTTTTCCATTCCAAGAAATAGGGCCAATTCTATAACCATTGTCGCTATAAGTTTCGTCTTGTCTTTTAACCAAAGCTCCGGTTATAGAATAAATTTCCAAAACTATATTCAAAGTTTGATTTGCTTTATTGTGCTGAAAATAAATATCTGTAGTATTAGAAAACGGATTAGGGAAAGTAGTGTAATCAGAAATTGTAAACTCGTTTTCATCCGCCACAACAAAAGTAATAGTTACCTCAGTAGAATTATTGAACACATCCCAAACCTTAAGGGTTAAAGTATGTTCTCCTTTTTCTAAATCATAGAACGGAAAACTAATCACTCCTTTAGTATAGTTATCTTTTTCTGCTTCATAAAAATCATTCAAAACATAAGGATTAGCCGTATTCCCATCCAGAACAGCAGTAATATCATGACCAATTCCATTTCCAACAGTATTTATTCCACTAAAATCAAAAATATCAGCCAACAAAACAGGATTAGCATCTGTTATTCCTCCATTAGCAAAATTTCTTGTATTCATAAACAGTTTTAGCTCTGCTCCATCATAATCATAAGTTATATCATCAGCAGTACCTCCAATAATAAAGTCATCATCACTCCCACCAGCATCTATTGGATTTTCATCATCCGAAACTGCATAATAAGAAATTTTTCCGAAACCATAATTATAGGCGATATCCTTTGGAACAACAAATGAAAAGGAAAATTCTCCGTTCACTACTGATGCCGTTCCTTTATAGAGAATATTATTTTGGTCGCGATACGGCATAGGAGTACAAGATTCTTGACCTAAAGTGATGCGAGTTATTTCCTTATCGTAAACCGTAACAAAAACTGTTCCGTTAAAAGAATCTAGTATTCCAGTACGACTATTTCTTGCAACTTCAGCTGGCTCAACTAACCCATAATCATTTATCACTCTCCCTTCAATAGTCACTTCTCCCAAAGCCTTTAAGGTATCTGGAATATTAGTAGTCTCCACTTGGAACTCAGGATAAGCCAAGCAAAGTGCAGGGTCGCCTAAAAGTGTAAAATTTCTATTATTAGCAGAAGTTCCACTCAATACTTTCGTTTTCATGAACACATCACCTAACCTTAAAAATTTTCCACTTTCTTTTTCAAAAAGTGTTTTGATAAACTTAGTATTCAAATTGTAATTTGGGGCAGAATACACCAAACGAGTAGTACTTAATAAAGCGATAGCCCCTCCATTAGGATTTAACAATACATATTCCCCTGCTGAAGTTTGTTCAGGATTATCAAAATAGGAAAATTTGCAAGTAGCTGTCATAAACAGAGGAAGTTTATCAGTATTACTCCAAGCATTAATCTGATCTAATTCTAGTATTCTTTCCTGCGTCCAACCCAAAGGACCACCATGACCGGTATAATTAACTAACAAAGTCCCTTTATCCATTCTATTGTTTATCGCATGTTGAGTCGCCTTACTTCTTGGCCCTCCTGAAGTAGATTCTTGCAAATAATTGTCCAAATATATTTTATCAATATTAATATCCTTATAGTTATCCGCTATAATATTTGCTAAACTATCCGCTTGCCACATATGTGTATTTCCATCTTTTGCATCTCCATCATCAGCAACAAAAGCAATATTATTTCGCCAACTTCCAAAAGATTCTTTAGCATAGTAACGTTCCACTTTATCCACCAATATATTTGCTTGCGACAAGGTAGAAGCTGGAAATCTACCCACCCCAATATCAACCAAATCATTATTAAAAAGTCCTTCACTGTCATCCAACAATCCAAAATAATCATCAGTTACATACGATAAAGTAGGATGAGTAGAATTTACGGATTGATAAGTAGGAATAAAATTAGTATTGTCCGCTACTCTATCTTTCGGATCGTAAGAACCATCTCCAAAAAGCAAGACATATTTTAACTTAGAATCTGGTCGCTTGTACAACATTCGTAAAAAATCACGAATTGCACTTACATCCTGCATTCCTGATGAAAACTCATTATAAATTTGCTGAGGAGTAACAATTACGGATTTTAAATTATCTTTTTCTGAATGAAAATTAGCCAACCGCTCTGCCGGAACTAAAAAGTTGGGGTGAGATACAATTACATATTCCACATCAGAAGGCGTATTGTGCAAATTCTGATTTTTTACAATCCCCTTTAAAGTAGGCGTTAAATAAGCGCTACTATTAAATGCAATATATTCACGCAATTCGTTTATCGAATCATTAAAAGAAAGGACACTCCCACTTAATGTTGTAGGTAATTGCATTATAGTTGCTGGATCAGTAACATCCCAAATCGTTATTCCTGAATTTGCATTTGACAGTTCAAAAGTCCCCACTTCATTTCCTAGTGATGATACATCTCTGAATAAAAGAGAATTTCCTGACATTTTCAATCCTCTCCGAGCATTTATCTCAATATAATTCAACCAAGCTAAAGCGCCATTATCGGTTGAACTATAGTCAACATTAATTAAAATATTAGAAGAAGACGCATTATAATTAGTAGTTTGTGATGCTATTTTGGCATATTCTGTAGCGTAAGTACTTACTACATTGCTAACATTAATTGTGCTAAGCTGATTAGAATTTGCTTTAATTACAAAGGAAGAAGAAACGAATGAACGCGCCACAACAGCAGTTTTTATACTTACAGGACTCGACTGAACCAAATTAGGGAAATTAAAGTCAAAAGATTGATTGTTTTGAATGTCAAATCGCTCACCGAACCACTCTTTTCCTGAATGAATCAAATTTTCCAGTTCACTCTCATAAAAAGAAAATGCATTAAATGAAGCAATTGTTTTGGTAGCATTTTGCAACACTTGTTTTGATTCTATTCTACTTCCTACTTCCTGATTATCAATCGTTAAAAAGTAATTCACCTCATCCGAAAACAAATGTATTTCGTGCTTAAACAATCCACTTGAAGCATTATGACTCCAATTATGAGGAGATTCTCCATAGAACAAAATATAATCATTGCTTTCAAAAATACCGTTACTGTTTGAATCGTGAATTTTTATGGCATTTTCCACTAAATCATCATACCTAAAATCAGAGTTTAATTTGGGTAACATTCCCCCTCCATTTCCATACAGTTTTATGGCTGAAATTTGCAAATCATTTACGTCTACACCTAAGCTTTCCAAACTAGAGTAAGTGATCTTATAAATTCCTGATTTATTAGTGGCTATTTTACACCAATTACCTCCCACTAATACTGAACTATATTGAGCAAATATATTAGCTGATAAAAGCAAACAAATTAAAGTTGAAAGAAATATTTTTTTCATCACTGCAAAGTTACGTATCATTTTAAAAACAAGGCTAAAACGAATAAAAAATATAATTATTACATAATTTGTCCACTAGAAAAGTAGATAATAAATAATTTGTTTATTTTTGTAAAATTGAAATTAAGAAAAAACCTATTTATGTTGAATAATATTTCCAAGATTTTTATAGTAGTAGCGGCATGCTTTTTCATCAGCAATGATGCTAATGCGCAAGATCCTGCTTTTAGTCAGTTTTATGCTAATCCACTATATTTAAATCCTGCTTTTGCTGGAACAAACGGTTGCCCAAGAGCAAACCTTAACTATCGTGACCAATGGCCTGGAATTGGAAGAACTTATATAACTACTTCAGCTTCTTGGGATCAACACATCAATGCAATTGGTGGAGGATTAGGAGTTATGGTATCGCAAGATAGAAGTGGTGCAGGACATTTAAATACAACAAATGCTTCATTGCTTTATTCTTACCATTTGGCAGTAAATAATAAATTCGCTATAAAAGCTGGTTTTGAAGCTTCCTACAGAATGATAAGTTTAGACTGGGGAGATTTGACTTTTGGCGATATGATTGATCCTCAAAGAGGATTTGTTTACCCTACATCAGAAGATATAGTAAACAACCCAACAACTAAAAGTTTCCCTGATTTTTCAGCAGGTTTTATCGGGTATTCTGAAAACTTATTCTTTGGTTTTGCCGCTCATCACTTAACAGCTCCTAACCAAGGGTTTATTAGTGAAACTCAATTACCAACAAAAATTACAGCACATATTGGGGGTAACATTCCATTGAGCAGATACAGCAACAATGTAACTACTATCTCTCCTAATTTTTTATACCAAAAACAACAAGATTTCCAACAATTCAATTATGGAGTTTATGTTAATAGAGGACCAATGGTTGGAGGGCTTTGGGCTCGTCATAGTTTAAAAAATATCGATTCGTTTATTTTGATGCTTGGGCTTATTCAAGACTCATTCAAATTTGGATACAGTTATGACATTACAGTAAGTAATCTTAAAAATAGTAATACCCTTGGGGCTCATGAATTATCATTCACTTTATTTATGCCGTGCCGTTCAAGGAGCCGATCGTTCAACACAATAAGTTGTCCACAATTTTAGTTAATAGTTAAATAATAAATCATACACATAACAATGATGAAATCAAATAAATTAATTTTAGTATTAAGTAGTTTTTTAATCCTTTTCTCCTGTTCAAATGAGAAATCTTCAACTACAGGTTGGGAATACAACAATTCCAGAAATGGAGGATTTGAAACCAATAATAAATTCCAAGAACAAATAACTGGCCCTGGACTTATGTTTGTAGAAGGTGGTTCGTTCACAATGGGAAGAGTAGAGCAAGATGTAATGTATGAATGGAATAATGTACCTAGAAAAGTAACGGTATCTTCTTTTTATATGGATGAAACTGAAGTTAGAAATATAGATTATTTAGAATACTTATATTGGGTAAACCGAGTTTACGGACAATCATACCCTGAAGTCTACAAAAAAGCATTGCCTGACACTTTAGTATGGAGAGATAGATTAGGATATAACGAACCTTTTGTAATACAATACTTAAGACATCCTGCTTATCAAAATTACCCTGTAGTTGGCGTAAGTTGGGCGCAAGCTAATGACTACTGTATATGGAGAACCGATCGTGTAAACGAAAGAATTCTTATCAATGAAGGAATTTTACAAGAAGACCCTGAACAAGTAGATGATAACACTTTCAATACTGAAGCTTACTTGGCAGGACAATATGAAGGTATTGTAAGAAGAAACCCAAGAAACCTAAATCCTGCAACAGGAGAAAAATACAGACAAGTTCGTATGGAAGATGGTTTACTTTTACCAAAATATCGTCTACCAACTGAAGCTGAGTGGGAATTTGCTGCCCTAGGATATGTTGGAAATACTCAAGAAGAAAATACTAACGAAAGAAAATTATACCCTTGGAATGGTTCATCATTAAGAAATGGAGACTCTAAAAATCAAGGAGAAATCATGGCTAACTTCAAAAGAGGAAGAGGAGACAACATGGGTGTTGCAGGAAACTTAAATGACAATGCTGACATCACTGCTCCTGTTAGATCGTACTGGCCAAATGATTACGGACTTTACAATATGGTAGGAAATGTTTCAGAGTGGGTAATGGATGTATACCGTCCTGAGATTGAGCAAACAACAATTGCTGATCACAGAAACTTTAGGGGGAATGTCTTTACTACTCAAAAAACTGATGAAGATGGTTTTATTGCAGAAAAAGATAGTTTAGGGAGAATTACTATGGTCCCTGTTGATATTCAAGGAAATGCATACAGAAGAAACTACAAAAAATCAGACAATATTAATTACCTTGATGGAGACATTGAATCTCAAATGGGTATTGATTGGAATAGTTTCTTAGATGAAACGACAACTTCAGATACTGCTAAAGTTATAATTGACAAGTGGAATCAAAATGTTGACCAATACAAAGACAATGCTAAAACAGGAAACTCTAGTGAAATGTATGCTTACGGAGAATCTTCTTTAATTACAGACAGAACAAGAGTATTCAAAGGAGGTTCTTGGAAAGATAGAGCATATTGGTTAAATCCTGGTACAAGAAGATTCTTAGACCAAGACCAATCAACAGATGCAATTGGCTTTAGATGTGCAATGGACAGAGTAGGAGCTCCAGCTAGTCATCAAAAAGAAAATACAAGAAGAGGCACTGACTACAGTAAAAAAAGAAACTAATTTTTAAATAAATATACTTTATAAAACCCCATTAATAATGGGGTTTTGTTTTTTCTAAAAACATGGACATTAAAAATATTTATTCCATTTTCAAGCAATACCCGTGCATCTGCACGGACAGCAGAAAGATTACAAAAGGGGCTATATTTTTTGCTTTGAAAGGTGGAAATTTTAATGGGAATGAATATGCTTCAAAAGCTATTAAAGAAGGATGTGCTTACGCTATTGTTGACGAAAAAGAATACGCTACAGATGTCAAAGTAATTTTAGTTGACAATGTATTAAAAACACTTCAAAAGCTTGCCACACATCACAGAAAACAGCTCAACATCCCAATTATAGGGATAACTGGAACTAATGGGAAAACAACTTCTAAAGAATTGATTAAGGGAGTTTTAAACAGCCAACTGAATACTTATGCTACAAAAGGGAATCTAAACAATCATATTGGTGTCCCTTTAAGTATTTTAGAAATCAATAATCAGCATGAAATTGCAATTATTGAAATGGGTGCTAACCATCAAAAGGAAATTGAATTCCTATGCAATATTGCACGACCAACTCATGGAACAATCACGAATATTGGTTCAGCTCATTTGGAAGGATTTGTAAATCTTCAAGGAGTTATAAATGCTAAAAATGAGCTTTATCAATTTATTACCAATACGGATGGACAACTTTTTGTAAATTCAGATGATGAACTTCTAGTTAATCTTTCTAAAGGAATATCAAAATCAACATATGGAGAAATAGGAGATGTAAAAGGAAAAATAATAAGTAGTACTCCTTTCTTAAACCTAAATTATCAGAAGTCTACTATTAGCAGTAAATTAATCGGTAGCTTTCAGTTTAGCAATATAATGCTCGCTATATGTATTGGTAATTATTTCAACATCTCAACTAGCAATATCAAAAAAAGTATTGAAAATTATATCCCAACTAATAATCGTTCTCAGATTATAGTAACAAATAATAATACGCTTATCCTTGACGCTTACAATGCCAACCCTTCTAGTATGAAAGCTATGTTAATCTCCTTTGTGGAACGGGAGTATTCTAATAAAATTTGTATTTTAGGAGATATGCTTGAACTTGGAAAGCAATCAGAAAAAGAGCATCAAAAAATTGTTTCACTTTGTGAAAAACTAAACTTAGACTGTTACTATATTGGGGAAGAGTTCAAAAAAGTGAATCAATATTCCTTCAAAAGTAGAGAGAATTTTGAAGATAAATTAAATGCAGAAAGTATTTCAAACAAAACAATTCTACTAAAAGGGTCGAGAAGAATTGGCTTAGAAAAACTAGTTGACTATCTCTAGACTATTCAGCTAAAGCATCTTTAAATAACTTTCTGAAAATAAAGAAGCAGACCGAGAGGAATCCTCCAAGAAATGCACCTAAAATACCAGCTAACGATTTGGAAGATTTATCTTGCTCTAAAGGCAAAATAGGAGTATCAATAATCTGAATAATTGGCGTTTGATTTAATAAAGTAATTTTAGAAAGCTCAAGGTTTTTCACAATCTCTAAATACATAGCGTTTAAAACTTCAACTCTTCTCATTAACTGCAATTCTTTTAGTCTTCCTGATGCCTTTACAATCCTTTGATTAATATCTTTTACTTTCGCAAATTCTTGTTCTGCTATCTCCAATTCAGAAAAAACAGAATCAGCTCTAGATTCTAAAAAATCTAAGGTATTAGATGCTTGTGCTGTTTGGTACTTAATGTACATCTTACTCATCTCATCAATCAATGCTTCAACAAAATACTTTGCATAATTTGGACTAACTGATTTGTAGGATAGATTGATGATATTAGCTTCATCATTTTCCAATTCAATCACAAGATTTTTCTCAACTATCCTTGACCAAATCAGCCCACTAATACTATCATGAGTATATGAGTTTTTATCATGGAAAGAAACTCCCTTAAAATCATCATTTTCACTCCAAGATTCTTTAAACTTATTAATGCTTAAAAAGTGTTCAATTAATAAATTATCATTACCATTTATCATTTGATTCTGCATTAAAGCAGCTTTCACTACACCTCTCGATTTAAGTAATTCTAATATATTCTGCTGACTAAAGGTTGTACTTCCAGAACCTCCTCCGATATCAAAACCAAATTGACTAGCCAATCCTGACATTGCACCTAATGACCCTCCCCCCTTCTCGCCTTCAACAACAAAGGTTAATTCAGCATTGTATTTAGTTTCTGATTGAATCGCAAACAAAATCCCCACTACCAAACATAAAAAAGAAATAGATACAATTGTAAACTTCTTCTTGAACAAATAGGTTTTGTACTCTGATAATTTAATCAGAATATCTTTTAGCTGTATTTCATCATTATAATTCTCCATTATTGCTGAGGCGCTATTCTATCAATTAATAACCATAAAGAGAGGATAGCAGATACCTTCAGCATTGTCCTTTCAATTGTCTGATTCCAATCAAGTGGAATTTTCTTATGTTGTAATTTTTCAACTTTATTGACAACTTTAATAGTTGATCCTTTCTTAACCCTAGGAGAAATAACAAACAACCCAAAATTCATTGATTTTTTAGCAATCCCATTTGGGTAAATAACGATAGTATTTCCTTTCTTATTTTCATTAGTAAAACCGCCCGCAAAATTATTGACATAATAATTAGCTCTTCTACCAAAGTAAGGTGCGCTTATTGATTTACCTTCAAGATTCATTAACTTACCAGTAATATGAACAAGATCCATTGTTTTAGGAATAATAACGCTATCCCCTTCAAATAATACTAAATTATGTTTAGATGAATTAGAATGCAAAGCTTTATTTAAGTTCAAATAAATCAAGTTATATTCCAATATATCTGTAGAGTATTGTTGAATTAATGATTGTTCTTTTACTGCTAATAATTCTTCTTTATACAAAAGAGAAAGTTGCGGATTACTCAGTAATGAATCCTTTAATAGATTAGAAAAAACAACAGTACTATTAGTAGTAGTAGTAGTAGTAGTAAAATTATTTAACCTGTACATAGTTACTCCATCCAAATAAGCATACCGGGTAAGCCCACCTGCTCTTTTTATAACAGAAGAAATCTTCTCGTCTTTAGAAAGCAGAGCATATGTTCCAGGATATTTTACTTCTCCTGCTAATACAATATTTTTAGATGATTCAAAATCAGGATTTTCTCTTACAAATATTTGATCAAAAGGTTGTAGCAAGAATTCTTGAGCTTCGGTACTTAATACTAAATTATCTCCAATTTTAATTCTTTTTACTACTGCTCTTCTTGGTTTCAATTTGTTGGATGAAATATCATAATCCATAATTCTAGTCACCTCTACTCTACTTCCTTCAGCTTGTCGATTTAAACCACCTGCTTGTAATAAAACATCTTGCAATGTCATTCCAACTCCAAAATCAAATTCACCAGCTGACCTAACAGCACCTAAAACTAAAACGGAGAATTCATCATCAAAATCAGATAATGAAAGCACACGAACAATATCATATTCTTTTAATAAAACATTATCTTTATGTTTTGAATCACTCAATATTTCCTTTAAATTTACTGTAATATGTGATTTTGTTCTATCCTCATTTAATCGGATAATATATACTTTATCCAAGAAGGTTTTTTCATCAATACACTTTGCTCTATTTAACAAACCTAACAAATACTCTCCTTTTATAAATTCATAATCACCAGCAACTCCAATACTTCCGTTTACGCTTACTACATTCGATAATTTATTAGAAATAGTATTCACCACAATTTCATCTCCATTCTGAACAACAGTAGAATTTACATGATCTTTATGCACATCATTTACTCTTATGGAATTATATTGAATTCTATTCAAAGTTAAAACATCAGAAAAAGCATTAGTAGTATATCCTCCTGCATACTTTATCAAACTTGCAACTGATTCTCCTGATTTTGCTTCATAAGTATAAGGACGATTTACAGCTCCTTTTATTTCAATAATATGTTTTGCAGGAGGAACAAATAAATAATCTCCATCTTGCATATAAATATCTTGTGAACGCGTTGGATTAAACAAGAACTGATAAACATCTAAAGAGTCAACTGTTTTTCCGTCTCGCTTAATATAAATATTACGAACCGAACCTAACTGATTAGGACCATTTGCTGCAATTAAAGCATTAAAAGCTGTATTGATAGCAGGTATTGTATACGAACCAGGATTATAAACCTCACCAACAATATGCACAGTAATCACTCTTGAGTAAGAAAGGGTAACATCAATCTCAGAATTTTTCATATCCAAGAAAGAACCAAATTTACTCTTAAGTAGCGAACGCATCTTTTTAAAGGTTAGTCCTTTTACATAAATTCTACCATAAGAACTAGGGGTAATATACCCTCTTTCATCAACCATTAAGTTTTCTGAAAACTCAGAATACCCCCAAACTGAAATAGAAATTTCGTCTCCACTTCCTACTTTATAATTTTCAGGAGCTTTAGCATCCAACGCTTTTTGGTAGAATGACAACTCATTATTCCTAAAAATATCTTGACCATAAATTCTAGCTTTAGGATAAGAAGTAGTGTCTATCGCTAAAGTATCTCCAAAACTTTCATAAAATTTAGAAAGAGAGGAATTATCTTCAGTTGTACTTTGCACTTCTTTTGCATATTTTCCTTTCGAATATTTGTAGTCCATTGCCTCAGAAATTTCTGCATCAGAAAGTCCCATTTGTTTTAGCACTTGTTCTGATGGAATATCAGAAGGGCGTAAATCTTGTGGATTTGCATTGGAAGGCAAAAACTTTAAATAAGCAGGATTGATTTTTGATTTATCAATATCAATTTGAGCACTTGAAACCAAGGCTAAACAAACGACTAATGATAGTAATATTAGTTTTTTCATAATTATTCTTTTAAAACAGAACGAGAGATTACAATTCTTTGAATCTCAGAAGTTCCTTCATAAATTTGTGTGATTTTTGCGTCACGCATCAAGCGTTCCACATGGTATTCTTTTACAAAACCGTAACCACCATGTACTTGTACTGCCTCAACAGTAGTTTTCATAGCCGTTTCTGAAGCGAATACTTTTGCCATTGCTCCTATTTTATCATAATTTTTTCCGTTATCCTTAAGCCATGCAGATTTCAAACATAACAACCTTGCCGCTTCAATTTCAGTAGCCATATCCGCTAATTTGAATGCAATTGCTTGGTGTTGTGAAATCTCTTTTCCGAATGCTCTTCTTTCTTTAGAATATTGCAAAGCTAATTCATAAGCACCTGATGCTATTCCTAAAGCTTGTGAAGCAATACCAATTCTACCTCCTGACAAAGTTTTCATAGCAAAAGTAAACCCAAATCCATCTTCACCAATTCTATTCTCCTTAGGTACTTTTACATCCGTAAACATTAAGGAATGCGTATCAGAACCTCTAATTCCTAGTTTATTTTCTTTAGCTCCTACCACAAAACCATCCATTCCTTTTTCAACAATAAAAGCATTAATACCTTTATGTTTTTTCTCTACGTTAGTTTGTGCAATTACTAAATAAACGGATGCCGTACTTCCGTTTGTAATCCAATTTTTTGTTCCGTTTAACAAATAATGATCTCCTTTGTCAATTGCTGTTGTTTGTTGTGAAGTTGCATCTGATCCTGCTTCTGGTTCTGACAAACAGAATGCTCCAATTATTTCACCTTTCGCTAAAGGAACTAAGTATTTTTGTTTTTGTTCTTCTGTTCCGAAAGTTTCTAATCCCCAACAAACTAACGAATTATTTACTGACATAACTACAGATGCAGAGGCATCTACTTTTGAAATTTCTTCCATTGCCAATACATAAGAAATAGCATCCATTCCTGCTCCACCATATTTAGGATCAACCATCATTCCTAAAAACCCAAGTTCCCCAAGTTTTTTAATTTGTTCTGTTGGAAATGTTTGCGTTTCATCTCTTTCAATTACGCCAGGCAATAATTCAGTTTGAGCAAAATCTCTAGCTGCATCCCTAATCATCTTATGCTCTTCTGTCAATTCAAAATTCATTAATTGCTTTTTTTAAAATTCACGCAAAAATACATTTTTTAAACTATTTTTGAAAACTGATGGCAAAGAATATAAAATACCGTGTTTTAGGACTAATGTCTGGCACTTCATTGGACGGGCTAGATTTAGCAATTTGCACCTTTACAAAAGAGGCTAAATGGGAATTTAAAATTGAGAAACAGGATACTATAAAATACTCTGATTATTGGATAAACACCCTAGAAAACCTACATACTAAAGATGAAGAAACAATTACAGTAACTGATGTTGAATATGGTGCTTTTTTAGGAAAAAAAATTATTACTTTTTTAGGGAATGGAGAGGTTGATTTTATTGCATCACACGGACACACTATTTTTCATCAACCCGAAAATAAGTACACTTTACAAATTGGAGATGGCAAAACAATTGCTAAAACTACTGGAATTACCACTATTAATGATTTTAGGAGTTTAGATATTTCACTTGGTGGACAGGGCGCTCCTTTAGTACCAATTGGCGATTTACATTTATTCCCAAACTATAAATACTGCATCAATTTAGGAGGTTTTGCAAATATCTCCATAAAAGAAAAAAATACAATTACAGCTTTTGATATTTGCCCAGCAAATATTATACTGAATAAAATTTGTAAAGAGCTAGCTATTGAGTACGACAATGAAGGAGCTATTGCTAGAAAAGGAAAACTTATCTCAGAACTTTTACAACAGCTGAATCAATTGAGTTTCTATAATAAATTACCACCAAAATCCTTAGGAAGAGAATGGGTAGAAAAACATATAAATCCACTAATTAAAAACCAAAAGCCGGAAGATGTATTGCATACTTTTTGCGAACATATTGCCATTCAAATTGGTGCCTTTATCAAAAATGAATCTGCATTATTTACAGGAGGTGGTGTTTTCAATACCTATCTAATGGAAAGAATAAAACACTACTCATCTTCTGAAATCATATTACCAAACAATACAATAATCAACTTTAAAGAAGCCTTGCTTTTTGGATTTTTAGGTGTTTTAAAGATACGAAATGAAGTGAATTGCCTACAATCTGTAAGCGGTGCCGATAGGGATAATTGTGGTGGAGTTATTCATCAAATCTAAACCTAAATTTAATACATTTGCAAAAACTTAAAACCAAGAGAAGATGGAAGAATTATTAAAGAAATTTGAAGACAAAAAACCTGTAGTCGTTTTTGAATGGAAGGATACCGAAACAGATGCTGAAGGATGGATAGTAATCAATTCACTAAGAGGTGGTGCAGCAGCTGGAGGAACAAGAATGAGAATTGGCGTTACTATAGATGAAGTATTGGCACTTGCTAAAACTATGGAAGTTAAGTTTACTGTGGCAGGCCCTCCAATTGGTGGTGGAAAATCAGGAATCAATTTTGACCCAAGAGACCCAAGAAAAGAAGGCGTTTTAAGAAGATGGTATGCAGCTGCAAAACCACTTTTAAAAACCTATTACGGTACAGGTGGAGATATGAATGTAGATGAAGTACATGAAGTAATACCAATGTGTAAGGAACAAGGAATTTTATTTCCATTAGAAGGGATTGTAAACGGACACCACAGGAGAGATGAAGCAGGGAAAATGAAAATTATTAATCAATTAAAAGAAGGAGTTCCTTTAATTGTTAGAGATAAAAACTTAACCCCTAACCCAGATAAAGATTATTCAGTAGGTGACTTAATTACAGGTTATGGAGTATCGGAAACCATCTTACATTACTACAATATTTATGGTGGAGATGTTAAAGGGAAAAGGGTAATTGTACAAGGTTGGGGAAATGTAGCAGGTGCAGCAGCTTATTATTTAGCACAAGCAGGCGCTATCATTGTAGGAATTATTGATATTGGCGGAGGAGTAATAAATAAAGATGGATACACTTTTGAAGAGATAAAATCACTTTTAGAAGACCGTTCATCCAACTTTTTAGAAGCTGAAAATATGTTAACTTTTGAGCAGGCTAACGAAAAAATATGGTGTGTAGGGGCTGAAATATTTGTTCCTGCTGCAGCTTCAAGACTACTATCTCAAAATCAATTAGACACTATGATTGATAATGGACTAGAAGTTATCTCATCAGGAGCAAATGTTCCTTTTGCTGATAAAGAAATTTTCTTTGGACCTATCTCTAAAAGTGCTGATGAAAGAATAAGTGTATTGCCTGACTTTATCGCAAATTGCGGAATGGCAAGAGTTTTTGCTTACTTAATGGAAGATGAGATTGAAATGACAGATGTTGCCATTTTTGCTGACACTTCAAACTGTATTAAAAACGCATTGATAAAATCTTATGAAATTAACAATAGTAAAACGCACATTTCAAAAACAGCTTTTGAAATTGCTTTAAAGCAATTAGTTTAAACCTATAAATTATGGACACACAATTCTTACTTACTGAAATACTAGGCAACACAATTCAAGATTACTCTTGGTTTATTGGAGCTGTTCTTTTAGGGTTTATTTTCAAAAAATTAATTTCAAAATACTTAAGTCATTTATTATTTAAAGTATTAGGAAAAAAAGGTGTAGAAGTAGGAATTGACAAGTTTGATAAACTACTCACTAAACCTATCGGGTTTTGCATAATGCTTTCTGTAATATACCTAGGGAGTACACACATAAATTACCCAGAAGTTTGGGATTTAGTAAGTGAAAAAGAATTTGGCTTAAAAATGCTAATCAGCAGAGGATTTTCTCTTATCTATGTTTATTCTATTTTCTGGATTATCTTAAAGGTAATTGATTTTATTGGCTTAATATTAAATAAAAGAGCTGAAGCAACTGAAAATAAAATGGATGATCAGCTTATCCCTTTTATTGTTGAGATTGCAAAAATTATCACCTATATATTTGCCTTAGTAATTGTAATGGGAAATATTTTTGAGGTAAATATTACTGCACTAGCAACAGGATTAGGAATTGGGGGTCTTGCCCTTGCAATGGCTTCTAAAGAAAGTTTGGAAAACCTTTTAGGTTCTTTCACTATCTTTTTTGACCAACCTTTTACTGTAGGTGATATTGTAACTGTTGGTTCCGTAACGGGTGTAGTTGAAAAAGTAGGATTCAGAAGTACCCGCATTAGAACTTTTGACAAAAGTTTAGTGACTGTGCCAAACAAAAAAATGATTGATGCAGAATTAGACAACCTAGGATTGAGACCGATAAGGAGAGTCAAATTTAATATTGGTTTAACTTACGAAACTGCTCCAGAACAAATAAAAGCAATTGTTACTGATATTCAAGAAATGATTAATCTGCATGAAAAAACAAATCAAGATGGTAGAGTTCGTTTTCAAGAGTTTGGATCAAGTTCATTAGACATTATGGTAATGTACTTTGTAGACAGCCCAAAATGGGAGGATTTAATAAATGTTAAAGAAGATGTAAATTATAAGATTATGGAGATTGTAAAAAAACACAATAGTGATTTTGCATTCCCAAGTACGACAGTTTATCTACAAAAAAACTAGACAATAAAAAAAACATAAAAAACCCAACAGAAAAAAAATATGATCACAACACTTATGATTATTGTATTCGTTTTAGGATACATGGCAATTGCCTTAGAGCATTCAATTAAAGTTGATAAAGCAGCTTCCG
>Ga0308021_10000288_pt1 | contig 23697 bp, 18 predicted proteins | sample Neamet351_FD_201296 | JGI IMG/M metagenome (GOLD analysis project Ga0308021, IMG submission 201296) | Marine microbial communities from water near the shore, Antarctic Ocean - #351 | ecosystem: Environmental > Aquatic > Marine > Unclassified | place: Southern Ocean | collected 2014-10-02
TTATCCGGATAGCGCAACAGGCTTGCCTAATGCATTGGTTGGACAGTCTTATAATGAAGTTATTACAATTATTGCTCCTTTGGATACTTCTGTTGTTGACCCTTCATTTGGAACAGTTGGGGTTACTATTCAAACTATTGAATTGACTAATGTTACTGGGTTGCCAGCAAGTTTTTCTTATGATTGTACTCCATCTAATTGTACTTTTTCAGGTGGTTCTACATCTTGCGCAGTACTAAGTTCGCCAAGCCCTACTATTGCTGAGCTTGGTTCTCATCAAATCTTTATGTATACGAGCACTATTGCTACTCATACTATTTTAGGAATTACATTACCTACTCAATTAGATACTGTTGATTATTACTATATTGAAGTAACTAATGCTACTTCAGTTGTTAATCAATTTAATGATTTTACTTTTGAACTGAAAGATATTTTCCCAAATCCTGTTAATGATAATGCTAAAATCCAATTTATTTCTGGGAGTTCAGCTGATGTAGTATTTACTGTGTTTAATTATTTAGGTGAAAAAATTGAGGAAAGAAATATAGCTGCAAATCGTGGGGTAAATGATATTGAAATTAATGCAAATAACTATGCTAATGGTATGTATTTATATTCTATTAATAATGGAATGCAAATTGTATCTAAAAGAATGGTTGTTGCAAATTAATGTCATTTAAACTAACCATTTTAGGGTGTAACTCAGCAGTTCCTACAGTAGAAAGACATCCAACCGCTCAATTGCTAAATGCAAATGAGCGGTTTTTTTTAATTGATTGTGGTGAAGGAACACAAGTTCAGTTACGAAAATATCAATTGAGCTTTCAAAGAATTAATCATATTTTTATTAGTCATTTACATGGTGATCATTATTTTGGGTTGATTGGTTTAATTAGTAGTATGCACCTTTTAGGTAGAAATAAAGACTTGCATATTTATGCGCATCAGGAATTAAAATCAATTATTGACTTGCAGTTAGCGGCTTCTAATACTGAATTGAATTATCCCTTATTCTTTCATCCTATTCCTGAATATAATGAGCAGTTGTTATTTGAAGATGAAGGAATAAGTGTGCGGAATGTATTGCTTAATCATACCCTTAAATGTTCAGGGTTTATTTTCCAAGAGAAAAAAAGTAAAAGGAAAATTATTAAAGAAAAAATTGAAAAATTTAATATTCCGTATGAAAAGTATAGTGGAATAAAAGAGGGTGCTGATTGGATTTCTGATAATGGAGATATAATCAAAAACAAGGAAATTACTACTGAAAATTCTCCTGCTCATTCGTATGCTTTTTGTACTGATACTTTATATAATGAAGCTCTGATTGAAAAAGTAAAAGGGGTAGATTTATTGTATCATGAAGCAACTTTTAAAAAGGAGTTTTCAGAAAGAGCAAAAGAAACTGGTCATTCTACAACTTTTGATGCGGCTACTATTGCAAAAAAAGCAAAAGTTAAAAACTTGATAATTGGCCATTTCTCTCAAAGGTACAGGAATCTTGATGAATTGCTTGTTGAAGCTAAAGATACTTTTGCAAATACTCATTTGGCGGAATCAGGTCTAGTACTTGATTTTAATAAGCTATCTAGTTAATTTATTTAGGTATATTTGCCCTTAAAATTTCTAAATATGAAAAGAATTTTCTTTTTCTTTTTCTTACTTAATTCTTTATTTGCTAAATCTCAAACAATTCTATCTGATAGTGTTTCTGGTGTAAATTGTTATCATGATGGTGCAATTTTCACAGAAATTTCATCTCTTGATACTAGTGTATTTAGTAAATGGTATCTTTATAATAATTTTACTTGGGAACAAATAGATACCTCTAATCAGTCAATAATAATTAATAATTTAAACTATAATTCTGACTCATTAGTTACAACTATTTGTGGTCAATATAAATTAGAGATTGTAAATATATTAGATACTTTAATAGAAGTAAGGTTTTATAATATCGAGTGTAGTTTATCTGTGGTTTTAGAAAAAGATATTATTATTTGTCATAATGATAAAGGTTCAATACAAGCAATTGTTAATGGTGGCGTACCTTTTGATTATGATACAGCAATATCTGGGGATGAGTATTATCAATTTAATTGGTATTCATCAATTGACAATAGTGGTTTAAATTCAACATTATTACCTGATACATTAAGTACAATTGATAGTTTATTACCATCATACTATAATTTAATTGTTTCTGATGCAGTTGGGTGTTTAGATACTACTGAGTTTATTGAGATAAAAAATCCAGATAAATTAAAGGCAGTTAATTTAGTATTAACAGATGCTAATTGTTACCAATCTTCTACAGGGTCTATTTTATTTTCTGCAAGTGGAGGCTATCAATTTGATTCACTAACCCCTTATTTTTATTATTTAATTTCAAACTCTGATACAGTATGTTATAGTGATACTAGTGGGTCGTCATTTAATTTTCAGAGTTTATCAATTAATTCAATTTTAATGACTGGTTTAGTAGCTTCTAGCTATAACCTAATTGTTGCTGATTCTGTAAATTGTTTATTTGACACAACTTTTGTTTTGAATGAACCTAATCCTTATCAAGCTTATGTCTCAAATGATTCTTTAATTTGTTCTTCAGATAGTAGTTGGATAATTATTGATAGTGTTAGTGGAGGTGTATTGCCAATTGCATATCATTGGATTGCTTCAAATAATGATTCTGTTTATGGGAATGTTGGAAGTTATTTTTGTGTTATTAATGATTCATTATATAATTGTGTAGATACAATTGAATTTAAGGTGAAAAGTTTATATGATGTTCAGGTAATTTTTAATATTAGTGATGTGATGTGTTATGGTGATTCTACAGGTTCTATTATTATCGATACAGTATATGGAGGGGTTTATCCCTATCTTAGTAGCTGGACAGGATTTACATTAGATAGTTTAGTTTCTGCAACTTATCTTGTAGTTATTATTGATTCATTAGGTTGTGAATATAGTGATTCAATTATTGTGACTCAGCCTTCATTATTGCAAGCCAATGTAACGATTACTCACCCTACATGTTATGCTGATAGTAATGCAAATATTATTGTTAATTATTTTGGAGGATCCTTTCCATATAGATTATATTGGCAAAATATTTTATCTTCCGATACTATTGTTAATCTTTTTTCGGGTATATATTCATATCTAATTGTGGACTCTAATCAATGTAAATTTTTAGATACTATTGAAATAGTTAATCCTAATCAAATTTCTGTAGACTTTATTAATTACTCGTCATCATTAGGTTGTTTTAATGATACTACCTCAATAGAAGCAGTAGTTGCAAATTATGATAGTACCTACACTGTTTTGTGGTCAAATTTAGATTCTACAAATGTAACTGGTATTCAAGCAGGAATTTCAGTAGTTACTATTATAGATAATAAAGGCTGTAAATTTTCAGATTCAGTTTTAATTACTCAGCCTGATACATTTAAACTTGTAGATTTTTTATTAGTTGATGCTACTTGTAGTGTAGGTGGTAGCGCGTCAGTTATTTTAAAAGGGGGTGTTTTACCTTATTCGTATCTGTGGAGTACTGGAGAAACAGATTCAGTAATAAGTAATATACAAGATAGTGTTTGTGGATTAATTGTGACAGACTTTTGTGGTAATTCTGATACCGCTTATTTTACTTTACCGCCTTTTGAATTGATTACGTCTTTAATTTATGATGACTCAACTCATACGGGAACAATAGAAATAGATTTAACTTCAACTGGAGGTCCTTTTTCTTATGAATGGGTTGATATTTTAGGAAATATTATAAGTACTGATTCCACTACATCAAATTTATGTGAAGGAACTTATTTTGTAACAACAACTGATATTTCTTCAAATTGTTCGATAATTGATACTTTAGTAGCTACTTATTATTTGCCAAATGGAATTGTTGATGTAAGTACAACTACTGTATTTCCGGATGCTGATTTATGGGGAAATTTTCCATATACCTATCTTTGGGATAATGGAGAGGTATTGGTGCATGCTAATGTATGTTCTGGTTCGCATTGGGTGGAAGTAACTGATAATTTGGGTTGTGTGATAAGAGCTGATTTTGACATTGATCCTTTATTAATTACTTTGGATCCTGCCGAAACAATTATTGAATGTAGTTTGGAGAATTTGGATGTTGAACTAGAAGCTATTGCAAGTGGTGGTACGGCTCCTTATACTTATGTTTGGTCAAATGGTTCAACTGAAAACCCACTTAATGTTGCATTAAATCCAGGGAATTATAGTGTTTCGGTAATGGATAATAACGCTTGTACTAAGGATACTGCTTTTGTAATTGCAACTATGAGTGCCGAGTGTGTGCCGAATGTATTTACTCCAAATGGAGATAATGTAAATGACACTTGGAGCTTAGAGAATACTTTCTTATATCAGGATTCTGAAATCCGTGTATATGGAAGGTTTGGTAAACTGATGTTTCAGTCAGTTGGTTATGATACTCCTTGGAATGGTAAAAATGAAAAAGGGAATGATGTTCCTGATGGTGTTTATTTTTATTCTATTGAGATTGGGCATGAGTTTGTTGCCATAAAAGGAAGTGTTACTATACTCCGATAAAAGCTTTTATCTCATCAAGTTGATGGGGTTCAAACCACATTGTTTCTTTATCTTTTCTGAACCAAGTAAGTTGACGCTTTGCAAACCTTCTTGTATTTTGTTTAATTTTTTCCACTGATTTTTCAAGGGTACATTCATTATTGAAAAAAGAAAATATTTCTTTGTAGCCTACTGTTTGTAAAGCATTTTTTTGCTGAAAAGGGATAAGTGATTCAACCTCTTCAAGTAAACCATTTTCTAGCATTTTATCTATTCGAGTATTTATCCTTTCATAAAGTAATTCTCTATCGATTGTTAATCCAATTTTAATAATTTCAAATGGGCGTATTTTTGCAGTATCTGATTTGAAAGAGGAAAAAGTTTCTCCTGTTGTTTTGTATACTTCCAAAGCGCGTAATAATCTTTGTGGATTTTGAGTATCGCAACTTTCAAAAAAAACAGGATCTATTTTTTCAACTTCCTTTTGTAGCCAACTAATTCCTTTTTGATTGAATTCATCATTAAGTGCTGTTCGGATATTAGTAGAAATTTCAGGCATCTTATCAAAACCTTTACAAATTGCATTGACATATAGGCCAGAGCCACCAACTACAATAACAGTGTCATTTGTTTGGTGTAGTTCTTCAATTTTTTCAATTGCATCCAATTCAAAAGTGCCGGCATTATAATCGTTAGCAACTGATAGGTTTTGGATGAAATGATGTTTTACTTCTGCTATTTCTTTTGGGCTTGGTGGTGCTGCTCCAATTAATAATTCTTTGTAGAATTGCCTGGAATCACAAGAGATGATTTCAGTATTTAAACTTTTAGCAATTTCAATGCTAAGTGCTGTTTTTCCAATAGCAGTAGGGCCAACAATTATGATAATTCGCTTAGTATTCCTCATTCTCATTAAATTCATCAAAATCCTCAAAGGCATCTTCAAATGGATCGAATTCCTTTTCTGCTTCAAAAGTAATTTCAGGAGCATCTGTTGGCATTATCCCTACTGATTTTATGCATCTTGTTTCCGTGATTTCTTCTTCTGATGTTTCAGTTAGCGAAACAAGGAAACGCCACATTTTCATAAAATCATAAACATATAGTAATTGAGATCCTTGCTCTGTAAGAATGGAAGAAAGAATTACTTCATTCATTCCCAGCATAGAGTTTTCTTTATCTTCTACAGCAAATAATGGTATTTCTTGCAAAAGTTCAAAGTCGTCATTGGTCATATAAAAAGAGGCCAATTCATTTTTGTCTAACTCAAATGCTGTAAGGATAGCAATGTGTAAATCCTCCAAATTGCTATTTGATGCAATTTCAATATCGCGAATGATATCTTCTTTATATTCTAAATGGACTTGTATTATGCTTTTCATTTTACTGGATGTAGGTTTATTTCTTTTGCTTTTATAATGATGAATTCCAAGGCTTCATCTTTGTCGTTTTTAACAGTACCATCAAGAATTGCATCTTTGATAGCCGTTTTTAAAATACCAATTTCTTTTCCTGCAGAAATATTAAATAAATCCATTATTTCTTTCCCGTTAATAGGAGGTTGGAAATTCCGGATATGATCTTTTTCTTCAATTTCTTTTAATTTGTGCCTAACTAACTGAAAGTTTTTCAAGTATTTTTTAACTTTTTTCTGATTTTTTGAGGTGATGTCTGCATCACAAAGTGTCATCAAATCATCAATATCATCACCAGCATCAAAAAGCAAACGTCTAATTGCTGAGTCAGTTACAATATCTTTAGCCAGTACGATTGGACGCAAATGAAGGGTGACTAACTTTTGTGCATACTTCATTTTTTCGTTTAATGGTAACTTTAGTTTCCTGAAAATCTTAGGAACCATTTTTCCTCCAATAAACTCATGCGCATGGAAAGTCCAGCCATGTCCTTCTTCATATTTTTTAGTTTGTGGCTTTGCAATATCGTGTAGTATTGCTGCCCATCTTAACCATAAATTACTGGTGTTGTTGCTAATGTTATCTAATACTTCTAAGGTATGGTAGAAGTTATCTTTATGGCCGTGTTTCCCAATAACCTCCACACCATGAAGTTTGCACATTAATGGAAAAAACTGATGTAATAATTGAGTGTCAAATAATAATTTAAATCCATCAGATGGTTTGTTTGTAAGGATAATTTTATTCAATTCTTCCGTTATTCTTTCTTGGGAAATAATTGATAATCGTTCTGCATTTCGGCTTATTGATTCTAAGGATTTTTCTTCAATCGTAAAGTTGAGTTGGGTTGCAAATCGAATGGCACGCATCATTCTTAAGGGGTCGTCACTATAAGTGATGTCAGCATTCAAAGGTGTGCGAATAATTTGCTTTTTTAAATCTTCTTGCCCATTAAAAGGATCGATTAATGTTCCGTAATTTTCAGTATTCAACTGAATAGCCATTGCATTTATGGTGAAATCTCTTCTGTTCTGGTCGTCCTCTAATGTGCCATTTTCTACTATTGGTTTCCTGCTTTCCAAACGATAGGATTCTTTTCGAGCTCCTACAAATTCATAGTCCTCACCTTTGTAGTGTATCATAGCAGTTCCAAAGTTTTTAAATACTTTAAAGGTTGCTTTATTACCTAGTTTTTGTGTAACTAATTCTGCTAATTTCATCCCATTTCCTACACATAAAAAGTCAATATCGGTTTTGTCTTTTTTTCTGTTTAGTAGAAAATCACGGACAAATCCACCGACTACATAAGTTGGGTAGTTTAGCTCATCACTGGCTAATTGTACGGTTTTGAAAATTGGGTTTTTTAAAGCAGAAGAATAATTCACTATCTAATTTTTTTAATGCTGCCATCTTTATTTATCAAAAGGATAGTTGAAGGGGTAGACATCAATTCATTTTGGCGCAAATTTACGATATAATCAACATTGTCTTTTATTTCTTCTGAAATTTCTGAAAATTGTTTTGGGCTTTCTTTTTCACTTACGTTTGCTGAGGTAGAAACAATAGGTTTTTCAAATAGTTGGATGAGTTGTTTACAAAAATCATCTTGTACAATACGAATGGCAGCTGAACCATTTTCAGCCAATAAGTTACTGCTAATTCCTTTTGCATTAGGATAGATTACTGTAGTTGGTGTTGATGTAATGTCAAATTCAGGAATACTTCCTGTAATGTTTTTAAGTTGTTTTTCATCAGCAACTAAGGATATAAGTGCTTTGCTATCTTGTCTTTTTTTAAGTGCAAAAATTTTCTGAATAGCTTCAGGATTTGTTGCGTCACAGCCAAGTCCCCAAATGGTATCGGTGGGGTAAAGGATTATTCCTCCTGCTTTTAATGTCGATAAAGCCTTGTTAATTTCTGTTTGCATACTTGTTTATTCCGTTAGTGCAACTTGTTTTCTTGCTCGATATAGTTTCTGCTAAAATAGTATTATTAATGTTTAATCCTTCTCGTGATGAGATGTTGTGGTGCAAATGAAAACAAACTGCTAAGCACTTTAGTTTATGTTTTATTAGTCCATTATTCATTAGTCGAACTGATAATTCTGTGTCTTCTTTTCCCCAGTCAACCATATCTTCATTGTAGCCGTTTGCAACAATAAGGTCTTGTTTCCAGAAAGAGAAATTGCATCCTCTTGTCCCTTTTAGGCTGTTGTTCTTGCTGCTAAATAGTTTGGATAAAACAGGGGAGTGTAAAGCGTTATAACGATTACTGATTCCAGAGGTGAAAATTGAAAAGTTATTATTTGATTTTAGAATGGCTTGTTGAGTAGTTTTCTTATTCAGAAAAACTCTACTTCCTTGAATAAAACTTCCTGTTTTTGCAGCTTGAATATGATCCGCTATAAAATGTTGATGTAGCACTATGTCGCCATCAATTTGAATAATATAATCCCCTTTTGCTTGTGTAATTGTTTTGTTAAGAATAATGGTTTTTTGGAAGCCATTGTCCTCTTGCCAAATGTGTTTTATTCCTGATTGAAACTGCTTAGTGTATTTTTCAATTACTTCCTTAGTTTCCTTAGTTGAACCATCATCAGCAATAAGGATTTCGTTAGGAAGGGTACTTTGCTTAAGTACACTTAACAATACAAGTTCTAACGCTTCTGTCCAATTGTAAGTAGCAATAACTAAACTGGTTTTCATCTTATAAAGCTTTATAAACTTCCATTAAGTTTTTAGCATTCTTATCGTCAGTAAAGTTTTGGGCATACTCAAAGCCTTTTTCTTTCATTTTTTTTTGTAAATCGGTTGAGTTTTGAATTTCAAGAATAGCAGTTTTCATTTGTTCAACAGAAAGTGGATTGATGTATTTTGTAGAAGGACCTCCAGCTTCAGAAAAACAACCTCCTTGGGAGGTAATAACAGGAGTTTTGGAAAATAAAGCCTCAAGAATTGGAATGCCAAACCCCTCAAAAACAGAAGGGTAGATAAGAATTTGTGCGTTTTGGTAAATAGCCGCCATTTCCTCCAGGTTTAAGTTTGATAAAAAGAGAACTCTATCCGATAAGTTATGTTCGGAAATAAAGCGTAAACATTTTATTTTGTACGCTTTGCCATTTCCAATAACGACTAGTTTTTGGTTAGGAAGTTCTTTTAAGGTTTTAAGAAGTGTGAGGAGGTTTTTACGCTCTTCAATACTACCGACATAAAGTAAATAGTCTTTTGGTAAATTATATTTTTCTTCTGTTTCTTGCTTTTTGTTTACTGCAATTTCATTTTGGAAAACGGTATTGCAACCTTGATAAACTACTTCAATTTTTTCTTCAGCAATGAAAAATAAATCAATAATGTCTTGCTTGGTTTGTTGGCTAACTGCAATTATTTTGTTTGCTCGTAGGCAGGCCGACTTGAATTTTTTGTAATAGATTTTACGGTCAATCATCCTAAACAAATGTGGATAACGAATGAAGATTAAATCATGAATTGTAACTACTGTTTTGATATTTGTTTTCTCAATTCCCAATGGAAGTTCATTGCTTAATCCGTGATAAATATCAATTTTGTTGATGAATAAATCGCGCACAATACTTTTACTTCTCCAATAGGATTTTAAGGCCTTATTGATTAAAGATTGAGGAGTACGAACAAATGTATTTTTGCTGTTATTCAAAAAAGATAAACGACTGTTTTCTTTATCCTTTGGTGTGTATAAAAAATATTTGTTATCCGCATAGAAATGGGATAGTACACGAATGGCGTCACGGGAATAGTTTCCTAGGCCTGTATTGTTTAAAAACGCTCGTTTTGCATCAAATCCTATTCTCATTATACGGCTACATTATATTCCCTGAGTGCATCATTCAGAGATGTTTTTTTGTTGGTACTTTCCTTACGCTTACCAATAATTAGCGCACAAGGTACACCATAAGTTCCTGATGGAAATTTCTTGTTATAAGTTCCTGGAATAACTACTGAACGGCTAGGGACAACACCCTTATATATAATAGGAGTGTCGCCACTTACATCAATAATTTTAGTAGAGGCGGTAAGTACAACATTAGCGCCAAGTACGGCTTCTTTTTCAATTTTAACCCCTTCAACAACTATGGAGCGAGAGCCAATAAAAGCATCATCTTCAATAATAACGGGTGCGGCTTGTACAGGTTCTAAAACGCCACCAATACCGACACCACCTGAAAGGTGTACATTCTTGCCAATTTGAGCACAAGAACCTACTGTTGCCCAAGTGTCTACCATAGTTCCGCTATCCACATAAGCACCAATATTTACATAGGAAGGCATCATAATAACACCTGGAGCAAGAAATGCACCATAACGCGCCACTGCATGGGGCACTACACGAACACCAAGTTCGGCATAACCCGTTTTTAGTTTCATTTTGTCGTGAAATTCAAAAGGACCAATTTCTATGGTTTCCATTTTTTGGATAGGGAAGTAGAGGATAACTGCTTTTTTTACCCAATCGTTAACTTTCCAACCCTCATTGGTTGGTTCAGCAGTACGCAAACGACCTTTATCAATTTCTTCAATAATGGTGCGGATGCAATCCTGAGTTGTTTGTTCTTTTAGTAATTCTCGGTTTTCCCAAGCCCCTTCAATAATTTCTTTCCATTGATTCATTGAGCAAAGATAGTAATTAGTTGCTAGTTTCTATAAAAAATCAGCTATTGAATAAGAACTTTACTACTCGTTCGGTTTAGTTGTAAAATATAAATTCCTTTTGCGAATTTGGAGGTATTTATGCTAATGCTTTTAGTGGTCTTTTTTGTTGTGTAGACTGTTTTTCCTAAAAGGTTTTTGAGGGTTACAATCCCTGTTACGTTACTTTCAATTGTTAATTTGTTGCTTGTAGGGTTGGGGTATATGAGTAAACTATGTTGCTGAAGGTTTTGGGTACTACTCACCAAAGCCGTATCGCTAGAAAAATAAGAAATTCCTCCTGATAAATTTCCTAGTATCATATCTGGATTATTGTCGTTAGTTATGTCTGCTAAAGCAAAAGCACATTTTCCACCATCCCAAATTGTATTTACTGTACTATTTATAGGGGTGAATTTTCCGTTTAGGTTTCCGTCAATATTGGTAAACTGATAAATTTCACCACTATAACTCCCCACAAAAAGCTGATACACTCCATTGCTGTCAATTAGTTTAGGACTGCTGAAGCCTGTACTTATGTAATTTGTGTCCACATCAATTCCACCCCAGTTTTTAATAACAGTATCAAATGCAGCAATGCTTGTGTTTCCTGAATTAGGGCAGTAGTTAACGGACCCATCTTGTTCTCCAATAATGATGTCTAATAGTCCGTCTCGGTTAACATCCATAAGCTGAGGTTGGGCATAATAGCCAATATCAATGTTGCTATAATTAGGTGCAGTTATCGTAAAATTACTACCTTGATTGCTGAAGTAGTGCAACTTTCCGTCAGCATCACCCAATATCATATCTTGGTCGCCATCCCCGTCCAAGTCCCCAAAAGTTGGGCTAAGGTTAAGTGCTGGAATGTTAAGGACAGTATTTAGGTTTATACTTGAAATTCCTTGCCAATCCCTATCCGTTAATTCATATTTTGGAATGCTTTTTGTGCCAATATTTTTAAATAGCGCTAAAGAGGATGTAGGGTCGTTATTCGCATTGTGGTAGCCATAGTTTCCGATTACTAAATCCAATAAACTATCATTGTTATAATCGTAAAAAGTAGGGAATGCTGATGTCCCCAAATCAATCATATCGTTTTGGAGAAAGTTGGTTTGTGCAAAATTAAAATCAGGATTATTAGTTTGCCCAGCATTTTCATAGAGCCAACAACTTTCAAAATTTTCAGAATTGTTTTGGCTATTAGTAGTTACTATTAAGTCTTTTATTCCATCATTGGTAACATCCAAATAATAAGTAGCAGGATATACATGCATATTGGCTGCAATTGTGTTGTTATTGTTTTGTGGGAAAACAGAATCGACACTAATCATAATTGCATTTTGATTGTCCCCACCATTAATAAGTAGGTTGAGGTTATTGTAACTTACATCACCAAGAACAAGGTCTTTGTCGTTATCATTATCAATGTCAATGGCTAGCAAAGTAGAACCAGCATGTATTTGTTTTGAGTTTGTAAGGTTAGGATTTGTTATTTGTGGGCATTGGCAGTTTGGGCAATTCAATATATAGGAGTTTAAGCCTTCATAAAACAAGCCCCAACAGCTTTCTGAAAGCTCAAAGGCAACTGTATCGCAACTGCCCGTTAGTTCCATAGCCATATTTTTATGGTATTCAACAAACCCGCCTAAAATGGAAAAAGTAAGGATGTCCAAATCGCCATCATAATCAATATCGGCAATAGCAGGAACGTCAACAGGGCTTATGTAAATATTTAGGTTGTTTGTGCCATAATCCGTTAAAACTAAAGCCGTAACCAAACTAAAACTTAGGCTAGTGTTGGATGTATTTTCATAGATAGCCATTCCTCCTGATGAGTAGGTGTAAATGTCATTTTTACCATCACAATTATAATCGGCAAGTAACATCCAATCGTGTAATTGTGGGAAGTTGCTTCTGTATTCTGGTGCGTAAATATAATTTCCGTTATCATTTATGAAAGGACTTATCTTATTTCCTGATTTGTCAAAAACAACCAAATCCATTGTGCCATCTAAATTCAAATCAATTTCAGAAAACTGTCCTGCATTTATTCCTCCTGAAAAAGCAGAGCTGAAAGCGATTCCGTTTTCAGAAATGCTTAGAGTGGTGTCTCTGTTTAAAATCATTTGAGAAAATGCAGTTGAACAACAGCAAATGAGAAATGAGAAAAGAATATTTTTTAATGACATACAGTTAATTTTTTACAAAAAAACGCATTTTTTTTTGATTAGCATAGTCTTACAAATTATTATCTTATTCATCCATTGTAAATTTTCCTATATAGTAATTGTATTATTTGCTTTGAAAGTTTATATTTGCCGACTTTAAAAAACAAGATTAAAAATAAAGATTATGCAAAACAGAAATGTTATTAAAATTTTCGCAATCGTATTCGCAATAGTTTGTTTGTACCAACTATCGTTTACTTGGGTTGCTGATGGAGTAGAAGAGGACGCAATTGCTTATGCAGCTGACTTTAATGAAGACGAAAGAGAAATTAAGGAAAAGTTCTATTTGGATTCGATAAACAGTGAAGAGGTTTATGATATTGTTCTTACTTCTTATACTTATGCTGAATGTAAGCAAAGAGAAATTAACTTGGGGCTTGACCTTAAAGGTGGAATGAATGTTACCTTAGAGGTAATGGTTATTGATGTTGTAAAAGCACTTTCGAACAATAGTAAGGATGAAGCTTTTACTGCTGCAATTAAAAACACTTTAAAAGCACAAGAAGATAGTCAAGAAGATTTTGTTACCTTATTCGGAATGGAATATGAAAAATTAGCGCCTGCACCAAATACAGGTTTATCTGCTATTTTTTCTACTCCTGACTTAAGAGATAAAGTACAGTTCGCTTCAACTAACCAAGAAGTTATTGAAGTATTGAAAATTGAAGTTGAAGATGCGATTTCTCGTTCATTCAACATCCTAAGAAGTAGAATTGACCGTTTTGGCGTAACACAACCAAACATACAAAGGCTTGAGACTGCAGGTAGAATTTTAGTTGAATTACCTGGAATTAAAGATCCTGAAAGAGCAAGAAAATTATTACAGTCAACAGCACAATTAGAATTCTGGGAAACTTACGAATACAGTGAGTTGTTTCAAGGTTTAGAATCGGCTAATGCTTTCTTAAGAGAAACTGCTGAGGTAGTTGCTGTTGAAGAAGGTGTTGAGGTTGAAGATGCTGAGGTAGTAGCTGAAGAAGTTACTGAAGATGTTACTAAAGATGAGGCTACTGATTTATTAGCTGAAATAGAAGCGGATACTTTAGCTGCTGATAGTACTAGTGCTGGTTTAAGCTTTGAAGAATTTGCATCTGAAAATCCTTTATACGCTTTGCTTTACCCTAATGTTGATCAGCAAAATCAATTGAACCCAGGGCCTGTTGTTGGTTTCTGTGCTGTGAAAGATACTGCTGCTTTAAATGTATATTTGAAAGATGATGCAATCAGAAAGTTCTTCCCTGTTGATGTGAAGTTTGCTTACACGGTTAAACCTTACGATCCTGATGGGAAGTTTGTGCAATTAGTTGCATTAAAGTCGGATAGAAACGGAAAGTCAGCTATGGAAGGTGATGTAGTAACGGATGCTATTCAGGTGTTTGGACAGTTCGCTTCATCAGCTGAAGTGTCAATGGAAATGAATGCTGAAGGTGCAAAACAATGGAAAAGATTAACAGCTGAAAACATAAAGAAATCTGTAGCAATTGTTTTAGATGGTTATGTGTATTCATACCCAACTGTACAAGCTGAAATTGCTGGTGGTCGTTCTTCAATTACTGGTAACTTTACAGTAAATGAAGCAAAGGATTTAGCAAATATTTTAAAGTCTGGTAAATTACCTGCTCCAGCTCGTATTATTGAAGAAGCTATAGTTGGACCTTCATTAGGTGAAGAAGCAATTAGTTCTGGTTTAACTTCATTTATCTTTGCATTACTTTTAGTATTAGCATATATGATATTCTATTATAATGGTGCAGGTGTAGTTTCTAGTATTGCATTATTAGCAAATATCTTCTTTATATTTGGTGTACTTTCATCATTAGGAGCTGTACTTACTTTACCTGGAATTGCAGGTATTATCTTAACAATTGGTATGTCGGTTGATGCGAATGTACTTATATATGAGCGTATTCGTGAGGAACTTAAAAATGGAAAAGGGTTGCGTTTAGCAATTACTGATGGTTATAATAATGCTTACAGTTCAATTATTGATGCGAATGTAACTACATTACTTACTGGTATTATTCTTTATACTTTCGGTACAGGACCAATTAAAGGTTTTGCAACTACTTTAATTATCGGTATTTTAACTTCACTTTTTGCAGCAATCTTTATTACGCGTTTAGTTATTTCGGCTCGTTTGAGCAAAGGAAAATCAATTTCGTTTGCAACTAAATTGACTGAAGGAGCATTTAAAAACATCAACATTGATTTTATTGGTAAGCGTAAGAGATTCTATATTCTTTCATCTGTAATTATTTTGTTAGGTGTAGGTTCGTTAGTTTCTAAAGGACTTAATTATGGTGTTGATTTTGTTGGGGGAAGAACTTATGTTGTTCGTTTTGATGACACAGTAGATAATGAAGCCTTAAGATCAGCTTTAACAGACGTGTTTGTTAATGAAGATGGATTGCATTACACACCTCAAGTAAAAACTTTTGGGAATGATAATCAAGTAAAAATTACGACTTCATTTATGATTGAGAGTAATGAAATTACTACTGATGAAATTGTAGAATCAAAATTATCAGAAGGATTAGCAACTGCTGGATTGCAGTATGAAATAATGAGTTCACAGAAAGTAGGACCTACTATTGCGGATGATATTAAGGATGCAGCTGTATGGTCAGTATTCTTCTCGTTATTAGTAATCTTCCTTTATATATTAGTAAGGTTTAGAAAATGGCAATTTAGTTTGGGTGCTGTGGTTGCAGTATTCCATGATGTATTAATTGTGCTTTCTATCTTCTCTATTTTCTATGGAATATTACCTTTCTCTTTAGAGATTGACCAAGCATTTATTGCTGCTATTCTTACGATTATTGGTTATTCGTTAAATGATACTGTGGTTGTGTTTGACCGTGTTAGAGAGTACATGAATGATAATAAGAAGAAAGGAGTGCATGAGTTGATTAACGGAGCATTAAACTCTACTTTAAGTAGAACAATCAATACTTCATTAACTACATTCTTTGTGTTATTAGTAATCTTTATTTTTGGAGGTGAGGTAATTAGAGGGTTTATGTTTGCTTTGATGGTAGGGGTTGTTGTAGGTACTTACTCTTCACTATTTGTAGCCTCTCCTATTATGTTGGATACAATCAAAAAGAAAGAAGAAAAAGTTAAAAGAAAATAATTAGTTTATAATTTTAGTTAAAAAGCCCTTTCAATGAAAGGGCTTTTTTATTTTTGCGATATGTTATTATTTATAGGAGGACCCGAAATTATTGTTGTACTGCTTTTTATAGTCATGTTTTTTGGCTCAAAAAAGATACCGGAATTAGCCAAAGGATTGGGTAAGGCAATGCGTGAGGTAAAGGATGCTTCTAATGACATTAAAAAAGAAATTCGTGATAGTGCAAGTAGCATTAAAGACGATTTTGATATGACAAAATAAATGAGTCCAACAATTGCTTTATTACTAGGTTTAGTCTTGCTCTTTTTTGGGGGTGAATTATTGGTTAGAGGTTCAGTCGCTTTGGCCCTTAAAATGCGTATTTCTACTTTAGTGGTGGGGATGACGGTGGTGTCTTTTGCTACTTCAGCACCTGAATTATTTGTGAGTTTGCAAGCTGTTTTGGATGGTAGTAATGACATTGCTTTTGGAAATGTAATTGGTTCCAATATTGCTAATATTACTTTGGTTCTTGGGGTTACAGCACTTATTTTTAGGGTGCAAATTTCCGAACAAACCATTACTTTAAATTATCCTATATTATTACTTTCCTCATTGGCTTTTGGTGGTGTTATGTACTATTTTAATGGTATTCCGCAAGAAATCGGATTTTTATTCATCTTTTTGTTAGTGGTGTTTGCTTGGGTTTTAATTTCTAAATCAAGAAAAGATAACCTAAATTCAGCTACTGATGAGGATGAACTGTTGGTTGAGGCTTCAACCGATTCTTTGTTTAAGAGTTTAGGGTTTTTGATTGCAGGTATAGTGTTGTTAAAATTTGGTGCCGATTATTTGGTAGATGGGACTATTGAAATTGCAAAGAAATTTGAGATTTCTGAACGCGTTATTGCAGTTACGGTTGTAGCTATTGGTACAAGTATTCCTGAGTTGGCAACTTCAATTGTTGCGGCACTTAAAAAGGAGGATAACCTAGCGATAGGAAACCTGATTGGTTCTAATATCTTTAATATTTTGGCCGTATTAGGAATTGTGGCAAGTGTGCAAGAAATTTCTATTTCTGATTCTGCTATTCTGTCGTTTGACTATGTGTGGATGATTGCAATTACTTTTTTGTTAGGGTTATTTATTTATACGTTTTCCAAGCGTCAAATATCCCGAACGGAAGGAGTAATCTTACTATTGATTTACATCTCTTACCTTTATTTTTCTATTTATTAAGTCCTTTTTCGGGCTTTTATCTCTTAATAATTTGTTGATAAATCTACTTTTTAAGGGAGTGCTGAAATTGTATTTTTTTCTTTTTTTTAAATTATATTTGCCAAATCATTAATACCACTATACACAAACTAAATTATGAAATCTAAATTAGAATACATCTGGTTAGACGGTTATGCTCCAACTCAGAATATGAGAAGTAAAACAAAAGTTATTGAAGACTTTGACGGTACTGTTGAAGGTTGTCCTGTTTGGGCTTTTGACGGTAGTTCAACTAGGCAAGCGGAAGGAAAATCATCTGATTGTTTACTTAAGCCAGTAGCAGTTTATCCTGATCCTGCAAGGGAAAATGGTTGGTTGGTAATGAATGAGGTAATGAATGCTGATGGTACGGCACACGAATCGAACGGTAGAGCAAAGATTGATGATGATGATAATGATTTTTGGTTTGGTTTTGAACAAGAATATTTCATTATGGATGTGGATACACAATTGCCTTTAGGTTTTCCTTTAGGTGGTTATCCTGGTCCTCAAGGAATGTATTATTGTTCAGTAGGAGGTAGAAATACACACGGTAGAGGTTTGGTTGAAGAACATGCTGATTTATGTATTGAAGCTGGACTTAATTTTGAAGGGATTAATCAGGAAGTTGCTTGTGGGCAATGGGAATTTCAATTGTTTGCAAAAGGAGCTAAAAAGGCTGGTGATGAACTTTGGATTGCTCGTTACTTATTGGATAGATTGACTGAGGATTATAACTACTATATTGAGTATCACCCTAAGCCAGTTAAAGGAGACTGGAATGGTTCAGGTATGCATGCTAATTTCTCTAATACTACTTTAAGAGAGTGTGGGTCGCAAGAAACTTATGAGAAAATATGTGAAGCATTTCGTCCTGTAACTAAGGAACACATTGAGGTTTATGGTGAGTATAATAACGAAAGATTGACAGGATTGCACGAAACGGCTTCTATTAACGACTTTAGTTATGGTATTTCGGATAGAGGAGCTTCTATTAGAATTCCAATTATCACAGTAGAAAACGGATGGAAAGGATGGTTGGAAGACAGGAGGCCAGCATCCAATGCTGATCCGTACAAAATAGCAGGTAGAATTGTGAAAACAGTTAAAACTGCCAAAGTTTAATTACTATTAACAAGGAGCTTGTTATAATTCTAGTTTTTCATTAATTGAATCATTCCAAATTATTCCTTATTTTAGCACGAATTTTAAAAACAAACTAATGAAAAATATTATCCAATCCATTTTAGTCCTTTTTGTTTTATTTACTCTAGGGATAAATAATGTAGATGCGCAGGTAACTAGAACTAAAAAATTACAAAAGGCTGATGCAGCTTTTGAAGCAGAACAGTATTTTTCAGCAGCTGAGTTATATAAAAAAGCATACAAGAAGATTAAAAACAGAGCTTTAAAGACTGAAATTATCTTTAAGCAGGCGGAATGTTACCGTATGTCAGGGAATAATAAAAGAGCTGAGAGTTATTATAAAAGAGCAATAAAAGCAAAATATCCTGATGTAGTAATTTATTTGACTTATGCTGATATGCTTAGGTTAGGAGGGGATTATGAAGAAGCAATTACTCAATACAAAGAATATTTAAAATTTAACCCTACGGATGTTAAAGGTGAATTAGGATTGAAATCTTGTGAGTTTGCATTGAAATGGATTTCAAAACCAACAAGATATAAAGTGGAATTAATGCCAGTGATTAATTCAAGAAATAATGATTATGGTGTTGCATATGGAAATAGTAGTTATTCAGAATTATTTTTCACTTCTTCTAGAAAGGGAGGCTTAACGGATGATATTGACCCTAGAACAGGTGAGAACTTTTCCGATATTTATTTTACTAAATTGAATAAAAAGGGAAAATGGAGCATTCCTAATGTATTAGCTGAGCCAGTCAATACGGAAGGAAATGAGGGGTCAGTTTTTCTAAACAAAAGAGGGACTATTATGTTCTTTACCCAATGTGGGGTTGAAAAAAAGAAATCAAATGAGTGTGCTATTTATGTTTCTAAAAGAAAAGGGAAATTATGGGGTGCGCCAATGTTATTGCAAGTAAGGGTTGATAGTAATGTTTCTTTTGGACATCCAGCTGTTAATGAAGATGAGTCGGTAGTTATTTTTTCAGCTGATATGTTAGGAGGTTATGGTGGAAAAGATTTATGGTTAGTTAATAAAGAGAAAAGGGGGAAGTGGAGTTTGCCAATCAATCTTGGTCCTTCTGTAAATACTCAAGGTGATGAAATGTTTCCTTTTTTAGATGCTGAAGGGTCTATTTATTTTTCATCTAACGGACATGTTGGTATGGGAGGTTTGGATATTTACAAAACTTCAAAAGATGAAAATGGAGCTTACAAATTGCCTGTAAATCTAAAGTCTCCAATTAATTCTTCTGCTGATGATTTTAGTATTATTGTAGAAAAAGATAGTGAAAGAGGGTATTTGACTTCTAATAGAGATGGTGGGAAAGGAGGAGATGATATCTATCAATTTGAATTACCATCACTTGTCTTTTCGCTTCAAGGAGTCGTAACTGATTCTAAAACAGGAGGGATAATAACAAATGTAAAAGTTCAGTTAATTGGAAGTGATGGCACCGCATTGGATGTAGTGACAGATAATACAGGTTCTTATTCCTTCAAATTAAAGCCATTAACATCTTATGAAATTGTAGTGAATACTGAAGGGTATTTAAATAAATCAGTAAACGAAACTACTGTTGGGATTGAAAACAACAAAGTATTCCTTATTGATTTATTAGTTGATCCTATTAAGAAAGAAGTTATCTTACCTAGAATTGAGTATGACTTTAATAAATGGGATTTAAGACCTCAATCTATTGCTGATTTAGATCTTTTAGCTGAAACATTAAAAGACAACCTTAATGTTGTAATTGAGTTAAAATCACATACGGATTATGTAGGTTCTAATGCTCAGAATAATAAACTATCGCAACAAAGAGCTGATGCTTGTGTGGCTTATTTAATTAGTCAAGGAATTGATGCTGGACAATTAGTTGCAAGGGGAATGGGAGAAAAAGAGCCATTTGTAATTGAAACTAAAAATGGAAGGTTTAAGGAAGGTGATGTATTGACTGAATCATACATTAAGAAAATTAGATTTAAGAAAAATAAAGAAAAAGCAAATCAGTTTAATAGAAGAACATCTTTCAAGGTTTTGAGAGAGGATTATGTTCCTGCTTCTATTGAAGTAAAAAAGTAACTAACATATAAATACTAAAAAAGCGTCCTAATAATTAGGATGCTTTTTTTTACAATTATGGCAACAGATAGATACAATCAAAGAGGAGTTTCTGCTGATAAGGAGGATGTGCACAATGCAATAAAAAATGTAGATAAAGGATTGTTCCCTTCAGCATTTTGCAAAATTGTACCTGATTATTTGTCTGGAGATGAAGACTATTGTTTAATAATGCATGCTGATGGTGCAGGAACAAAATCATCATTGGCCTATATGTATTGGAAAGAAACAGGTGATATTAAGGTTTGGAAAGGGATTGCTCAGGATGCATTGATAATGAATATTGATGATTTATTATGTGTTGGTTCAGTTGATAATATTATGCTTTCTTCAACTATTGGACGCAACAAATCCTTAATAAATGGGGATGTGCTTTCTGAAATTATTAATGGAACGGAAGAGTTATTAGCCGAGTATAAAAAATTTGGTGTAAATATTATTTCAACAGGTGGTGAAACTGCTGATGTAGGCGATTTAGTGCGTACAATTATTGTGGATTCTACAGTTGTTGCTCGTATGAAAAGAACAGATGTTATTGATAATGCAAACATAAAAGGAGGAAATGTGATTGTTGGTTTATCTTCTTCAGGAATGGCAAGTTATGAAACAGAGTATAATGGAGGAATGGGAAGTAACGGATTAACTTCTGCTCGTCATGATGTTTTTTCAAAAGTATTGGCTGAAAAATATCCTGAAAGTTATGATCCTTCAGTTCCTATGGATTTAGTGTATTCTGGAACTAAAAAATTAACGGATGCTGTTGAAGGTTCAACTTTAGATGCTGGGAAATTAGTACTTTCACCAACTAGAACCTATGCGCCAATTATCAAAAAGATATTGGATAAGTATAGAAGCCAAATTAATGGAATGGTGCATTGTAGTGGTGGTGCGCAAACCAAAGTATTACATTTTGTAGACAATGTACATGTTATAAAAGACAACATGTTTGATTTGCCTCCATTGTTTAAATTGATACAAGCAGAATCGGATACCGATTGGAAAGAGATGTACAAAGTGTTTAATATGGGACACAGGATGGAAATATATGTTCCTGAAGAAATTGCAGGAGACATTATTGCTATTTCAGAATCCTTTAATGTAGATGCTAAAATTATTGGTAGAGTAGAAAATTATAAAGGTAAAAAATTAACAATTAATTCCGAATTCGGAACTTATATATATTAACATGTTAGATAAATTATCAGCAATTAATGACAGATATAATGAGGTAGAAAGATTAATTTCTTCTCCTGACGCTATGAGTGATATGAAAGTATTTATTCAATTAAGCAAGGAATATAAGGATTTAGAACCTATCATTAAAGCATATAAAGAATACAGGGATTTAGTAGGGAATATTGCTGAGGCAAAAGAGATTGTTTCAACTACTGATGATCCTGAAATGAAGGAAATGGCAAAAATGGATTTGGATGAAAATTTGCCTAGGAAAGAGGAAATGGATGAGGAAATTAAAGTACTCTTAATCCCTCAAGACCCTGCTGATGCTAAAAATGCGGTAATGGAAATTAGAGCTGGAGCAGGAGGGGATGAAGCTAGTATATTTGCTGGAGATTTATATAGAATGTATACCGCATTTGCACAATCAAGAGGTTGGAAAACAGAATTAGTTGATGTTGCTGATGGTACATCAGGTGGCTATAAAGAAATTATTGTCAATATTTCAGGAGATGATGTTTATGGGCAAATGAAGTTTGAGAGTGGAGTGCATAGGGTGCAAAGGGTTCCGCAAACAGAAACACAAGGTAGGGTTCATACTTCAGCAGCTACTGTTATTGTATTGCCTGAAGCTGAGGAGTTTGATATAGAATTATTACCTTCTGATATTCGTAAGGATACTTATTGTTCTTCTGGGCCTGGTGGACAATCAGTAAATACAACTTATTCGGCCGTGAGGTTAACGCATATTCCTACGGGAGTTGTAGCACAATGTCAAGATCAAAAATCTCAACTTAAAAATTACGATAAAGCATTGAAGGTATTGCGTTCTCGTATTTATGAAATTGAATTGCAAAAGAAATTGGAGGAAGATGCAAAACATAGAAAAACTATGGTCTCTTCAGGAGATAGATCGGCTAAAATTAGAACTTATAACTATCCACAGGGGAGAGTTACTGAACATAGAATTGGTCTTACAAAATATAATTTACAGAATGTAATGGGTGGTGATATCCAAGAATTTATTGATGAATTACAATTGGCAGAAAATGCTGAAAAACTAAAAGTGGGTTCCTCAGCAAATGACTAGACAAGAGCTCATAAATCAGATTAAGAAGAAAAAATCTTTCTTGTGTATTGGTTTAGATACGGATATTAAAAAAATACCAACTTATTTGTTGGAATTTGAAGATCCTATTTTTGAGTTCAATAAACAAATAATTGATGCTACTAAGGATTTGTGTGTAGCATACAAACCTAATATTGCTTTTTACGAAAGTATGGGGGTAAGTGGTTGGAATTCTCTGCAAAAGACATTAGATTATATTCCAACTAATATTTACACTATTGCTGATGCTAAAAGAGGAGATATAGGAAACACTTCTAGAATGTATGCAAAAGCATTTTTTGAAAATATGAGCTTTGATTCTGTAACTGTTGCTCCTTACATGGGTTCGGATTCTGTTACACCATTTTTGGAATTTAAAGATAAGTGGGCTATTGTTTTAGCACTTACATCTAATAAAGGAGGATTGGATTTTCAAAAGATAGAAGATGAAAATGGAAAGCAATTATTTGAACAAGTTCTAGATACTTCAAAAGAATGGGGTACTGATGAAAACATGATGTATGTTGTTGGCGCTACAAGGGCTGAAGAACTTTTAGAAATAAGAGAGATAGTTCCAAATCATTTTTTATTAGTTCCTGGTGTTGGCGCCCAAGGCGGTAGCCTTAAGGATGTTGCAAAATATGGACTTAATTCGGATTGTGGTCTATTAGTTAATTCTTCCAGAGGAATTATCTATGCAGGAAATGATGTTGATTTTGCAGAAAAAGCAAACGCAGAAGCTAAAAAATTACAGCAAGAAATGGCTGTTATTTTATCAGAAGCAGGAATTTAAAATTTTATTCTATACACGATATAGCCTATCCATTCATGTATAAGGTCTTCCCATTTTACTAGCGCATCAATGTTTGGGATAAATAAATAATCAACAGTTAA
>Ga0308021_10000302_pt1 | contig 23097 bp, 34 predicted proteins | sample Neamet351_FD_201296 | JGI IMG/M metagenome (GOLD analysis project Ga0308021, IMG submission 201296) | Marine microbial communities from water near the shore, Antarctic Ocean - #351 | ecosystem: Environmental > Aquatic > Marine > Unclassified | place: Southern Ocean | collected 2014-10-02
AAAAACGGAAAAAACAAAATCAGCGTTGAATTTGTTTGCGCTGTTTTTTTTGTTCGAAATTCAAAGGATTGAAATGAAACAATAGTTTCAAACAAATAATTATTAATAGACGCGCTGGATATATATTTATCGTCTAAAATTTTAACTAAATGTCTGGGTTAATAGGAAGAAAAATTGGAATGACCAGTTTGTTTGATGAAAACGGGAAGAATATTCCTTGTACAGTAATCGAAGCAGGTCCTTGCGTTGTCACTCAAGTCAGAACCGAAGAGGTTGATGGCTATAGTGCGTTGCAACTTGGTTTCGATGACAAAAAAGCAAAGAGTTCTAACAAAGCGTTAGATGGTCACTTTAAAAAAGCTGGCGCTACTGCTAAGAAAAAAGTCGTTGAATTTCAAGGGTTTGAAGAGGAGTACAAATTAGGAGATGTTATCACAGTAACTCACTTTGAAGAAGGTCAGTTTGTAGATGTATCAGGTGTTTCTAAAGGTAAAGGTTTCCAGGGTGTTGTAAAACGTCATGGATTTGCTGGAGTTGGTCAAGCGACTCACGGTCAGCATAACCGATTAAGAGCTCCGGGTTCTATTGGTGCTGCATCATATCCTGCAAGAGTATTCAAAGGAATGCGAATGGGAGGACGAATGGGAGGAGATAAAGTGAAAGTTCAAAACTTAAAAGTATTAAAAGTAGTTGCTGAAAAGAATCTACTTGTTGTTAAAGGAGCGATTCCTGGACACAAAAATGCTTTTGTAACTATTCAGAAATAATGAAAGTAGCAGTTTTAGATATTACAGGAAAAGATACAGGTAGGAAAGTTGAACTTTCTAGCGATGTATTTGGTATTGTGCCTAATGATCATGCTGTTTATTTAGATGTAAAGCAATACTTGGCGAATCAACGTCAAGGAACGCATAAATCTAAAGAAAGAGCAGAAATTACAGGTTCTACTAGAAAGATAAAAAAGCAAAAAGGAACTGGTACTGCAAGAGCAGGTTCTATCAAGTCTGGTGTTTTTAGAGGTGGTGGACGTATGTTCGGACCAAGACCAAGAGATTATTCTTTTAAATTGAATAAAAACTTAAAGCGTTTAGCACGTAAGTCAGCTTTAAGTATTCAAGCAAACGATAAAAATGTTATAGTTGTAGAAGATTTCAATTTTGAAACTCCAAAAACTAAAAATTTCTTAGACGTTTTAAAAGCGTTAGAGTTAGAGACTAAAAAGTCATTGTTTGTGTTAGGTAGTGAAAATACAAATGTGTATTTATCATCACGTAACTTAAAGAAAGCTAAAGTAATGAAGGCTTCAGAATTATATACTTATGGTGTGTTAAACACTAATAAGCTTGTAATAACAGAAAGCTCTTTAGAAGATATAAACACTAATTTAAGCAAATAGGGATTCACAATGAGTATTTTAATAAAACCTATTATTACGGAAAAAGCTACAAGCAATAGTGAATTATTTAATCGTTATACGTTTGTTGTAAATAAAAATGCTAATAAATTAGAAATTAAAGGTGCTGTTGAAGCAGCATATGGAGTTTCTATATTAAGCGTTAAGACTTTAAATTACCCAATTCAAAGAAATACAAAGTTTACTAAAAAAGGTTTAGTAACTGGTATTAAGAGTGGGTACAAGAAGGCTGTCGTTCAAGTAGCAGAAGGAGAGAGCATTGATTTTTATAACAATCTTTAAGAAAAGACAAAATGTCAGTTAGAAAATTAAAACCAATAACACCAGGTCAGCGTTTTAGAGTTGTAAATGGGTTCGACACCATAACAACTGATAAGCCGGAGAAAAGTTTACTTGCTCCGAAAAAACGATCTGGAGGTCGAAACAGTCAGGGTAGAATGACAACTCGTAATATAGGAGGTGGTCATAAGCAAAGATATCGTATTATCGATTTCAAAAAAGATAAGAGTGGTATTCCCGCAACAGTAAAAACTATAGAGTACGATCCAAATCGTACGGCATTTATTGCTTTATTAAGTTATGCTGATGGAGAAAAACGTTATGTAATAGCACAGAACGGTTTAACAGTAGGTCAAACAATTGTATCAGGTAGTGGTGTTGCTCCAGAAATTGGAAATGCAATGTCATTAAGTGAAATTCCTTTAGGAACTACAATTTCTTGTATTGAATTACGTCCAGGTCAAGGAGCTGTTATGGCTCGTTCTGCTGGTTCTTTTGCTCAATTAATGGCAAGAGATGGTAAGTATGCAACTGTAAAGTTACCTTCAGGTGAAACAAGATTAATCTTGTTAACTTGTATGGCTACTATCGGAGTTGTATCTAATTCTGATCATCAATTATTAGTATCTGGTAAAGCAGGTAGAAGAAGATGGTTAGGTAGAAGACCTAGAGTTAATGCAGTAAGAATGAATCCTGTGGATCACCCAATGGGTGGTGGTGAAGGTCGTGCTTCTGGAGGTCATCCAAGATCTAGAAATGGTATTCCTGCTAAAGGATTTAAAACTAGATCTAAGACTAAAGCTAGTAATAAGTATATTATAGAACGTAGAAAGAAATAATAAGTTATGGCAAGATCATTAAAAAAAGGACCTTACGTTCACTATAAATTAGAGAAAAAAGTGTTAGCTAATGTAGAGGCTGGTAACAAAACTGTAATTAAAACTTGGTCTAGAGCAAGTATGATTACTCCAGACTTTGTTGGACAGACAATTGCAGTTCATAATGGACGTCAGTTTGTGCCAGTATATGTTACAGAAAACATGGTAGGGCATAAGTTAGGCGAATTTTCACCAACTCGTTCTTTTAGAGGACATGCTGGTGCAAAAAATAAAGGTAAAAAATAGTAGGCAATGGGAGTTCGTAAAAAAAATATGGCAGATCAGTTAAAAGCAGATAGAAAGCACCGTGCTTTCGCAAAGCTTACTAACTGTCCTACATCACCGAGAAAAATGCGTTTAGTAGCAGACCAAATAAGAGGAGTTGAAGTTGAAAAAGCTTTACAAATCTTAAAGTTCAGCCCAAAAGAAGCATCTATAAATTTAGAGAAATTGTTATTGTCTGCGATTGCAAACTGGCAAGCTAAAAATGAAGGTGCATCAATTGAAGATGCTGGGTTATTTGTGAAAACTATTTGTGTAGATAGCGCAGGAATGTTAAAAAGATTAAGACCAGCTCCACAAGGGCGTGCTCATAGAATTCGTAAGCGTTCTAATCACGTTACTATAGAGTTAGGAAGTAAAAATTTAAGTAATTAATCTAAGTAGATATGGGACAAAAAACAAATCCAATAGGAAATCGTTTAGGAATCATCAGAGGTTGGGAATCTAACTGGTACGGTGGTAACGACTACGGAGATAAAATTGCTGAAGATTTTAAGATAAGAGAGTATATTCATGCTAGATTATCTAAGGCAAGTGTTTCTCGTGTAATTATTGAGCGTACTTTAAAACTTGTAACCGTTACTATCACTACTGCAAGACCAGGTATTATTATCGGGAAAGGTGGACAAGAGGTAGACAAGTTAAAAGAAGAGCTTAAAAAGATTACAGGAAAAGAAGTTCAAATTAATATTTTTGAAATCAAACGTCCAGAATTGGATTCAAGATTAGTTGCAACTAGTGTTGCACGTCAAATTGAAAATAGAATTTCTTATAAGAGAGCAATTAAGATGGCTATCCAAGCTACCATGAGAATGAATGCTGAAGGAATTAAAATTCAAATTTCAGGTCGTTTAAATGGTGCAGAAATGGCACGTTCAGAGCACTTTAAAGAAGGTAGAATTCCTCTTTCTACTTTTAGAGCAGATATTGATTATTCACTTGTTGAAGCTCATACTACTTATGGAAGATTAGGTATTAAAGTATGGATTATGAAAGGTGAGGTATATGGTAAAAGAGAATTATCACCATTAGTTGGTTTGTCTAAAAAACAAACTGGTGCTAGTAAAGGTGGTGGAGATAGAGGAAAAAGACCTCAACCTCGTAGAAGAAAATAATTTTTAAAATTAGAAATTAAAAATGTTACAGCCAAAAAGAGTAAAATACCGTAAGGTACAGAAGGCGAAAGGAAATATGACTGGTATTTCTGGTAGAGGAAATCAACTTTCTAATGGAATGTTCGGAATTAAATCTGTAGACCAGAACTTGTTGACCTCACGTCAAATTGAAGCAGCTCGTATCGCGGCAACTCGTCATATGAAAAGAGAAGGTCAGTTATGGATTAAGATATTTCCAGACAAGCCTATCACTAAGAAACCTTTAGAGGTTCGTATGGGTAAGGGTAAGGGAGCACCGGATCATTTTGTTGCAGTTATTAAGCCAGGTAGAATTTTGTTTGAAATTGGTGGTGTACCAATGGATGTAGCAAAAGAAGCTTTACGTTTAGCAGCTCAAAAACTTCCAGTAAAAACGAAGTTTATAGTAGCAAGAGATTTTGATATTAACGCATAATTCTAAATAAAAATGAAACAATCACAAATAAAAGAATTATCCATAGTAGATCTTAATGAGAAGCTTGGAGCGTTGCAAAAGAATTATACTGATCTTAAAATGGCTCACGCAATAACTCCTTTGGAGAATCCATTGCAGTTGAGAGGTTTAAGAAGAACTGTAGCAAGAATTGCAACAGAATTAACAAAAAGAGAATTACAATAATTCTATAGTCAGTTTTAAAGATGGAAAAAAGAAATCTTAGAAAAGAGAGAATTGGTGTTGTATCTAGTAGCAAAATGGAAAAATCTATTGTTGTTGCAGAAACTAAAAGAGTAAAACACCCAATGTACGGAAAGTTCGTATTAAAGACGAAGAAGTACGTTGCACACGACGAACAGAATGATTGCAACGAAGGAGATACTGTTAGAATCATGGAAACAAGACCTATGAGTAAATCTAAGCGTTGGAGATTAGTAGAAATCCTAGAAAGAGCTAAATAATATGTTACAGACAGAATCAAGATTAAAAGTAGCAGATAATACTGGAGCTAAAGAAGTTTTAGTAATTAGAGTTTTAGGGGGGACAAGAAAACGTTACGCAAGTATTGGTGACAAGATTGTTGTTTCTATAAAATCTGCAACTCCTAACGGAACTGTAAAGAAAGGTCAAGTATCTAGAGCAGTTGTTGTAAGAACTAAAAAAGAAGTGAGACGTAAAGATGGGTCGTACATCAGATTTGATGACAATGCTTGTGTACTTTTAAATCCTACTGAGGAAATGAGAGGAACACGTGTATTTGGACCTGTAGCTCGTGAGCTTCGTGAGAAGCAATTCATGAAAATAGTATCATTAGCACCTGAAGTGCTTTAAATCATTCATAAAATGAAGAAGTTCAAAATAAAATCAGGAGATACTGTAAAAGTAATTGCAGGAGATCATAAAGGATCTGAAGGTAAGGTTATACAGATCATCAAAGAAAAGGATAGAGTATTAGTAGAAGGTGTAAACTTAGTATCTAAACATACTAAACCAAGTGCTCAAAACCCTCAAGGTGGTATTGTAAAAAAAGAAGCTTCATTACATATATCTAACTTAATGTTAGTTGAAGATGGTGTAGCTGTAAGAGTAGGTTATCAAGTTGATGGAGATACTAAGACTAGAGTCTCTAAAAAAACTAAAAAATAAGAATAATCATGAGTTACGTACCAAGATTAAAATCAGAATACAAAGAAAGAGTTGTAAAAACTCTTACTGAAGAATTCAGTTACAAGAATGTAATGCAGGTGCCTAAATTGGAAAAAATTGTTATTTCTAAAGGTGTTGGTGCTGCAATTGCAGATAAGAAATTAATAGATTACGCTTTAGAAGAAGTAACTAAAATTACTGGTCAAAAAGCTATATCTACAATGTCTAAAAAAGATGTTGCTGCATTTAAATTACGTAAAGGAATGCCAATTGGTGTGAAAGTTACTTTACGTGGAGATAAAATGTATGAGTTTCTAGATAGATTAGTTACAGCTTCTCTTCCTCGTGTTAGAGACTTTAACGGTATTAAAGCTACTGGTTTTGATGGAAGAGGTAATTACAATTTAGGAATTACTGAACAAATTATCTACCCAGAGATTAATATTGACCAAGTGAAAAAAATTAATGGTATGGATATTACTTTTGTAACATCTGCTGCTACTGATAAAGAAGCAAAGTCATTATTAGGAGAATTAGGTTTACCATTCAAAAAAAATTAAGAAATGGCTAAAGAATCAATGAAAGCTCGCGAACGTAAGAGAGCGAAGACAGTTGCAAAATATGCAGAAAAGAGAAAAGCTTTAAAAGAAGCTGGAGACTATGAAGGCTTGCAAAAATTACCAAAGAATGCTTCACCAGTTAGAATGCACAACAGATGTAAATTAACAGGTCGTCCAAAAGGATATATGAGACAATTTGGTTTATCTCGTGTAACGTTTCGTGAAATGGCGAATCAAGGATTAATTCCAGGTGTTAGAAAAGCAAGTTGGTAGAAATCTCGAATAAAGCTTAATAATAAAAATAGAATGTGTATGTTTGCACGCTCTATTTTTTTTGAGTAAAAGAATTTTAACTGATTATAGGTTCAATTATCACAGAGAAATCTGTAGCATAAATAGAGGTATTTGAAAACCGTAATCGCAATATAAATAAATATGTATACAGATCCAATCGCGGATTTTCTTACGAGAGTAAGAAATGCTATCGCAGCAGGACACAGAGTAGTGGAAATTCCGGCTTCAAACTTGAAGAAGGAAATGACTAAAATTTTGTTTGATCAAGGGTATATTTTAAGTTACCAGTTCAATGACGATAAAGTTCAAGGGACAATTAAGGTAGCTTTAAAATATGACAGAGAAACAAAAGAGTCAGTAATTAGAAAGATTCAACGAATCAGTACACCAGGTTTACGTAAATATGTTGGCTCTACAGAGATGCCAAGAGTATTAAACGGACTTGGAATTGCTATTGTTTCTACATCGAAAGGTGTAATGACAAACAAAAAAGCACGTCTAGAGAATGTTGGAGGAGAAGTTTTATGTTATGTTTATTAATCTATAAGAAATGAGTAGAATAGGAAAAAATCCCGTTAGCATTTCACAAGGTGTAGATGTAAACATAAAAGACAATGTTATAACTGTAAAAGGAAAGTTAGGTGAATTAACCCAAACTATTTCTGCAGGTATTACCATTAAAATTGAAGATGGAATTATCACTTTAGATAGAACATCTGAAAGTAAAAACCATAAAGCACAACATGGTTTAATGAGAGCTTTAATCAATAACATGATTGAAGGTGTAAGTAAAGGTTGGACTAAGGATTTAGAATTGGTTGGTGTAGGTTATAGAGCCTCTAATCAAGGACAAAAATTAGATTTAGCTTTAGGTTTCTCTCATAATATTGTTTTAGAAATAGCTCCAGAAGTTAAAATCGAAACAGTATCAGAGAAAGGGAAAAACCCAATCATTAAATTATCTTCGTTTGACAAACAATTAGTTGGTCAAATTGCTGCAAAGATTCGTTCTTTCAGAGCACCAGAGCCTTATAAAGGAAAAGGTGTTAAGTTTGTAGGTGAAATATTAAGAAGAAAAGCAGGTAAATCTGCATAATATATAGCATTATGGCATTATCAAAGCTACAAAGAAGAACTAGAATTAAGCGTAGAATTAGAAAAATTATTTCTGGAACTACTACAAAACCAAGATTATCGGTTTATAGAAGTAACAAAGAAATATACGCTCAATTGGTAGACGATGTAAACGGAGTAACATTAGCTTCAGTTTCATCTAGAGATAAAGAAATAAAAGCAAGTACTAAAGCAGAGGCAGCAGCAGCAGTTGGGAAATCAATCGCTGAGAAAGCTACTAAAGCAGGAATAGAGACTATTGCTTTTGATAGAAATGGATATTTATATCACGGTAGAGTTAAAGTATTAGCTGAAGCTGCAAGAGAATCTGGTTTAAAATTTTAAGAAATTATGCAAGGTTATAAAAACGTAGAAAGAGTAAAACCAAGTGGATTGGAACTTGTAGATAGGTTAGTCGGTGTACAACGTGTTACTAAAGTAACTAAAGGTGGTAGAGCTTTTGGTTTCTCTGCAATTGTTGTTGTTGGAGATGGTAGTGGTGTTGTTGGTCACGGATTAGGTAAATCTAAAGATGTTGCATCTGCAATTGCTAAAGCAATTGAAGACGCTAAGAAAAATTTAGTAAGAATTCCTATTTTAGGAGCAACTTTACCTCATGAGCAAAAAGGGAAATTTGGAGGTGCGAAAGTATTTCTTAAGCCTGCATCTCATGGTACAGGAGTTATTGCTGGGGGTGCTGTAAGACACGTGTTAGAATCAGTAGGTATTCATGACGTGTTATCAAAATCTCAAGGATCATCAAATCCTCATAACGTAGTTAAAGCAACTTTTAATGCTTTATTACAATTACGTAGTGCAGGGTCGATAGCTAAACAAAGAGGGATTTCTTTAGAAAAAGTATTTAACGGATAAATCTAGGAACGATGGCAAGAATTAAAGTTACACAAGTAAAAAGTCAAATCGGGCGTCTTCAGAGTCAAAAAAGAACTTTAGAAGCATTAGGTTTACGTAAAATGCACCAAACTGTAGAGCACGAGGCAACTCCTTCTATAGTTGGTATGGTAAATACAGTTAAACACTTAGTTTCTTTCGAAGAAATTAAATAAGATATTTATAAAAAATGAGTTTACACAATTTAACACCAGCATTAGGTTCCATTAAAAAAGGAAAGAGAATTGCTAGAGGTGAAGGATCTGGAAAAGGTGGTACCGCTACAAGAGGTCACAATGGACAGAAATCTCGTTCAGGTTATTCTAAGAAAATCGGTTTTGAGGGAGGGCAAATGCCACTTCAAAGACGTGTACCAAAATTTGGTTTCACAAATATAAACCGTATTGAGCATCAAGGTATCAATTTAGACAAATTACAAGCTCTAGTTGATAGTGGTAAAATAACTGATACAGTTAATTTAGATATTCTAATTGCTAATAGATTAGCAGGAAAAAACGACTTAGTAAAAATACTAGGTGGTGGAGAATTAAAAGCTAAATTAAATATAACTGTACATAAATTTACAGCAACAGCAAAAGCAGCTATCGAAGCAGCTGGAGGTGAAGTTGTTACTTTATAACATTCCGTAAATGATGAATTTTATTAATAGATTAAAAGAGATTTTTAGCATTGAAGAATTGAAAAACAAAATTCTTCTTACTATCGGTTTAATTGCTGTATATCGTTTTATGGCGGCTGTTCCATTACCTGGGATAGATCCATTACAATTAGCGGCATTAAAAGAAAGTACTTCTGGAGGTCTTTTAGGTTTATTGAATGCATTTACAGGAGGAGCATTTGCTAGAGCGTCAGTAATGGCACTTGGTATTATGCCATATATTTCTGCTTCTATTGTAGTTCAGTTAATGGGAATTGCGGTTCCTTATTTACAGAAACTACAAAAAGATGGAGAAAGTGGACGTAAAAAAATTACTCAAATAACGAGATGGTTAACAATTGGTATTACATTGGTTCAGGCACCAACGTATATCACTGCTATAAAAACGCAATTTGGTTTAGGACCAGAAGCTTTTTTAGTAAGTGGCCCTACCTTTTGGATATCGTCTATCATCATTTTAACTGCAGGAACAATTTTTGCAATGTGGTTAGGAGAGCGTATTACAGATAAAGGAGTTGGTAATGGTATTTCATTATTAATTACTGTAGGTATTATCGCTAATTTTCCAGCAGCTTTTTTACAAGAATTTGTTGCAAAAACAACAAATGCTGGAGCTGGAGGAGTTATGATGATTTTAATTGAAATCATTGTTTGGTTTGTAGTAATTTTATTAACTGTGCTATTAGTTACTGCTGTAAGAAAAATTGCAGTACAATATGCCAGAAGAACCGTTGCAGGAAACATACAAAATGTTGCAGGATCAAGAGATTATATTCCCTTGAAATTAAATGCAGCTGGAGTTATGCCAATTATCTTTGCACAAGCAATTATGTTTTTACCAGTTGCTTTAGCTCAAAAATTTCCATTTATGGCAAGTTTACAAGATATGAATGGCTTTGGTTATAATGCTATTTTCGCATTTTTAATTATCATTTTTAGTTATTTCTATACAGCTATTACTATTCCTACGAATAAAATGGCAGAAGATTTAAAGAGAAGTGGTGGTTTTATACCAGGAATTAGACCAGGAAAAGATACAGCAGATAGATTAGATTCTGTGTTGTCTAGAATTACTTTCCCAGGTTCTTTATTCTTAGCAGCGTTATCAATCTTACCAGCAATTGTAGTTCAGTTTGGAGTACAACAAAGTTGGTCTATGTTTTATGGAGGAACATCACTAATTATTATGGTTGGTGTTGCCATAGATACAATGCAACAGATTAATTCGTATTTATTAAACCGTCATTATGATGGCTTAATGAAAGCGGGGAATAGCAATAGAAAATCGAATAAATAATATGGCTAAACAATCAGCAATTCAACAAGACGGAACTATTACAGAAGCATTATCAAATGCTATGTTTCGTGTGGAATTAGAAAACGGACATATTGTTACAGCTCACATATCTGGTAAAATGCGTATGCATTATATCAAATTATTACCTGGAGATAAGGTAAAATTAGAAATGAGCCCATACGATTTATCAAAAGCGAGAATTACTTACAGATACTAATAAAAAAACAAAACAGATGAAAGTTAGAGCATCAGTTAAAAAGAGAAGTGCCGACTGCAAGATAGTGCGCAGGAAGGGTAGATTATACGTGATTAATAAACAAAATCCTAGATTTAAACAAAGACAAGGGTAATGGCAAGAATAGCAGGTATTGATATTCCAAAGAACAAAAGAGGAGTTATCGCTTTAACTTACATCTTTGGTATAGGAAGCAGCAGAGCCGTAAAGGTTTTAGCAGAAGCAAAAGTAGATGAGAGCATTAAAGTTCAAGATTGGACAGATGATCAAATCGCAGCAATTAGAGAACAAGTAGGATCTTTCACAATTGAAGGGGAACTACGTTCTGAGGTACAGATTAACATCAAACGTTTGATGGATATCGGTTGTCAAAGAGGTATTCGTCATAGACTTGGTCTTCCATTAAGAGGGCAAAGAACTAAGAATAACTCTCGTACAAGAAAAGGTAAGAGAAAAACTGTAGCGAACAAGAAAAAATAAGTTAGATAAAGTAATCAAGATCTAATAATAGTTTAAACTATAAAATTAGAAAACTAAATTACTAAAACTGAAAAATTATGGCAAAAGCAAGTTCAAAAAAACGTAAAGTAATTATTGATGCTATTGGAGAGGCGCATGTAACTGCATCTTTTAATAATATCATTATTTCTTTAACAAATAAAAAAGGTGACGTTATTTCTTGGTCATCTGCAGGTAAAATGGGTTTTAGAGGTTCTAAAAAGAATACTCCATACGCAGCTCAATTAGCAGCAGAAGATTGTTCAAACGTTGCAAAAGAAGCAGGTTTACGTAAAGTAAAAGTGTATGTAAAAGGACCGGGTAATGGTAGAGAATCTGCTATTAGATCTATCCACAATGCTGGTATCGAAGTAACAGAAATTATTGATGTTACACCAATACCTCATAATGGTTGTCGTCCACCAAAAAGAAGAAGAGTATAATTAAATATTTTAACTTGATAGGAATTAGATTATCGAAGGATTAGCCTTAATTCATAATCCCTATCTATAACAAAAAAAGAAATGGCAAGATATACAGGACCAAAAACTAAAATTGCTCGTAAATTTGGCGAGGCAATTTTCGGTGAAGACAAGAACTTCGAAAAAAGAAATTTTCCTCCAGGACAGCATGGTAATGCAAGAAGAAGAGGAAAGAAATCTGAATATGCTACTCAATTAATGGAGAAGCAAAAAGCTAAATATACTTATGGTATATTAGAGCGTCAATTCAGTAACTTGTTTAAAAAAGCACAATCTGCTTCAGGAATTACAGGTGAAATCTTATTACAATTGTGTGAATCTCGTTTAGATAACGTTGTTTACAGAATGGGCGTTTCTAACTCAAGAAGTGGAGCTCGTCAATTAGTTTCTCACAGACACATTACTGTTAATGGTGAAATCGTTAATATTCCTTCTTATAGTTTAAATGAAGGTGATGTTGTTGCTGTAAGAGAGAAGTCTAAATCTTTAGTAGCTATCGAAAATGCATTAGCATCTAACAGCAATGTATTCGAATGGTTAACTTGGAATACAGACACAAAAACTGGAACTTTTGTTAAAGTACCAGAAAGATTACAGATTCCAGAAAATATCAAAGAACAATTAATCGTAGAATTATATTCTAAGTAATAAATTAATCACATTGCTATTTAGCCAAAGGGTTTATATCTACTTCTTCAGACTTATATACCGCGCAACTAAATAACAATTAAAACGAAGAAAAATGGCAATTTTAAATTTTCAAAAACCAGATAAGGTTATCATGATTGAATCTACAGATTTTTCTGGTAGATTTGAGTTCAGACCCTTAGAACCAGGTTTTGGTTTAACTGTAGGAAATGCTTTAAGAAGAGTACTTTTATCTTCTTTAGAAGGATTTGCAATTACATCATTAAGAGTTGATGGTGTAGAGCATGAATTTTCTACCGTTCCTGGAATTGTAGAAGATGTTACAGAAATTATCTTAAACTTAAAACAAGTTCGTTTTAAGAAACAAATAGATGAGACTGATAGAGAAACTGTTTCTATTTCAGTATCTGGTCAAGAGCAGTTTACTGCTGGTGACTTACAGAAATTTATCTCTGGTTTTCAAGTATTGAATCCAGATTTAGTAATCTGTAATATGGATAAATCTGTAAAATTAAACGCAGAAATCACAATAGAAAAAGGTAGAGGATTTGTACCTGCAGAAGAGAATAAAAAAGCTTCAGCACCAATAGGAACAATCTTTACAGATTCTATTTATACGCCAATTAAGAATGTAAAATATGCAATCGAAAATTTTCGTGTAGAACAAAAAACGGATTATGAAAAATTAGTTTTCGATATCGATACTGATGGATCAATCAATCCAAAAGAAGCTTTAACTGAAGCTGCAAAAATATTAATCCACCACTTTATGTTATTCTCTGATGAGCGTATCACTTTAGAGGCAGATGAAATTGCACAGACAGAAACGTATGATGAAGAATCATTACACATGCGTCAGTTATTGAAAACTAGATTAATCGATATGGATCTTTCTGTAAGAGCTTTAAATTGTTTAAAAGCAGCAGAAGTAGATACATTAGGAGATTTAGTTTCTTTTAATAAGAGCGATTTAATGAAGTTTCGTAATTTTGGTAAAAAATCATTAACAGAACTAGAAGAATTAGTTATCGTTAAAGGTTTAAACTTCGGAATGGATTTAACAAAATACAAATTAGATAGAGATTAACCTTTCATATTTTGCTCCTCAAAATGAGTAGATGCAAGATGAAAGTATAAAACAAACGTCATGAGACACGGAAAGAAATTCAATCATTTAGGTAGAAAAACAGCGCACAGAAAAGCGATGTTAGCAAATATGACATGTTCTTTAATAGAACATAAACGTATTAACACAACTGTAGCAAAAGCGAAAGCATTAAGACTTTTTGCTGAGCCATTAATTACTAAATCTAAAGCAGATACAACACACAATAGACGTATTGTTTTCTCTTATTTACGTGATAAATTTGCTGTTACAGAATTATTTAAAGAGATTTCTGTAAAAGTAGCTGACAGACCAGGAGGTTACCTTCGTATTATTAAATTAGGAAATCGTCAAGGAGATAATGCTCCTATGGCAATGGTAGAATTAGTTGATTACAACGAAATCTATAACCCTAATAGTAAGAAAGTTAAGAAAACTACTCGTAGAGGAAGAAGCAAAAAAGCTGATGATGCTCAAGTAGAAGAAACTTCAACAGAAGAAAAATCTGAAGAATAATTCAATTTTTTTGAATTGAAAAACTAAATACTAAGGTTGAAGAAATTAAAATTTCTTCAACCTTTTTTTTGCTCTTCTAACTTAGAACAGTGTACTATATGTCTACACCTTATTTATGTTTTTCTACTAGCTGATACAACTCTCTTTATAAATAATTTTGTCCTGATGGTTTTATCATGAGATTTTGATTTCCTTTGTTTATTATATTGTGTTAAAAAAAAAAAAAACAGATGATGAAGTTTAAATTAAGCGATTAAAAAGAAGAAGACCTAAAACACATTTTTAAATATGAACCTTGTTTTAGATTAATTTAACACTTTTTTGTACTTGTTTTTTTGCTTATATAATTATCTTTATTAAATTGGTGTCTAAAAAAATTATAAAAATGATTAAAAAATTAAAAATTGCTTTTTTGAGTTTATTATTATTATCTTTTTGTATTCAAAAAGGATATTCACAGGATAATGATGGATTTGCATCAAACATAGCTAAAAATTTAACATCTGTAGCTACTACCACTAATCAAGGTTTAGGCTCAGCTGGGTATTTTTACAATCCCAAAATAGCTGTAGATGGTTCAGAATACCTTTTTGATGAATGGGAAAACAGAGCTGCTATTTATACAAAAGATAAATATATATATTCACTTAAAAATATTAATCTAAATATCAATAGGAATTCATTTGTGTCTAAAGTAGGAAAGGATTCTATATTTACTTTTGATATGAATAACATTGATAAAGTAATTATCAATAAAAAAACATTTAAAAGTGTTGTTTCTGAGAATGGAAATAGAATATATCAAGTAATTTATGAAGGTACTGATTTTTCAGTTTTAAGAGGATTCACGATACAAACTGTTAAGAGTTCACCAAATCCGATGGTAAATAGAAGAACTGATAGATTAGTGAAAAAACAAGTTTTATTTTTAAAAAAGAATAATGCAGTAAAAAGATTTAAGCTAACTAAAAGAAAGATTTTAGGCTTAGTTAATGCAGCTAATAAAGAAGAAGTTTTAAGGTATGTTAAAGACCAAAACCTATCGTTTAGAAAAGAAGAAGATCTAAATAAAATACTGGAATACTCTAGTAGTTTATAAATTAACAAAAAAAAAGGATAAACGTTTAAGTTTAACACTTTTTTTGTGCTTATTTTTTTTTCTCTATTAATTATCTTTATTAGATTTGCGTCTAAAAAATTTTATAAAAATGATTAAAATATTGAAAATTGCTTTTTTGAGTTTATTAATATCTTTTTGTATTCAAAATGGATATTCACAAAATCATAATTTCGTTAGTAACAATGCGAAATCATTAAGTGCTGCTGCTTCTTCAAATATTCAAGCTCATGGTTCTTCAGCTTATTTTTACAATCCAAGAATACCTGTTGATGGTTCAGAATATCTTTTTGATGAATGGAAAAACAAAGCTGTTGTTTATACAAAAGATAAACATGTGTTTTCACTTAAAAATATTAATTTAAATATCAAAAGAAATTCATTTGTATCTAAAGTAGGAAAGGATTCTGTATTTACTTTTGATATGAATAACATTGATAAAATAATTATAAATAGAAAAATATATAAAAGTGTTTTTTCTGAGGATGGAAAAAGAATATATCAAGTAGTTTATGAGAATGCTAATTTTTCAATTTTAAGAGGGTTTACGATACAAATGGTTCAGAGTTCACCAAACCCAATGGTAAATAGAAGAGCAGATAGATTAGTAAGAAAACGAGTCTTATTTTTAAAAAAGGATGATGCAGTAAAAAGATTTAAGCTAACTAAAAGAAAGATTTTAGGCTTAGTTAATACGGCAAATAAAGAAGAAGTTTTAAGATATGCTAAAGACCAAAAGCTATCATTTAGAAATGAAGAAGATCTAAATAAAATACTGGAATATTCTAGTAGTTTATAAATTAACAAAAAAAAGGGATAAACGTTTAAGTTTATCCCTTTTTTTATATTTTTGCATCAAATAACATATCAACAAACAATGAAGTATCAAACACGTAAAAAAGCTTTAGTTTTATTAGCGGACGGAACAATTTTTTATGGAAAATCTGTTGGAATAGAAGGAACCTCTACAGGGGAAATCTGTTTTAATACAGGTATGACAGGTTATCAGGAAATATTTACAGACCCTTCTTATTTTGGTCAGTTAATGGTAGCTACGAACGCTCATATTGGTAATTACGGCGTTAATAATGAGGAAGTAGAGTCTGATGGTATTAAGATTTCAGGATTAATTTGCAGAAATTTTAGTTTTACACATTCTAGAGCTGATTCTGATGGAAATTTAAAAGATTGGTTTACAGAACATAATTTAGTTGCAATTTCAGATGTTGATACAAGAGCATTGGTTGCGTATATTAGAGATAATGGCGCTATGAATGCGATCATTTCTACAGATGTTGATAATATTGATGCATTAAAGAAGCAATTAGCTGAAGTTCCAAGTATGGATGGTTTAGAATTAGCTTCTAAGGTTTCTACTAAAGAGCCTTATTTTGTAGGTGATGAAAATTCTGCTATTAAAATTTCGGCTTTAGATATTGGTATTAAAAAGAACATTTTAAGAAATTTAGCAAAAAGAGGAGCGTATATAAAAGTGTTTCCTTATAATGCTGCTTTTGATGAATTAGCTGCTTTTAATCCTGATGGATATTTTATTTCTAACGGCCCTGGAGATCCAAAGCCATTAGTTGATGCTCAGGCGTTAGCTAAAGAAATTATTAAAAGAAATTTACCATTATTCGGAATTTGTTTAGGACATCAAGTAATTGCTTTAGCAAACGGAATTTCTACTTACAAAATGCATAATGGCCATAGAGGAATTAACCATCCTGTAAAGAATATTTTAACAGGAAAAGGAGAAATCACTTCTCAAAATCATGGTTTTGCCATTAATAGAGAAGATGCCGAAGCAAATGAGAATGTGGAAATTACACATGTACATTTAAATGATCATACTGTTGCAGGTATTCGTTTAAAAGATAAGAATGTTTTTTCGGTACAATATCACCCAGAAGCAAGCCCTGGGCCTCATGATTCTGAATATTTATTTGATCAATTTATAGCGAATATAGAGCAAGTAAAAAGTAAAGTATCGTAACTTTTTTGTAATTCGTTACTACTATGGTATTTTTTTATCAATATTATTAAGAATTATCAATTTAAAGTATTACTTTTGAACTGTGATGTAAAAATCACATTCTTTTTCATAGCAATTTTCCCACTCAGTTTTCTGAGTGGGTTTTTTATTTAAACTACTTATTTGAAATCGTTTTCGTAATTAATCAATTACAAACTATTAAATCCTTTAGACATTTTGTAATTTCGCGTCAGATTGTAGTACACTAAAATTTAATTTTTAAATAACAATATAATGAGTATAATTATCAGCGTTCATGCACGTCAAATTTTTGATTCAAGAGGAAACCCTACAGTGGAAGTAGATGTGACTACAGAAAATGGAATTTTAGGAAGAGCAGCTGTTCCTTCAGGGGCATCTACAGGAGAACATGAAGCAGTAGAATTACGTGATGGTGGTAAAGATTACATGGGTAAAGGAGTTTTAAAAGCTGTAGGAAATGTAAATAATGCTATTGCTCAAGAACTTTTAGGCGTTTCTGTTTTCGAACAAAATGCAATTGATCAATTAATGATTGATTTAGATGGTACTCCAAATAAATCTAAATTAGGCGCTAATGCTATTTTAGGAGTTTCGTTAGCAGTTGCAAAAGCTGCTGCTAATGAGTTAGGGATGCCATTATACAGATATATAGGAGGAGTTTCTGCAAATACATTGCCAGTTCCAATGATGAACATTATTAATGGAGGTTCTCATTCAGATGCACCTATTGCATTTCAAGAATTTATGGTGATTCCTGTAAAAGCTGAGACTTTTTCTGAAGCAATGAAAATGGGGTCAGAGATTTTTCATAATTTAAAGCAAGTTTTACACGACCGTAATTTATCTACAGCTGTTGGTGATGAAGGTGGTTTTGCTCCAACTTTAGAAGGTACAGAAGATGCTATTGAAACAATTGCTTTAGCAGTTAAAAATGCAGGTTATGTTTTTGGAGATGAAATTAAAATTGCATTAGATTGTGCAGCAGCAGAATTTTTTGTTGATGGAAAATACGACTATTCAAAATTCGAAGGTGAAACAGGTAAAATAAGATCAAGTAAAGAACAAGCTGATTATTTAGCTGAATTAGCTGAAAAATATCCTATTATTTCTATTGAAGATGGTATGGATGAAAATGATTGGGATGGTTGGAAATACTTAACTGAAAAAATTGGAGATAAAGTTCAATTAGTAGGTGATGATTTATTTGTAACGAACGTAGAACGTTTATCAAGAGGAATTGAAAACGGAATTGCAAATTCAATTTTAATTAAAGTAAACCAAATAGGTACTTTAACCGAAACAATCTCAGCTGTAAATATGGCTAAAAATGCAGGTTATACATCTGTAATGTCTCACAGATCAGGAGAAACAGAAGATAATACTATTGCAGATTTAGCAGTTGCCTTAAACTGTGGTCAAATTAAAACTGGTTCAGCTTCACGTTCTGATAGAATGGCGAAGTATAATCAATTATTAAGAATCGAAGAAGAATTAGGTGAAGTTGCTTACTTCCCTAAAGGAAAGGCCTTTAAATTCTAACTCATACAGTTTATATAAAAAAAGCTTCATAATATTTATGAAGCTTTTTTTTTGTCCTAAATATATAAATGAAGGTTATCTCAGGATATTAAAAATCTATGAGTAATGTTTTTACAATTATTCAGAATATGGTATATTGTGCCAATAAATAATATCCAAAATTTTTCAATATAATGTCAGATACCGCTAAATTACAAATAGGAGATAATACGTATGAATTTCCACTTGTAAAAGGAACAGAGAATGAAGTTGCTATTAATATTAAAACATTAAGAACTGCAACAAATGGAGTGATAACTATTGATCCTGGTTTCAAGAATACAGGCTCTTGTGAAAGTGCTATTACATTTTTAGATGGGGAAAAAGGAATTTTAAGATACAGAGGTTTTGCTATTGAAGAATTAGCAGAAAAAGCAGATTTTTTAGAAGTTTGTTATGCCTTGATTTTTGGGGAATTACCAACGAATGAACAACTTGATAAATTTCATTCAGATATAAAATCTAAATCTGTAGTAGATGATGATGTTCGAAAAATTTTAGAAGCATTTCCGAAGAGCGCTCATCCAATGGGGATTTTATCTTCATTAACGAGTGCGTTAACAGCGTTTAATCCATCTTCAGTTAATGTAGATTCAGAGGAAGAAATGTACAACGCTATTGTGAAGATAATGGGTAAATTCCCAGTATTAGTAGCTTGGACAATGCGTAAAAAATCAGGTTTACCTTTAAATTATGGTTCTAAATCTTTAGGATATGTAGAAAACATTATGAAAATGATGTTTGAAGAGCCTAACGAAGAATATGTAATAAACCCTATTATAAAAGATGCGTTGGATAAATTATTCATCTTACATGCAGATCACGAACAAAACTGTTCTACTTCTACAGTAAGAATGGCAGGTTCGTCTCATGCAGGTTTATTTGCTTCTTTATCAGCAGGAATTTCTGCTCTATGGGGACCATTACATGGTGGTGCAAATCAGGCAGTTTTAGAAATGCTAGAAGCTATAAAGGAAGATGGTGGAGATACCAAAAAGTATATGGCGAAAGCGAAAGACAAGAATGATTCTTTTCGTTTAATGGGATTTGGTCACCGAGTTTATAAAAACTTCGATCCAAGAGCTACCATTATCAAAAAAGCAGCAGACGAAGTCTTAAAAGATTTAGGTGTAGAAGATCCTATTTTAGAGATTGCAAGAAAATTAGAGCAAGAAGCTTTAAATGATCCTTATTTTGTAGACAGAAAATTATATCCAAACGTAGATTTTTATTCAGGAATTATATACAGAGCTATGGGAATTCCTGTAGAAATGTTTACTGTAATGTTTGCTTTAGGACGTTTACCAGGTTGGATTGCACAGTGGAAAGAAATGCGTTTAAATAAAGAACCAATAGGAAGACCACGTCAGATTTATACAGGAGAAAACTTGAGAGCATTTAAGTCAATAGAAAAAAGATAATTTAAATTATTACATTTACCATAATAAAAAGCTTCATACTACATGGGGCTTTTTTTATAGATATATACAAAATATGTTACAGCTTAATATTAAAAATGAAACTTCAAGATTAAGGGCAGTTGTTTTAGGAACTGCAAAAAGTAATGGACCCGTTCCAAAAGTTGCCGATTGTTATGATCCCAAAAGCGCACAACATGTTTTAGCTGGAACTTACCCAAAAGAAGAAGATATGATTTTAGAAATGGAAGCTGTTGCTAAAGTTTTTGAAAAATATAATATTCAAGTTTTTAGACCAAATGAAATTGAGGATTATAATCAAATTTTTTCAAGAGATATTGCTTTTGTAATTGACGATAAGTTTATCGAAGCAAACATTCTTCCAGATAGAGAAAGAGAATACAAAGCAATACAGAATGTTGTTTCTCAAATAAACCCTGATAACGTAATTGTTTTACCTGAAGAATGTCATGTAGAAGGTGGTGACGTTATGCCTTGGAATGAATATATTTTTATAGGTACTTATTCAGGAGCAGATTATCCAGATTTTATTACAGCTCGTACAAATACAGATGCTGTAATTTCTTTACAAGAATTGTTCCCTCATAAGATTGTAAAATCTTTTGAATTAAGAAAATCGAATACAAATCCGAAAGAAAATGCACTACATTTAGATTGCTGTTTTCAACCTATAGGAAAAGATAAAGCCATTTTACATAGAAATGGATTTTTAATTGATAGTGAGTATGAATGGTTGTTGAATTATTTTGGTAAAGAAAATGTATTTGAAATCACACAAGAAGAAATGTATAACATGAATAGTAATGTGTTTTCAATTTCTGAAGAGATCGTTATTTCTGAACAAAATTTTACACGATTAAATTCTTGGTTAAGAGAAAACGGTTTCACAGTGGAAGAAGTTCCTTATGCCGAAATTGCAAAACAAGAAGGTTTATTAAGGTGTTCTACATTGCCTTTGATTAGAGATTAAAACTTATTTTTTAAGCAGTATCAACCTTCTAAAAAAATAAATTTAGTAAAGAACAAAAAAAACCTGCATTCGTAGGTTTTTTTTTAGCTCAATTTTAAACAGATGATGATTAATTAAACGTTTTTTTGTGCTGTTCTTTGTAAAATATCTGCATTCTTACCGGCTGTTAGTTAGAGTTTTAACCTTTTGTTTATATGGGGAATGATGTTGTAAGTTAAAATATAAAAGAGGATAATTTAATTATTCTTCAAAGTGATCTTAACAACCATTTAAAAAAACTAATTTTGCAAATAAGAAATACATAAATTAGATGCAACAAACTACAAATACAATCTTAATGGTTCGTCCTGTAAATTTTAGGATGAATGAACAAACGGCTGTCAATAATTATTATCAAAAAACATTAAAAGATTTATTACCAGCAACGATAAACTCTAAAGCACAAAAGGAGTTTGATGATTATGTTGATAAATTAAGAAGTTTTGGCGTTGAAGTAGTTGTAGTGTCAGATAACAAAGAACTTGATACTCCGGACTCTATTTTCCCTAATAATTGGGTCTCTTTTCATGCAGATGGAACTGTCGCAATGTATCCGATGTTTGCAGAAAACAGACGTTTAGAGCGTAGAGAAGATGTTTTAGAAACATTAGAAAAACAAGGATATTTAATAGAAAACATTATTGATTATACTTCTGCGGAAGAGGAACACATATTTTTAGAGGGAACGGGAAGTATGATTCTAGATAGAGAAAACAAAAAAGCATATTGTGCTATTTCTCCAAGAGCAGATGAAGAATTGTTTATTGAGTTCTGTGAAGATTTTGAATATACACCAGTTGTTTTTACAGCAAATCAAACTGTAGATAACAAAAGAGAAGCAATCTATCACACAAATGTTATGATGTGTATTGCAGAAACATTTGCAGTAGTTTGTTTATCCTCAATAGATGACAAGAAAGAACGTAAAAACTTTTTAAAACATTTAAAGGAAGATAAGAAACAAGTAATAGATATTACTGAAGATCAGGTAAATAACTTTGCAGGAAACATGTTGCAAGTTCATGGAAAAAATAACGAACGCTTTTTGGTCATGAGTCAAGCTGCTTTTAATTGTTTAACACAGGTCCAAAAATCTCAAATAAATAGACATTGCAAAATTATTTCTAGTTCTTTAGAAACGATAGAAACCTGTGGAGGAGGAAGCGCACGCTGTATGATGGCTGAAGTTTTTTTACCTAAAGGATAAATTGGAATAAGAATCGATTTCTTTTTTAATAAAAAATACCAGGAAAACTCTAGTTTTAAAGTTTGATGATTTTTCTCACAATACTTTTGTTGTCCTCAAATCGAATTCTTAATATATAGATTCCTTTAGAAAGGTGAGAAATATCTATTTCTTTTTGATGAGAGTTAAATTCTAGAATTTTGTCACCTACAATAGTAAACAAAGAGGTTTTGTTAATTGTTTTGTTGCTGTTGATGTATAATTTATCAGAAGTCGGATTTGGAGATATTTTAAATTTTTCTAAATTACTTCCTCCTGTTGATAATAAGAAGTCTCTTGCATCCGTAAATTCATATAGTTTTTGTGTGAAAGTAAATTCAACACCATCTACAGATGCACTGAGGAATTCTCTAGAAATATAATATTTACCAAGTTTAAAACTGGTAATCGCTTCAATTTGACTTCCTTGTTCTAGTTGTGTTGTTAAAACCTCTTTAGTAAAACCATCTAAAAATATATCATCATCTGGGGCGTTGTTAGAATTTATTTGAACTAAAAAAGGAATTAAATTTAAATCATAACCACATAATAAAAAATTACCATTGTAAGTTGCTCCAGTAATTAATCCTCCAACATTTGCGCTACTAACTTTTACAGCTGTATGATTGCCAATGGTTTTTGGGATTTTATATACATTGGTTTTGAAATCACCTCTATTTTTTGTAAAAATGAGAATAGAGTCTTCATAGATAACAAAGGCTTCAGCATCAAAATTATGACTATTAGAGCTATTAAAGTTTGTTTGATCTTCGTAAGAAAACGAAATGGTTTCTGAAGAAACACT
>Ga0308021_10000303_pt1 | contig 23036 bp, 18 predicted proteins | sample Neamet351_FD_201296 | JGI IMG/M metagenome (GOLD analysis project Ga0308021, IMG submission 201296) | Marine microbial communities from water near the shore, Antarctic Ocean - #351 | ecosystem: Environmental > Aquatic > Marine > Unclassified | place: Southern Ocean | collected 2014-10-02
TTTCAACGAAAACTTCGCCTTCACCAACAATTGGATGATACAACTGGCTTATCTGATAGCCTTGGGGTAAATCGGGGTAGAAATAGTTCTTACGGTCAAAAGCAGAGAATTTGTTGATTTCAGCTTTTAGGCCAAGCCCCGTGCGGACCGCTTGGGCCACACATTCTTGGTTAATTACTGGTAACATGCCCGGCATACCCGCATCCACAAAGGCCACATTTGAATTTGGTTCGGCTCCAAAGGTTGTGGAAGCGCCAGAAAACAGCTTTGCATTGGTGCTGACTTGGGCGTGAACTTCTAAGCCAATTACCAGTTCCCAGTCATATTTTGCACCAGAAATAACCTTGGGTTTGGGTGTTTCAAAAGTTTGGTCCAGCATGGTAGCGCCCCGATTAATCAATATGTTTAGAGGTGTTCTAAGGCTAACTGTCAAAAGGAACAAGATATGGCTGTCCCATTGCGCATCTTTTAACTAATTGTGCTCTTATTTTCTATGTTTTCAGCAAGCGCGAGACCATTTCACGGGTATCACGTGACAGCCGTGGCTTAGCCTCAATACGTAGCAGCGCGGCCCTCATCATAGCCTGGCGGCTGGGATTGTATCGCTGCCAAGTTTCAAAAACGGTAGTCATCCTTGCGCAGAGCTGTGGGTTGAGGTCATCCAAAGCAATCAACTGATCGGCCACCAAATCATAGGCCGAACCATCTGGTTGGTGAAACGCCGCAGGCGTCATAGCCAATGCACCGATTAAAGATCGAAAGCGATTTGGGTTTTTCAAGCTAAAGTCATGATGTAGCAGCAATGATTTAGCAATTGAAACGGCTTGAGAAGGATTGCAGTTTGACACTTGGAGACTGAACCATTTATCGATGACCAGACGCTCGTGGCGCCATTGAGTATAGAATTTCTGCACTGCGTGATCGCCTTTTCCAGAGCGCATGAGGTTGGCTAGGGCTGGCATTTGGAGGGTCATATTATCTGCGATGTCAAACTGCTCAGCGGCCAATATAGCCCCATCCACCAGGCTGATATAGCGCAGGGCAAGGTTGGCCAAAGCACGATGGCCGCAACTTATCGCATCTGACGTATAGGGTCCTTTGACAGCGTGGGTTTGGTATATTCTACGCAGCAGATTTCGACCTGAAGTTGCCAGATGATGCGAAAGCTTTTCATGTGCGTGGTAAATCACCACTGGATCGGGTGTATGGCCCAGTTCTACCAACGCCTGCGCAATTTCGTCCTGGCCGGGCAGGGCACAGCAAATTGCGCGGAATCCGGGTTCTAGGCCCTCATTGGCCAGAACTTGCAACAATGCCTCTGAGTAGCCTTCATCCGGTGCCCCATCATTACATAGCATATTAATCAATGTGGCTCGACCTAACTCACGGCTTGCTTCGAAACGGTTAAACATATCGGTGTCATGGGCTAGCAAAGTTAGGCGTTCTGCTTGGGATGCTGAGCGTTGTAATATAACCGGAGCGGAAAAACCGCGTAATAGCGATGGGATTGGACGCGTGTTTAGTCCTGTGAAGGTGAAACTTTGCGTCTCACGAGTAAGGGTCAGAATCTGAGTAGGCACGGCTTCGGAGCCATCAGTATTGAGTAGACCAATTGCCACGGGTATCACCATGGGCTGCTTGTCTGATTGCCCCGAGGTGGGTGGTGTCGACTGGCTCAGACTAATTGTGTAGGTGTCGCCGGAGAAATCGTCTTCGACGGTGATCCTTGGGGTGCCTGCTTGACTGTACCAGAGTTTGAATTGGCTTAAATCTTGGCCTGTAGTGTCAGTGAACACCTGCAACCAATCCTCTATGGTGCACGCCTGCCCATCGTGTCTATCAAAATAAAGGTCAAGCGCTGTTTTATATGCTGCATCACCCACCAATAATTTAAGCATACGTATTAGTTCTGCGCCTTTTTCATAGATGGTGGCGGTATAGAAGTTGTTGATCTCAACGAAGCTCTCGGGGCGTACTGGATGGGCCAATGGGCCGTTGTCTTCGCGAAACTGTCTGCCACGCAAGGCTGAAACATCCTCAATTCGGCGTATATTCGCGCCGCGTACATCGGCACTAAACTGTTGGTCGCGAAACACCGTGAGGCCTTCTTTTAGACTTAGCTGAAACCAATCGCGGCAGGTGATGCGGTTGCCAGTCCAATTATGAAAATATTCGTGGGCGATAATCGCTTCAATACGTTCGAAATTTGCATCCATCGCAGTTTCAGCACTTGCCAGTACGGCAGAGGAGTTGAAAATGTTGAGACCCTTGTTCTCCATCGCCCCCATGTTGAAATCATCAACAGCCACTATGTTGAACACGCTCAAGTCGTATTCCCGGCCATAGGTTTTCTCATCCCAAGCCATACTTGTTTTGAGGGCCTGCATGGCGAAGGCGCATTTGTCTTGATCACCATCGCGTACGTGTATGTTCAGGTCTACGTGCTTGCCAGATGCAGTGGTGAAATGATCTGAAAATACCTGAAATTCTCCACTTACTAGAGCGAACAGGTAGGCGGGTTTGACCCATGGGTCTTGCCAGCGACTAGTGCCGCCTTCATGTCCCAAGGGTTCCCCATTAGATAGAGCAAATGGGAGGTCGCTGTGAATAGTGACATCAAAAGGTGCCATCACATCTGGACGATCTGGGTAATAGGTGATGCGGCGGAAACCTTCGGCCTCGCATTGAGTGCAGAACATGCCATTCGACATGTAGAGACCTGACAGCGATGTGTTTGCGCTGGGATCGATCTCAACCTCACTTTGCCATATAAAAGGCACGCTGGGTACATCACATGTTAATCCCATATCTGAAATGTCTGGGCTGACTGCCACGCCATTGATGTATGACGACAACAGTTTGAGACCTTCACCGTGCAGAAAAAATTTACCCACTGGGCTGTCTGGATTTTTACGAAATTTAACAGTGGAGCGGACCCGAGTGGCTGTTGGGTGCAAGGTAAATTCTAGTGCTACATGGTCAACCAAAAACGCAGGCGGCTGGTAATTGGCAAGGTAAATTTTTTGCGTTTCTGGAGATGTCATGTGTCTTATCCTTCACTATTTATACTTTTCCTATAGCGTCTAGTGCGAACTTAGAGCAACCGTTGGCTTAAGTTTGTTGATAACTAGTGAATTTTGTATCCGAAAGGAAAATTGGTAGGAAATAGTTACCAATTGACCTTGCTTGCTATGCTTTTGACGGTTAACAAATGCTGAAATATGGTAAAATTTGATCAACCGTCGAATTGTGGAGTTTCAAAATATGTCTCAACGTACTGAAATTTATGGCCTGTCTGTAGCAAAAGAACTGTTTGATTTTATAGAAAATCACGCTTTGAGTGGATTGGCTGTGACCTCAGATCAATTCTGGAGTGGTTTGGCTGACATGGTGCATGATCTTGGGCCTAAAAACCGGGCTTTGCTGTCGTACCGCGAAGATCTGCAAAAAAAGATTGATAGTTGGCACATTACCCTCCGTGGGAAAGATCATGATGCAGCCGCCTATCAGGATTTTTTGACAGAGATTGGTTATTTGGTGCCGGAGCCTGCTGACTTTGTGATCTCCACCCAAAACGTCGACCCAGAGATCGCCTTAATCCCCGGCCCTCAACTTGTAGTACCAATTATGAACGCTCGTTATGCTTTAAATGCGGCCAACGCCCGCTGGGGCAGTTTGTATGACGCGCTTTATGGTACTAATGCCATGGGGGATTTACCTGAGGGGCGCGGCTATGATGCCGCGCGTGGAGCGCGGGTGATTGGATGGGCCAAGGCCTATTTGGATCGAGCAGCGCCACTGGCCAATGGTTCCCATGCGGATGTCACAAGTTATGAAGTTGTAGGAGATAAACTCCTGCCAGCTTTGGCTAATTCTGGGCAATATGTCGGCATGAATAAAAATGAATCAGGTAATCTAAATGAGGTTATCTTGCAAAAGAATGGCCTACACATCGCCATTCAAATTGACCCAGAGGGCAACATTGGTAGTGGCGACAAGGCTCACGTTGATGACGTCCTTCTGGAAAGTGCAGTCTCGGTAATTATGGATTGTGAGGATTCGGTCGCAGCGGTTGATGCGCCAGATAAAGTGTTGGCCTACACTAATTGGCTAGGTCTGATGCGTGGTGATCTGGCTGAGACTGTAATTAAGGACGGAACTTCTTTTGATCGAGTGTTGAACGAAGATCGTGCCTATGAGTATGGTGACAAAAAGCTGACCCTGAAGGGGCGGGCTCTGATGCTGGTGCGCAACGTGGGGCATTTGATGACCAACCCAGCCATCACCGACCGCGATGGCCATGAAATTGGTGAAGGTCTGCTAGATGCTATGTGTACCACGATGATTGCTATGCATGATTTGAATAGGGCTGGTGGTAATTCTCTGCATGGTTCTGTTTACGTGGTGAAGCCTAAAATGCACGGTCCGACCGAAGTGGCCTTTGCCGATGAGATTTTTACTAAGGTTGAGAGCATTCTGGGCCTTCCGCACAATACGGTTAAACTTGGCATTATGGACGAAGAACGGCGCACTAGTGCCAACCTCAAAGCATGTATTGAGGCCGCACAAGCGCGGGTAGCTTTCATCAACACAGGATTCTTGGATCGTACTGGCGATGAGATTCACACTTCGATGGAAGCGGGCCCGATGATTCCAAAAGGTCAAATGAAAATGACCCCTTGGATTAATGCCTATGAAGACCGTAACGTCGATATCGGTCTAGCTTGTGGCTTGCAAGGTAAGGCACAGATTGGAAAAGGCATGTGGGCCATGCCGGATTTGATGGATGATATGCTGATGCAGAAAATTGGCCATCCTAAATCAGGCGCCACCTGCGCTTGGGTGCCGAGCCCAACAGCCGCTACTCTGCACGCAACCCATTATCATCAGGTTGACGTAATTGCGGTGCAAAATGAGCTAAAAGCCAAAGGTCCCCGTTGGGGGCTGGATGAGCTACTAACCATTCCTGTAGCAGTTGGAACAAATTGGTCGCCAGACGAGCTTACACAAGAGATTGAAAACAATGCGCAGGGTATTCTTGGCTATGTTGTCCGCTGGGTTGATAGCGGCGTAGGCTGTTCAAAAGTGCCAGACATCCATGATGTTGGCTTGATGGAAGACCGGGCCACCTGCCGCATTTCCTCGCAAGCTTTGGCCAACTGGCTGCATCACGATGTGATTGACGGTGACACTGTTATGGCCGCAATGAAAAAAATGGCGGCTGTGGTGGATAGCCAAAATGCTGGTGACCCAACTTACACTGCCATGGGTCCAAGCTTTGGCGGTATTGCTTTTAAAGCTGCCTGTGACTTGGTGTTTGAAGGCCGCGTGCAACCGTCTGGCTATACTGAGCCGGTTTTGCATCGTCGCAGGCAAGAACTAAAGACGGCTTAGATATAGGCTTGAAAATTTTGACCGTACATAGCCTGCCGCACTGGCTATCCCCTTTTAGGAAAGAACCACATGTCTGCTATTTCCCTCCGCAAAGCTAAAACTATAATCCGATCTGCCCTGTCCAAAGGCAAAGAACTTGGGCTCAAGCCTCTGTCTGTAGTGGCGGTTGACGCTGGTGGGCATGTTATTGCGTTTGAGCGTGAAGATGGGGCCGCACCTGGTCGGTTCGCAATAGCGCACGGTAAAGCGTATGGCAGCGTGATGCTAGGCATGGCGGGTACGGCGCAGATGGCACGGGCGGATCAACAAGCTTATTTTATGGAATCCGTAAATGGCCTTTTTGGTGGTAAGGTGATTCCGGTGCCGGGTGGTGTTTTAGTGCGTGACAAAAAAGGTATTGTGATAGGTGCAGTTGGCGTCACGGGCGACAGTTCAGACAATGATTTGATTGCTGCCTTGGCGGGGATTGAAGCAGCGGGGCTTGTCGGCGAAGGCTAAACTCCGCCACTGTTTAACTATGTAGGAATCCTAGCGTTGGAGAAATGTTTGGGGTTTTCTTGTTTTTGGACATTTGGGCTGGTGGGCTCAGCCATTGCGGCCTATGACTTGCACCATTGAAAGTTTTTAGGTGCAAACATGTCGCGTCCCATAGTCGGTATCATCGGCAATCCTCATATGATCAATTCAGAATATTTGGTACATGGTGCAGGAGAGATGAATGCCTGGGCTGTGCGTGAAGTCTGTGATGCCCTACCGGTCATAATACCTCCAGATGCTATGCTTGCGCCGGTAGTGGACTTGATGGAGGCCTGCGATGGCTTTGTGTTTACCGGAGGCCGCCCCAATGTGCACCCCAAAGAATATGGTGAGGCCCTCACCAATGGTCATGGGGATACGGATGAGGCGCGCGACGCATTGGCTTTGCCTCTGATCCGAGCGTTGGTTGAACGAGGTCAGCCTTACTTGGCAATTTGCCGAGGTTTTCAAGAAATGAATGTGGCGATGGGTGGGAGCCTTTATCCTGAAATTCGCGACCTACCGGGCCGCGACAATCATCGCATGCCACCCGATGGGACGTTAGCAGAGAAATTTGCCCTCCGTCATGACGTCGTGCTTACACCGGGTGGTGTGTTTGCAAAGGTATTTGGTGCTGACGTGGTGCGAACCAACACGTTGCACGGGCAGGGGATTAAACAGCCGGGACAGCGTATTGTAGTAGATGGCTACGCCCCCGACGGTACGCCAGAGGCCATCTATGTGCAGGGCGCAAAAGGTTTTGGACTTGGTGTGCAATGGCACCCAGAGTATCGTGCTGTTGAAGACTTGGTCTCTCGCCCATTATTTGCAGCATTTGGCGTTGCGGTCCATGCATGGAGCAACGCCAAATAGGTGCTGTCCTAGAGCTGACCACCAGAGATCTCTAAGGCCTGTCCATCATAACTATCTGAGCCTGCACTGCACATCCACAATGCCGCAGAAGCGACTTCATCTGCTGTGATCAACCTACCATGTGGGTTAAGAGACACCATCAAAGCTCGAGCGTCTTCATGGCTCATCTGTGCCCGTTCAGAGATACTTTCGGTGTTGCGAACGATGATATCAGTGTCGACATATCCTGGACAAATCGCATTAAAGGTAACAGGCATTTTAGCATGATCTGCGGAAAGGGCTCGGATCAGCCCAATTACACCATGCTTTGACGCACTATAAGCATGTGCACCTTTTAAACCGCGCACTCCGGCGATGGAAGAAATTGCAATTACTCGCCCCCAGTCTTTAACCGGCATGTGGCGTAGAGATTCTCTTATTGTGAGATAGGCGCCATCTAGATTGATCGCCATGATATTACGCCAAAAACCGAAGGCTGAGTTCTGGATATTTTGGCCCTCAGCAATGCCTGCATTTGCTACGCAAATATCAATACTACCGAAGCGATCGGCAATATTTTGCATACCGCCCACGACTGAAGCCTCATCAGACACATCCATCTTAACGGACAATCCCCCAAAAGATTCGGACGCCGCTTCCAGCACGCTCAGTCGGCGTCCGGTTATGGCTACTTGGCACCCTTGAGCGGCCAAACCGCGCGCAATGGCTAGGCCTATGCCGGTCCCACCGCCGGTGACGACTGCACTTTTTCCTGTCAGTATCAAAGTTATTCCCCTTAATAGTGGTATACTAAAATATACTCATGTTTTGCGGCGAAACGCCACGGTAGATTGGTTGCGAAATATTATTACGCGGGTTACGAATTTTACAATCGAAAATACTCGGGGACGGTGAAAAACCGCGTCATGAAAGGACGAAAATTATGAAAATTGGGGCTCTTAAAGAAATTTTTATTGGTGAGCAGCGCGTGGCGCTCACCCCCGAAAGTGCCGCTCAGCTGCAAAAGCTTGGGCATGAATGCATGATTGAAAAGGGAGCCGGCAAAGCTGCAGGCTTCAGCGACGCACAGTATAAAGCTGCCGGTGTCGTGGTTGCAGCCACTGCTGCGGCACTCACCAAAGCGAGCGACCTAATTGTCAAAGTGCGTCCTCCGAGTGAAGCAGAGGTGAAACGGCTTTCAGATACTAAGACGCTGATTTCACTTTTCTATCCTAGTGAAAATACTACTTTGATGGAGCTGGCTCAGTCCAAAGGTGCCAGTATTATCGCTATGGATATGGTGCCGCGGATTAGTAGGGCCCAGAAGATGGACGCCCTGTCGTCCATGGCTAATATTTCAGGATACCGAGCTGTGATCGAGGCTGGTAATAATTTTGGACGCTTTTTTACGGGCCAAGTCACAGCTGCGGGCAAAGTGCCACCGGCCAAAGTTTTGATCGTAGGCGCTGGCGTTGCTGGGCTTGCTGCTATTGGGACTTCCACCGCCTTGGGTGCCATCACCTATGCTTTTGACGTTCGTCCGGAGGTAGCTGAGCAGGTTGAATCCATGGGGGCTGAGTTTGTCTTCCTAGACTTTGAAGCCGAACAAGCCGACGGAGCCGCAACTGGCGGTTATGCTCCAGTATCATCGCCAGAGTTTGCTGCAGCGCAGTTAGCAAAATTCCGCGAAATCGCGTCAGATATTGATATCGTTGTTACTACGGCTTTGATTCCCAACCGCGAAGCGCCTGAGCTGTGGACCGCTGAAATGGTCGCGAGCATGAAACCGGGTTCGGTTATTATTGATTTGGCCGCCGAAAAGGGTGGCAACTGTAAGCTTACCGTGATGGATGAGCGGATTGTAACAGGCAATGGCGTTATAATTATTGGCTATACAGATTTCCCAAGTCGGATGGCTGCGCAGGCCAGTACGCTCTATTCTAATAATATCCGGCATATGATTGCGGACCTCACCCCGGGCAAAGACGGATTGATAGTGCATGATATGGAAGATGATGTGATCCGTGGGGCTACAATAGCCCATGCCGGTGAGATTACCTTTCCGCCACCACCACCAAAGATTCCGGCAATTGCTGCTAAGCCTAAAGAGGCAGCAGTGGCCCTGACACCTGAAGAGGTGAAGGTTAATGAAGCCGTTGCTTACCGCAAAACGACCCGTCAGCAATATGCGCTGTTGGCAGTGGGGGGCATGTTAATGCTTTTACTGGGAGCCTATGCACCAGCAAGTTTTATGCAGCACTTTATTGTATTCGCGTTGGCCTGTTTTATTGGGTTCCAAGTGATTTGGGGGGTGGCACACGCGCTGCATACGCCTTTGATGGCCATTACCAATGCCATTTCAGGCATTGTCGTGGTCGGTGCTTTACTACAGATCGGTTCAGGCAACATTTTGGTGTGGGTATTAGCTGGCCTTTCCGTCTTGATTGCGACGATCAATATTGTTGGTGGGTTTATGGTTACACGCCGTATGCTTGCCATGTTCCAAAAATCTTAAGCGGGGGGGTTAGATTATGCTTTCAACAGGTATCACATCCGCCGCCTATATCACGGCGGCAGTATTATTCATTTTATCCCTTGGAGGATTATCCAACCAGGAAAGCGCCAAGCGCGCGGTTTGGTATGGAATTGTTGGCATGGGGTTGGCGATGTTTGCTACCGTGTTCGGCCCTGGCGTAGGTAATTACATTTTAATTGCATTGATGGTGTGCATCGGCGCCTATCTTGGTGTGGTTGTTGCACGACGGGTCGAGATGACTGAGATGCCTCAGCTTGTGGCTGCCCTACACAGTTTTGTTGGATTAGCTGCTGTTTTCATCGGGCTAAATGCTGAATTTGAACTGGCCAATGTACGTCAGCTTCTAGCCTCGGGTGGTGACATGGACACGCTGACAGGTTTTGGTAAGAAATTAGCTGGTAAAGACGCCGTGGAGATCGCTATTTTGAAGGTCGAAGTTTTCTTGGGGGTATTCATTGGGGCGGTGACATTTACCGGGTCGGTCGTGGCCTTTGGAAAGTTAGCCGGTAAGTTGAGTGGCACGCCGTTCAAACTGCCGGGTGGTCATGCGTTGAATGCGGTCGCATTGTTGGCCAGTATTGCCTTGATGGTTCTCTATGCTGGCGGTGCGGGCGTCTGGACCATGGTTGCTGTGATGGTGATTGCTGGCTTCATTGGCTGGCATCTGATCATGGGTATTGGCGGGGCGGATATGCCTGTAGTGGTGTCGATGCTCAATTCCTATTCGGGTTGGGCGGCTGCCGCTATTGGCTTTACGCTTGGCAATGACCTTTTGATCGTAGTTGGCGCGCTGGTTGGCTCGTCTGGTGCAATCTTAAGTTACATCATGTGTAAGGCGATGAACCGCAACTTTATCTCTGTGATTTTAGGTGGCTTTGGTGGTGCGAAAGGCCCGCAGATGGCTGTAGAAGGCGAGCAAATCGCAATTGAGGCCGATGGTGTTGCTGCGGTTTTAAATGAGGCTGACAGCGTAGTGATCATTCCAGGCTATGGAATGGCTGTGGCGCAGGCTCAACAGTCAGTATCAGAACTGGTGCGCAAGCTGCGCGCACAGGGCAAGCAAGTGCGCTTTGCAATCCATCCTGTCGCTGGTCGTTTGCCGGGCCATATGAATGTGCTTCTGGCCGAAGCGCGGGTCCCTTACGATATTGTAATGGAAATGGATGAAATAAATGAAGATTTTCCTAAAACAGATGTGGCCATCGTGATTGGGTCCAACGACATAGTGAACCCAGCTGCGCAGGAGGATCCCAACAGCCCGATTGCTGGTATGCCGGTGCTGGAGTGTTGGAAAGCCAAACATGTATTTGTGTCCAAGCGTGGGCAGGGTACCGGCTATTCTGGTATCGAAAACCCACTGTTTTTCAAAGAAAATACCCGTATGTTCTATGGGGATGCAAAAGCCTCGTTGGACAAACTTTTGCCAATGATAGACTGATTAGGTCAAGCGCATCGCCCTCTGGTCTCAGCTGGGCGGTGTGACCGACTTTTCTTACCATGTTAGGTGCGCTTGATGGTACATATGATTGATCACCCATTACGCCAAAGCTCGGCAGATGAACTGCATGCCAGGCCGTTCCCAACAGTAGCGGCTCCGGCGCGTGCTGCGTTTTTAGCCTATAAGTCTGCTGATGATGAAACTGGCCGCGATGAGATGGCGGATCGTGCGCATTTATGGCGCTTACTGGATATCTATGACGTGGCTCATCCAGATAAGGATGCTACCCATTACTTTGGCCAACTGGGTGCAGTCTGGGTGAAATGGGAATGCCACACTGAATTTGTAACCTATACTGCGATCCTTGGAGATCCTGGTAGCAAGCCGTTCGATGGCACTGAGTTTGATATTTTTCCAGCTGATTGGCTAGCTGAGTTGCCGGGCATGACGCTAACGTCAACTTCCCTCCGTATAGAAGCGGATTTTGAGACTGAAGCCATAAAGGCAAAGCTGTCAAAATGGTTCGTATCTGAAAGCCTTGCTGTGAGCCGGGTTTTAGATAATGCCGCGGTCATAGCAGGTGACTACCGCATAGATGGCAACGGGCATCTTCGGTTCTCGGTTTTTGTGCCCCCCAGTACCGGTCGGCGTCGTGTGGGACGTATCGTGCAGCGGCTCAATGAGATTGAAGTTTATAAAGCTATGTCGATGCTCGGCCTATTCCGGGCGCGCGCTCTTTCCGCAGAACTTAATGTGGTAGATGCGGATATGTCGGCGCTGGTAGCTGCTTTGGCGGATAATCAGGTATCTGCTGAGGATAACCTGCATGTGCTTCTAGGACTTTCAGCTAAGCTAGAGAACCATTCGGCCCGGGTTGCTTACCGGTTTGCCGCCAGTAAGGCTTACGCGGCGATTGTAGCTCAACGCATAGAGGTTCTGCGCGAGGGGCAATTTGAAGGTCGGCAAACATTTCGTGAATTCATGATGCGGCGCTTTGATCCAGCGATGCGCACGGTACATGCACTTGACGCAAGGCTCCAAGATTTAATTGCAAGAGCAATCCGCACTGGCGACCTCCTGCGTACTAGTGTCGATGTGGAACGGCAAAGCCAAAGCCAAGATTTGTTGACCAGTATGAATCGCCGTGCGGATATGCAATTAAAACTACAGAAAACTGTTGAGGGCCTATCCGTGGTCGCCATCAGCTATTACGCTACAGGCCTTGTGCTATATGTCCTAGCTCCTGTGGCAACTGTGTTTGGCTTGTACAAAGGCATTTTGACTGCCTGTGTTGTCCCTGTGGTGGTGGGGCTGGTTTATCTTGCTTTGCGGCGGATTAGACGACAGACGCCGTAATGACATAGATGCCCCTTGACGGGGGGCGCTATGCGAGCACAACATGTCACTATGTCAGATATTTTCAACGCCCGCCAATTGCTTGCCAAACTGGTTTCCTTTCCAACTGTCAGTTCGGATACGAACCTGCCGTTAATCTATTTTGTGCGTGATTATTTTGCACAACATGGAATTGACAGTCTTGTGATCCCAAATGAAGATGGGACAAAAGCTGGGCTTGTGGCACAGGTGGGGCCAAATGTGATTGGTGGTGTAGCTTTGTCTGGCCATTCGGACGTAGTACCTGTCGAAGGCCAGGATTGGACTACGGATCCTTGGACCTTAGTTGAAAAAAATGATAGATTCTATGGGCGTGGCACCTGTGATATGAAAGGGTTTGTGGCTTTGGCCATAGCAGCTATGGTGAAAGCCAATTCGATGGATTTAAAACGTCCGTTGCAATTTGCTCTGTCGCGCGATGAAGAGATCGGCCTACTGGGCGCACCTGATGTGGCGAATGGACTGTTGGCTCACTTCGCCAAGGTTGATGCCGTAATTGTGGGTGAACCCACAGAAATGAAAGTGGTCACCGGCCACAAAAGCTGTGATGATTTACAATTCCATGTGCGTGGCTACGAGGTGCACTCCTCACGGCTACATGAAGGTGTCTCAGCTGTGATGTGTGCTGCGCGCTTTGTTGAATGGGTGCGCCAACAAAATATTGAAAGCCAAGATAAAATACCCTCTGCGACAGCAGTACTTTATGATCCGCCTTTCACAACCTTGCATGTGGGTAGAATCAATGGTGGCACCGCTGATAACATCACAGCCAAAGACTGTTATTTCTCGATTGACCTACGGTGCGTCGGTGATGAGCGTACGGAAGATTGGCTAGTCAAAATCCAACAAAAAATTGAGACTATTGAAGCTGAGATGAAAGCGGTACATTCAGATTCATTTTTCAATATCCATGTCATGCGTGGTCCTGCTGTAGTGCCAGAGATCGAGGGGCAGGCTGAAGCATTGGCGCGACTGTTGACCGGCGATAATGGCAGCCACACCGTGTCTTATGGCACTGATGGTGGTCATTTCCAAAAGCAGGGGTTCTCGGTGGTAGTTTGCGGACCTGGCAATATTGCACAAGCACATAAGCCAGATGAATTTATTGAGCTGTCTGAATTTAATGCGGGCGCCACGATGCTGGAGCGCTTACTGGAAAACCTCCAGAGCCGTTAACCGCCGGTATGGCTCATATGACGAGACATTTTCCCCCCTTCGTTTCCGCGCGAATAGTCAAAATCATGGCCCTTAGGTTTATTACCAATGGCAGCTCGTATAGCGTTTTCAAGGATGTTATTACCTTCTGATGCACGCAAAGGTTCGCGCAAATCTGCGCTACCTTCTTGGCCAAGACAGGTATAGATTTCACCGGTACAGGTCACCCGCACGCGGTTGCAGCTTTCGCAGAAATTATGGGTTAGAGGTGTAATTAGCCCAACGCGCTGCCCTGTCTCTTCCAGCCGAAGATATCGGGCAGGCCCACCGGTGCGATCTGGTAAGTCTGTTAGTGTATATCGTGTTGCCAATTTGGCTTGAAGGTCGTTCAACGCCCAATATTGCCCCACGCGGTCTTCTTCGCCCAAATCTCCCATAGGCATCACCTCAATAAAGGTGAGGTCCATATCGCGGGCGTCACAAAATTCTGTCAGATCGAACAGCTCATTCTCATTGAAGTCTTTTAAGGCTACGGAATTAAGCTTCACTTTGAGGCCCGCTTCCAAGGCAGCGTCAATGCCGCGCAAAACATTTACTAACTTCCCCCAACGGGTGATTTCGGCAAACTTTGCTTCGTCCAAAGTGTCGATCGAAATATTGATCCTGCGCACGCCAGCCGCATAAAGGTCACCGGCAAAACGGTGCAATTGGCTACCGTTAGTGGTGAGGGTTAATTCTTCCAAAGCGCCACTTTGCAAATGCCGGGACATTCCTTGGAAAAACGACATGATGTCACGCCGTACTAACGGTTCGCCACCAGTAATGCGTAATTTACGAACGCCCAGCCCAATAAAACTAGTACATAACCTATCAAGCTCTTCTAAGGTTAGTAGATCACGTTTTGGCAAAAAAGTCATATTTTCTGACATGCAGTATACGCAGCGGAAGTCGCACCTGTCGGTTACTGAGAGGCGCAAATAAGTAATTGCGCGGGCGAAGGGATCAATCAATGGAGCTTTCATAAACAAGACGTAGCGCTGTACTTGCCCGATCACAAGCGTGATTTTTGGTTGTAGCCTTATGTTCATAAGCCTAAGCTTTACCGATGTATGCGTTTTTCACTTCATTTTGTGCTAAATGTTCAGGATTTGATAGCTTTTGATTGAACGGACCTATGGGCTAGTTTGCGGTACTTTAAAGGTCATGAAATGGAGTTTGGATTGTGATTTTAGGATGCGAACAACCGATAAAGAAGTCGACGCAAAATAATAGCCTTTGGTCTGACATATTGGCTAGCCTGCAATGACTGCCCGCGCTCGCCGCCATGAATATGGTGCAGCCACACGAGGTTTTCTGAAGCAATCTCCGGTCATGATACCTGAGTATTTTAACATAGCTGAAGCCTGTTTAATGTCACATGCCCGCGATTGCCCGAATGCAGTTGCAATCATAGACTTAAGCGGGACCGCTTGTATTTGGACCTATGGCCAAATGGCTGAGGCTGCAGAAAAACTTGCGGGACTTTGGCGGGACCAAGGTGTGCAAAAAGGTGACCGTGTTTCTATTCTGCTACCGCAATGCGCTGAAACTCTCATTGCGCATTTTGCAGCGCATCTGATTGGTGCAGTTTCGTTACCTTTGTTCGTGTTATTTGGGTCTGAAGCGTTGCAATATCGATTGGCCGATAGTGGTGCTAAAGTCGTGGTGACAGATTTGCAGCAATATCCAAAAATTTGTGAAATTAGAAATAGCCTGCCAGAACTTGAACAGGTGTTCTTGCGTGATGGAAAAAAAAATGGAGCTTTGGACTTTTGGAAGAGCTTAGAGGCGCCGAGAGCGCCGTTGGAACCCACGCAGACAGTGGCAGAAGATCCGGCGATGATGATATATACGTCAGGTACAACTGGTAGCCCTAAGGGTGTTTTGCATGCGCATCGGTTTTTGCTGGGCCATTTACCTTGTCTCGAGCTCTCGTTTTCTGACTTCCCTAACGGTGCTGACGTTGGTTGGACGCCTGCGGATTGGGCGTGGATCGGTGGGTTAATGGATATGGCACTGCCGTGTTTTTATTACCAAGTGCCCTTGGTTGCAAAACGGTTTGATCGCTTCACAGCAGAGGCTGCTTTTGCACTGATACGGGATACCAAGGTGACCCGAGCGTTTTTGCCGCCCACAGCGTTAAAAATGATGAGCCAGGGAAAAGTTCCAAAAGCTGCGCGCTTGGTTAGCATCTCATCGGGTGGTGAGCCGCTATCTCCTGATTTAATTTCCTGGGCTAAGACGAAGATGGGGGCTGAAGTAAATGAACTTTATGGCCAAACTGAATGTAATCTTAGCGCAGGTTCAGCGCGGACGTTGGGCGTAGCAAAGACCGGATGGATTGGTCAGGCCTTTCCTGGCTTTGATTTGCGTATTTTAGATGTGGATGGCCAAGTGGTTCCCTACGGCGAGATTGGGCAAATTTGCGTACACCGTGACACGCCCAGTATGTTTTTGCGGTATTGGAACCAGCCGAAGGCCACAGCGGAGCGCTTTATCGGGGAATACCTGATAACAGGTGATTTGGGTCTCATGGATGCGAAGGGATATTTGCAATTTATGGCGCGGGATGATGACGTGATCACTTCGAGCGGCTATAGAATTGGACCTACTGAGATTGAGGCTACTTTAGCGAATGACCCAAGGGTCATTATGGCTGCGGCTGTGGCCGTACCAGACCCAACACGCGGCCATATTATTGGGGCCTATGTTACGGTTGTAGATGCGCCACAGGAGGGATTTGAACAAGAACTAATTGCCAATGTGATTAGGCAATTATCTCCACATATGGCGCCCAAATGGGTGCGGGTTGTGAGCGAGATGCCCATGACAGCCACGGGTAAAATTCGCCGCGTCGCTCTTAGGGAAATGGCCGCCCGAGCGCTTGTGCCAAGACAAACAGCCGGATAGCTGATGCCAGTCCTAGGTCCACGCCGCGGGCATGATCAATTTCAACTGCCAAGGCATTGATTGCCTTTCCCTGTTTTTGAGAAATACGTAAAAATTCCCGCCAAAACTCATCTTCGAGCGATACGCTGGTGCGGTGACCGTCTAAGGTGAGGGAGCGTTTTTTTGGGCGCTGCATTACGTCTCTCGCTTATGTTGCTCAAGCCGGTTGGCCAGCACTTTGGCCTGTGCCTCTTGCGTTTGTTTTTCGATTTTGGTCTGGCCAAACTTTACAGCATTAGCCGCAGCTAGGGTGGTGCCGTCCGCCCTTGCTTTGGATTTGCGAAATTTGTTGAGGTTGACCGGTTGGCTCATTTGGGGCCAATCATCAGCTCTGGGCGCACGACGCGATCAAAGGTGGCCTCATCTACAAAGCCTAGGGTAATCGCCTCATGCTTCAAAGTGGTTCCATTTTTATGGGCAGTTTTGGCGACTTTTGTGGCGTTGTCATAACCAATTTCTGGAGCCAGGGCAGTGACAAGCATTAAGCTTTCACGCATTAATTTGTCGATCCGGTTCCGGTCGGCTTGGATGCCTAGGACGCAATTGTCCGTGAAGGCCTTGGCCGCATCTCCCAATAACTGCATGGACTGCAAGACGTTATATGCTATCATCGGCTTGTAGACGTTCAGCTCAAAATGCCCTTGGCTGCCAGCAAAACCAACAGCAGCATCGTTACCGAGCACATGGGCACAAACTTGGGTGAGCGCTTCGCATTGGGTGGGGTTCACTTTACCAGGCATGATTGAGCTGCCAGGCTCATTTTCTGGTAACATCAATTCTCCCAAGCCGCATCGCGGCCCTGAGCCTAAAAGGCGGATATCATTAGCAATCTTGAACAGGCTAACTGCTGCGGTTTTTAACGCACCAGACATTTCGACCATCGCATCATGGGCAGCAAGAGCTTCGAATTTATTTGGTGCGGTTATAAATGGTAGCCCCGTGATATCGGAAATATGTTGGGCAACCATTGGCCCCCAACCCTCGGGTGTATTCAAACCGGTTCCTACGGCTGTGCCACCTTGGGCTAGCTCGTATACATGGGGCAAGGCCGCTTCAACGCGCCGAATGGCCATGGCCACTTGGTGTGTATATCCCGAGAACTCTTGAGCCAAGGTCAAGGGGGTAGCATCCATTGTATGGGTGCGGCCGATTTTTATAATTCCGTCAAACTCTTTAGTTTTAGCCTGCAATGCTTGGTGCAAGGTTCGCAAGCCCGGGAGAGTCACATCTCGCGCCGTTATGGCGGTGGCGATGTGCATGGCAGTTGGAAAGGTATCGTTGGACGACTGTCCCATGTTGCAATGGTCGTTTGGGTGTACAGGATCTTTCGATCCGATAACCCCGCCCATCACTTCAATGGCCCGATTGGCTATCACCTCGTTGGCATTCATATTGGATTGGGTGCCAGAGCCGGTTTGCCAAACTACAAGTGGAAAGTGATCATCCAGCAATCCAGTCACTACTTCATTTGCTGCATCCTGAATCGCTTGCCCTTTATCTGCAGGCAATTTCCCCAAACTTGTATTTGCTTTGGCACAGGCCTGTTTAACTACGCCAAGAGCGCGAACGATGGCCACTGGTTGCTTTTCCCAACCAATTGGGAAATTTATCAATGATCGCTGCGTCTGTGCCCCCCAATACTTGGCTGAAGGAACCTCAAGAGGGCCGAAGCTGTCCGTCTCGGTGCGTGTTGCAGTCATGGGATGCCCTTTCACTATTTGATAAAGGTTTACCCATGCACGGCTTAGGGTGCAATGCGCTCAACGTCGGTTTTACTGTTTTCGGAAGCTGTCGAGGCTCACAACCTGAGCTTCTGACTTCGGTTTGCCGCTTGGCTCAGCATTTTCATGCATCGGTGCCTCTGCCACGGACAGCGTCTCGATATCGCCATTCTGTTGCTCGTCGGGTTCAGATTGCTCGAAACGCAGCCCAAATTCGACAGAGGGGTCTACAAATGTCCGTAGAGCCATGAACGGAATATAAAGTGGTTCTGGATTATCACCAAAATTGAGTGTGATTGAGAAGCCTTCATCGGTCACTTCCAAATTTTCGAACCAATGCTGCACTACGACAGTCATTTCTTCTGGATAGCGATCGGACAGCCAATCGGCAATTTCAACATCTGGATGCATTGTATCAAAAGTTATGAAAAAATGATGTTCGCCAGGCAATTCTCCGGCGCTGGCAATGTCTTGCAGTAATCGCTTGATAAGGCCACGCATCGCATCATGCATTCTATTGCCATATTCAATCATTCTTATCACCATAAAATCTATTAAACTCTGGGCACCACTCTACGGTATTTCGCTGGAAACAAAAGACCGGCTGAACCGTTAGGCGAAAGAAACTGCAACTGACAGAAAAGCTACCGCAGGCAGTATCCAAAGGATGTCCCATTTCCACCAAATAACTAGAGCTGATGCGATGGCTGATAGGCACAAAGCTAAGCCGTCCAAAGTTTGCCATTGGGGCAGGTTTACATTTAAGGTTCCAAGGGTAAAGCTGCTTTGCACCTTGAACCAAGTTCGGCTGGCAAACCACACAGAGACACTAGCAATGACCCCTACCACCGCTGCTGTAATGCCCGCTAAGGTACGGGCCAGCCAAGCTACAGACATTAACTGTTCAAGACGTGGTGCAAATAGAAATATCCACAGGAAACAGGGGATGAAGGTAACCCAGAGGGTGAGGAGCCCAGCAAGTAGTGCTAAACTAAGGCCACCGGCCTGATAACCTGCTAAAAAACCTACAAATTGTGTTACCAATATTAGCGGTCCGGGTGTTGTCTCAGCAAGACCTAAAGCATCTATCATTTGTGGCGCCGTTAGCCACTTGAGCTCGGCCACCGCGGTTTGACCTAAATAATTTAAAACTGCATATGCTCCGCCGAATGTCACCACAGCAAGAGTCGAAAATACTAGTACTATTTTAGTTAAGAACGTATCCCGTAGCAACCACAGCAAGGCTAGTGGTGTAGCCCAAGCTACTGCTAAAAAAGCAGATATTGTTAGGGTAGAACTCTGGTTGTGCTCATCGACCTGCGGGGGGTGAGCCTCACCCGGTAGCATAAGCATGCCCCATATGCCGGCTCCTAAGACTACCCAAGGGTAGGAGATATCTCCAATTGTTATGGCACCAAAACTTGCAGTCGCGATAGCCCACGCCATGGGCGTACGTAGGGTGCGTTTAGAGATTTTGATAAGCGCTTGCACCACGATTACCACCACACAGGCTTTGATACCTGTGAAAGCCGCAACACTCCATGGATTTTGACCAAATTTCACATAGGCTAGAGCCAGTATAAAAATTACCAGAGCGCCCGGTAAGATGAACAGTGAGCCTCCGATCAAGCCTCCCCGTACTCCGTGCAGACGCCAGCCCAGATAGGTGGCTAATTGCATGGCTTCTGGTCCAGGTAGTAACATGCAAAAAGACAAAGCCCGCAGAAAATCTACCTGAGAAATCCAGTTGCGTTTATCGATCAACTCATCCTGCATCAAAGCAATTTGAGCCGCTGGACCGCCGAAGGATAAAAGGCCGATTTTGCCAGCCACTGCTGTAAACTCTCGCAGTGACACCTGCCGGTTTGTGATGTTTTGGTTTGTCATTCCAGGCCTTTTTTCCAAGAAATGGCTCAAGGGGGCAATTGGTACAAGTCAATATTTTTCAGTATTGGCTGAAGTGGAGAATATTTTGTCGTAAAAGGACGTGACCGTGGGCTGAAATAGGCTAAGCCGCTCATGACTTTTTAGCGAGATTTATACATGACTTTACTATTAGGCGTCGATACTGGCGGCACATATACGGATGCAGTTCTTATCCGCAATGAGGCGCACGTAATCGCTAGCGCAAAATCCCTTACCACGCGGGAAGACCTTGCGCTGGGCATTGGCGCCGTGGTGCGTGATGTTTTGGAGCAGGCCGCAGTATCCCCCAAAGATATCTCACTAGTTTCATTGTCGACAACCTTGGCAACCAATGCGTTGGTGGAAGGGCAGGGTGGACGTGTAGGGCTGATTTATATTGGCTTTGATGCCCGAGACCTTGAGAATCATGGGCTGAAAGATGCGCTTAATGGAGATCCTGTGATTATTTTGAGTGGTGGACATGATCACTCAGGTACGGAAGTTGCTCCCTTAGATACTGTGGCTCTGAGTGATTGGTTGAGCCAGGATCAAGAAGTTTCGGCTTTTGCGGTAGCGGCACAATTTGCCACACGAAATCCCGCCCATGAACAGCGTGCTGCCGAGATGATTGCCCAGATCACTTGCCGCCCGGTAAGTGCCTCGCATCATCTGTCTTCAAAACTGAATGGACCTAAACGTGCGCTTACTGCATTGCTGAATGCACGTTTAATAGGCTTGACACATAAGTTAATAGGTCGCGCAGAGAATGTTTTGCAGGATATTGGCATTACTGCGCCACTGATGGTCGTACGTGGAGATGGGGCTTTAATCTCGTCCGCCATGGCCAAAGAACGGCCCATAGAAACTATCTTAAGTGGCCCAGCGGCTAGTATTGTGGGAGCATGTTGGATGACTGGGCTCGATCATGCACTGGTGTCAGATATTGGCGGTACTACGACTGACATTGCCCTGGTGCGTAAGGGTCGGCCCGAGATTGATCCTGCTGGTGCCCAGGTAGGTCCCTATCGTACTATGGTGGAGGCTGTGGCGATGCGTACCTCTGGTTTGGGGGGCGATAGTGAGGTGCATATTAATTTGCAAGGTCTTTCAGGCAGGGTATCCTTAGGCCCTAAAAGAGTTTTGCCGATTTCCTTGATTGCCCATGAGTCACCAGAGGTGGTGCTGCCAGCGCTTGATAGACAACTGTCTGCGTTGGTTCCTGGGGAATATGATGGCCAATTTGTGCGCGCGGTCGCAGGCGTGGACGCAAGCGGTTTAAGTACGCGTGATCAGGCTGTATTTGAGCGTATTGGACAGAGTACCCATGCGTTGGATCAAGTGCTGAAAGCCCGATTTGAGGCGCTGTCTGTCCAGCGTTTGGTGTCGCGCGGCTTGGTGCAGGTGTCAGGGATTACCCCTTCAGATGCCAGCCACGTGTTAGGCTTTCTGGATGCTTGGGACGTAGAAGCAGCAGTTGCGGCACTCACATTGTTGGGCCGCCGCAGAACTGGATCTGGAGATCCCCTTGGGCGGGATCCGGTTGAAACAGCGAAAATAATCTTGGATCAATTGACTGTGCAAACATCGTTTGCCCTACTGGCGGCCGCCTTTGCTGAGGAGCAAAACCCCTATGAGGGTGTTGCTTTGGATCTTGCAGAGCATGAATTGTTGCAACGCGGCTTGATACGTATGCCTGGGTTGGTAAAAATTGAAGCAAGTTTAAATGTAGATGTGATCGGCCTTGGGGCCTCTGCTGCAACCTATTACCCAGCGGTTGGCCGCAACCTGCATTGTAAGGTCACCCTGCCGCAGTACGCCGCCGTGGCGAATGCGATTGGCGCAGTTGTTGGTCGAATTACCATGCGCCGCTCGGGAACGGTTACCACGCCAACAGAGGGTGTATTTAGGGCGCACTTCATCGATGGGCCTAAGGACTTTATGACGGAAGATGCAGCACTACAGGCTTTGGAAGAGTGGCTATCAGCTGCGGTCCTGGCTGATGCTCAAGAGAGTGGTAGTGAAAATATTCAAGTTACTGCGAGCCGTAATATCAAACGCGCCCAAGCGCAAGCGCAAGACATATTCATCGAAGCCACCATCTCAGTAGAGGCTTCTGGGCGGCCAAGGATTTCGCATTAGGCAAATTAACAGCTTGTGTGTGGGATGATATTAACCGAGATTTTCAAAAAGTGTGGAGTATTTGGTGTTAAATTTAAAATTCCTTAAAGTAAAAAGTATACCTGTGTTGTTTTGGAGCTCTCCCAAAGCGCTAACACTAAAGCCGCCATTCACATCCTTTTTTTTCCTGATAATTGGATTGGCTATTTTTGGATTGGGCGAGGCTTTGTTAATTGCAGCTGGATATGGGGTGAGCCCTTGGACAGTGTTTGCGCAGGGCCTCACCACGATTACTGGCTGGAGCATTGGCTTTGCAACATTTGCAACCAGCATTTCGGTTCTAATACTTTGGGTTCCTCTGCGGCAAACGCCTGGAATTGGAACAATCTCCAATGCGATAATTATAGCTTTAGTTTTAGAGTATATTTTACCTTACTTACCCCGGTTTGAACTTGAGGTCTTACAGGTATCCCAGGCAGTTTTAGGTGTTATTGTCACTGGGTTTGGAGGCGCAATATATCTAATATCCAACCTGGGCCCCGGTCCGCGCGATGGGTTGATGACCGGTTTGCAACGCCTTACCAGCTTACCAATTGCAAGCGTCCGCGCTAGCCTCGAGATATCTGTTGTGATCATAGGCTGGTCTCTTGGGGGGACGGTAGGTCTTGGCACAGTTTTATTTGCTCTGGGCATTGGACCTGCTGTTTCGGCAAGTATTTTTGCCTTAAATTACGCTTTTGAATTTTAAAAATGCAATAAGATGGAAATTTAATCTGAAATTAAATGTTGGCGCCAGTGCGTTGTATTGGTGCCTCAGCAGCCGTATGGTTTTTAGATCATGGCTAAACTTAATCCATACCGCCCTTTCACACCTAACCCAGAGATGGTTGCGCGTTGCCCAGATGTGACGGGAAATAGTATAAACGGTGTTGGAGAGACTGAGCCGCGTCGCCCTGAGCTAGTATTTTGGGCTCCAAATCCAGATGATATCGCTTTTGGCGACGTACAGAAATGGTTT
>Ga0308021_10000307_pt1 | contig 22827 bp, 26 predicted proteins | sample Neamet351_FD_201296 | JGI IMG/M metagenome (GOLD analysis project Ga0308021, IMG submission 201296) | Marine microbial communities from water near the shore, Antarctic Ocean - #351 | ecosystem: Environmental > Aquatic > Marine > Unclassified | place: Southern Ocean | collected 2014-10-02
ATTTGTGGCGCTAAGTAAACAATCGTAAAATAAAAGGGCTGTGTAATGTTGATTGGTGTACCTAAAGAGATTAAAAATCACGAGTACCGTGTAGGCATGACGCCAGCGAGTGTGAGAGAAGTTGTTCACTCTGGCCATAGCGTGGTTGTTGAAACTTTGGCTGGCAGTGGTATTGGGTCTTCTGATGAAGATTATGCTGCAGCAGGTGCAGAAATTGCCCTCAGTGCTGCAGACGTATTTTCCCGTGCTGATATGATAGTTAAGGTAAAGGAGCCTCAGTCAGAAGAGCGCGCCATGTTGCGCCCTGAGCAGTTGCTCTTTACTTATTTGCACTTGGCTCCAGATGCGCAACAAACAGCAGATTTAGTGGCATCCGGTGCAACCTGCATTGCATACGAAACTATTACCTCAGCACAAGGTGGTTTGCCGTTACTGGCACCTATGTCTGAAGTGGCTGGTCGCATGTCTATTCAAGCGGGGGCACATGTGCTGGAAAAAGCTCAAGGTGGCCGTGGCATGCTACTTGGGGGCGTACCGGGTGTAGCGCCAGCTAAGGTGGTTATTATTGGTGGCGGTGTAGTTGGCTCAAACGCAGCTCAGATGGCCTTAGGTGCACGGGCTCAAGTTACTGTTCTAGATCGCTCGATTCACGCTTTGGCGCGATTAGATAAAGAATTTAATGGTGCCGTTAAAACAGTTTATTCCACCCAAGATAGTCTTGAGGAATATGTGTTAGATGCTGACTTAGTGATTGGTGGTGTATTGATCCCGGGTGCGCAGGCACCTAAGTTGGTCACAGAAGCTATGGTAAAAGCAATGAAGCCTGGCTCGGTGTTGGTAGATGTGGCGATTGATCAGGGCGGTTGTTTTGCGACATCTAAGGCCACTACCCATGAAGACCCAACTTATGTTGTGCACGGTGTGGTGCATTATTGTGTGGCTAACATGCCTGGTGGTGTAGCTATGACATCCACCTACGCACTAAACAATGCTACGTTGCCGTATATTTTGAAACTAGCTAATATGGGTTGGAAGCAAGCCTTGAAACAAGATGTACACTTTTTGGCTGGTTTAAATGTTCATGCTGGCAAAGTTACTAATGAGCATGTTGCTATGGCTTTGGGTTACGATTATTTGCCTCCAGAAATGGCAGTAGCCGATGTGGCAGCTCAATTGGTGGCCTAAGCTATAGGGTGTTATTACGCCTATAATAGTACTAAATATAAAGCGTCTCTTACAAAGAGGCGTTTTTTTTGGCAAAAATACGCCTCTTTAGTGCTTATGGCTTGACTATTACATGTTAAATACGGAAAATTCGGTCTTTTAATTTCGCCTATAATTGCCAAAATTTTGGTAATAGCTGTTAAGGCTGTAAGTAGGCAAGACTTTAGTAGAGCGAGCCCGAGTAAGGGCAAGTTCATTTGATAATTAATGAGGCATTTAAATGCAAGTTTCAGTTGAAGCGACTACAAGCATCGAACGACGTTTAACCGTTACAGTACCTGCTGAGCAAGTTGATAGCGCAGTAGATAAAAAGGTTAACGAAACCGCTAAAACTATCCGGATTGACGGTTTTCGTCCGGGTAAAGTACCTACTAAGGTCGTCAAAAAGCGTTACGGTGCTAGCATCCGTCAAGACGTATTGGGTGATGTGATCCAGTCTAGCTACTTTGAAGCACTACAGCAGGAAAATCTTAAGCCTGCTGGCATGCCTAACATTGAGCCTAAAGAAGACGCTGGTGAAGGTGAATTTTCCTACATTGCTGTTGTAGAAGTCTATCCAGAAATCGCTTTAGTAGACGCTTCTGGCGTAACTGTTGAGCGTATGACATCTAGCATTGAAGATGCCGACGTAGATACAATGATCGAGATGTTGTTAAGCCAGCAAACTCAGTGGACTGAAGTTCTACGCGCAGCTGCAGACACCGATCAGATCAACATTGATTTTGAAGGCTACCTAGACGGCGAAGCATTTGACGGCGGCGCAGCACAAGGTCATGACCTTGTACTAGGCTCTAACAGCATGATCCCAGGCTTTGAAGAAGGCATTTTGGGCATGGAAGCAGGCAAAGACAAAGACATCACGGTAACCTTCCCAGAAGATTACAATGCTGCTGAACTTGCTGGCAAAGAAGCTGTTTTCACCATCAAAGTGAATACCGTTAGCGAAGCGACTAAGCCTGAACTGAACGACGAGTTTTTTGCACGGTTTAATCCAAAGGAAGAAGGCGAAGCCGGTTTCCGTGCGGAAATCCGCTCTAACATGACCCGTGAGATGAACCAAGCGCTTAAGTCTAAACTTAAAAACGGCTTGTTAAATGCTTACCTAGAATTGAACGCATTTGATGTGCCTAAAGCATTGGTTACCGAAGAATTGGGCCGCCTAAAGCAGCAAGCGCTGCAACAGTTTGGTGGTGGCAACGAAAATCTAGATCCTAGTATTTTGCCAGACGAAATGTTTCAAGATCAAGCTGACAAGCGCGTTAAAATTGGCCTGTTAGCTGCTGAAATCATTCAACAGAATGAGTTTAAAGCTGACGAAGACAAAGTTAAGGCATTGGTAGGAGAAATGGCTCAGGGTTACCAAGACCCACAAGAGTTCATCGACTACTACATGAACAACGCTGAGCAACGCAGCCAGTTAGACGGTGTCGTGCTAGAAGATCAGGTTGTTGAGCATTTGTTAGCTGCGGCTAGCATCACTGAAGTTGCTGTAGATTACAAAACAGCCGTTGAGCCAGAAAGCAAAGACGTAACAGGTGATGAAGAAGAGTCAAGCGAAGAAGTGTAATTCTTCTATCGTCTGTTTTGGCCTCAATTGGACTTGAACAGATCAGCGGTATGAGTTACTTTGATGTGATTCATGCCGTTTTTTTTGCAGATTAATTTAGTCTTTTAATTAGCCTAGGCCTTGGCATTTGTTAGATACGCCACTATATACAGTGGTTCGTAACGTTTTTATGTATTGGAGTTGTAGCGACAATGAGTTTTTCTTTTCCTCCACAAATGGGGCTAAGCCCTCAATTAAACCAAGAATTAAGCGCTTTAGTACCTATGGTTGTTGAACAAACTTCCCGTGGTGAGCGTTCTTATGATATCTATTCACGCCTCCTTAAAGAGCGTGTTATTTTCCTAGTAGGCCAGGTGGAAGACCACATGGCTAACTTGGTGGTAGCTCAGCTTTTATTTTTGGAAGCAGAAAATCCAGACAAAGACATCCACTTATACATTAACTCTCCTGGTGGCTCTGTGACTGCTGGCATGTCTATTTATGACACCATGCAGTTTATCAAACCTGATGTAAGCACTATGTGTATCGGTCAAGCTGCCAGCATGGGTGCCTTACTATTGACTGGTGGTGCAGAAGGTAAGCGTTATTGTTTGCCGAACTCAAGAATGATGATTCATCAACCTTTGGGTGGCTATCAAGGCCAAGCCACGGACATTGAAATTCATACTAAAGAAATTCTAAACATCCGTGACAAGCTGAACCGAATTATGGCAACCCATACTGGTCAAAAGCTAGAAACCATTGCTGCAGATACTGACCGTGATAATTTCATGGAAGGTGCTCAAGCAGTAGACTATGGACTTATTGATACTGTACTAGACAAGCGTCCAGTATAAGTTCCAACAATAGGTGACTTTACTAAAAGCTAAATAATGCTTAAAGTTAGTCGATAATAGATATAGAAAAGATTTAATCTTAGCCTAGCGATTGCAGTGGGCTACAAATATTGGTAATTATATGAGCATAGACAAAGACGGAACTGGAGAAGGCGGCGGTAAGATACTGTACTGTTCCTTTTGTGGTAAAAGCCAAAACGATGTGCGCAAACTAATTGCTGGGCCGTCAGTTTTTATATGCGATGAATGTGTTGACTTGTGTAACGATATTATTCGCGAAGAAATCCTGGACCAGGAACTGCCAGAAGCTGAAGATCATTTGCCCACTCCAAAAGAAATTCGTGCAGCGTTAGAAGAGTATGTTATTGGTCAGCCACGAGCAAAGATGGTTCTATCGGTAGCGGTTTACAATCATTACAAGCGCTTGAATTATGTTGGTGGCAAAGACGACGTTGAGTTAGGTAAGAGTAATATATTACTCATAGGTCCAACGGGTAGTGGTAAAACGCTATTAGCAGAAACTTTAGCGCGCTTATTGAACGTGCCTTTCACCATTGCAGATGCGACCACGTTGACTGAAGCGGGTTATGTAGGTGAAGACGTAGAGAATATCATTCAAAAGCTACTACAGAAATGTGACTATGATGTTGAGAAAGCTCAACGCGGCATTGTTTACATCGATGAAATTGATAAGATCTCTCGTAAATCTGATAACCCTTCGATCACACGTGATGTATCAGGTGAGGGTGTTCAGCAAGCTTTGCTAAAACTTATTGAAGGCACGGTTGCTTCTGTGCCACCACAAGGTGGCCGTAAACATCCACAGCAAGAGTTTTTGCAGGTTGATACCAGCAACATTCTGTTTGTGTGCGGTGGTGCTTTTGCAGGCTTAGATCAAGTAATTCGTGATCGTACTGAAAAGAGCAGTATTGGATTCTCTGCAACGGTGAAGAGTAAGGACGATAGCAAGAACGTAGGTCAGTTGTTGCACTCTGTTGAAGCTGAGGATCTAGTTAAGTTTGGATTGATCCCTGAGTTTGTTGGTCGTTTACCGATGATCGCCACTTTAGAAGAGCTCGATCAGGAAACGCTAGTTCAAATTTTGACTGAGCCTAAGAATTCCTTAACAAAGCAGTACCACAAGCTGTTTGAGATGGAAGATGTAGAAATTGAATTTCGTGATGAAGCCCTTAAAGCCGTGGCCCAAAAGGCAATGGAACGTAAGACAGGCGCACGTGGTTTACGATCTATCCTAGAATCTGTACTTCTGCCTACAATGTATGAGCTTCCTGATCGCGCCAACGTGGTTAAGGTTGTTGTTAACGAGCAAAGCATCACTGGAGAAAGCGAACCATTAATGGTTTTGGACAACGTTGAGCTCCAATACGCTGCATCAGACGAGTAATACGTGCTGTTGTAGAGCACTAAAGCCACCTACGGGTGGTTTTTTTTGCTCTCATTTTACTTAAACACTTGTATTCCTACCCCTTGTCCGCATTTAATAAAGCATACCGAAAATTCGCAAGCCACCGCGATGTTAGCCTACAGGATCTTTTATGACTCAGACTCTTCCCCTTATTCCATTGCGCGATGTTGTGGTTTACCCACATATGGTGATTCCTCTTTTTGTAGGACGCCAGAACTCCATTGACGCATTAGAACACGCCATGGCTGCCGACAAGGCGATTGTTGTCGTTGCCCAAAAAAGCGCCACCGTTGATGAACCTCAAATTGCAGACTTGTTTGAGGTGGGCACTTCTGCACGCATTTTACAGCTACTTAAGCTGCCTGATGGCACGGTGAAAGTTCTTGTTGAAGGAGAACAGCGTGTTGCCATTGAAGAAGTGTCTGAGACCTCAGGCTTCTATACGGCCACGGTACATACGATCGATGATGCGGAACCGCCAGAAGGTGAGCGCAAAGCTCTAGCCCACACTCTAATGTCTCAATTTGAGCAGTATGTGAAGCTGAGTAAAAAAATATCAAATGATGTCATGTCTTCTATCACTAATATCGATGATCCAAGTCGATTAGCTGACACGATTGCCTCGCAAATGAACTTGAAACTTGAAGAGAAGCAAGCTTTGTTAGAAATGGGTGATCTTACCCAGCGCCTTGAACACTTGATGGGGCAGATGGAAGGTGAGATTGATCTAGTTAAAGTAGAAAAGCGTATTCGTGGCCGTGTAAAGAAGCAGATGGAAAAGAGCCAGCGTGAGTACTACTTAAATGAGCAAATTAAGGCCATTCACAAAGAGCTGGGTGACATCGATGATGCTGCTCCTAACGATTTAGAAGAGTTGCAAAATAAAATCAATTTGGCGGGCATGCCTGCTGAAGCAAAAGACAAAGCTCAAGCAGAGCTTAATAAGCTCAAAATGATGCCGCCAATGTCTGCAGAAGCCACCGTGGTACGTAGTTATATTGATTGGATGGTGACTATTCCTTGGAAGAAGAAAAGCCGCCTTAAGCATGATTTGGCTAAGGCGTCACAGGTGCTGGAAGAAGACCACTATGGCTTATCTGAAGTAAAAGAACGTATTCTTGAATATTTAGCCGTGCAACAACGTGTTAAAAAAGTGAAGGGTTCTATACTTTGCTTAGTTGGCCCTCCAGGTGTGGGTAAAACATCCTTAGGTAAGTCCATTGCCCGTGCGACGGGTCGCCAATATGTGCGTATGGCATTAGGTGGTGTAAGAGATGAGGCAGAGATTCGGGGCCATCGTCGTACCTATATCGGTTCTTTGCCGGGCAAGTTAGTTCAAAAAATGTCCAAAGTAGGGGTTTCAAACCCATTGTTCTTGTTGGATGAAATCGACAAGATGGGTATGGATAGCCGTGGCGATCCAGCTTCCGCATTATTAGAAGTGTTAGACCCGGAACAAAACAATACGTTTAACGATCATTATTTAGAAGTGGATTACGATTTATCCAGTGTCATGTTTGTGTGTACTGCAAACTCGATGAATATTCCGGGCCCATTACTAGACCGGATGGAAGTGATCCGTATTCCAGGATACACAGAAGATGAAAAAGTAAGTATTGCCAAGCGCTACTTACTGCCTAAGCAACTTGCAGCTAATGGCTTATCACCCACAGAATTGGCACTAAAAGATGACGCCATTGTTGATCTAGTGCGTTATTACACCCGCGAAGCAGGGGTGCGCAGCCTGGAGCGAGAGATTGCCAAAATTTGTCGTAAAGTTGTTAAAGAACATCTATTAGCAGGTTATAAAACGGCTATAGATAGCCCTGCTCAGCAAGTGGACTCGAGCAATTTAGAAGCATACTCTGGTGTACGTAAGCATAGTTTCGGTCAAGCAGATGTAGATGACCGTGTGGGACATGTTAATGGTTTAGCATGGACCTCAGTAGGTGGTGATATATTGACCATAGAGTCTGCTGTGGTGCCGGGTAAGGGTCGTTTGGTGAAAACAGGCTCTCTTGGTGATGTAATGCAGGAATCTATCCAGGCAGCTTTAACCGTGGTCCGTGGTCGGGCATCTGGGTTAGGTATAAAGCCAGATTTTCATGAAAAGTGTGACATTCATATCCATGTGCCTGAGGGAGCCACTCCTAAAGACGGACCAAGTGCCGGAGTTGGTATGTGCACAGCCTTGGTTTCTGTTCTCACAGGTATTCCTGTCAGAGCAGATGTGGCAATGACTGGAGAAATTACCTTGCGCGGGCAGGTGCTTCCTATTGGTGGATTAAAAGAAAAACTGTTGGCTGCTCATCGGGGTGGAATTAAAACAATTATCATTCCAGAAGAGAATGAAAGGGACTTAAAAGAGATCCCTGACAACATAAAAGCAGATTTATCCATAAAACCCGTGAAATGGATAGACGAAGTACTTGATTTGGCTTTACAATTCGCACCGACACCTATTGTACAAAATGAAGCTGGATTGGTGGTTGACAAAGCCAGTGAAACGGTAACTGCTGACGTTATTAGCACTCATTAGGCTGTTCGACTAAATTAATTCAAAGCCTTACTTGACAAGGCTTTGAACAAGTTGGTATAAATTGTACTTCGGTTTTTAGAGCTGAACATAGTACGATATAACAAAAAAAGATCTGCTGGAGCAGATTAACCTATTTTTTTACACACATAAGGGGATTAACGTGAATAAATCTGAACTGATTGAAGCCATCACAGCGGAAGCTGATCTTTCAAAGGCTGCTGCTGGACGTGCGCTAGACGCAGTTATTGGTGCCGTAACAGGTGCTCTTAAAAATGGTGAATCTGTTTCTTTAGTGGGTTTTGGTACCTTCTCTGTAAAGGCTCGCGCAGCTCGTACAGGTCGTAACCCACAAACAGGAGCTGCAATCCAAATTGCTGCTGCCAACGTTCCTAGCTTCAAAGCTGGTAAAGCGCTGAAAGACGCAGTCAACTAAGACTGAATCTTGTACTCTATGGGCGTATAAGCTTTCTATTATCGAGAGTTGCCCCGTAGTTTCGAAAAAACGCATTCCTTTGAATGCGTTTTTTGTTTGTAGAATCTTAATAGGCAGCCAGTAAGGCTGTAGAAGCCATACACAATGCTACAAAATATTCGTGACAATTCAAAAGGCATTATATCCAAAGTTCTGGTAAGCCTCATTGCCTTTACCTTTGTAATTTGGGGAGCTGAATCGTTATTTAGTTTTTCGACTGATAATAGCGCACCTGCAGAAGTCAACGGCGAAGAAATTAGTCTGCAAGAATTGCTGCAAACTGCAGAACTTCAGCGCCGACAAATTCTGTCGAACAATCCAGATATAGATCCTGTAACTCTCGACCAACAAGCAATTCAAGCAACAGCGTTGCAACAACTTATTTCTCAAAGGGTGATGCTTCAGTACACCCAAAGTAATGACTTGGCTATATCCGAGGCAGCAGTGGATCAAATGATTGTCCAGTCAAAAGACTTTCAAGTTGACGGGGAGTTTGATCGTGAGCTATTTGAATCATTGTTAAGAAACTTTGGTTTAACGCCCACAACTTATCGCCAACAGCTTAAGCGTGGCAACCTTGTAGGGCAGGTTCAGCAGGCTGTCGCTGGCTCAGCGTTTACTCTGGAACCGAATGCTGACTTAGTAGCTAGCCTAGATGGTCAAACTCGTAATATTGCAGTGCTAACCTTACCATTAGCTTTAGAAATGCTTAATGTTTCCATAGATGAGCAAGATATTGACACCTATTATGTAGATAATAAACAAAGGTTTATGACTCCAGAAAACGTAAGTGTCAGTTTTGTTATGCTAAATAAGAGTCACTTTTATGACTTGGTCGAAGTGACTGACGAAGACCTTAAAAATGCTTACCTTGACGCGCAACAAACTGCCTTGCAGAAGTCAGAGGTTGAAGCATCTCACCTGTTGTTTTTAGTCAATGATTCTCAGACTGAAGAGCAAGCGTTAGCACTGGCAGGAGTTGCATTCAATCAACTTGAGCTAGGCCAAGACTTCACTGAGGTGGCTCAACAACACTCACAGGACGACAGTACGTCTTCTGATGGTGGTTATATTGGCTTATTGGCGAAAGGTGAGTTTGGTGAAGCCTTCGATAAGGTATTGTTTGACCTACAGCCGGGAACTTATAGTGCTCCAGTGACGACTGAGTTTGGTGTGCAAATTGTCTACGCTCACGACGACGCGGCAGGCCAGCCCACCTTCGAAGAGCAGAAGGATGCCCTTAACCTGGCTCTAAAGCAGTCTGGGGCTGAAAGTTTATTTGTTGCTGCCAGCGAAGAGATGGCTGATATCGCTTTCTCTTCACCAGATTTATTAGAAGTTGCCGAAGCATTAGGTTTAAGTGTAGAAACCAGTTCACCATTTGGTCGCCAGGGTGGTGAAGACATCGCTAGCTACGACCGAGTAGTTGCTGCTGCATTTGCCGATGATGTGCTATTGCAAGGTAACAACTCCAGCGTGTTGGAGTTGGCATCTGATAAGTTGGTGGTGATTCGCGTGAACCAACATAATGAACCTTCTCAACAACCTATCGCTGATGTAAAAGTAGATATTGTTGAGCAACTGGTTGCTCAAAAGTCTTCTGCAGCTTTGGATATAAAAGCTAAAGCCTATGTAGAAGAGTTAAATAGTGGTGCAGACATGGGCTCGGTTGCAACCACTGAAAATCTAACCTGGCAGCAGTTTAATAACTTGGTTCGCGGCTCAACTGTAGTGAATAGCTTGCTTGTTCAGTCTGCATTTCGTTTGCCTCGTGTAGTGTCGGGGGGTGTAAGCTACGGAATAGCGCCTAGCTTCACTGGCGATGTGAGTATCATTCAGTTACAAAGTGTTACTGACGCAAATCCTGAAGAGCAAACTCCTGAGCAGCGATTGTCCTTGATTGAGGCGTTAACACGCATGCAGGGGCAGGGTGATGTGAAGTTACTTGAAAGTTCTCTCAGTGGCCAAGCAGTAGTAGAAACTTTTTAAACCAGTAAAGGCTTAATAACGGTCCATAAAAAAGGCAGCCTAGGCTGCCTTTTTTATATTCTAAAGAAAGTATTTACATATCTTTAACAGCGTAAATTCCGTCAACATTGCGGAAGTAACCTTGGTAGTCCATACCAAAGCCATAAACAAAGCGATCTTCAACATCGAGCCCAATAAAATCGGGAACGTATTCTACTTTTCGGTTATGGACCTTATTTAATAAGGCAGCAGCATAAACTTTTTTAGCGCCAGCTTCTTCTAAATATTCGCAAATAGCTGCAAGAGTATGGCCTTCGTCGTAGATGTCGTCTACGACAAGCACCGTACGGCCGCTAATGTCTGTGCTAGGACGAGCCAACCATGAAAGGTTAGTACCAACGGTCTTTTTACCGTAGCGTGTAGCGTGAAGGTAATCCGTTTCTAAAGGGAATTGTAACTTTAGTAAAAGTTGCGCCATGGGTATCATGCCGCCATTAAGCACACACAGAACTAAGGGCATTTCCTTTGACAGAGTGGCAGTAATCTCGGCTGCCATGGTGTCTATGCTTGCAGCAATAGTTTCACCACTGACTAATAAATCGGCTTGTTCGTGAACCGATACGGCTTCAGCGTATGTGATTGTCATATTTATGCCTTGCAAAGCGCATAATTATAACCCAAAAAAAGGTTTCATAGAATATTGATTTAGACTAAAAGATGAGCAGTCGGGCAACTGAAGATAGGGTAGAATAGAGCATTAACCACTGTATATAGTTAACCTGAATTATGAATACAGACATTAATCACATTCTTGTAAACGGCGCTAGAATTGCTTTTAATAAAATGCGACGCGCTCAGTCATTTAACGCACGTTTGTATTATTATGCTGAGATAGGAGTCTATTTAGAAGTTTCCTTGTCTCATGGTGCCGGCATTACGCCCGAAAGTAATGAGCAAATTGATGAGATTTATAAACAGGCTACACATTTCCATATGAGCGAAAATAAACGTTCAAGGTTAGTAAGCTAACGCATTATGTCTCAGGTTAACACCACATCCTTCGATATCGATGAGTACATCAAACAGTTACCGCTGCGCCCCGGTGTTTACCGCATGTTCGACATTGCTGGTGAAGTGATCTATGTCGGTAAAGCAGTTAACCTTAAAAATAGAGTTACGAGCTACTTCAGGGGTAAGAGTCATAATACTAAGACGCAGTTGATGGTGTCCAAGGTGGTGTCAATTGAAATCACTTTAACCCACAGCGAGAGTGAAGCGTTACTGTTAGAAAACACCCTAATAAAACGATTAAAGCCGCCTTATAATATCTCCCTTAGAGATGATAAATCCTACCCTTACGTCTACATCTCAGATCAGCACGACTTCCCTGCAATGCAATATGTGCGTGGTGGAAAGAAACGTAAAGGACGCTTTTTTGGCCCCTACACTAGTGCCGGAGCAGTACGAGAAAGTCTTAACCTAATGCAGCGTATTTTTCGTATACGCCAGTGTGAAGACGCTTTTTTTGCTAATCGTAAACGCCCTTGTTTACAGTTTCAAATTGGCCGGTGTAGTGGGCCTTGTACGGGCGAAATAAGTCCACAAGATTACGCGGCTGACTTGCGTCACGCTACCTTGTACCTTGAAGGTAAAAACAAACAGTTATTAGATGAAGTTAGTGAGCAAATGAATATGGCTGCTGAGGAGCTCCGGTTTGAATCGGCAGCCCAACTTAGGGATCAGCTTGGATTCTTGCGGCAGGTTCAGGAGCAACAACATGTTGTATCAAAGCGGGGTAATTTGGATGTATTTGCTGCTGCAAGTTCCAAGGCTGGCTTATGTATTCATCAACTAATGGTTCGTTCGGGTAGGGTCATTGGTAGTAAAAACTTTTATCCAAAAATAGGTTTAGAAGAAGAAAAACCGGCTGTTCTTACGGCATTCTTAGGTCAGTACTATTTATCCGGTCAATATCGTGACGTACCAGATGAGGTGTTGGTGAGTGATGCTCAGGAGGCTCAGCAAGCTATAGCATTAACCATAGCCGAGCGGACTGAGCATGGGTTTAAGGTCATTAGTAATGTAAGGGGGCCTAGAGCACAGTGGCTTAGGCTAGCTCAGACCAACGCTGACCAGGCGCTACTTAGTTACGTCGCTAATAAACAAACACAAATCACTCGCTTTGCAGCCCTCCAAGAAGCACTGGATTTACCGCAAATGCCAGAACGCCTTGAATGTTTTGATATCAGTCACTCCAGTGGTGAGGCGACCGTTGCTTCGTGTGTTGTATTCGATCAAGGTGGGCCTAAAAAATCCGACTATAGAACCTTCAACATCGAAGGAATCACTCCAGGAGATGACTATGCGGCGATGTCACAAGCGATTACCCGACGTTATACCCGGTTAAAGGAGAATCAAGGCGTGATGCCAGACCTGCTTATTGTTGATGGTGGCAAGGGGCAGATTACTCAAGCTCTACAGGTATTGTCGGAGCTGCAGCTACAGGACCTTTATGTTTTAGGCGTAGCAAAAGGTGACACTCGTAAAGCTGGATTTGAGCGCTTATTTAATGGCTGGACCGGAGAGGAGATCGCCTTGCCTGATGATTCCTCAGCACTCCATTTATTGCAGCATATTAGAGATGAAAGCCATAGGTTTGCCATAACAGGCCATCGCGCACGAAGAAATAAGAAGCGTACCCAGTCAAATCTCCAGCAGATCGATGGTGTTGGGCCAAAGCGCCGCCAAGCTTTACTAACTCACTTTGGTGGCATGCAAGATTTAACCAAAGCCAGTGTAGATGAATTGGCTAAAGTGAAGGGTATTAGCAATGATATGGCCGATACCATTTATCGTTCTTTACGGGGCGAAGAAGGATAGGCTAGAATGATGCACCAACCGCCTCTATTATACCAAACGATTGATTATGCTAAATATTCCTAATATGCTCACGCTTTTTCGCTTGGTGTTGATCCCTTTTATATTGGTTGCCTATTATTGGCCTTCAGAAAACCGTTTTTTGTGGGCGTCAGGATTATTTGCACTTGCCGCTGCTACAGATTGGCTGGATGGTTTTCTAGCGAGAAAACTTAATCAAACAACCCCTTTTGGTGCATTCTTAGACCCTGTTGCAGATAAAGTGACAGTAGCCGTTGCCTTGGTTGTGTTGGTGGAATCTTATTCAGAGCTGTGGTTAACCGTACCCGCAATTATCATTATTAGCAGAGAAATTGTCATTTCGGCCTTACGTGAATGGATGGCAGAAACGGGTAAGAGTGCAAATGTTGCAGTGTCCTATATTGGTAAGGTAAAAACCACCATGCAAATGGGTTCCATCGTTTTCTTGTTGGCAACGCCTCCAGGTACGCTTATTTCTACTCTTGGCTTGGTGATGCTCTATGCAGCAGCTGCCCTTACTATTTGGTCCATGATGTTATACCTATCAGCAGCATGGTCTCAACTCAAAAAGGGAATGTAGCAACTATGTTGAAAAAGAACACCATCTCCGTATTGCTTGTTGATGACCATGAAATCGTTCGTATTGGCTTTAAGCGCCTAATTGAAACCACTAGCGATATCAAGGTTGTCGCTGAGGCAAGCTGTGGAGAAGACGCATATAACTTAGCACACGAACTTCAACCAGATATCATCATCATGGATATCAACATGCCTGGGATTGGTGGTTTAGAGGCAATTTCAAGACTCTATAAGCGCGACCGTAAAATCAAAGTTATTGCACTTACGGTACATGAAACAGAGCCTTTCCCGACTCGTGTATTAAGTGCGGGTGCTAAAGGTTATTTAAGTAAACGGTGTGTGCCACAGGAACTAATTAGCGCCATTCGCAGGGTTTATGGTGGCGGTACATTTATTACCAGTCAGGTTATTCGCGAGATGAGTAAGACTCCCGGGGCCGAAGAGAATGCAATTGATCGCTTAACCGCAAGAGAGTTTCAAGTTTTCTCAATGATAGCGGAAGGGCGTACGGCAGTAGAAATAGGTGACGATATGAATTTAAGCCATAAAACAATTCACAGTCATCGAGCCAATGTGATGAAAAAGCTTAAGCTTAAAACCACAGCCAATATCGTTCAGTTTGCCATATTGCAGGGGATTGTTCAGGGCTAAAGCTCGACTACTACAAACTTTCTGTTTTATTCCGCACTGGCCTACGACTTACGGCAATACCAAATAAAATGGCTACCAAGGCGAGCATGTCATGCCAAACTACCAATTCTCCTAATACCAACGCACCTGTAAAATAGGCTACTAAGGGGATCAAATAGTTAATGTTGGATAAAAAGGTTGGTCCAGCACGGCGAATAAGCACGAAGAAAATTATAGCAGCAACCCCCGTAGGGAAAACCCCTAGCCATATAATAGTAACTAATGCCAGAGTAGGCACCAAATCCCAATCAATATCGAGTACAGACGGCCAGATCATCAAACTGATCGCTGCAGCACAGATAGTGACGCCTGTACTCACTACAGCCGAACTATAAGTAGGTAAGCGGCGGGCGATTATAGTGTTTGTGGCGTAAAGAATAGCGGCAGATAGAACCAATAGGCAGCCAACTAAACTGTTTTGAGAGCCCAGTATTGAAGGCCCCAAAATTAGGATGATGCCGCTAATGCCAAATACAAACCCCAGTAATTTATTACGATTAAGGTTTTCGTCTGGGATAAAAAAGTGGGCCAAAATTAAAGTCATTAACGGCATAATGGCCATCAACAGTCCCGCCATACCCGATGTAACATAAACTTGGCCTTTGGCAATAAACCAAAACGGTAGTACGTTGCCTACTAAGCCTAGGACCATAAAGTGTACCCACGAAATGGGTTTACTTGGTAAGCGTTTTCCCCGTGCAAGCATAAAACCGGTGAGCACAATGGCGGCAATAGATAGCCTCAATACAACGACCTGATCGGGCGAAAATGTCTGTAGGCTAACTTTGATGCCTAAAAAGGACGTTCCCCATAAAGCGACGAGCGTTAACAGTAAGGCCCAGTTAATAGTTTGTTCTCGTTGTTGTTGCACTAGTCGTTTTTCTCTTCGCTGGCAGAGGGTAGGTCTTTAACCGTTTTTAGTTGGTTAAGCAGTTGCTTGCGTGTAGTGTCGTCTATCATTATTTCTGCAACTTTCTCTGCAGTGCTTTCGTCTATACCTGCAGTTTCAACTAGGTCAGCTATGAAGTAAAGGACGTCTGTTCGGTTGTCTAAATCCTTTGCTAACTTAATGTCCATGAACTCTCCGATTACTGTGCCTGTTCTATTAATGACCTGATGTACTGTGCGAATTGTCATGGTATGTCCATAATTTGATCTACTGTATGTGCGTACAGTATAGGGCTCGGAGCGTTGAATAACTAGCCAATAATCACTGTGTTTGCCAAAACAATAGGTCAATCCACATCTAATTTAACATAATATACATTATGCGAAGTTAAATATGGATTATAAATGAGGCTCTCGGTATACTAGTGCGACTACCTTCTGTATTTCTGAAACAATTATTTTGGCTAAATCTATGTTGAGCAACGCACTTAATGATATGTCCTGCCCAGTGCCGAGGCGTCTGAAACATGCGCGGGTTCAGCGTGATCTCTCGCAACGCAGTTTGGGTATTGCCGCTGGTATTGATGTGGCGTCGGCAAGCGCTCGAATGAATCAGTATGAGCGCGGAAAACATGTGCCAGATTATGAAACTTTGCGCCAGTTGGCGTTAGTGCTGGATGTTCCGGTACCGTATTTTTATGCTAACGACATCGAAGCTGAGCTGTTGCTGAATATGTCGCTGTTGTCTGATGAGCAGCAAGGCCTTGTACGCGGCTTGGTGAAGCGTATTAATTTCAACCCATAAAAAAAACCAGCTTATGTGTGCCATAAAGCTGGTTTGCAGTATCTAGTGTAGATAATCTGTTAGTGAGGATTAGTTGACGCTGTAACGATGGATGTATTGCCCGTCTGTCAGCGTAAATAAGGCCTCTAAGCCAGCGTGCTGCACAGGCGCAATATCATCAGCAGCACAAAGGTTTTGCTGTGATACGTAGGACTCGTGGTCACTTCCATCGGTTAAAAGGTGGTAAAAAGGCTGCTTTTTTTCGATAGGTGGCTGGCCCAAACTGGCCATCGCCTTGCATGCTTCTTGGTACCATGGTTCGTCGAGTGAGTACTCAAAATCAACATCAAACACAACGCCACGAAAGCCGTAATGCTTATGCTGCACTACCTGGCCGATGTTAAATTGTGCGTGAGATATTTGCATTAATATACGTACTCATTACTAAAGCGAAGGGTTATTGTACGCCTTTTAGTAAGGCTCTACAAAGTGTCTTTGCGGTCATGGTGCTAACTTTAGGAGGCCTAGTTAGGGCTATATCTCTGCCAAGTACCCTTATGCACTACATTAAGTCGTTGTATATGCTGATATTTACAAAATATTGCGTAAATATCCTAGCTTCTTCTGCTAGTTAGACTACAATAATCGTTATTGTTTAAACGAGGATTATACTCATGCAAGATCAAATTCAGTTTTCCAGCAGTTCGAAGGAATCTGCGTTAGCCACAAACAAAGTATTGCGCAACACTTATGCCCTACTGTCCATGACGCTCATTTTTAGTGCGGTTACCGCAACCATGGCTATTTCTAGTAACGCTGCGCCGGTTAACTTTATTGTTCAATTGGTGGTGTTATTTGGCACACTGTTTGCGCTACACAAATTTAAAAATTCAGTCTGGTCCATACCTTTAGTATTCTTTTTTACTGGTTTCCTAGGTTATACCGCTGGCCCTATCGTAAATTTTTACCTTGGCATGGCTAATGGTGGCGACATTGTTACTACAGCCCTTGCGATGACAGGTATAACCTTCTTGGGTTTGTCTGCTTACGCTGTTTCTAGCCGTAAAGACTTCACCTTTATGGGCGGGTTTTTGATGATTGGCCTGATCCTAGTGATCGTTGCCTCGGTGGCGAATATTTTCTTTGCTATTCCAGCGCTGTCTTTAGCCATAAGTGCTGTAGGCGTATTGGTGTTTTCTGGCTTCATCTTGTATGACACAAGCCGCATGGTTAACGGTGGTGAAACAAATTACGTAATGATGACGGTCAGTTTGTACCTTAACATCTACAACTTGTTTCTTATGTTGTTACACCTTACGGGCGCCCTTAGTGGCGACGATTAACCTTGGTTAACAATCTAACTGATCACGGAGCCCCGCCTTTTGGCGGGGTTTTTGTATATGTCTGATTTAGATGCCGCTGTCTCCCCCGCTAACCGCGCTGTAGGCTCCAGTTCGTTGACCTATGCCATTGTTGTTCGTTGTGGGCCGCACCAGCAAAGCCAGGCACTATCTGCTTTTCAGTTTACTAAAGAGGCCCTATTACAGGGGCATAAGGTGCTCAGGGTATTCTTTTACCAGCAAGGTGTTCATATCGCCTCACGATTAAGAGTGGTGCCCCAGGATGAGCGTAATTTAACCGCTCTTTGGCAGCAGTTAAGTCGCGACTATGATTTAGAATTGGGTGTGTGCATTGCTGCTGCGTTACAGTCTGGAATTGTTGATCGGCAAGAAGCTAGCCGTTATGAACTCGACAGTGACAGCCTTGCCTCACAATTCACCTTAGTGGGCCTTGGGCAGCTTGCAGCTGCCAGTGCAGAGTGTAACCGTTTAGTAAGTTTTGGGGGTGACTAATGTCCTGTCTAATGACTTTAAGCCACGCACCGTATGGCTCTCAAGTAGCTAAGGAATCCTTAGATGTAGCTTTGGTTTTGTCTGCTTTTGAGCAGCAGCCTGCAATATTGTTTCTTGATGAGGGGGTTTTACAGCTTCTTCCAACTAGTCAAACACCCTCTTCTCACAAGCACATTGGAAAAATTGTCAGCGCCTTAGAAATGTATGACATCAATGAACTGTGGGTAGAGAAAGAGTCGTTAGATCGGTTTAGTTTGGTAGCAGATCAGCTCAGCCAAACTGTCAAAGTGATTGCTCGTGGGCAGGTAGCGCAACTATGTGCGCAATACGATCAGCACTTGGTATTTTAATTATGGCAATCCTTCATATCATCGCCAAACACCTTGATTCTAGCGCACTCACCAAATTAGTAGCACGAACTGACCCTAGCGATGGCTATGTTTTCATCGATGATGGTGTATATGTGCAGCTTAGCAAAGAATTAGTGGCCTTTGGTGCCAGATCTATATTTGTGCTTGAGGCTCATGCTGAAGAACGTGGCCTTACAAAGGTTAACGTAGACTGTGTAAAATTTATCAATATGGCAAATTTGGTGAAGTTAACCTCACGCTATACGTCCTCTATGAGTTGGTGATATGCAGTTAGAAACGGATAAAGACGGGTATTTGAAGCATTTAAGTGACTGGAGTCCTGATGCTGCTGAATGGCTAGCGCAAAGCGTAGGCATCGTTTTAGAGGTTGAGCACTGGGAAGTGATTAATGCATTGAGGGGTTTTTACGCCGATACGGGTATTTCTCCGGCAATGCGTATATTGGTTAAAATTGTAAAGCAAAAAGTAAGCTTGGAAAAAGGTAACAGTATCCATTTGTTAACCTTATTTCCAGGCAGTCCAGCTAAACTGGCAGCTAAAATTGCAGGCCTTCCTCGGCCTACAAATTGCCTTTAAACACCTTCCTTAGTAATTGCTAGAGTATGCGCGGTTATATCAACTTACGGGTGTAAGTACAGTCATTCCGCCCATATAGGGTGCTAACGCTTCTGGCACCACAATGCTGCCGTCTTCTTGTTGGTAGTTTTCCAAGATCGCTAGCAATGTGCGCCCCACTGCTAAGCCGGAGCCGTTGAGCGTGTGTAATAGCTCTGGTTTTCCTGTCTCTGGGTTTCGCCATCTTGCCTGCATACGGCGGGCTTGGAAGTCTCCCATATTAGAACACGATGAAATTTCGCGATATTTATCTTGGCCTGGCAGCCATACTTCAAGGTCATATGTTTTTACGGCTGAGAAACCTAAGTCACCACCACACAAAATCACTTTACGATAAGCTAAACCTAGGCTCTTTAAAATGGCTTCCGCATGGCCTGTAAGCTCTTCCAAGGCTGCTGTTGAGTCGGCTGGCTTAACCATTTGTACCATCTCAACTTTCTCAAATTGGTGCTGACGAACCAGGCCTCGCGTATCTCGGCCATGACTTCCTGCTTCGCTCCGGAAACAGGGTGTATGGCAGGTAAAGCGCAAAGGTAACTGACTTGCATCTATGATCTCATCACGAACAAGGTTAGTGACTGGGACTTCTGCCGTTGGTATAAGGTACAAGTCTCGTTCGCCAGGCACTTTAAACAAGTCTTCTTCAAACTTAGGTAATTGCCCTGTTCCACGTAATGACTCTGCGTTTACCAAATAAGGCACGTAAACCTCTTCATAACCGTGGTCTTGAATGTGGCTGTTAAGCATAAACTGAATGAGCGCACGATGCAGGCGCGCAAGTGGACCCTTAAGGACCATGAAGCGAGCGCCTGTTATCTTAATTGCGGCACCAAAGTCTAAGCCCCCTAGCGCTTCACCCAAATCGACATGGTCTTTTACGGCAAAATCAAACGTTGGTTTTTCGCCCCAAACTAAAACTTCCTGGTTGTCATCTTCATCAGCGCCAAGTGGCACACTGTCATGGGGAATATTAGGTATTGCCATTAACATGGCATTAAGGTCATCTTGTACTAGCTTCAATTGCCCTTTTTTATCATCTAGCTGCGCACCAAATGAACTTACAGCGGCCATAATCGCCGTTGTATCCTGGCCTTGAGCCTTAAGTTTACCTATTTCTTTCGACTTGGAATTACGTTCGCTTTGTAAGTTTTCCGTATCAACCTGCAATTGCTTGCGGGACTCTTCTAAATCATTAAGCTTTGCTAAATCAAGTTCAAAGCCTTTTTTAACGAGCTTATCAGCCACTTCTTGTGGAGTATTACGAAGCAATTTTTGGTCTAACATGAAGTATTCCTAGGATAAAACGATATTGAGTATCGGGTAAAAAATAATTTTATAACCAGCGGCCAATGTACATACCAATAAAGGCAGCTATTAAGCCTACAAAGACATTGGCAAAAATATTGCCTAGGGCCATAAGCCAATCGCCCTGTTCAATAAGGCGAATGCTATCTAATGAAAATGTAGAGAAAGTGGTGAATGCACCAAGCAAACCTATAATTAAGAACGGCCGCCAAATGTCAGGTAGTAAGCCTTTCTCAACAATGAGTACGTACATCAGGCCTAAACAGAGTGAACCGATGGAGTTGGCTAGAAATATAGCTAGGGGGAAACGCCCGCTATACATTGGCGCTAACCAATGCTGCAGTCCAAAGCGGCTTAACGCACCGATAGCACCTCCACAGGCGATAGCAACTAATTGGCCGACGATTGGACTCTCCCCTACTTTTTATATGGCGCTATTATAGCTTACATAAGGGGCTATTTATAACGCTGTTGATCACTATTTTGGTTCAGTTGTGCTAGTTTTTCTAACTTTTCACCGATTTTCCCTTCAATACCCCGATCACTGGGGTGGTATAGGACATGGTGTGCTAGCGCTTCTGGCATGTAGTTTTCTCCAGCAGCAAAAGCCATCGGTTCTAAGTGAGCGTAACGGTAGTCTGCTCCGTGGCCCATGGATTGAGCCAGGCTTGTAGGCGCGTTACGCAAGTGGTTAGGGACATCGTAGCTAGGCTCTTCTCTTGCCAGTTTCATGGCTGCTTTAAAGGCTGTATCGACAGCGTTGCTCTTTGCTGCACAAGCACAATAAACAGCTGCATGTGCAATTGCGCGATTACCTTCTGCTGGTCCTACTCTCTCAAACACTTGCCAAGCGTTCACAGCCACTTGTAACGCCCTTGGATCGGCGTTGCCAATGTCTTCTGACGCGATTGCTAGGAGGCGTCTAGCGATATACAGTGGATCACAACCCGCATCGATCATGCGGGCTAACCAATACAGGGCGCCACTGGGATCAGACCCACGTACAGACTTATGAAAGGCAGAAATTTGGTCATAAAAGATGTCACCGCCTTTATCAAAACGTTTCGGACTTGTTTGCAATACCTGCTCCAAAACCCCGTTATCTATAATCAAACGGCCATCTTGTGTTTCTGCAAGGTCCGTGGCAATTTCTAACAAATTAAGTAATCGGCGAGCATCACCATCTGCTGCTTGTAGTAAAAGTTTTCGCTGAGGGTCGTTGATATCAATATTGAGCTTCCCTAGCCCTCTATCTTCATCGGTCACGGCAAGTTGTAACAGCGACGCAAGTTCATCCTCAGTTAGAGACTTTAAAATATAAACCCTAGAGCGAGACATCAATGCATTATTGAGTTCAAAGGCTGGGTTCTCTGTCGTCGCACCCACAAAGATAAACGTACCGTCTTCAATGTACGGTAAGAAGGCATCTTGTTGAGACTTGTTAAAGCGGTGTACTTCGTCAACGAATAAAACGCTGTCTCGCCCAGACTGAGCGCGTACCTGTTGCGCTTCTTGGACAGCAGCACGAATGTCCTTAACACCAGACATAACAGCTGATAAAGTCATAAAATGAGCATCGCTCACTTGGCTCATCAACCGAGCCAAGGTGGTTTTACCAACCCCTGGTGGACCCCATAGAATCATGCTGTGGAGCAAACCCTGAGTTAACGCACGGCCTAAGCTTTTCCCCTCGCCTAACAGGTGAGATTGTCCAGCATATTGGCTCAAGGTTTGAGGCCGCATACGACTAGCCAGTGGCTGGTAACCCGAGGCGTCTTGGGCGAACAGGTCGTTTATCAAAACTGGTCCATCTCTAACACATCAATATTTTCAGGAACTACAAATTCAAATAAACCATCTTTAATTTGAGGGTTGAACACCATATTACTAAAACTAAGGCTAGTTTTTTGGTGCATTGCGTCTTCTAGCTGCATTTCGAGTAGTTGGTTGTTTTTGAAGTTGAGCCTAAGGGTTTGATAAAGGCTTTCTGGGTCTTTAGGTGTAAGGCGGTAGAACACTAAGCCATTGTCCCCACGTTTCATCACTACATTGAACTCAGCTCCTATGTCCTTGCCATTGCCGCTGAGTAATAATGCCGGAGTATTTGTCGTACGTTGGTCTAGGGTCTGAACAGTCACCTGCTCTAGGTCTTCGTCATAAATCCAAAGCCGTTTCCCGTTGCTTACGAGCAGTTGTGCAAATGGATCGGCTGTTTTCCACCAAAATTGATTGGGCTGAGCCAGTACCATATGGCCATGGGTTTCTTGTAATCGGCTGCCACTGGCATCCAATACATACTGTACAAAATCCGCTTCGATGTTTGTTTGACGACCAAGTTGTTGACCTAGCGACTGGGCAGCGGTCTGGGCCAAACTGACGCTAGCTAGGGTGACACTCAGTAGAAATACAGCTAAACGCATGATAAATCCTTCATAAATAGTTAATCGCGAGGTGGAGGTGGCGCAAGGACTTCTCTACTACCATTATGGGCTGGAGCAGTAATGACTCCTGCAGCTTCCATAGCCTCGATCATTCGCGCCGCACGGTTATAACCAATTTTAAACTTGCGCTGTACAGACGATATTGAAGCTCTGCGAGTTTCGGTAATAAATGCGACAGCCTCATCGTATAACCGATCTTTGTCTTCTTCAAAAGCGCCTTCCGAAGAAATTAAACCAAAACCAGCTTCCTGGTCGTAATTGCCCTCAACAATGGCCTCGATGAACTGAGGAGCCCCCCGCTGCTTCCAGGCGTCAACGACTCGATGAACTTCATCATCGCTGACAAAAGCACCATGGACACGTTCTGGCAT
>Ga0308021_10000316_pt1 | contig 22509 bp, 17 predicted proteins | sample Neamet351_FD_201296 | JGI IMG/M metagenome (GOLD analysis project Ga0308021, IMG submission 201296) | Marine microbial communities from water near the shore, Antarctic Ocean - #351 | ecosystem: Environmental > Aquatic > Marine > Unclassified | place: Southern Ocean | collected 2014-10-02
AGTCGCTAACTTTTTACTGAGCCCACAAGCGCAAGCGTATAAGAAAAAACCGAGTATATGGGGCGATCGTACAGTACTTATTCAATCGGCATTAACCGTTGAGCAACAAATGTTATTTAAAACGCAAGCGCCTCATCTAAGTGCATTACCATTGAACAGCATAAAGCGCACATTAAGTGAACCACATCCTAGTTGGGTAAATGCGATTATTGATGGCTGGCAAACCCGTTATGGAGTAACTCAATGATCATGGGTGTTCAACGTATGTTCTTTCAAAGAAGTACTCCTTTACGTATTATCATTAGTTGTTGTCGTTAGGAATGTTTACTCAAATAGTAAAATATAGTCCGAAATTTTTACTTGTCGTACTTATATTTCCCGTACTTGGCGGTTTAATCAGTGTATTACTGCAAGCGCTGGGTTGGGCTCCTGCGCTTGAGCAATATAATGTTGGCTTACATGGTTTTAATGCACTTATGCATACACCTGGCCTAAGTCAAATGGTTGTTTTAAGTATTACCACAGGCTTAGTCAGTACGTTATTTGCTTTAATGATGACATTAATGATTTTGGCTGCATTTTTTAATAGTGTTTGGCTTAATCGTATTCAGCGTTTGCTAGGGCCTCTTTTAGTTATTCCTCATGCGGCGGCCGCTATTGCGGTTGGTTTTTTAATTGCGCCTTCAGGAATGCTCTCTCGATTAGTGTCTCCTTGGTTAAGTGGCTGGGACCTTGCGCCACAAGGAATGTTTCCGCACGATGCATACGGCATCAGTATTATTATCGGTTTAACGTTAAAAGAATTACCTTTTTTATTATTAATGGCTTTGGGGGCATTGGCTCAACCTGAGTTTGGTAAAAAATTACATCAACAACATAAAGTCGCGCTTAATTTAGGTTACTGTTCGTTAACGGCTTTTTTTAAAGTTACCTTGCCAAGTTTATATCCGTTGTTACGTTTGCCTGTTTTATCTGTATTGGCATATGCTAGTGCTAGCGTAGAAATGCCATTGATACTAGGTCCTAATACACCACCAACACTTGCTGTTGCTATAATGCATTGGTTTAACGATGTTGATTTGGCCTTACGAACAAAGGCCTCTGCCGCTGCATTATTACAATTAGCACTTACCGGGGGGTTAGTTGTATTGTGGTTAGCGGGCGAAAAAGTTATAAAAAGATTATTTTGCGACTTTCTCACGAATGGTAAGCGTGAATATGGTGGTGTTTTTTGGCAAAAAATCATCGTTGTGCTCACTACATTAGCGGCAAGCTTTATATTTGTAGCTTTAATTGGTTTAGTTATGTGGTCGTTTGCTGGGTTTTGGCGATTTCCGGCAGTAATGCCAGAGCAGTTTGTATGGTCGCATTATCAACTTGCGTTAATCCAAATAAGTAACCCTTTAATTAATACTTTGGCTATTGGTATAGTTACCACGGTATGTGCTGTAATTCTTACTTTATTATGCTTAGAGTCAGAGCAGTTAAATGCTAAGCCACTTTCTCGTTTTACTTATTTAATTATTTATTTACCCTTGCTGATCCCCGGTATTTCTTTCTTGTTTGGTTTGGTTTGGTTACAACAATTAATAAACAGTAAAACCGTGTTTTTTAATGTAATACTGAGCCATTTATTGTTTGTTTTACCTTACGTTTTTTTATCGCTGACGAGTAGCTATAGGCGCTTAGAGCCTCGCTTCTCGCATGTTGCTGCCAGCCTTGGAGCAAGCCCTTGTAAAGTGTTTTTTCAGGTGAAATTACCGCAACTATTTGCTCCCATTTTAATCGCCGTAGCATTAGGATTGGCGATTAGCTTTGGTCAATACTTACCGACATTACTTAGCAGTGGTGGGCGTATAACAACGATTACCACAGAGGCTGTTGCGCTTGCTAATGGTGCAAGTAGGCGCACGAGTGCTGTTTATGCGGTTTTACAAATGGTGTTACCGCTTATTGGGTTTATATTAGCTTGGGTGTTACCTAAGTACTTTTTTAAAAGCGCGCGTCTATAAAAGCGCAGGTCTTTAAATTGTTAAAGGTTTTTTAATGCAGTCATCTTTACAGATTAAAAATTTACAATTATTTCGTCAAAATGAGCAATTACTTAGTGTTAATGAGCAGGTTGTTGGTGGTGACATACTCACCATTATGGGGCCTTCTGGTAGCGGTAAGTCGAGCTTGTTAAACTGGATAACGGGCACACTTGCGAGTAGTTTTAAAGCAAGTGGCGAGATATGGCTTGATGGAATAAATATCGATAAGACACCCACACACTTACGCCATATAGGTGTTTTATATCAAGACGCCTTACTATTTTCGCATTTATCAGTTGAAGGTAATATTGCTTTTGCTATGCCTAAAGGTAATAAGAAAGAACGAATTGAAAAAATAGAACATGCGCTTGAACAAGTTGGTTTAAAAGGACTGAAAGATCGACATCCCGATAACCTCTCTGGTGGGCAACAAGCACGTGTTGCTTTATTACGTATGTTATTAAGCGAGCCCAAAGCCATTCTACTTGATGAACCTTTTAGTAAACTCGATACTCAATTACGTGTTGATATTCGGCAGTTAGTTTTTGACCAAATTCGTGATCATAAACTACCCGCTATTATGGTAACGCATGATCACAGCGATGCTGAAGCGGCTAAGGGTAAAGTTATTACATTAGATTTGATACGTTAAAGTTATAAGGCACTAAACATGTTAGATAAATTTATAACACCCATTATAAAACCGATGCTGGCGCCTGCTGTTGTGCTGTTGGATAAACGTGGTGTTTCTGCAGACCAATTGACCCTTTTGGGGTTTTTAGTGGGGTTGTTAGCCGTACCTCTATTAGCTTATGAGCTTTGGTATATTGCTCTTGTCGCTATTATTATTAATCGTATTTTAGACGGACTTGATGGTGCTTTAGCGCGTTATCAAAATCAAAGTTCAAGCGCAGGTGGTTTTTTAGACATTACATTAGATTTTTTGTTTTACGCAGCTATCCCGTTTGGGTTTATATTGGCAAACCCTGATCAAAACGCAATTGCAGGAGCTTTTTTATTAGCAACATTTATTGGTACGGGTTCTAGTTTTCTCGCTTTTGCGATTGCGGCTGAAAAATTTAAACTTGAAAAACCTCAATTTAAATATAAGAGTTTTTATTATTTAAACGGCTTAACTGAAGGTACTGAGACGATTGCGTTGTTTATTGCCTTTTGTATTTGGCCTCAGTACTTTGTTTTATTAGCGAGTGTTTTTGCAATCGCTTGCGGCATTACCATTTTTACGCGCATACATAGCGGTTATCATACGCTTAAGCAACAAGAAGCTAACGTGATGAAAAGTGTTGCCGAAGCCGCTAATAAAGATGTTGTTCAAGACTTGCATGAGATAAAGCATGACGAATGAAGTATGGTGGCGGCTAGGTTGTTTTTTTAGCATTTTAATTATAATGATGTTACTTGAATGGCAAAAACCAGCACGTAAATCACCCATTAAAAACAGTACTCGTTGGTTTACTAATTTCGGTTTAATGTTCGTGTCATCTGTTGTTGTACGTTTAATCGTACCAATAGGGTTAACTGCGGTAGCGCTTTATATTCAGCAACACAATATGGGGCTGTTTAACCTAGTCGATATACCTAATATAGTGGTAATTGTACTTAGCTTGTTATTACTCGATATTCTTATTTATTGGCAACACCGTTTTTTTCATCAAATCCCCTTGTTATGGCGATTGCACCGGGTACACCATGCCGATGCACATGTTGATACCAGCACGGGGTTAAGGTTTCACCCGATAGAAATAGTGCTTAGCATATTCATTAAGTTTATTGCGGTTTGCGCACTAGGCGTACCTGTTATAGCGGTGCTTATATTCGAAATTGCGTTGAATGGATTAGCGCTTTTCAATCATGCGAATATTCGCTTGCCCAACGTTATTGAAAAACCATTACGCTTTATACTCATGACGCAAATATTACATCGTATTCATCATAGCCAAGCTATTACAGAAACTAATTCAAATTATGGTTTTAGTGTTATTTGGTGGGATAAACTGTTCGGCAGCTATAAAGATGAAGCGAGTAAGGCAGATATCGACATTGATATTGGTTTAATTGAATACTCAAAAACTAAACAAAACGCATCCCTTTTGAGTGTATTGATCATGCCATTTAAAAATAAATAAATATTCACTGCTGAGTAAATAGTTTTTTACGTACTGTGGCCCTATATTCTCGAGGAGTAAGGTTGAGTGTTTGTTTAAACAAGCGCGTTAAGTTGGCTTGATCTTGAAAACCTATTTGAAAAGCCACTTCTTGTATCGATAAATTACTTGAAGCTAATAACTCTTGAGCCGCTTCTAACCTCATTTTTTTCCAATATTCTAATGGTGTATTACCTGTTGCGGCTTTAAATCTTCGGGTAAAGGTACGTTGGCTAATACTAAAGTTATCGGCGAGTTTGTTTAGTGACAAGGTTGAAGATAAGTTAGTACGCATCCAAAATTGAATTTGAGTAATAAGTTCATCAGGGTGTCGGTCAACGTCTCCTTCTAAATAACGTTGTTCTTCATAAGGTTTTCTTATTTCATGTGAGAAGTTACGTTCAACATGTTGCGCGGCTTCTTCTCCGTAAGTTTGATGAATAATATGTACAACAATATCGGCTAAAGCGTTCAAACTGGCGGCGCAATACATACGGTCAGACTGAGTTATAAAAAAGTCAGGCTTTAGCTTAACTTTTGGATAGTCTCGTGTGAACTGTTCAACATAATGCCAATGAGTGGTTGCCGGTTGATTGTCTAACACACCGGATTCAGCCATAAAACAAACCCCCGTACCGCCACCCACTAGCGTAGCGCCTTGTAACCACATGTTTTTTAGCCATGAGATCATTTTTGGATATTTTTTTAACAGAGGCCGTGGATTTCGCCATAACGTAGGAATAAAAATAAAATCAGGCGTACTTGCTAATACCGTATTAACATCGGGCTGAAGCTTTATTAATGCTCGAGTTATAACTGGGCATAAATCTTCGCCAACCATTTCAATGGATAGTCGTTTAACTTTTTTATTTTTACGTAAAGCAAAAGCTTCGCCAGCGCGCAACATTTCTATAGGTAAACTTACACTGGTAGACAACATATGGTCATAAAGAGTAAGTGCTACACGTACCGTATTTGTTTTTATAGTGTTCATTATTTAATATTATTGTTAGTTTTGGCTATTATCGCACTATTATTGGCTTTATATGTGTGTTTATTGTTGTTGATTAGCCATAGAATGGTATTAATTACATTATTTAATCAATTATTCTAAGGTTTGTTATGACGGCTTTACCTCTTATTGTTGGCATGGGTGGCATTAATGCATCAGGTCGTTCATCGTTTCATCAAGGTTTTCGACGCATTATTATCGATAAATTAAATGCAGAAGCCAGACAAGAAACATTTGTGGGTTTAGCAACGTTAATGAACCTAGTAAAACTTGAAAACGGACGTTTAGTTGATTCAGAAGGTAATACTGTTGCTAAGCAAGATATTGAAAAAGTATTTGGCAAAGCAATACTTGAAGGTACTTTGATCCGTAAAATTGAAAAAAATCATTTTGATCCCGATGCTACGCCAGTACATCAAAAAATTACCATGCAAAAAGCAGAGAATGCGATTTGTTTTGAAATGCGTAAAAAAGACTTACCAGCGCCTTTACCTGCTACATGGAAAGTAACCGAACTAGAAGAAAAACAAGTACGCGTTGAAATAGAAGGTGATATAGAGGTTAAACACAATACAGTTCGCAATAATCCAATTAAAGCAGCAGGCCAATTTCCTACAGGGTTCGAACCGGCTAATTTATATAATAGCCGTTATCAACCTCGTGGGTTACAAACTACTATTTTTGGTGCTGCAGACGCTATTCATTCAACGGGTTTTTCATGGGATGAAATTATTGCCACAATAAGCCCTGATTTAGTTGGTACTTATTCAAGTTCTGGTTTTGGTCAAATGCAATCAGAAGGTTTGGGCGGCATGATGAAGAACCGTTTAAATGGCGAACGTGTTTCCACTAAAAATTTAGCACTTGGTCTTAATAGTATGTCGTCTGACTTTATCAATGCTTATGTAACCGGTAGCGTAGGTACAACGTCAACATCGACAGGTGCGTGTGCGAGCTTCTTATACAATTTACGTAATGCGATTCAAGACATTAAAGCAGGGCGTGTGCGCGTTGCTATTGTAGGCAGTAGCGAAAGCCCTATAACGCCTGAAATTATTGAAGGTTTCGGTAATATGAGTGCGTTAGCAAATGAAGAAGGTTTGAAAAAACTCGATAATATTACTGAAGGCCCAGCGGATCATCGCCGTACAAGTCGTCCATTTGGTAACAACTGTGGTTTTACTATTGGTGAAGCGGCGCACTTTTTTGTAATAATGGATGATGCATTAGCGATTGAATTAGGTGCTAAACCTTTAGGTTCTGTGGCAGATGTATTTATTAATGCAGATGGTGTTAAAAAATCTATCACGGCTCCAGGCCCTGGTAATTATATCACCATGGCTAAATCGGTTGCGCTTGCTAATAGTGTTTTAGGTACGGAAGCGATACAAAAACGAAGCTTTATTTTAGCGCATGGTTCGAGTACACCACAAAACAGAGTAACTGAATCATTAATTTATGATCGTATTGCAAAAACCTTTGATATTCATGATTGGCCTATCGCCGCACCAAAGGCGTATGTAGGGCATTCAATTGCACCTGCTAGTGGTGATCAATTTACGATGGCATTAGGTATATTTGCGCATAATATCATGCCGGGTATTAATACGATTGATGCTGTTGCTGATGATGTGCATAACGAACGTTTAAATATTGCTACAGAGCATTGGGCTTGTGAGGATATGGACGTAGCGTTTATTAACTCTAAAGGCTTTGGCGGCAATAACGCTACAGCGACGTTATTTTCACCTTTGGTAACCTTATCTATGCTTGAAAAGCGTCATGGTAGCGATGTATACAATGCCTATATTGATAAAACAGAAAAAGTAGAGCAAGCACAAAAAGTGTATCAAGACAAAGCGGATAATGGTGAGTTTGATTTAATTTACCGTTTTGGTGATGGCATGATTGAAGAAAGCGATATTGTTCTGACTAAAGAAAGTATGTCGATCCCTAGCTTTGAACAAGAGATTGAACTGCCTAAAAGTAACCCTTTTAGTGATATGATTTAGTTATTTAAAATAAGCGAAAGTGTTTGTTGTTAAAAAGTTTGAGTGCAATGACTCAAGCTTTTTTTTGTTTAAAACGTAACTATTTGTTGCATAAATCCCTTGAAATGTTATAAAGTTGTTAATTAATTTGGCTTTAGTACAATTAATAAACAAAAAAAATGAAATTTATATCTTGGAGAAGAGAATGAAAGGATTATTAAAAGGTTTAATCGCTGTTGTTATTGGTTTAGGTTTATCAGTAAGCTCAGCGAACGCTGCTGAGTGTAAAGGAAAGTCAGCATCAGCTTGTGCAACGAGTTCATCATGTAGTTTCGTAAAAGGTTATAAACGTAAAGATGGTGCTTCAGTTGCCGCGCATTGTCGTGCGGCTAAAGGTAAAAGCAAACTTGAGAAAAAAGCTAAATCTAAAAAATCAGCTTTAACATCTAAAAAAGATTCAGCAAAGTCTAAAGCGAAAAGTAAGAAAGCTAACTTAACGAACAAAGCTAAATCTAAAAAAGATTCAGCGAAGTCTAAAGCGAAAAATAAGAAAGCTAACTTAACGAACAAAGCTAAATCTAAAAAAGATTCAGCAAAGTCTAAAGCGAAAAACAAGAAAGCTAACTTAAAGAATAAAGCTAAATCTAAAAAAGATTCAGCAAAGTCTAAAGCGAAAGCCAAAAAAGCAAAATCTAAGAAAGATGCAGCGAAAGATAAGTTAAAATCAAAACTTTAATTTCTTGGTAAATTATTGATTGTTAAAAGCCCACATAAGTGGGCTTTTTTACGGATTGAAACACCAGAATTTCTGTTCTCTACAAGGAGTCATTATATATTTTTATAGTTTATCTCCTTTAGATAAAAAGCATAAACCTCAACTTTTGTAGGTAAATCATTTAAGTTGCTTTGAAGCCTATTCTAAACCCTCCCCAATGCTTACCATTGACAAAAATAGGCGCTGATACATCGTGCATAATTTCTCCAGTATCACGTTTATAGGTCTGTAATAAAAATTTATCGGTGTGTTTTCCACACCGGATACCCGTGGGATCATTAAATAAACGTTTGGTGCGATTACTGATCGCATCTTTTTCAATGTTGCCCGTTAGCGGCTTTGAGAAACATTTATTATGGGTAGGAAAATAACCGTTAATATCAACAGCTCCGGCAAAAATAATATTAGGAAATTCTATTAATAAAGGTTCTTGAATTGCCGGTAAATTTTGGTCAGTAAATTTATCAAAACTGGTGGTGAATTTTTTAGGCTCAGTATTCCCTAAAGGCTTATAAGTAAAATCGAATAAGTGCTGTTGTGATATTTGGTTATTAAGAATGCTTTTTTCAAATAATTTACCTATCTGATCCGCGCTATGCTGAGCTTGGCTGCACATTTTACTTATTAAGGTATCACTTGAAAAATCAGAAATATGGACAAAAATTGACTCAGTACCATTAGATAGTGTTGTGGCTTGTTTTGATATTGAGCTTGTTTCTTTACTTTTATCGACTAAGAAATCATGTAACCTGACAATAGCGGTGGAAATTTCATCGGCAGCTAAGTCTTGTTCTTGCGAAGCCTGGCTTATTTGATCACTTGCACTTGAGGAGTCGGCCATTAGCTGGTCTATTTTTTTAAAGCCTTGTGACAAGCCTGTAATGGTGGAGACTACGCTATCGGTTTTCTCAACGATCTGTGCTATTACCTGCGTTGTATCACTTGTTTCGTCACTAATTTGTTGGAGCATTTCACCTATTTTTCGAGTGGCATCGGCTGTTTTTCCTGCGAGTGCTCTGACTTCATCGGCAACAACAGCAAAACCGCGACCTTGTTCTCCTGCGCGAGCGGCTTCAATGGCAGCATTTAAAGCAAGTAAATTGGTTTGACTCGATATACCATCTATTACATCGGTAATACTTTGTATTTGTTGTGCTTTAGTGGCGAGTGATTCTATTTTTTGTGCTGCGGTACTAACGGCATAATGAAGCTGGTTAACGGTATCGATGTTTTGGTTTAGTTCTGCGGAACTTGAACTACTGGCGGCCATTGCATGACTCGCTTGTTCTGAGGCTAAGGAGGCATTGTCATTTATTTGCTTGCTGTTGGCCGACATTTGTTTAGCTGCATTAGCTAATCTATCGACGTCTTCACTCGACCTCTCGATGGCTTGGCTCAGCTGATTTAAAAAGAAGCTTACTTCCGCCGAGTTCATTGCTAATTCGCTGGCTGTATTTCCGATAGACAGACCAATATTGGCAAGGTGCTCTTCTGTTAAGTAATTATTTTGTTTTGTTTTTTCATTTTTTTGTAACGTTTGATGATATTTTTTTAGGCTAAAAAAAACGACAATGAAACTTAGCGTTATTACGCTGGTGGAAGAGAGTAATATTGAAGTGAAAATGTGATAACTAACATAGGTAATTAAAGTAATGATTATTGCAATAATCAATGAAAACAGTCCGGTACTCGGTAATGCTTTTTTCATTTCCCAACCCATTATGAAACCATGTTATTAATCATAGTTCAGTTAATTTATTTTTCAATAATTACATTAATGCATGATTAGAAAATAATACACACTAGACTTTAGTCGTAGGGGCTCTGTTTTGTTGTGCAAGTTTGGTTTGATTTTTAGGCTATAAAGGCGGTTTTTTCATTTATTTAATCAAAATAGGGTTAATTTAATCTATTGCTTATTACTTCTGTGTTGATTCTCTCGATTGAGTCAATACTTAAACTAGCCTTGGTGGAAGTGAATAGGCAGAATCAAAAAAACCGAAACAACATCAGTTATTTCGGCTTTATAATTACGGTTTAAAGGTTAATTACATACGTAATCTAGTATACCTATCGCGGCTTTACGGCCTTGATCAACGGCCGTAACAACGAGATCTGAACCGAGTACCATATCGCCACCAGCAAAAATATTCTCTTTAGTGGTTTGTAGAGCAAAGTTACTGTTTTCTACTGCAACAACTCGACCTCTTGAATCAAGTTCAACACCCGCATCTTTCATCCACTGTGGAGGGCTAGGCAAGAAACCAAAAGCAATAACGACAGCGTCAGCTTCCATTATAAACTCAGAACCTTTAATCGGCTCTGGGTTACGTCTACCGTTAGCGTCAGCAGCACCAAGCTGTGTTTTAACAAATTTTACACCACAGGCTTTACCGTTAGCATCAATCGCAATATCTAAAGGTTGTATGTTAAATTCGAAATTTACACCTTCTTCTTTAGCATTTTGAACTTCACGTGGAGAACCCGGCATGTTGGCTTCATCACGACGGTATGCACAAGTCACATCAGTAGCGTCTTGGCGTATTGATGTACGTACACAATCCATTGCAGTATCACCACCACCGAGTACGATAACCTTTTTGTTTTCAAAGCTTACATAAGGCTTAGCGTTTTCAGTAATACCCATTAAGTTTTGCGTATTGCCAATTAAGAAGTCTAACGCGTTATAAACGCCTGTAGCTCCTTCATTTTCAAATCCACCTAACATATCAGTGTAGGTACCTAACGCTAAGAATACTGCATCGTATTCGTCACTTAGCGATTCAAAAGTAACATCAACACCAACATTAATATTCAGTTTGAATTCAATGCCCATACCTTCAAAAATTTCGCGACGTTTTTTAATTACATCTTTTTCTAATTTGAACGACGGAATACCAAACGTTAATAAACCACCAATTTCAGCGTGTTTGTCGTATACAACAGCGTCAATACCATTACGTGTTAATACGTCTGCACATGAAAGACCCGCAGGGCCGGCACCAATAATGGCAACTTTTTTACCTATTTTTTCAACACTTGATAAATCAGGCTTCCAACCTTGGGCAAAAGCAGTATCGGTAATATATTTTTCAATATTACCGATGGTTACTGCGCCAAAGTCTTCATTGAGTGTACAGGCCGATTCACACAATCTGTCTTGTGGGCAAACACGGCCACACATTTCAGGTAAGCTGTTTGTTTCGTGACACAAATCTGCGGCTTCAAATATCTTGCCTTCAGTTACTAGTTCTAGCCATTGTGGAATATAGTTGTGAACAGGGCATTTCCATTCACAATAGGGATTACCACAGTCTAAACAACGATCTGCTTGGCCAGCACTTTGCTCAGTGCCTAACGGTTGATAAATTTCTACGAAGTTAATTTTACGTTCGTCGATAGCCTTTTTAGGCGGGTCGATTCGTTTAACGTCGATAAATTGATAAACATTTTTACTCATTCTGTTTCTTCCTCAATTCGCGTTCAGATTATTGTGCTTGAACGCGAAGTTCTGCAGATGAACGGCTACGATGACCTAGCAACGTTTTCACATCAGTAGCTTTAGGTTTAACTAATTTAAATAATGGTGCAAAAGCATCAAAATTATTTAAAATTTCTTGTGCGCGAAGACTACCAGTTTCTTCAAAGTGCTCACTGATAATACCGCGTAAGTGTTCTTGATGAATCGTTAAGTCGCTATCAATTGATAGCATTTCAATCGACTCTTTATTCAGCTTAATATCTAAGTCGCCTGCTTCATCAAGTACGTAAGCAAAACCACCGGTCATACCTGCACCGAAGTTAACACCTACACTACCGATTACAGTAACAATACCACCCGTCATGTATTCACAGGTATGGTCGCCAGTACCTTCAATAACTGCAGCACAACCAGAATTACGAACACCAAAACGCTCGCCGGCTCTACCACAAGCAAATAATCTACCGCCTGTTGCGCCGTATAAACATGTATTACCCATGATCATAGTTTCATGCGATTGGTAAGCAACACCTTTTGGTGGCTTGATGGTTATTTTACCACCGGCCATGCCTTTACCAACGTAATCGTTAGCATCGCCTGTTAATGAAAGCTCTAAACCACCAGCATTCCATACGCCAAAGCTTTGCCCAGCGGTACCCGATAAATGAATCTTAATAGGGGTCGCTGCCATTCCTTGATCGCCGTGATGACGAGCTATTTCACCTGAAAGTGAAGCGCCTACAGAACGATCTGTATTTTTAATGGTAAATCGGTATTCTCCGCCGGCACTGCGAGCAATTGCATCAGATGATATAGCTAACATATCTTGGTTCAATTGACCTTTATCATACGCCACGTTATCTTCAGTTTTATATTGTGCCGTATGATCCCCTGCTATTACAGGAGCAATAATGGGAGATAAATCTAATTTTTGCTGTTTAGCGGTTAATCCTTTTAGTGGTACTAATAAATCAGTTCTACCGATAATGTCGGTTAAGCTTGCAACACCTAATTTAGCTAAAATTTCACGTACGTCGTGCGCAATAAATTTAAAGTAATTCATTACTTGGTCAGGTAAACCTTTAAAGAACTGTTCTCTTAATACTTCGTCTTGTGTTGCAACACCTGTAGCGCAGTTGTTTAAGTGACAAATACGTAAGAATTTACAACCTAACGTGATCATGGGTGCCGTACCAAAACCGAAGCTTTCAGCACCTAAAATAGCCGCTTTTACAATATCAATGCCGGTTTTTAAACCGCCGTCTACTTGTAAGCGTACTTTATGACGTAAGCCATTTGATACCAATGATTGATGTGCTTCAGCTAACCCTATTTCCCACGGACAACCCGCATATTTAACTGACGTTAATGGGCTGGCAGCAGTACCACCGTCGTAACCTGAAATGGTAATAAAGTCAGCGTATGCTTTAGCAACACCCGATGCAATAGTACCAACACCAGGGCCTGAAACTAACTTAACCGACACAACCGCTTTTGGGTTAACTTGTTTTAAATCAAAAATTAGCTGTGCCAAATCTTCAATTGAATAAATATCATGATGCGGTGGAGGAGATATTAATGTTACGCCGGGTACAGAGAAACGTAATTTGGCAATTAATGGAGATACTTTATCGCCAGGTAATTGACCACCTTCACCAGGCTTAGCGCCTTGTGCTACTTTAATTTGTAGTACGTCAGCATTCACGAGGTAGTGTGGTGTTACACCAAAACGACCTGAGGCAATTTGCTTGATACGTGAGTTTTTAACGGTACCAAAGCGACGTTCGTCTTCTCCGCCTTCACCAGAATTTGAATAACCCCCTAAACGGTTCATCGCAATGGCTAACGCTTCATGTGCTTCGGGGCTTAATGCACCGATAGACATAGCAGCACTATCAAAACGTTTGAACATTTCGCTGTCGGGTTCTACTTGGCTAATATCAATGCTTTGGGTGTCTTCTTTAAAGGCAAGAAGGTCACGCAACATTGCTACAGGGCGATTGTTTACTGTATCGGCATAAACTCGGTAGTCAGAGTATTCACCTGATTGAACGGCTTTTTGTAAGGTATTTACAACATCAGGGTTGTACGCATGGTATTCACCATTATGCACATACTTTAATAAACCACCGTGTGATATTTTTTGATGCGGTAAAAATGCTCTACGTGCTAAGTTAATATTATCTTGTTCAATATCTTCAAAGTCAGCACCTTGAAGGCGACTTGGTAACTCAGGAAAGCAAATTTTCATGATGTTATCGTTTAAGCCAATAACTTCAAATAAGCCAGCACAACGGTAACTAGCAATAGTAGAGATACCCATTTTAGAGAGTATTTTTAATAAGCCTTTATTAATACCATCACGGTAGCTGATCATCGCTTCACGCGCTGTCGCGTTAATTTGATCTTGTTCTACTAATTGCTCAATCGTTTCGAAGGCTAAATAGGGATAAATTGCCGTAGCACCTAATCCAAGCAGTACCGCAAACTGATGTGAGTCGCGTACTGAACCGGTTTCAACAACCATATTTGAATCACAACGTAATTGTTCATCAACTAAACGTTTTTGAACAGCACCCACTGCCATAGCAGCAGGAATAGGTAGCTTACCTTTTTCTATATTACGGTCAGAAAGTATTAAAATAACGGTGTTATGGTTACGTACTAAATCAACCGCTTCATCACATACCCTAACAACAGCAGCTTCTAAACCTTCTGCTTGATCGTAGTTTAATGAAATAGTTTGACTTTTATAGTGTTCAGGATCAAGTTCACGTAGTTGTTTTAAACCGGTGTACATAAGTACGGGAGTTTCGAAACTTATACGAGCCGCATGGCCAGTTGTTTCATTAAAAACGTTGTGCTCGCGACCAATACAGGTACCTAACGACATAACGTAACGTTCACGTAATGGATCGATAGGTGGGTTAGTTACTTGTGCGAATTGCTGACGGAAATAGTCATATAATGTGCGTGACTGGCTAGACAGTACAGCCATAGGGGTATCGTCACCCATAGAGCCTGTAGCTTCCTGACCATTTTCGGCCATGGTTTTAATGACTTGATGAATCTCTTCATAGCTGTAATTAAATAGCTTGTGATAGGTAGCCATTTCTTTATCGTCAAATACACGTTTGCCGATAAGCTCTGCAGATAATTCACTAAAGGGCACTAAACGGCTAATGTTTTTGTCTAACCATTCGCGGTACGGATGACGTATTTTTAGTTCTTCATCGATAGCCGCTGAATTAAATATTTTACCGGTGTAGGTATCTATAGCGAGCATTTCACCTGGGCCAACACGGCCTTTTTCTACGACTTCATCTTCGCCGTAGTCCCAAATACCTACTTCTGAAGCAAGTGTAATGAAACCATTACGAGTAATAACGTAGCGGGCAGGGCGTAAACCATTTCGATCAAGGTTACAGGCTACATGGCGACCGTTAGTCATAACAACTCCGGCAGGGCCATCCCATGGTTCCATGTGCATAGAGTTAAATTCGTAGAATGCTCTTAAGTCGTCATCCATGTTTGGGCTGTTTTGCCATGCAGGCGGCATAAGTAAGCGCATCGCACGGTATAAATCCATACCACCGGCTAAAAATAACTCAAGCATATTGTCTAGTGATGACGAATCTGACCCACTTTCATTAACAAAAGGTGCTGCATCTTTTAAGTCAGGTAGCAGAGGCGATTGGAAGCGATACGTACGAGCACGACTCCATTGTCTGTTACCTTTAATCGTATTAATCTCGCCATTGTGAGCTAAGTAGCGGAAAGGTTGCGCTAAGTGCCATTGTGGAGATGTATTAGTAGAAAAACGTTGATGAAATACACAAATAGCACTTTGTAAGCGAATATCGGCTAAATCTAAATAAAAATTAGGTAAATCTACCGGCATTACTAAGCCTTTGTAGATCATTACTGAGCAAGACAAACTTGCTACATAAAATCGTTCATCCGTAATACGTTTTTCAGCACGACGACGTGCCATGTATAAACGACGCTCTAGATCGCGATTACGCCATCCTGGAGGAGCATCAATAAATACTTGTTCAATACCCGGTAAATTACCTGCTGCAATTTCACCAAGTACAGATTTATCGGTAGGTACAACTCTCCATCCTACGATGGTAAGTGTTTCTCGTGTTAATTCTTCTTCGAAAATCTTTTTAGAAAGAGAGGCTTCTATGGGGTCAGGATTTAAAAAGATCATCCCAACCGCATATTTACGGCCTAGTTGCCAATTCTGTTCTTCAGCGATAGCACGAAAAAATGAATCGGGCTTCTGCATTAATAAACCACAACCATCGCCAGTTTTACCGTCTGATGCAATACCACCACGATGTTGCATACGATCTAAAGCGTGTATAGCGGTTTTAATTAGCTTATGGCTTGTTTCACCGTGTTGATGGGCGATTAAGCCAAATCCACAGTTGTCTTTTTGAAAATTGGGATCATAAAGCTGCATATTCTCTCTCCTAATAATTATATCGTCTTGGCAACACAGGTATTAAAAAAAGAATATCGTTATGTGAAAAATGCATAAACACCCTGTTTTTGAACCAAGAAGAACCCACTAGATTAAACACTTTTAGCAAAAAAATCAATAAAAATAGAGTAATTGCTCGTGGTTTACTTACTACATTTTATCTATTTGAATTTAAAGGAATTTATTGGGTTTATTGTTTTTTTAGTCAATTAAAGCGTTTGACAAAGCGTTAGTTGGTTGTTTTTTTGCTCGGAGGCCGTATTTTATGTAAATTTATTACATAAGTATTAGTCTTCAGATTGTATGATTTTTTTAGAATGGGGTTTGTTTTTTAGTTGTTGTTATTTAAGGTTTTTTATTTATGGGTGTAATTAATAAAAAAGTAGTTGGCTTCTAATCGATGAAAGAAACCAACTCGTTAAGTATGAATATTAAGCTTTATAGCCGTTTTCTATACCTTTTGTTGTAATGCTTACAGCATCATGAGCATGAAGAGATTCTAAATGGTTTATCTTCAACCAAAAGTCATCAATGTTACTTGTTTGATTCATGGCATGTTGTAATCGACGAGCGGCGTCTTCACAAAACATTAAGTTTTGACCATTTAAACGTGCAAATTCTTGCTCATCTTCACGTTTAACCGCGGCTTGAACTGGCGTTTTAAGAGCTCCTTCAACAAGATCTACAATTTGAGTAATTGGAAATTCAAGCGTATCTTTATTTAACATTACCTTGATTTCTGCAACTGAACGTTGGCTATGAGGTGTTGCGACTACACCTTCGGTAGTGCCTAGCCAAGCGTGAATTTTTTCAAGATCAACTTGTTCTTGGGTACTAAATTTATCGGTAAATGCTTTCTGAATAAGTTGTCGAGCAAGCGCTGCGGAACAGGGGCATGTAGACGAGTAACGAATGTCTACACTCAGCTCAATCGTTAGTTTACCTTTGTTTATTCTACCTGTAATGGTTGCAGGATAGGCTTTCCAACCTTGTTTTCCGCTAATTAGAGACTTTCTACGTAAGTGGTAATCAAAGTTAAATTGAACTTTAGCGTTATCACTCAAGTCTTGATGGCTACTAATAAAACCGTCAAGTAATGTTACTAGACTCTGATAATTCAATATGCCGTTATTTGATAGGTCATCTAGCAAAAGATACAAACGTGACATGTGAATGCCTTTAGCTTGTGGATCTTTAAGATTAACAAATGCGTCAACATGAGCTGAAACCATACGCTCAGTTTCGTCTTTAGATGCTACGATAATAGGCATCTCGATATTACTCATACCTACCCAATCTAAAGTACCTTCAGTTTGTGCTGTAGTGTGATTGGCAATATCAGGCATTGATGTTGGCATTTATACTCCGCTGTATAGCTAAATGTTGTAATGGCTTCTTATGTTGTTACGTAAGCCATAAATATCAAGGGCACATAGTTTACCGTATTTTTAATATGTGTGATTAACTCATATTTTATTGTTTATAACGATAAGTAATAATGAATAGATGTACCAGCATTAAAATCGCGGGTATTTTGAATGAAAGCTTATGCAAAATCAATATTTATGCATGTTATCGACGATAAACTTAATTGTTCGTATAACTTTTTTTGGAGGCTTGATATAATATTTTTAATAAAATACAGTTTTAAAGGATATAAAAGTGAATCAAACTACACACTTAGATTTAGAGTTGCTCCAAGGTTATATTGATAACTTAGGTAAATCAATTGTTCAACAAATGTTAGATCTATACATTGGGCAGTCTGCTATTTATTTAGATGAAATAGCAGAAACCGTTGCAATCGATAAACAAGAGCTTTGGCAAGAAAGTTGTCATAAAATGAAAGGTGCAGCGGGCAGTGTTGGATTGTTAATAGTGCATAAGAAGTTGGTAATGATTGAAAAAATGGAAGAAAGTGAAACCATTAAATTGATACATTTATCAGAATTAAAGGCGTTAAATACAGCGGCTTATAATGATTTTAGTGATTGGTTAAGTAAAGCAGTGTAACTACTTTACTTAACACGCATATTTTTTGTTAATCAACAGTACCAATAAATCTATATCCTTCACCATGAATTGTATTGATTAACTCAGGAGAGCCTTCAATGGATTCAAAGTGTTTACGAAGGCGTCTAATCGTTACGTCAACCGTTCTGTCATTTGAGCGTAAATCACGGCCTGTCATTTCTTTTATAAGTTGTTGTCTTGTAACTATTTGACCTGTATTTTCAATAAGAAGGTGTAGGGCTCTATATTCACCACGTGGTATAGAGATAACATCACCATTAGGAGAGGTCATTTTTCGAGAGTTACCATCTAATGTCCACTGATTAAAGGTAATAATCGCATTATCTGATTCTGTACTCGTACTAGAAATACGGCTTAAAATATTTCTAGCGCGTATCGTTAATTCGCGAGGATTAAAGGGTTTAGTTAAATAATCATCAGCGCCAATTTCTAGCCCTAATATTTTATCTATATCGCTGTCTCTACCAGTAAGGAATATTAGGCCCATATCTAAATTACTTGCTAATTCTCTAGCGAGGAGTAATCCATTTTTTCCAGGAAGATTAATGTCCATAATAACCAAGTTGATATTATGCTGTTGCAGCTGTTGATCCATGCTTTCGCCGTCTGTCGCTTCTGATACAACATAACCTTCTGCTTCAAATAAATTTCGTAAGCTAAATCGCGTAACTTCTTCGTCTTCTACGATAAGTATATGAGTTTTTTGCATTTGATCTCGTCCAGGTTAATTCTTATGCGCTTATAATTAATAATAGTTATAAATCAACAATTAGTATGTTTATTATTAGTTAGCTGATTATATCTTATATAGCCCTAAACAAAATACAATGCCGTTAAATTAGGTATATAAAATATAAAATATATTTACATAAAGTAATAAATATTCTAACTATTGTGTTAACAGCTTAAGTTAACACAATTTTTACATTTTTTACAATTGGCACTTTCATATTAAGTTAAATATTTAAGAAATAAGTTAAATTAAATGCTTTAAGTTTTACTTTGATAAATTATGAAGCCGCTTTCTGAATGTAATCTTGTCGTGTGTCCTATCGTTTTTTTCATGATGGGTTCGTACTTAAGAAAGCTATTAGCAACAATAATAACATTACCTGAACTTTTCAAATGAGCCTTTATTCCTTTTAAAAAGCTCTCCGTAGCACTGTAATCGGTGTATGTGCCTTGGTGAAAAGGGGGGTTTGAAATAACCACATCATATTTATTTTTTAATTCTGATAAGCTGTTTGAAGCAAAAACATTACCGGTAAGATGATTGAGTTCAAGTGTTTTTCTTGCTGACTGAATGGCTAAAGCATTTACGTCTAATAAGTTTAATGTCACTTCTGGGTGCTTTTTAGCAATGAAACTTGCAATAACACCAGCTCCACAACCAAAATCTAATAACTCTCCTGATTTAATCGTAGGAAGGTGATGAAGCAATACACGAGTGCCTTTATCTAACCCTTTTTGGCTAAATACGCCGGGCAATGCGGCTACATTTATTTGGGTGTTATTAATATCTACCGCATAATAATCGTACCAATCATCAAGCTTGAATTGAGATTCGTTTGGGATAAGTAGTGCTACATAGAGTGAGCAATGCCTAGCGGAGTCAACCTTTTGGCAATTTAATAATGTTTTTTCAGTCACTTTAATTAATGATTTTATTCCACTTTTATTTTCGCCAACAACTATTATCTTAGTATTTTGTGATACCGCATGAGTGATCATAGATAAAGTAAAGTTTAACTCAGCTTTACTTTTCGGAAACGCGATAATCACTAGGTCATGTTTTTTTTCTGATAAATATTGTGAAGAAAAATAGCGTTGTATACGCTTATTTTGCTTGTAAGCACAATAATCTTCAAAGTTAGTGTTGTAACACGAGAGCTCTGATTTAGGATATTTATTGAGATAGATCTGAGTAAAATCATCGTATTTTATATTAATAAATAAAGGTGCTTCAGCACTTAATATATCAATATTTCTCGATAAAATTTGATTAATGTTATTTGAAGACATAAAGGCCTGTTGATACAGCGTAATAATAATCGCCATTCTACTTTAATAAATACGACAATCATAAGAAAGTATGTTGTTTTAAAATCAAATAAATATCTTTATTTACATTTTGTTTACATTATAATAACATTGTATTTTAGTTTGTAGTGTATGTAGGGGAAATTTATTTTTAGTAAAATCAAAACATGGATGAAACCACATTGGTTACAAAATAATATACGTAGGTTTTTTTTGACTTATCGATTTTACTACCTTCCTTTATTGTTGGGTAATAAAGCGATAGCTGAGGTGTATTTATCACTAAACGACCCTCATAGTTTTATGTTAGTACAAATGTTACCTGACATAGAAAAGCGATTTAATATAACATTTAAGTTATATTTGGTTGCAGATACAACTCCTGCCTCTGAAGTAGATACGACTCGATTAAAGTTTTGGACGTTAAAAAGCGCTAATGCTATTGCGGATAAACATAGATTAATTAAAGTTAATACTTTTCCGAATATCAATGCTTTAGTTACTGGTCAGCAAACTTGGATATCAAACGTTAAGAGCACACAGGATGCTTTGAAGGTATTTAATGATACCTGGTTTGATAAATACCAAGAACATTTTCCGTTCTCAACACCACTTATTACTGCTCAGCTAAAGAACAAACGCCGACTTTTAAGAAAAGGACACTATACATCTGCTTCAATATTATTTTGTGGTGAATGGTTATTAGGCGTAGACAGTTTAGAGCACTTAGCGTTTCTTTTAAATGAAAAAAACCTGCTTAATGACAACGTAGCTATTCAGTGTGAAGAAAATCAATTACAAGAAGAGTCAAATATCGAAACATTTGTTTCTTACAAATAACATTTCTGATTTTTTGATCTATTTAAGTATAAAAACTATGTGTGAGTATTAAGTACCATAATCTATTAAATGCTATGGGCTTATAGTGTATCCCAAGCTTTATATATAATGAGATAAGTTGTTGGGGTCTAATAGATTAGTACAAATAGAAGATGCTATATTAGCTAGCTAGAGTTATAAATTAATAACAGGTAGTACATTGAATCTGATTTCTAAAGAAGTTATGTCTGTCGGCGAATTAGCGAGTGGCGCTCAATTAACGGTTCCTGTTTATCGAATAAAAGGAAGCAGCAATTACCCAAGTGTATATATTCAAGCTAATATGCATGGGGCCGAAGTTCAAGGGAATGCGGTAATATTTCAATTACTCGAAATTCTGAAAAACACACACGTTCAAGGCAATATCACGTTAGTTCCGTATGCTAATCCTGTGGGTTGTAATCATAAAAATGGTGAATATACATTAGGTCGATTTGATCCAATTACCGGTGTTAATTGGAATCGTATGTATCATTTTGATGAAAGTCTTATTACACCTTTTATTGCTCAATATAAAGATGAATCATCTTTAATTATTCAAAAAGAGTTCAAGCAACGGTTGATAACAAGTCTTGATGAAAAACTGCAACATAATAACTACGGCATTACTACCGGACAGCGTATTGCTTTTCAATTACAGCGTTTGGCTTATCAAGCGGATATTGTTTTAGATTTACATACCGGCCCTATTTCAAGTAAGCATTTATATTGTCCTGAATATGCACAAGGAAGTGCCTCTTTTTTTAATATTCCTCATACCATTTTGATCCCTAATGTTTTTAGCGGTGCGTTAGATGAATCTACTTTTTGCCCATGGTGGTCTTTACAAGAAGCTTTAAACGCAGAAGGAAACTCTTTTTCAATAACGAGCAACGAATGTGTTAAAGAAAGCTTTACGGTGGAGTTAGGGTCTCAAGAGCAAATAGATTTAGCCGAAGCGTATCAAGATGCATTAGGTATTTTAACGTATTTACAGCATAAGAATGTTGTTGAACTAGGTACTTTACAACCCGATAAAATGACGCGATATGCTTGTTATTTGAAAGACTACAAAGCTATTTATTCAGCTATGGGTGGTATGGTTGATTACCTTGCTGAATTTGGTCAGCCATTAATTGCAGGTCAATCATTAGCGCAAATATTACGTATGGATAATTATGGTGATGGAGAGCCGCTGCATCAAATTACGTTAGATCATGACGTATTACCTATTCTTCACTTTGCTTCGGCAAGTGTAAATCAAGGCACTGAATTGTATAAAGTGTTTACTGAATATTTTACATTGTAATTTTTAGTGTTAAAACAAGGTCTACTTAAATTGATTTGATCTTCATATCTGATCATTATATTTTACATGCTTTATCTAGAACCCGGTTGTATTGATGCACTTTACTAAACTATTTATACAATGATTATTTTATTAACGTTATTGGCCTTATTCGCTTTTGCTGCGAATTCTATATTGTGTAGAATTGCATTAGGTCTCCAATATATTGATCCCGCTGGTTTTACTGTTATTCGTTTATTATCGGGCAGTATTGCGCTTTATGTTATTTTTATCATTCATCAATATCGCAAAAATACAATTAACAATAGAGATAACAAGC
>Ga0308021_10000321_pt1 | contig 22357 bp, 9 predicted proteins | sample Neamet351_FD_201296 | JGI IMG/M metagenome (GOLD analysis project Ga0308021, IMG submission 201296) | Marine microbial communities from water near the shore, Antarctic Ocean - #351 | ecosystem: Environmental > Aquatic > Marine > Unclassified | place: Southern Ocean | collected 2014-10-02
TTCTTTTAACGTAGGTACTTTACAAGAAATGTCTAGCTTAAATTTATTTGAATTTGGTATCTATTTAGAACTAGAACCTGACGAAGAAGAAAAAGCTGTGCTTGAACAAAACATACAAATAGCTTTACAGAGTGGTGGTATTAACTTAGAAGACGCGATCGATATACGTCAGGTTAAAAACTTAAAACTAGCTAATCAAATGCTTAAAGTTAAGCGTAAAGCTAAAATTAAACAAGATCAAGAGCAGCAACAGTTAATGATACAAACACAAGCCAATGCAAATGCTGAAGCAGCGGAGAGAGCGGCTATGGCTGAAGTTCAAAAGAACGAAGCAATGACTCAATCTAAGCTTCAATTAGAACAAGGTAAGTCTCAGTTTGAAGTAAACAAATTACAGCAAGAAGCTGTGATAAAGAAAGAGTTGATGGAGTTAGAGTTTCAATACAATATAAAGTTAACAGAAGCTCAGAACAAAACAATGAACGAGAAAGAAGCACAGATCGAAGATCGTAAAGATCAAAGAACTAGAATACAAGCAACGCAACAAAGCGAAATGATAAGTCAAAGAAAAAATGATTTATTGCCTAAGAATTTTGAGTCTAACGGAAACGATTCTGTTGGAGGAGGAATGAACCTAGAGCAGTTTATGCCTAGGTAATTTTATTAATTAATTATATAATATTTTATCATGTCAACAGAAAAAGAAACAAAAGGATCTATAAAGATTAAAAAATCTATTAAAGAACCTGTAGAAAAAGTAGAATCAAAAGAACCTGTAAAAGTTACGGTTGTAGAACCTATTAACGAAGGGTTAGAAAAGAAACAAGAAATAACTAAGGTAGTTATTAAAGAAGAACCAGTAGCTGAGGCTGCTATTGAAGAAGTTGTTACTATTGGAGAAGTAAATGAAGAGTCTCCAATAATACAAGAGATTACAGATGAAGAAAAAGAAGAAGTAAAAGAAAAAATAGAACCTGTAGTTGAAGCAAAGCCTGAAATAATTTTACCAGACAACGTAGAAAAGCTAGTTGCCTTCATGAAAGAAACTGGTGGAACAATAGAAGACTATACTAGATTAAATGCTGACTACTCAAAAGTAGATAGCAGATCTTTACTAGTAGAATATTATAAAAAATCAAAACCTCATTTAGACAAAGAAGAAATTGAATTCATTATGGAAGATAATTTTTCTTATGATGAAGATGAGGAGGGTGAACGAGACATCCGTAAGAAAAAACTCGCATTTAAAGAAGAGGTTGCAAAAGCTCATAGCTATTTAGAAGAACTAAAGGGTAAATATTACGACGAGATCAAGTTGAGACCGGGCGTTACTCAAGAACAGAAAAAAGCTGTGGATTTTTTTAATCGATATAATGAAGAACAAGAAGTGGTTGACAAACAGTATACTGATTTTAAATCCAAAACTAAACAATTATTTGCTAGCGATTTCAAAGGTTTTGATTTCAATGTAGGAGACAAAAAGTTTAGATACGGTATTAAAAATCCTTCTGATGTCGCTAACAAGCAGAGTAGTTTAAAAAACCTAGTTAACAAATTTATGGATGACAAAGGTAATGTAACTAATCACGCTGGTTACCACAAAGCCGTGTACGCCGCAGACAACGCTGACACTATTGCTCAACATTTTTATGAGCAAGGTAAGGCAGACGCTGTAAAAAGTGTCGTTGCTAATTCTAAAAACATAACAACTGAAGTAAGAGAGACTCCAAAAGGTGATGTGTTTATTGGAGGATTAAAAGTTAAAGCAGTTACAGGACAAGATTCTTCTAGACTAAAAATCAAAACAAGAAAATTTAACTAATCAAAAATTAAAAATTAAAAATTATGGGTGTATTATCTCCACAATATGGTAATTTGGTTCCTTCGCCTACGGCGCAGGCTTTATCATCAAATTATCTACAATTTAACAACGCCGCTGGCGGTGGGACGTTCGCACAACAATATTTACCAGAAATTTATGAAGCTGAAATAGAAAGATACGGAAATCGTACTTTAGGAGGTTTCTTAAGAATGGTAGGTGCTGAAATGCCAATGACGTCTGATCAGGTAATCTGGTCTGAACAAAATAGATTACATATCTCTTACGACGGATGTACTCGTCAAGCGAATAACTTTACAATCAACGTTAATCCTGCTGGAACAGCTGGTGTTACTAACGTTATAACTACAAACATGACTATCGTGGTAATGGATCCTGCTAAACCAGGAGCTACTATTCACGGATTTGTTGGTGCTGTAGGTGCAGCTGCTGCTGGTGGTAACGTAAATTCAATTGATGTCTACGCTTACGATGCAACATCTTTAATAGGACTAAGTCTTACTGGGTTAAAAGTATTCGTATACGGTTCTGAATTTGCAAAAGGTACATTAGGATCTACAGAAAATATCCAACCTTCATTTACTCAATATTCTAACGCTCCGATCATTATCAAATCTAACTACCAAGTTAGTGGATCTGATACTGCTCAAATCGGTTGGGTTGAAGTTGCTGCTGAAGATGGAACTTCTGGATACTTATGGTATCTAAAAGCTGAAGGAGAAACTAGATTAAGATTCGAAGACTACTTAGAAATGAGTATGGTTGAAGGCGAAAGAGCTATCTCATTTGGAGGTGGTGCTGGTGATTTATCTTTCCTTAGTCAAGCTGTAGCTGGTGCTTTACCTGCTGCTTCAGGATTTGGAGCTGCTGTTCAAGGTGCAGGTACGCAAGGTTTATTCTCTGCTATCAACACTAGAGGAAACGTTATGGCAGGATTCGGTGGATCTTTACAAGATTTCGATGATATCTTAATGAACTTAGATTCTCAAGGTGCTATTGAAGAAAACATGCTTTTCTTAGATAGAGCTACAGAATTACAGTTTGATAACATGTTAGCACAACAAAATTCTTACGGAGCTGGAGGTACATCTTACGGTGTATTTGAAAACTCTGAAGAAATGGCGTTGAACTTAGGATTTTCTGGATTCAGAAGAGGTTCTTATGACTTCTACAAGACTTCATGGAAATATCTAAATGATGCTTCTACTAGAGGTGGTTCTACGAACTTCACAGCTGGTGATAACATTGATGGTGTATTGATTCCTGCAGGAACTTCTACTGTATATGACCAATTACTTGGTACAAATATACGTAGACCATTCCTACACGTAAGATACAGAGCTTCACAAGCTGACGATAGAAGAATGAAATCTTGGATTACAGGTTCTGTAGGTGGTGTTTACACTAACACTTCAGATAGTATGCAAGTTTCTTTCTTATCTGAAAGATGTCTTTGTACACAAGCTGCAAATAATTTCGTATTATTTACTGCTTAATATTTACTTAAAGTTTATCCCTGCCTTATCGGTGGGGATACTCTTTATTTTTAACTAACTTTTATTATATTATATCATGGCAAAAAATGCAAAAACAACAGAGGTTGTAGTGGACAAACCACAAGTAATTAAAAATCAACCCATAGTAAAAAAAGATCCACATCCCGAAGACGGATGGGAAATAAAAGATAGACAGTACTTTTTAGTAGGTCAAAAAACCCCACTAACATATACTTTACCATCTAAACATACTCAAAGATATCCTTTAATGTACTTTGATCCAATTACTGGAATACAAAAAACAATACGCTTTGCTACAAACCAAGCGTCACCTTTTGTAGAAGAACAAAAAGGAGAAGTAACTTTGCAACATGTTACATTTTTAGACGGAGCTCTAGTAGTTCCTAAACATATGCAAAACTTACAAAAACTATTATCATTATACCATCCAGGTAAAGACGTAAGATACACTGAATGGAAACCTGTTGAGGCAGCTAAAGACGAGCTAGTTGATTTAGAACTAGAAATAATAGCTCTTAACGCAGCAAGAGATATAGACACAGAGCACGCGGAAGCAATACTAAGAGTAGAGCAAGGAAGCGATGTAAGCTCTTTAACATCTAAAGAAATAAGAAGAGATGTTCTATTATTTGCTAAAGGTAATCCTAAGTTATTTATTGATTTAGCTAACGATGAAAACGTACAGCTAAGAAACTTTGGAATTAAAGCTAGAGAAGCTGGAATAATAAAGCTATCTCAAAACCAAAGAGAGTTTTTATGGGGAAGTAATGATAGAAAATTACTAACTATACCTTACGAAGAAAATCCATACTCAGCTTTAGCTGCATGGTTTAAAACAGATGAAGGCGTAGAAATTTTCAAAATGATAGATAAAAAGCTATCATAATATGTAATACTAATATAGGGCTCGTTCACTCGGGCCCAATATTATAATAAAAATATACAAATGGCAATAAACGTGGACACTGTTTACAAAACAGTTTTATTAATACTTAACCAACAACAAAGAGGGTACATGACGCCTGATGAGTTTAATAGAGTAGGTACGCAAGTTCAATTAGGAATATTTGAAAACTATGCTAACGACTTAAACCAACAAATGCGTGTTCCTCAAAACGACACAGAGTATGGTAATAGGTTTAAAAACACCGCAACTAAAATTGACATTTTTAAAAAGATTAGAACTGCTACATACAACAATGTAGGAGGTTATTATGAATTACCTACTGCTGTAGATACTCCTTTAATAGATCCGCAGGCTTTTACAGGTAACGGGGTGTTAACAGCTTTTGCTTTAGCAGCACCATGGACCACTCTTCTAGGTTCTATAGATTCTCAAGTTAAAATAACCGTAGCTGGTGTTGAAGTTTTTAACTGGACTTACGACAACCAATCACTTACAGTAACATTTACAACGCCACCTGCTAACGCGGCTGCGATATCTATATCTTTATATGCTATGGATTTTTATAGGTTAGGTACAGTTATATATAATGACGTTACAGAAATTCAATTAATGGATAGAAACGAATGGTACTTAATAAAGAAAGCACCTTTAGTAGCTCCAACAACTACGTATCCAGCCTGTTTGTTTGAAGATCAAAAAATATACATATACCCTACGACTATAGTCCCAGGTTTATCTACAAACAACACTAGTCCTATACAAGTTTCTTACATTAAAAAACCAGCAAATATACTTTGGTCTTCTACACCAGGTAGCGTAGGTCAACTCTTGTATTCTTCTGCAAATTCTATTCAATTTGAATTGCATCCTTCAGAGCAGACTAATGTTATACTACAAGTTTTATCTTATGCTGGTGTTATATTGCAAGATCCTAACATAGTGCAAATGGCAGCTCAACAAGTACAACAAGAACAAATGAATGATAAAAGTTAAGACATGGCACTAATAACAGAAACTAATTTACAGTACTACGCGGGGACGCAGTTGTTTACAACTAACAATAACACAACTATTTTTCAAAGTACCTTTAACACTGACTTAATAATAAGAAGTGATAATCCTACAGCACAACAGTTTCCATTAAACAACGTAGATTTATTCATAAGTATTGACGCAGGAGCTACATGGACACCTTATAACGCTAATGTCAATCCTTTGTTTACTTACAATTTACGTATAGGAAATATAGTAAATATACCTAATGGTATACCTGCAGGAACATGGTTGATGCTACAGCTTAGGTCTGCGGCTGTAGATAATAACTACGGTGGTTATGAATATATAAAAATAAGTGATATAGTTAATAACTATTTAATGGCTTACGTTGGAGACGACAAATTAATACCTAATATAAAAAGAACCGATGTGGTCTTCCACGCTAAACGTGGTCTACAAGAATTTAGCTATGATACTTTAAAAAGTGTTAACGCTTTAGAGTTACAAATACCTCCAAGTTTATCTTTAATAATACCTCAAGATTATGTTAACTATGTAAGACTATCTTATATAGATGCTATAGGCGTTAAGCATATTATATACCCTGCTAATAATCTAACAATAAATCCTAGAGCTATAACTCAAGATAGTTTAGGAGAACCTATACAAGATGCTAATGGTGATAATACAGAAGTTCCAGATACTACTACAGGTTTATGGAGCAAAGGAAACACTAAATTAATAACAGGGCTTTGGCAAGAGTTTCCAGTTGGTAGTGCTTTTAATACTAACACTTTTCCAGCAGCTTATTATCCTGACTGGCAAGTAGAACAGCTTGGGCAAAGGTATGGTATGGATCCAGCAACAACTCAAAAGAATGGATGGTTTACTATTAATGAAGTAGATGGAACGTTTAATTTTTCAAGCAATTTAGCTAATCAATTAATTGTTATAGAATATGTTTCTGATGGTTTAGCTAGTGACTTAGATACTAGAGTCCCTAAGTTTGCTGAAGATGCTATGTACGCTCATATTAATCACGCTGTCTTAGGTAGTAGATTAAACATACCAGAATATATAGTACAAAGATTTAAAAGAGAAAGAAGCGCAAAGCTTAGAAACGCTAAAATTAGAATATCTAATATTAAACTAGGAGAAATAACTCAAGTTATGAGAGGTAAATCTAAATGGCTTAAAAACTAAATTAAATGGCAGAAGTTACAAATGCTTTTTTAAAGGGCAAAATGAATCAAGACTTAGACGCTAGAATTCTTCCTAATGGAGAATATAGAGAAGCTGAAAATTTACAAATAAGTAGATCAGAAGGTTCTACTGTTGGAGAGTTTGAGCAAATACCAGGCGCTAGTGAAATTCTAACTAATCTAGATCCAAGCGGTGCTGTAAGTATAATAGGGCAAATAGCAGATAATAGCAAAGGTTTTTTATATATTTTTTCTACAGATTTTACAAGTACGTCAACAATACCAAGAGCTGTTGCCGCTAATAAATGCTTTATACATAGGTTAAACTTAAACACGCCTACTAATGTAAGTCCTGTTAAGCTAGTTGAAGGATTCTTTTTAAATTTTGATAAAAATTTTCCTATATATGGCGTTAATTTAATTGAAGATTTATTGTTTTTTACAGACAATACTAATCAGCCTAGAAAAATAAATATTGCTTTAGCAAATCCAAGTGCTTCGTCTGCTCCTACAAAGTACACAGTAGAAGAACAAATATCTGTAGCTAAATACTATCCTTATGAGACTATAATAGCTATGGAAAGATCTAGCGCTAGAATAAATGGTGCACATAGTAATAGTAGTATAATAGAAATACAAGGCACTATGCCTGCTACAGTAAGAACAGGTGATATAGTTACTAATGTTGACAAAGATTTTAGCTCAGAAATACCTAGCATAAACACTTTAATAACTGTCACTAAGATAATTAATAACGCAGGAACGTTAGAGATACACGTGTCAAAACCTTTTACTGCTATAACTAATAGTCGATTAGATTTTAGTAGACCTTCTATGACTAATAAAAATGATAGGTTTGTTTCTAATTTTGTAGGCCCAACGGTAGTTACCGCTACTGGTGGCGGAGCAGCTGGTAGTGTTTTAAAAATCATTAAAAGCGCATTAGGAGAAGCAAGACCTGAGATAGGAATGCTTGTTACATGTCAAGAGGCTGCAAGGATAAGTACCGGTTTAGGTGATGTTCCAGCTAACACAGGTATAATACAAACCGTTGCGTTTGAAGGAACTGGAGTAAACGAGACTTTTAACTTTACTTTAGATGTAGCTAATACAATACAAGTTCCTAACCAAAACCAAAAAATTACAATAGGTAATAATCCAGATTACAACTCACAATGGAAAGGTAACCCTGCTTTTTTAGAAGGAGAATACGTAAGGTTTAGTTATAGATTTAAGTTTGACGACAACGAGTATTCTTTAATGGCTCCTTTTACTCAAATAATGTTTATACCTAAACAACAAGGTATATTTGGCAAAGGCCAAAACTCTTCTGACAAAGACATGGAAGACGCTTATAAGTCTACTATACTAGCTTGGTTTGAAAACAACGTAGATAGTATTAAATTAAGAATACCTATTCCTAGAAAAAGTGATCAGTCGGAAATAGCAACACCAATAGCATTGTATGATTATTTTCATATAACTGAAATAGATATTTTATATAAAGAAGCAGATCAGTTATCTGTAAAAGTATTAGACACCGTATCTACTAGTTCTAATATTAGTTTTTCCAACTTTAAGTATCAAGATTTAATTCATCCAGGTGGTATTAGTTATTTTTATGACTACAATTACGAATCAATAAAACCTTATAAAACTTTACCAGAAGCTCAAACAGTAAGAGTTTATGATAAAGTTCCAATAAAAGCCTTAGCTCAAGAAGTTATAGGTAGTAGAATTGTATACGGTAACTACATAGACAAACACACTGCGCCTGAAAATATTGATTACATAACATCAGTTCAAGAAAAAGACGTTGTGTATGATAACTACACTCAATTTCCTAACAGTTCTTTAAAACAAAACAGAACTTATCAAGTCGGGGTTGTTTTATCAGATCAATATGGTAGACAATCTGACGTTATATTATCTAGTCAAGATGACATACTAGGCGCTTCTGGTTCTACAATATTTCATTCCTACAGAGATGAAGACGAGATAGCAAATGGTCAAACTTTTTCATGGATAGGTGACGCTTTAAGAATTACTTTTGAGCGATCTATAGCAGTGCAAAACCCTAACCCTGAAACTGGTGAACCAGGTTGGTACTCTTCTACAAATCCTTTAGGTTGGTATTCTTATAAAATAGTAATAAAACAACAAGAGCAAGATTACTACAATGTTTATTTACCTGGTTTTGTTAATGGTTATCCTATTACTACTGATAAAGAAAGAAATATAACAGCTTTTACACCATTGTTTGGGGACAATGTTAACAAGGTTCCTAGAGATTTAAATGAAGTTGGACCTAATCAAACACAGTACAGAAGTAGTGTTAGACTTTATACTAGAGTTAATAATCCTAGCATGGAATATAAAACCGATGCAGGTAAATATAATTACACTCCTTTTAATGTTCAGTATTTTCCTGGAAACCTTGATGACACTATAGTAAACATACAAAGTGTCATAGATGGAGAGCTCGCAACAATTCCTTTTATTTCAGGAGTAAACAAAGGCACCTATAATGATGTTGTTCAAACTGGAGTAGCAGGAACTAATCAATTTACAAGAGAAGGTAGTGGTAAAATTCCTTGGGGAACTACACCTGGAGCTACTAATCCTCCGTCTCCTCAAGCAGCTCCTTTTTATAATTTAGAAAACAATCCTTTAACTGCTCAAATATCTGTAGGAAATCTATCAACTAATCCTTTAGGCGCTATATGCACTACTACAGGTCATGTTGTTAGTCCTCAAACTCCAGTAAACGGTACGCCGTATTCTTTTGGAAGTATATTAACTGTAGCAGAAACAAATCCTATAGAATCTTTACTAGAAATATTCTGGGAAACATCTTCAACAGGCTATTTACCTGGTTTAAACGCATTAATTGACGCTCAAGACCCAGGAATAGTTGGAACGGATGAAGATAACTTTACATTTCCAGAAAGCGCTGCTGTTAATACAGTCATAGATGCTTCTTGGAAGTTTTTAGATGGAGGTGGTACAGAAAGAAACGTAGACAGCGCTACTATATTGAGTGTATTTTCTAATAACGGATCTGTTAATGTTACAAGCGAAGTTCCTTTTGCTATAACTGAAGACAACACTGATGGCAGTTGGTCATTAAAAACAGGACCAGATAAAACTTTTTGGTATAGTACAACATCTACTCAAGACGACGTCTATCAAATAAACATGGTAGTAGTTTACACAGAACAAGTAACTAGTGTAGTTTATACCAGTAACATTAGTATAACAGCTTCACTAACAAACATTGAACCACCAAATACTAACACACCAAGGTTTCCCGCTACTAAAACAATAGGTAATCCTGTTTTAAACGCCGATAGATTAATACAAATAAACGATACTTACATACTATGGGAAACAAATGATGATGGAGATGTAATACAAACAACTAGTTTTGAAGCCTACAATGGATCTGCTAACGCAACTAACAGACCTAACCAAATAGTTTACTCAATACAAAGTCAAGTTGATACAAACGGCGCGGATGTAGATATTTTTGAGATCAATGCGACTAAAGATAATGTTATTGTTCCAGGTTTACTAGCTGTAAAAGCTGGTAAGTCTATGGTTTTAAATACTACATATACTGTAATAGCTTTAGCCTCTGATTGCAATGGTACTGGAGTTGGTTTTTTAACACAAACTAGTAGCTTATCATGGACAACTGGAGCACAGCATGTGAATCAAGCTGTGTGTAACAATTACCGATCAAACGGTGGAGCAACAGGTTCTAATAATTTTGATTACAGTTGTTCGCCAGGCGGAGGAGAGTTTCATTTTAGAAATAGCGCAGTTAACACTACCACTGGTAATTTACCTAGCGGCGCAATATGGGGTACAACTTTTTATTACAATGTAGCTTATCAATATAATTTAGCAAACATAGGATCAACCACAGGTAACGGTGGGTTAAATGACGGAGCTCAAATGTATATAATTGTTAAAATAGAAAACCCAATTAACGGAGCATGCTCTACCAACAATGAAGTTTCAGGTACATTTGTAATACAATATAAATCAGGATCAACCTGGGTAAACGCAACTACCGCACAAACAGTCACCGCTGGAACCGGCCAGTTTGGAGCTAATTTAGTAGTGCCTATAACTTCTTTTAATAGCGTTACGCCTACTAATGGCGTAAGTGCATTTCTAACTTTTGAATTTGACGTTGCTGGGGAATACAGAGTACTAACAACACCTTTAACAGGACCTAGATGTAGTACGCCTGCTTGCGCAAACGATGCTAAGTTTTTTATACAGTTTGGAGATGCAACACCTGGTTATGGTGGCGAATGTAATCTAGGACCGGTGTAATAATAAGTAAAAACAAGTGATAATATAATATGGGAGCAACGATAGAATTAAGTTATTTTAACACCTTTACAGTAAAGAGATTAGCAAGTGAAGCTATGCCTCAGATTTCTTCATCTGCTGCCTATGCTGTTGATCCTTCTGCTACAGTACCTGTTGGATTAAGGATAGAAAGCGACTGGTATATTGAAGAATCTAGAATTAGAGGTGGTTACAATAATACTACTGTTGATTTTGGAGTTAAAGCTTACATAGTAGAAGACACAGCGGCTCAGTCAAGAAGAGCTAGTAGTCTTATATATTCTGGAGTTTTTAATTCTAGAACAGGTATAAATCAAACCAATCAATTTAGTGTAGCAGAAGAAATAACAAGAAGCGTAGATCCTATAAATGGTTCTATACAGAAATTATATTGTGAAGATACAAATTTAATAATTTTTCAAGAGCGCAAAGTAAACAGAGCATTGATAGATAAAGATGCTATATACTCTGCAGAAGGCGCATCTATAACAACTACAGCTAACCTAGTGATAGGTCAAATCATAGCTTACAGAGGTGAGTATGGTATTAGTAGGAACCCAGAGTCTTTTGCGGTTTACGGTACTAGAAAATACTTTGCTGACGCTGATAGGAACGCTGTTTTAAGGCTATCTAACGATGGTATAACTGAAATATCTAATTATGGTATGTCAGACTTTTTTAGAGACCAGTTGAGACTTGTTCAAAGAAACACAGGAACTGGTAAAGTGATAGGTGGATTTGATATATACAACCAAAATTATGTTATATCTTTACAACCTGAATCACTTCCTTATAGGACTTTATCTTTTGACGAAAGAGTTTTAGGTTGGACTAGCTTTTTCACGTTTGATCCTTATTTTATATTCAGTGTGCAAGGAGATTTTTATTCTATAAGAAATGATAAATTATTTTTACATTATCAAAACCCAGCTCAACCTAATAAATTTTATGCAGGTGGTAGCAGACTTTCAACTTTAAAATTAGTTGTAAACCCTGAACCAACTAGAATGAAAACTTTTAATACTATAAATTACGAAGGGACTAATGGATGGGAAGTAATTAATTTAGCTTCTGAATCTACTGGTCAAAACTTTTTTGACGGCGGATGGAGTAGTTATCAAGACACTGCATCAGGTATATTAAGTTACAATGACGGTGGTTATGAAGATGGTGGAATACAGTATTACGAAGGTTTTGATAGAAAACAAAACAAATATGTTGCAAGTATAAAAAACAACACACCTCCTCAAATAGGAGAAGTACTTTTTGGTGATTCATTAATGGGTACGAAAGGTTATTATATAGATGTAACAATGAGAACAGACGGAAACACAAATACAACTTCTATTAAAAGAATATTTTCAGTAGGGGCAACATACAATTTAAGATAATATAAAACATAAAATATGTGGGGACAAATAATGAGTGTAGCAGCGGCGGGAGTCGGAATGATAGGCGCTAAAAGAAAACAAGCTCAATACGAGCAAGACGCTAGAGTAGCTCAAGCAGCTATCGACAGCGCTAAAGCTAGTAGACCTACCGCTACAAATCCGTACATAAATACTACAAATTTATCAGGCTTAGCTACAGATCTTTCGGCTATGATGTCAAATCCTTTTCAAAGCATTGGCGTTGCTACTCAAGCAGCTGAGATGCAAGCTGAAGAAGCAGACTTAGCTTTAGCAAATACTTTAGATACATTAAGATCAAGTGGCGCAAGTGCCGGTGGAGCAACTGCTTTAGCACAAGCAGCACTTAGAAGTAAAAAAGGAGTATCAGCTAACTTAGAACAGCAAGAAGCTCAAAATGAAAAACTAAAAGCACAAGGAGAACAAGAGCTACAAAGAGCTAAAGTTTCAGAAAAATCAAGAATACAATCAATAGATATAGGAGAAGGTCAAAGAGTACAACAAGCGGAAGCTGCTGGTATAGCGTTTGAAACTGAACTATTAGAGAACAGAGCAAATTCAGATATGCAAGTAGCATTAGGCCAATTGTCGCAAGCTAATCAAAACTCGCAAATGGCAGAGTCGCAAGGACTAGGTTCAGCAATGGGATTCATGCAAGGTTTAGGAAGCTTATTATAAAATAAAATACAAAATATGGAATATCCACAATACAAATCAATAAAACCTTTTGATCCTGCTGCTGCAGAAAAAATAGCTAATAGTTTAATAAACTATGGAGCTTCTGCTTTGACTGAAAGACAAAGATTAGTAGATGCTAGCGAAGCCAGAAATCAATATGAGCAGTACAGAGAATTAAGTAAGTTTGATATAGATAAAAAAACTTTTGATGGAAACGTTAAAGATTATTTTATGGGAGATGCTAATGATATATATGATTTAAAAAATCAAATTGACTCAGGTGAACTAGATCCTTCTTTAGGAGCTCAATTAATTATGGCTAAAGAAAAAGGTTTAAGTCAATACGGTAGAGTAAAAAACATGCTAGCAACTGATGCTTTATATTTTAAAGATTTAGGCCCTAATGGTTCTAATAAATTATCTAAACTTAATGATCCTGATATAAGAATGCTTTTTAATGAGCTTTGGAAAGATTCAGGTGCTGTAACTTTAAAAGACGTAAACGGTAAACTAGCTTTAGTAGGAGCAGGTTTATTACGCGATGAAGCAACTGGTAAAACGGAAAACTGGGATTATCAACTAGGCTTAGATGAATATGAAATACTAAGATCCAAGATGAATACAGTGGTTATTCCAGCGGCAACAATTCAAGATTTAAACATAGATGCTTTTGCAAAGCCTCTTACTAAAGACGGTAGCTTTGTAGTTGAACCTAATGAAAACAAAGATATAAAATATTACGATGTAGATGCTTTAACTAAGTATTTAAAAAGCGAATTAACAGGACAAGGAATGAATGAGTTTATGAAGAATCCTTTAATGAGTTCTGTATTTGCTGATTGGATGCCTACACAATTCGATACTGATGGTACAACTGTTATTGGAGGTGGAATGAGAGACATAGCTATAGATGATCCTAGGTTTAAAAACTGGAGCATTATAGGTAAAGACGGTAAATCAAGCGAACAATATGAAAATGCTAAAGACTTTTTAGTAGGATATGTTATTGATAGTTATTTTGAAAAAAGTAATATGATACAAATGAAGGATGGTAAATGGACACCATCTTATCCTGAGCAATCTAACTGGGATAAAGATAATACTAAGTTTAAAATAGAAACAGAAGAGGTTTTCACGCCTGATGTTAATAATCCTGATTTCATAAACATGGGTAATTTAGTTGACTTTTTTATTGATCCAGAAGTAGATTTTGATTTAGATACAATGGGTACAATAGATAAGAATGACCGAACGCCTGTTGCTAATATGTTAAACAATTTAAATCCACAGAGCGATAAGCAAACGGTGTATAGTTTTGAGGAATATAAAAGATATATTACAAACAATGATGGTATTGAAGAAGCTAACAAATTAGGTGCTGATTTAAAGGATAAATTTTTCTTTCAAAAAGAACCAGGTGATCCAAACTGGGAGACTATTAAGACTAATAGGGCTACAAACGTGTTTTCATTATTAGATTGGTTAGGTGACAAACAAAGCGGAGTAGGAGAAAGAAAAAAATTCAAGCAACAAGCTCAAGTATACATAGATAAGTTTATTAGTACATATAAAGATCAATATGATATAAGTTTAAAAGAAGGAGATATAACTCAAGAAGATTACAACAAAAAAATGAAACGAGTTAGAAACGTTGCAGCAGGTAACTAAATAAAAATAAAATGGCAGATTATACATTTTCACAATTAAAACAAATAAGTGCCCTTAGAGCTAAGTTAAAAGAAACTAAAGCTGTTGACATGGACATTCAAATAAAAGCACTTAAAGATAGCTTTAAATCAACTAACTTAGGGTTAGATGAAGTGGGAAAGCTAGACAGCGAAGTTGGGGAGTTACCTTCGCTGGATATTTCTTTGGACTCCAACACGCCGACTTCTGTAGGTGTACCAAGAGGTGATGAATTTGGCACGATTGATTATCCAAAAGACGTAGAAATTGCTAGAAACGTTAGAGATATAAGCGATTTCGCTTTAGCCCCTCCTGTTGAAATTGATATTAACAAAATACAAGGACTTGACAATGTTACTGGTTTAAATACAGATGTAGAAACTCCTTATAATATTCCAGAAGATATTAATACTTGGGATATGAACAGAATTATGGCTGAATACAACAAAGCTATAGATTATAAGAAAAAAAATAAAAAGAATTTATATAATTTTTTAGGTAATGAAATTGATATTGATTTTAATGCTAAAGACGGTAAAAGTAGTTTTACAGATTTTGTAGAACAGGTTATATTTACTCAACAAGGTTACGATTGGAACAAGTTTAACGAGTTAGAAGTAGAAAACGCTAAGTTAGCTATTGAGTTTGAACAAAGAGATGCTATACTTTCCGTTTGGAATAGTTTAAGAAACGAAGACGAACTATCTATACCTACTAAACCTATGTTAGACAGCAAAGGTAGTTCAATTAACGAGCCAATTTATGGTATAGGTCGTGATGTTTCAAATAAAGAAAAACTAAAAGAAATAAAAGATAATCCTTATTTTGAAGATTACTTTGAAGAATTTGAAGACGGTCGTATTGATTATACTGGAACTAGAACAGGCGCAGGAACTGCTTATAGACCTGGAAATTTTACAGGAATATTTGGAGTAGACGACGCGAGACAAGGAGAAGTTAATGCTAGACAACAAAAAATAGCTGAATCACTTAGTAGTCCTATCTACATGGACATGATGGATAAAAGCAAAAAAATTATACAAGATTTTGCTAAATACAAAACAGCTAATTTAAATGCTGATTATGAAAAGCTTCAAAACGCTCACGATAGAGTGGTTACTAAGTTTACAGAACTAACTAACACGGGTTGGAGCGCTGAAAAACTAGAAGCACTTGAAGCAGGTTTTGATGAGCAGTTTAAAGAAATAACCGATCAAATGTTTAAGTATACTGATGATCTTTCTGTATTCACAAATGGTAAATTTGTTGCTAAAAATCAAAAAGAATTAGATGAAGTAAACGCTTTATTCGACCAATACAACGCTATACAAACACAAGTTAATGAAGTTAACGATGTTTTAAGCGAGTTTGATCTTATATCAACTAAGTCTAACAAAATAGCTTCACAAGGTTTAAATTTATCTTTAGCTTTAGATGATTCAGAAGTTGCTAATTACGAAGGGCAATACGTTGATAGCGTAGTTAGAGGTTTACTTAACGACTGGACAATGACTAGAGCTACTGGTAGAAATAACCGAGAGTTTTATAGAATTATATATGGCGTAACAGATGACAGTGAAATGCCTGAAGCTATAGAAAAAATAATAGTAAATCAAGCAGCTTCTAGAGGTCTTATGACAACTGAGAACATGTCTAGATATAAAAAAGCTAAAACTCCACAACAACAGTTTGCTTTACTAGGGCAAAACCCTGTTGAGATAATAGCTGATTTAGTTATAGCTTCCTTGGGTCAGTTTTCTACAACTGGATGGTCTAGTGAGTCTATTGCGCCTGCCGCAGCCGTAGGAGTTACTAGTAGTGTTATAAGAGGTGGAGCGTTTTCTGGTACAGCAGATGCTTTATTAACTTGGCAGGCTATAACTGGCTTCAACATGGAGATGGGTAATGCTTTTAATATAACAGCTACAGAAGAAGCTAAAAAAAGAGGATTTGATGAATCAACATTTTGGACAAATAAAGATCAAATATTAGAAATATTATCTGACGAAAAAGTTCAAGAAAAAGCTTTTGAGCTAGGAACAAAAAGAGGTATACCTATAGCTGCTATGTCAATAGCTGGCGTTAAGTTAACTCAAATGCAGGTTAGAAACTTAGCATTAAAAACAGGTTCTCAAAAATTAGTAACAACAGTAGGTGTTATAGGTACTGATGCCGCAACAGAAGGACTAGGAGAAATGGGTGCTTTAGCTTGGGGAGAAGGTTTAGGATTTAGTGATGATAAGTTTTGGATTGATACTAATAACGAAATATTAGGTGGTCTTGGTAGTACTAGTAGTAATGTTGCTGTAGAAGTTTCAACAGGACAATATTATAATACAGCTGTTAAAAATGCTGAAAAACTAAAAAATTTAAACTATGCAGTTAGACAAGGTTTTAGCACTGAAAAAGTTAAAAAATTTGCTACTAAATTGTTTAATGCTAAAAAAATAACAAAACAAGATCTCAGTAGAATTTTAAAAAATAATTTAATTGTAGATCAAATCAATGCAGGTATTGATCAAAATACATCTATAAGTAATAGCGCTAAAAGAAGATTAAAATCAAATGTTAGCGTTAGGAAAAGACTTCAAGATCTTTTTCAATCAAGAAACATGATAATGGAACAAGGAGCGACTAGCGGAGCAACAAACGCTAAGAAAAACCTTGATATTATACAATTAGAAATAGATACTATACTTAACCTAGGAATAGTTCCTGAGTCTAAAGGTGATCAGTTTACTACTTTTGCAGATTACATGTCTGAAACTATGGGAGGTTTAACTAAAGGTGTTAATTTCTTAAAAACACTAGGCTTAGATTCAGATATTGAAATAATAGAGCTTAACGAAAACTCAGATAAAATAACTAATAAAGGTTTGTTAACGTGGGTTATGAAAAACGAAGGTTTTGCAACCGAAGAAGAAGCTAGTCAATTTATTCAAGATTATTTAAATAAAAATGACGGCAGCGTTTCTGCTTTTATTACTAGTTACACAAAAGGAGAAAAACAATGGGTTGTTACTAGTAATCAAAACATTATGGGCGCGGCTCAAAAGGTTATGTATGACCAAGATTATACAACTGGTTCTGTTGCTTTAAGTCATGAGATACTACACGCTATAATGGATAGATCTTTTAGTGACGAAAAAATGATAGAAGTAGGTGCTATGTTAGAGACTTATTTAACAGAAGGTTTAGGAGATGTTAATACTAGAACTATAAGCGAAGGAACTTTGCAAAGAATTAAAGGCAGAATGGATAATGCTGCAAAAAAATACGGCAAAGGAAGTGCTAATTATTATCAAGAATTATTCACATCAATAAGTGATGAAATGCAGCTTAAAAATATAACATGGGAAAGAGCTGACAAAAAGTTTTATCAAGATTTTGCTGATAAAATAACTGATTTTTATAAGTATACTTTAGGAATGACTCCTGACGTTATAAATGGCGCAAATATATCTACTGGAAAACAAGCTTTTGATTTTTTAAAAGATTACAATAATTCTTTTTTAAGAGGAGGAAGAGGAACTAATCTTAATACAGATGGTGGTACTTTTTCTAGTAATACTTCACTTAGAGATAGTGAAATCAATGCAGTAGCCAGCGGTATAATGGGTGGTGTTAATGTTATGAAAAACAAGTCAATGTCTAAGGCTGAATGGAAAAAAATATCTAATGATGTTATAGGTGAAATATACCCTATGTTAGATAAAATAGTCGGAGCAAGAATAACAGAAAAAATGACAAGAACACCTGATTTTAGCAGGCAAGACTTTATTTCTGAAACAAAAATAGAATTAATACCTCATATAAGAAACTTTGATCCTTCTGAAAATGATAATCTAGCTGCTTGGATTAAATCACAAGCTGTTAACAAAGGTAAAAACGCTTTAAACTCTGGAAACACTACAAGTAAAGTTTTTAGTGGTGAATTAAATGATAAAAACGTAGGCACATTAATAGATGATGATGTTTATACTGAAGAACAACAAAAGACTTGGTTTGAATTACTAGATATAAAAGAAGACAATCCTGTATATAAAAAAGCTATTGAATCTACGATAACCGCTCTAGGTTCTAGGCTTCCAATGATAAGTCAAAACGAATTTAAAAAACAATTACAAGCAAGTTTTGAAAATAGTTTATATGACGTTGTGTTTTCTGATTTCTTTGGACATGTTGACAATGAGAAAGGCAAGGGAAATCTTACAAGATTTACTAATGCTTTGAAAAAACATGGTGAGGCTATTTACGAAAAACTTGATCAATCTATTATAAACAGAAGATATAATCAATTTAAAGTATTAATATCAGAAAGAGCTTCTACTAAACAATCTGACTTAAGCCCAAGTGTAAAAAACAGAACAGCTGGTAATCAGGTAAACACTAGAAAACCTTACGATCAAACGGAATTTATTGAGTACTTTACAAAAAGCCAAACTAGAAAAGAATCTTTAGCTAAAACTTTAGCTGCAGAATTTGGATTTGACGCAACTATAGATGTAATGCAAAATAATCCAGAAGCAAGAAATAGATTTGAAGGCATACAAGAAATAACAAATGACGATCAATTAGAAATTTACGCTGCAGTATTGGCTAAAGCTATAAATAGACCAACTCCTAGTTTTAGAGATTCTGAAGTGCTAGGTAAATTACAAGATCTAGGTTATAATCCTTCTGTTTTTGATCAAGACTTTTCTCTTATGCCAGAGACTGTGCAAGATTTATTAAGAAATGAACTGCAAGAATTTATTGGCGATGTAGAATTAAACAATACAGGCTTTGTTGACAACATTGGGTCAATGGAAAATCTTGATATTATTACAGAAAATTATTTAAAAGAAAAAGGGTATAATTTAATTTACAAAGAATACTGGCTTGACAGTAAAGGTAAAAGAATACAGATTGGAGAAAAAATAGTACCTGAAAAAAATGGAGATTTAAATTGGACAAACGGTAAGTTGGTACCAGAATACAGTTATAGATATATAGTTAAGTCTGAGGCTATGGAAAACTACGTAGATAAATTTGTTTTTAAAGCTATAGGTTTTATACCTCACGATCAAATTAATGCTTCTGAAAATGTTGCAAACCAACAAAGTAATTTTATAAAACAAGTATTAGAACACAACGTTGGTAGCATTAGAAGTGGCATTTATGCTACTAATGTTGCTATGTACGATTTTAACGGTGAATTATTAACTGAAGAACTGCAAATGGCTTTAAGTCAAGAGCAACATGCAGAACTCGTAGAACATAGCAAGAAAGTTTACAAAGAAAAAAGAAAGTCTGCTATAAATAAAGCATTAAACAATAAAACAAAAGCAAGTCCAGAAACTATAGCTCTTTGGGATAAATTTAATATAAATAAAATTATATTAGGTAATAAGAGTGCCGGCAAGTTAGGCCACATATTAAGTATTGCTAAAGATATAGCTAATAAAGATTTATCAGCTATAGAAAAAATAGCAGAACTAAGAAGAACAATAGGAACTAAAGGTATTGCAGCTATAAAAATGGGTAAAATATTTATGAAGGCTTATCATTCTAGTTTAAACGACATGATTGATTCTCAAGTCAAAGCTGGTATGTCAAGAGCAGAGGCTGTTAACAACGCTATTAATAATTTACAAAAGACTACCAACGCAGTTTTTTCTGCTAGAGCTTATGCTGCTTTTAGTTCTTTTCATTTTGTAGATGGCAAGCAAAACATTGATGATAAATTCACAGGATGGAAAGGTGAACACGTAGACGATTCTTCTACTGTTACGTCATCTATAATTAAGTCTTATTTACAAGACACATACATACAAGATATTGATGGCATTTTAAGTGGCTTTGAACAGTCTTTCTTGTTAAATAAAATGGCTGACACATTAGATAAACTAGGTGGAAGAAATAGTCCTTTAGGTAATTTAAGGTTTTTATTAGATGGTGGTAAAATTGGAAAAACAGTGTATGATTTAATAACTGGTAAAAACATGTATGAGGTTGCTATGGAAGAGTTTTCACAAAGACTCAAAATAGAAACAGGTTATGAAGTTACTTTAAGCAATGAATCTTCTTTACGTAATTCAGAAACTATTGGTGATGGCAAAATAAGAATATTTGATTTTGATGACACTTTAGCTAGATCTAAAAGCAAAGTTACTGTTACTATGCCTGAATCAGTGCAAAGCGTAACTAATACTGGTGATGCTAAAAAAGTAATTAATACTGTTTACGAAAGCGTTATAAATTCTGTTGCAAATAATAATAATATAAAAACAATAAGTTTTAGCTCAGAGTTTAGCGAAAAAAGCAGGGTTAAATTATATAACTCATTAGCTAATAAGCTTTCAAAAGACTTAGGTTGGAAATTAGAGGTTTTTGAAACAGTAGATAGCACTGGAAGTACTGATGTAATTACATCCGAAGACTTTACTTTAAATAAAGGCAAAGATGCTAAAAAAATAAAAAGCAATAAAAACGCTATAAAATTTAAAAAAGACATTGCAGACAACTTAAAAAGTTCTTTTAATATAAACGGAAAAACTTATGATGTTAGTTTAGATTTTATTGGAGAAGGAGATTATAATTTAGAGTTTAGTTTAAGAGGTAAAAGCAAAGGAAAAACATATAAAATAAACGCTACAGAATTTGCTAAGCAATCAGCAGACCTTGAGGCTCAAGGAGCTAAGTTTGATTTTTCTGAATTTAACAAAGTAATCAAAGGTAAAAAAGGACCTTTGTTTGAAGTTGCAGAGGCTATACAAGAAAAAAGAGGAACAGAAAACGTATTTGTTTTAACAGCTCGACCGCAAGCGGCAGCTACAGCTATTAAAGATTTTTTAGATGGTGTTGGATTAAATATACCTATAGAGAACATAACAGGCTTAGAAGACGGTAAACCAGAAGCTAAAGCAAGCTGGATAGAAGGTAAAATAGCAGAAGGTTATAATGATTTTTACTTTGCAGATGATGCTATTAAAAACGTTGCTGCTGTAAAAGATCTACTAGATAAGTATGATGTAAAAGGCACTACTCAATTAGCTAAGTTAAGAAACAGTGAAACTTTAAATCAAAACTTTAATCAAATATTGTTTGACGTATCTAAAATACCAACTGACGAAGTGTTCTCAGAACAAAGAGCTAAAAGAACTGATGTAATAATTAAACAAAATAAATTCTTTCTACCTCCAGCGGCTGAAGATTTTGAAGGTTTAATATATCAATTTTTAGGTAAAGGTAAAATAGGTGAAGAACAAATGGCTTGGTTTGAAGATAATTTAATGAAACCATTTGGTAGAGGCATAAATGCTATGAATGTAGCTAGAATGCGCGTTAAAAATCAATACGAAGCTATAAAAGCTAAACATCCTTTAATAAGTGGATATACTAAAATAGCAAAAGTTCCTTTCTACAGAAACTCTTTATTGAACAAAGAGACAGATTACTCAGGATTTACATATGGTGATGCTACTAGAGTATACATGTGGAATAAAGCTGGTTATGAAATACCTGGATTAAGTGATACAGATATTAAAAAATTAATTGGAATTGTTGAAGACAATCAAGAGCTAAAAGACTACGCGGATCAGACGTTTAATCTTTTTGCTGAAGGATATGTTAAACCTGATGAGACATGGGAAGTAGGTAATATAGATTCTGACATACAGAACGCAGCTACTACTACTAATAGAAACTTGTATTTAAAAGAATTTTTAGAAAACTCTGACTCTATATTTGGACCTATAAATGGTATTGGTTTATTG
>Ga0308021_10000332_pt1 | contig 22062 bp, 24 predicted proteins | sample Neamet351_FD_201296 | JGI IMG/M metagenome (GOLD analysis project Ga0308021, IMG submission 201296) | Marine microbial communities from water near the shore, Antarctic Ocean - #351 | ecosystem: Environmental > Aquatic > Marine > Unclassified | place: Southern Ocean | collected 2014-10-02
CAACCATTAGTTGTAATGATCTTTGCGTTCCGTAATCTTTACGATTTAATTTTAGGTGCTCAGTTAAATCTGAAATTTTCTTAGTAAATAAGGCTACTTGAGAGTGAACTGATCCTGAATCTTTGGCGTTATTACCAAATTCTTTGAAAATATTTTCTTTGTCTTGTGTTGTTAAGCTCATGTTTTTCTGTTTAAAACCACTTTAATTTATGGGCTGCAAATTTAGTAAACTAATTGAATAATATACCCTTTTAAAATGGAATTTATTTTTTAATTATTCTGAAGAGTTGTGCTAACTTTTCCTTTAGGTCTTTTCTGTCAACTATAAAATCAAGAAAACCGTGTTCTTGTAAAAACTCTGAAGTTTGGAATCCTGAAGGTAAATCCTTACCAATTGTTTCTTTTACTACTCTAGGTCCTGCAAAACCAATAAGTGCATTTGGTTCAGCAATATTCATATCTCCTAACATTGAAAAAGATGCAGTCGCCCCACCAAAAGTAGGATCAGTACATAGAGAGATATAAGGCAATCCTGCTTTGCTCAATTGCGCTAGTTTGGCTGATGTTTTTGCCAATTGCATTAAGGAAATAGCAGCCTCCATCATTCTTGCGCCACCTGATTTTGAAATGATAAGCATTGGATGTTTATTTTCACGCGCATAGTCAATTGCTCTAGCAATTTTCTCACCAACTACTGAGCCCATTGAGCCTCCAATAAAAGTGAAATCCATAGCAGCAATTACGACTACTTCTCCTTTTATTTTTCCATAAGCAGTTCTGACAGCATCTTTCAATCCTGTTTTACTTTGCATAGCTTTTACTCTTTCAGGATATTTCTTTTTATCTTTAAAGGTTAAAGGGTCTTGAGATACCATGTTCTTGTCAAGCTCAGTAAATTTATTATTGTCAAAAAGGATTTCAAAATATTCTGCTGAACCTATACGACTATGATAATTACAATTCACACATACATGTAATTTTTTCTTGTGTTCATCAGTAGTGATAATTGTTTTACATTTAGGGCATTTGCTCCACAAACCATCTGGAGTTTCCTTTTTTTCGTGTGTAGAAGTAGTAACTCCTGCTTTTATTCTTTTAAACCAACCCATAATTATGCGTTTGTATTTATATTATTTAAATCGTTAAATGATCGTGTTAATCTTTCTTTGAAAGTAATTTCTCCAGCTCTTGTCCAAGCTCTTGGGTCGTAGTACTTTTTATTTGGTTTTTCTTCTCCTTCCGGATTCCCAATTTGAGTTTTTACATATTCTCCTTTCGCTAAGAAATAATCTCTAACTCCAGTTGTAAATCCCCATTGCAAATCAGTATCAATGTTCATTTTAATTACTCCATAGCCAATTGCTTCCTTAATTTCTGCTTGACTAGAACCTGATCCCCCATGGAATACAAAATTAATTGGTTGCTTTTCGGTACCAAATTTTTCTTCAATGTATTTTTGTGAGTTATCAAGAATTTTTGGTGTTAGTACAACATTTCCTGGTTTGTATACTCCATGTACATTTCCAAAGGCAGCAGCAATAGTAAACTTATCACTTATTCTCATAAGCTCTTCATAGGCATAAGCAACTTCTTCAGGTTGGGTGTATAGTTTTGAAATATCAACATCCGAATTATCAACTCCATCTTCCTCCCCTCCAGTAATTCCCAATTCAATTTCTAAAGTCATATCAATTGCACTCATTCTTTTCAAGTACCTTTTACATAACTCAATATTTTCTTCTATTGGTTCTTCCGACAAATCAATCATATGTGATGAATACAAAGGCTTACCGTGTACTGCATAAAACTCTTCTCCAGCTTCTAGTAATCCATCTATCCAAGGTAGTAGTTTTTTAGCGGCATGGTCAGTATGTAGAATGATACTTGCTCCATAAAGTGCTGCCATTTGGTGTACGTGTACAGCTCCTGAAATACCACCAGCAATTGCAGCTGCATGGTTTTCATTTTTAAGTCCTTTCCCTGCATAAAAAATGCATCCTCCATTTGAAAACTGTATGATTGCTGGCGAATTAAGCTCTGCTGCTGTTTCCATTACTGCATTTACAGTACTTGTGCTACTGACATTTACAGCTGGCAATGCATATTTATTAGCTTTTGCATCAGCAAAAACCTCTTGTACTTGCTCGCCTGTTAATACTCCATATTCAAATTTTGACATACTTTTTTTAATTTTATTTTTAGAGGAACAAAATTATAAGATTGTAATGAAATGGGGGGTATATTTACAATAAATTCATATTATTGATTATTGAAATAAAAAAACAAGTGATTACAAAAAATCAGATTAAATATATAAGAGGGCTATCCCTTAAAAAGAACAGAATAAAAGACCAATGTTTTGTTGTTGAAGGAGAAAAAAGTGTAACAGAATTACTGAAATCTTCATTCCAAATTAAGGATTTGTATGCTACAAAGCAGTGGATTTCCGAAAATAACTCTGCCAAAGTTAATGAAGTAAGTATAGGCGAACTTAATAGGATAAGTAATTTGAAGTCCGCTAATAATGTATTGGCAGTTGTGAGTTTTTCAGAAGTGAAAAAAGTGGTCACTGAAGGTGTCGTTTTGGTACTTGATGATGTGAATGATCCTGGGAATTTAGGAACAATTGTAAGAATGTGTGATTGGTTTAGTGTTCAGCAAATTGTGTGTTCGGAAAATACGGTAGATATTTACAATCCTAAGGTAGTGCAGTCAACAATGGGTTCATTGTTTAGGGTTAGCATAATGTATACTGATTTGCCTAAATACCTAGCTGATATTAGCACTCCTATTTATGGTGCTTTTATGGAAGGTGAAAACATTAAAGGCATTAGTGCTTTTAAAAATACACATTTAGTGATGGGTAATGAAGCAAACGGAATATCCAAAGAAGTAGAAAAATATATCAGTAAAAAAGTAGCGATAAAAAATATTGGAGAAAATACTGAATCCTTAAATGTAGCGGTAGCTACTGCAATATTATTGCACGAGTTTTGTAATTAACTTTGAGTAGAATCCTTACCTGGATTATATCCTTCCTCCCATCTTAATCCTTCCCAGCCACACTCATTACAGATATAGCGTTTGTTATCAAATATACTAAAGGTAATGTGGTGTAAAACCTTATCCTTAGCAATTCGCCTTACTCTATCTAGTGCTGAGCCACAATCAGGACAGCAATTATTACAATTTTTACATATGCTTTTCCTTCCTATACCCATATGTCGGATAATAAAAAGAAGCAATACATACAAAAGTATTATAATAAATACGAGTAGGAATTGATCCATAGTGTGGTTAAAATGTGGTTTTTTCTTTACTTTTCGACAGCAATAGTACGAAAAAGTTTCCAGTTTTTTTTTTTTTTAAGTAAAAAATCTGACTTAAATAGTTTTTATAGAGTGGAAATATAAAGTATCTATTCAAAAGTAAAGGAGATCATCCAACCGTTTGTGCTTAAATGGTTGATGGATTTTGTGTAGACGGTTTCGTCTTCAGCAAGTAGGTTTAGAATTCCGTAAGAGAGTTTTAATTGAGGGGAAAATTTAAAGTATTCAAGGTAGAAATCAATTCCGAAACCAATCTCTCCCATAAGGTCATTTTTCTTCAGTTTTACAATTTCTTGACCTTCATCATTTATGTTTTCTTGTGAGGCAATATCCAAACTATATTTTATTCCGCCAAGCACATATGTTCTGAAATTATTGTAGCGAGCCGATTTGTATTTAATGTAAATAGGAAAGTCAATAAGTGTGGATTCTATCCGTTTTATCCTTTCGTCACTTACTCCATTGCTGTCAATAAATCCGTAATTTAAGTGTCGCTCTCCAAAAACAAGAGTAGGTATAAAGCGTAGGTCGGTAAACTTCCCTATCCTAAGATTGGATACAATTCCAAGATTAAACCCTTTTTGACTATTGGACCGGAGGGTTAGTAAAGTATCGTTTGTTATGGTATTGCTGTTTTTTTGTATGTTGAAATTCAGCTCGTTAATTCCTAGTGTAAACCCAAAATGTAGTTTCTTAAAGTCATAACGAATTAAGTTTTGGGGTTTCTTTCGTCTTTGTCCATAGGAAGTACTTGCTCCTATAAGTAAAAGTAAAAGAATAAAATATTTAATTTGTTTTTGCATTCAGCCCCTTAACGAGAAGGATATTATTTTATTGCAATATATAGGGAAACAATTCCCATGGTAAGCGGAATGTGTTTGCAGTTTTTAAATCCTACTTTTTCTAATTCAACCAAAAAATATTTTCCTGAAGGAAAGGCAGAAACTGAATCGGGTAAGTAGCTGTAAGCACTTTTATCTTTGGAAATAATACCTCCAATAAAAGGTAAAATATGATGAAAATACAAATTGTAGAATTGTTTTAAAGGAAAGCTATTTGGTTCAGATGGTTCTAGTATAGCTACTATTCCTCCCTTTTTTAATGTTCTGTGCATTTCGGATAGCCCTTTGTTTAGGTCTTCAAAATTACGAACGCCAAAACCTGCCGTTATTGCATCATAACTATTGTCCTTAAAAGGTAAGTTTTCCGAATCGGCAAGTTGTAGTTTAATTCTATCTGTAAGTTCTTTTTTAGCAATTTTATCAATTCCAACATTTAGCATTCCTTGGGAAATATCAATACCGGTAATTGTAGCGTTTGTGTATTTGCTGGCACTAATGGCAAAATCTCCAGTTCCAGTAGCAATATCAAGTATTGTAGCAGGATTGTTTGTTAGTTTTTTAATTGCAATTTTACGCCAAATATTATCCATTCCTAAGGATAAGGTATGATTCAAAAAATCATAACTTCCAGCAATGTTATCAAACATTTTAGTTACTTGCTTTTTCTTCCCTTCTGTAGTGTTGTAAGGCGTTACTTTTGCCATTAATTGATTTGTTTTATTGCCTGAGTAAGTAATTTTTCTTTATTAATTGGTACAACACCAACCTCCTCACAAACAATACCACCAGCTAATGTTGACAGTACTGATAAGTCAGTGTAGTCCATTCCTGAAGCTAAGCATAATGAAGCAACAGAAATAACAGTATCTCCAGCTCCAGAAACATCAATGATATTACACTTAAAGGCAGGGGTATGTTTGAATTCTTTTTCAGAGTTAATGCATATACCTCTTTCTGATAAAGTAAGTAAAACTCCTTTTGCAGCAAGTTGTGTGCGCAATTCAGCTGAAGCTTTTTCAATTTCAGCTACATTATTGGCATTAAACTCAATATTCATTCCTGCTTTTATTTCAGCTAAGTTAGGTTTGAAAATAGTACAGTTTTTATAAGAATTAAAATTCTGTTTTTTAGGGTCAACTATGGTAGGGATTCCTTTTGTATTAGCAGCAGCTATTACTCCTTCAATCACTTCAGGGGTAAGTACGCCTTTGTTGTAATCTTGTAAAATAATAACATCAATATCGTGCATTAAACTCTCGGTAAGTTTTAAGAATTCGGTTGCTTGAGTAATAGGGTAGGTTTCCTCTTCATCAATTCGTAATTGGTGTTTGTTTCCAGCAATTACTCTAGTTTTAATAGTTGTTTTTCTTTTGTTAGTGGATAGAATTCCTGCTGTTGAAAGGTTAGCTTCATCCATTAGCTCTTCAAATAAAATACCTCTGTTTCCTGTACCTACTACCGAGCATAAAATAGGAATTGCTCCTAGTGCTTTTAGGTTAAGGGCTACATTGGCTGCTCCACCTAATCGGTTTTCGTGTTTTGTTATTTCAACAACTGGAACAGGTGCTTCTGGCGACATTCGGTTTACTTCTCCCCACATGTAGGCGTCAATCATAGCATCACCAACAATGAGGACTTTTTTAGTGCTAAACTCCTGAAATAAAGTTTTGAAATCCATTAACTCAATTTTGCTAATTGTTGTTTAATTCTATTCATTGCTTCCATCAATTTATCATCAGCTGCAGCATAAGAAATTCTAACGCATTCAGGATTTCCAAAGGCATCACCCGCTACAAAAGCAACATGGCAATTGTTAAGTAAATACATGCAAAAATCATTGGCATTGTTGATGGTTGTTGTGCCGTCAGATTTTTCGAAATAATAACTCACATCAGGGAAAACATAAAATGCTCCTTGAGGAATATTGCATTTAACTCCTTCAATATTATTTAGCTCGTTTAAAATCATATCTCTCCTTTTTAGGAAAGTAGCTTTCATATCAGTAGTAACTTCTTTTGGATTAGCAAGCATGGCAGCTTCAGCTGCTTTTTGTGCTATTGCACAAGTAGCTGAAGTAACCTGTCCTTGAATTTTAACACATGCTTTTGCTATCCAAAGTGGAGCGCCAATAAAACCAACACGCCAACCTGTCATAGCGTATCCTTTCGACACTCCATTTACTGTAATTGTTCTGTCTTTCATACTAGGAATTGTTCCTATTGAAAAGTGTCCTTCAGTAAAGTTGATGTGCTCGTATATTTCATCAGCAATTACATAAATATCAGGATATTTTTCCAACATTTTTGCGATAGCTTCTAGTTCGTGCTTTGTATAAACCGTTCCACTTGGGTTACAAGGTGAACTGAACATTAATAGTTTAGTATTTGGGGTAACTGCAGCTTCCAGTTCTTCAGGGGTGACCTTAAAATCAGTAGCAATAGTTGAAGGAATTTCAACAGGAACGCCTTCTGCAAGCTTTACGATTTCAGCATAACTGACCCAATAAGGACAAGGTAAAAGTACCTCATCACCAGGATTCAATAAACTCAAACATACATTGGCTAAGGATTGCTTAGCTCCAGTAGAAGTTACAATTTGGTCAGCCGTATAGTCTAAATTATTATCTCTTTTAAACTTAGTAACAATAGCATTTCTTAACTCAGGTAAACCAGGTACTGGTGTGTAGTGAGAAAAATTATCGTCAATTGCTTTTTTTGCTGCTTCTTTAATAAAATCGGGTGTATCAAAATCAGGTTCTCCAAGGCTTAGGGCAATTACATCATGTCCTTCATCTTTTAGTTCACGGCTCATTCGTGCCATTGCTAGGGTTGCTGATTCTGCTAGTCGGTTTAGTCTATCTGATACTTTTGTCATACTTTTTACTTGTGGTTTTTTAAAGGTGGCAAATATAGGGAATAGTTGTTGGTTGGTTTTACTACTTGTTGTGAAATATAAGCTCAATATTGAGTGAATATGCTGATGTAAATGATTTTGTATATATTTACAAAATGAAAAAATTATTATTTTTAGCCGTATGTCTGTTGATTTCAGGCATTATAAAGGCACAAAAAGTATACTCAGTTGATTATGCCAGCCAAGCGGATGTAAAAGTTTTTGTTGCTGACTATGAAAGTAGGGCTGATCTGTCGGTTTATAAAGTAGATTATGAAAGCCGTGCAGGACAGAATGATGGAAATTGGTTTTTTGTAGATTATGCTTCACAAGCCGATAAAAAAATATTCTTTGTGGACTATGCCTCACAGGCTGATGTAATTATTTATTTTGCAGATTATAGCAGTAGAGCAGGGTGGAAGAAAAAAGAAAAAATGCATTTTTTTTATTAACTAAAAACCTAAAATTATGAAAAAACTACTAATAATATTAATTGCTTTTCCAATGATTGGTTTTGGGCAGTTTACTGATAATTTTTCGGATGGGGATTTTACAAACACTCCTAGTTGGATGGGTGATATTACTCGTTTTGAGGTGGATACAAACTTTAGTTTGCACTTAAACGATACTGCTGCTAGTACTTCTTCTTTAGTTACGCAAAGCCAAGCAATCATAAATGGTGAATGGATATTTAATGTAAAAATGGATTTTTCGCCATCTACCAATAATTTCGCTAAAGTATATTTAACCTCAGATATGGTAGATTTGAGCGGAGCACTAAATGGGATCTATGTGAAGATTGGTGGGCAAAGTGGTAATATTGATGATATTAGTTTGTACACCCAAACAGGAACAAATAGTAATGAAATTATAGATGGTTTTGCTGGTTTGCTAAGCAATAACCCTGATATTAGCGTAAAGGTAACAAGAGATGCTATTGGTAATTGGGAACTTTTTCTGGATACGAATGGCGTTTTTTTTACACAAGGAACAGCCTTTGATAATAGTATTTTATCTTCTGATTATTTTGGTATTTACTGCAAGTACACAATTACCAGAAGTGATAAATTTTGGTTTGATGATTTTAGTGTAACTGGCTTTGCCTCATCTTGGGATTGTGACTTTGTAACAGGGTGTTATGATCCAGGAACAGGACAGGGAACTTATAGTTCACTTGCTGATTGTAATTCTGCTTGTGTAATAACACCTACTTGGGATTGTGTAAATGGAAATTGTCAAGACCCTGGAACAGGGAATGGGCAGTATTCTTTACTTGCTGATTGTCAAACTGTTTGTAATATGACGGGGATAAATGAGAACAATAGTATGAAGAAAGTAGAGAAGATTATAGACCTATTAGGTCAAGAAACTTCTTTTAAAAAGCATACTCCTCTTTTCTACATCTATGATGATGGTACGGTTGAGAAAAGATTTATAATAGAATAATTATAACTTCTCAAAAACCTCATAAATAGAACTTCCGTTTTCAAGGGCTTGTTCTAATTCTGTTAAAGTATTATTTGCCTTTAGTTGTTGGTATTTTTTATTCCCTAATTCTTCTTTAATAATATGGTGTAGCCAGTATTTGTTTTGTTGTTTTCTATTATCTAAAAAATAAGAGTTGGCTTGCATCTGGCTGTTTTGCTTTAGTATCAGTTCCCAAATAGAATCCAATCCTTTTTTATCCAAAGCGGAACAAGTACCTGTTTGAGGAATCCATCCATTTTCCATAGCAGGAAACAGGTGCAATGCCCTTTTGTATTCCATTGCTGCATTCTTGGATTTTACAATATTATCACCATCTGCTTTTGTAATTATCAAAGCATCTGCCAATTCCATTATTCCTCTTTTTATCCCTTGCAGTTCATCTCCAGCACCTGCTAACATCAGTAGTAAAAAGAAATCGACCAAATTACTTACAGTCGTTTCACTTTGTCCAACTCCCACAGTTTCTATAAGGATAATTTCAAATCCTGCTGCTTCACATAAAATAATACTTTCACGCGTTTTATTGGCTACTCCTCCTAGCGTTCCACTACTTGGGCTTGGTCGGATAAAAGCGTTCTCATCAGCTGCTAGTTCGTGCATACGGCTTTTATCTCCTAAAATACTTCCGTATGTTCTTTCACTTGTTGGGTCAATGGCCAATACAGCTATTTTTTTTCCTTGGCTAGTGAGGAGTTTTCCAAAGGCTTCAATAAAGGTGCTTTTTCCTACACCAGGTACTCCTGTTATTCCTATTCTAATAGATTTTCCACTATGCGGTAAACAGGCTGTAATTAAATCTTGAGCTTGTTTTTCATGCTCAGGCAAAGTACTTTCCAATAGGGTAATTCCTTGCCCTAGAGCAGTTCTATTACCATTGATTATTTGCTGAGCAATTTTCATTATTTTACGGCTATTACTGAAATTTCTACATTTACATTTTTAGGTAATACTGAAACTTGTACAGCTTCACGAGCTGGAGGGATTTCTCCAAAACTTTTAGCATATACTTCATTTATAGCTGCATAATCGTTCATATCTTTCATGAAGATAGAGCATTTTACTACATGACTAAAGTCCATTTCAGCAGCTGTAAGTACTGCAAGAATATTCTGCATTACCTGATTTGTTTCTTCCGTAATATTTTCCATTACTAAGTTTCCTGTAGCAGGATTTATAGCAATTTGCCCTGAACAATAAAGCGTATTTCCACTAAGGATTGCTTGGCTGTAAGGACCTATGGCTGCAGGAGCATTTGGTGTTGATATTACTTTTTTCATAATTTAATTTCTGTGCCCAAATATAGCACTTCCAACTCGAATCATAGTACTACCTTGCTCAATTGCTAATTTATAATCGCCACTCATCCCCATGGATAGGGTAGTGATATGTTCGTTTTTAACACTTTCAAATATAGTTTTAAGGCTTTTGAACTCTTGTGCTACTTGCTTAGTATCATCCGTAAAAGTAGCCATACCCATCAATCCTATAATTTTGATGTTTTTAAATTTATTGGCTTCAGATAAAGCATTTTCAACTTCATTTATGCCAAAGCCAAACTTTGTAGTTTCTGTTGCAATATGAACTTGCAATAGGCAGTTAATTGTTCTGTTATTTTGTGTGGCTCTTTTGTTTATTTCTTTAAGTAACTTTAGACTATCCACTCCATGAATTAAAGCAACAAAAGGAGTAATAAATTTTACTTTATTTGTTTGCAAATGTCCAATCATATGCCAAACAATATCCTTGGGTAATTCTTCAGATTTTTGTACTAATTCCTGTACTTTGTTTTCTCCAAATATTCTTTGTCCTGCTTGGTAGGCTTCAAGTATTTCAGCATTGGGTTTTGTTTTCGAAACAGCAACTAAGGTTACCTCTTTTGGTAAACTAATTTGTATTGCTTTTAAGTTACTAGCAATTCCCATTAGTCAAGTGGATAAATAATTAAGCCAGAGCGTAATTTAGGTTCAATATAAGTGCTTTTTGGTGGCATACTCAAATTGTTGTCTGCTACTTCTTTTAAGGAATTGATAGGAATAGGTTTTAGGATAAAAGCTACTTTAAACTCTCCATTATCTACCTTTTTTGAAATTTCAGTTAGGGGTATTGTTCCAGCTTCAAATGCTATATTTTTATCCGTTTTTTCATCCCTAATATTTAGGATAGGGGCTAATATATTATCCGATAATATGGCAGGATCCAATCTGCTTACACAATCCTGTTTTACACTTTTAGTTAAGGCAACTAAGGAATACCAATCTCCTGATAAATACATGGATATTTCATCCTTTAAACTAGGGGTATAAGGTGTGTTTCCATTTTTGTTTACCGTAAATGATTTTTTAATTTTAGCAATTAATTCAGTATGATTTAATCCGTTAGTGTGTTTTACTAATCGGTTAAAATTGATGATGTTCAATTGGTTTTCATCAATCAAGAAACTCATAAAATATTGACTGTTGGCTTTTTTGCTATTTTGGGCTAAAAGGGCAGAAGATGCTGACCTGTGATGCCCATCAGCAATGTACAAATCATCAATAGTGGCAAATGACTTTGTAATCGTATTGATGTCATCCGTATTATTTACTAGCCATAATTTATGAACTGCCTTATTGGTTGTTGCAAATTCGTATTCAGCTCTCGTTTTTTTGTACTGCTGAATAATTGCCGTTATAGTTGTATTCTTTTGATGACACAATAAAACAGGTTCGGCATTAAAGCTTGTCGTGTCCAAGTAGCTTTTGAACATTTCTTCTCTTGCTGTAAGGGTGTGTTCGTGCTTTTTTATATTTCCAGTTAAATAATCAGCCACTGCAGTAGCACCTATAATTCCCTCAAAAGTATACTTTTCGTGTATTTGCTGATAAATATAAAACGACTCAGTTGCTTCAGATAGTAAGATACCAGCCTCTTGAAAACTATTAAACTTAGCTTTTACAGATTTAAATTTTTCTACTCCTTTCAGTTTTATTTTATCTTTATAATCAGGATTAATAATGTGTAAAAAAGTAAAAGGATTATGTTCTAATTTCTCTTTTAAAGTTTCATCTGAATAGGATAAATAGGAGCGAGATGCTACTAAATTTGCCTTATCTCTTGTTGGGCGAATGGCTTTAAAAGGGCGAACGATTGCCATTATTATTTACTAAAGTGAGTTGCAATTTGATCAGCCAATTCAGTTCCGATTCTATCTTGAGCTTCTAAGGTAGCAGCACCAATATGAGGCGTAAGCGAAATTGCATTGTGCATACAAATATGTATGCTTGGGTTAGGTTCATTGTCAAATACATCCAACCCAGCATAGGCTAATTTTTCTTTATCCAAAGCAAACATTAAGGCAGTTTCATCAATAACACCACCTCTAGCGGTATTTATAATTCCAGCACCCGTTTTCATCATTCCTATTTCTTCAGCACCAATAACTGCTTTTTTACCAATTTTAGGAATATGTAAGGTAACAAAATCAGAATTTGAAAGCACTTCTTTTAAACTTTCAGTTTCAATGGTGAATGATTTTTTATCCCCATTAAAAAAGTCTAACGTTATGTTTGCTTCCTCAATAAATTTATCATGAGCCATTACTTTCATTCCAAGGCCTATTGCTCTTTTTGCAACTTCTTGTCCTATACGCCCAAAACCGATAATTCCTAGAGTTTTTCCTGCAAGCTCTCTTCCGTTAGCGTATGATTTTTTTAAGCCTTTAAAATCAGCATCACCAACCATTGGCATTTGACGATTGCTATCAAAAAGGAAACGAACCATTCCAAAAAGATGAGCAAAAACAAGCTCAGCTACTGAAGCGGATGAAGCAGCAGGCGTATTAATTACATTAATTCCTTTCTCTCTAGCATAATCAACATCAATATTATCCATTCCTACACCACCTCTACCTACTACTTTTAGATGTGGACAGGCATCAATTAAATCCTTACGAACAGTAGTAGCACTTCTTACTAAAAGCACTTCATAGTTTTCAGTATTTATAGCATTTACTAAATCTTCTTGCGCTACTTTTTCAGTAACAACATCAAATCCTTTTTCTGTTAAAGCATCAATCCCAGCTTGTGAGATTCCATCATTTGCTAATATCTTAGTCATCTTAATTTTGTTCTAATTTCCCCATTACATCTACTAATACTTGTACACTTTCTATTGGCATTGCATTGTACATTGACGCTCTATATCCACCAACCGATCTGTGTCCTTTTATACCATTAATTCCTGCTGCATTCCACATAGTATTAAAAGCTTCTTCTTTACTGCTGTCGGTTAATAAGAAACAAACATTCATGTTTGATCTATCCTCTTTTGCAGCTGTTCCTTCAAATAATGGGTTTCTATCAATTTCTTCATATAATAAATCAGCTTTGGCTTGATTCATTTTTTCTATTGCTTCAATTCCTCCTAAATCCTTTAACCATTGTAAGGTAAGCATGGATACATAAATTGGGAATACAGGAGGTGTATTGAACATACTTTCCTTACTGATGTGGGTATTATAATCCAACATAGTTGGAATTTTTCTTCCTGATTTCCCTAATATTTCATCCTTTACAATAACTAAGGTTGTTCCTGCTGGACCCATATTTTTTTGTGCTCCTGCATAGATGATGTCAAATTTGCTTACATCAACTTTCCTGCTGAAAATATCTGAACTCATATCGCAAACCATAAGGGTAGGAGTGCTAGGGAATTCTTTCATTTGTGTGCCGTAAATAGTGTTGTTAGAAGTACAGTGGAAATAATCTACATCACTAGGAATTTCATATCCTTTTGGGATGTAACTGTAGTTTGTGTCGGAAGAGTCGCCTACAACAGCAACTTCCCCTAAACTTTTTGCTTCAGCAATTGCTTTTTTAGCCCAAGCACCTGTATTTGTATAAGCAGCTTTCCCATCTACTTTCATTAGGTTCAAAGGAACCATCAAAAACTCCATACTTGCACCTCCTTGCAGGAATAAAACAGAATAGTCTTTAGGTACATTTAATAATTCTTTTACCAATGCAATAGCCTTATCCATTACAGCAACAAAAGGCTTACTTCTGTGTGAAATTTCAATTAAGGATAAATTGTTATCATTAAAATTAAGTATAGCTGCTGAAGCTTGGTTTAAAACTTCTTGTGGTAGTATGCAAGGTCCTGCTGAAAAGTTATGTTTTTTCATATTTATATTATTGTTTTACTCTTTCTATGTATGCTCCTTTCTCAGTATCAATTTTAATTTTATCTCCTTCATTTATGAAAAGAGGAACATTAATACTTGCACCAGTTTCAGTAGTTGCAGGTTTGAAAGTATTGGTTGCTGTGTTTCCTTTTATACCTGGTTCAGTATGTGCAATTACCAACGATACATGTGCTGGAAGGTTAGCTGACAAAGGCATTCCTTCATCAGCATGGAATAAAACTTCTATATTTTCTCCTTCTTTTAGGAATTGAACATTATCAATAAAGTCCTTTGCTAACATTATTTGCTCATAATCATCATTATTCATTAAATGGCAATCATTTCCATCAGCATAAAGGTATTGGTATTTTCTGTTCTCAATTCGGATAATATCAATTTTAACTCCTGAAGTAAAGGTGTTATCTAAAAGCCTTCCAGTAGTTAAATTTCTTATTTTAGTACGTACAAATGCTGGTCCTTTCCCTGGTTTTACATGCTGAAAAGATTCAATTTTCCAACATTCTCCATTATGATTAATACATAGTCCGTTTCTAAATTCTGCTGTAGTTGCCATAGTTTTTATTTTTGGTTATAACCTTTCATAATTCCTCTTCCTGAATTCTGTACAAAAGAGATGATTTCATCCCTTTCTGGAGAGGCATTTATTTCAGTTTCAATTTTTAATAGTGCTTGCGAATTGTTATTGTTGTTTTGGAATAAAATCCTGAAAATTGCTTGAATTTCTTTTATTTTATCATCAGAAAAACCTCTTCTTCTCAGTCCAATAGAGTTAATCCCAACAAAAGATAAAGGTTCACGAGCTGCCTTTACATAGGGTGGTACATCTTTTCTGATAAGTGATCCGCCAGAAACCATAGCGTGTTTTCCGATACTTACAAATTGGTGTACTGCTGATAGTCCGCCAATAATTGCATAATCGCCCATAGTAACATGGCCACCAAGTGCGACACTATTTACAATAATGCAATTGTTACCAATTTTACAATCGTGAGCAATGTGTGCATAAGCCATAACTAAGCAGTTTTTCCCCACTTCAGTTTTCCCACTTGCTGATGTCCCTCTATTGATAGTAGCACATTCCCTAACGGTAGTATTGTCGCCAATAATAGCAAGAGAAGTTTCTCCTTCAAATTTTAAATCTTGAGGAATTCCTGAAATAACTGCTCCAGGGAAAATCCTGCAATTTTCACCAATTCTAGCTCCTTCCATAATCGTAACATTGGATCCTACCCAAGTTCCTTTTCCAATTTCAACATTTTTACCAATTGTTACAAAAGGATCAATAACAACATTGTCGGCAATTTTAGCATTAGGATGTACGTACGAAAGTGGCTGTATCATGTTTTATTTTTTAGGTGCAATTTGTGCTAATAAATCAGCTTCAACAACAATTTTACCATCAACAAAACCTTTTCCATGCATGTGACAAAGCCCTCTTCTGATAGGAGAAATTAAGTTAAGTCTGAAAATAATTGTGTCTCCAGGAACTACCTTTTTCTTAAATTTTGCATTGTCAATTTTCATGAAAAAAGTTAAATAATCCTCAGGATTGTCTACCGTACTTAAAATTAAAACACCACCTGCTTGTGCCATAGTTTCAAGTTGTAAAACACCTGGCATTACTGGTTCTCCAGGGAAATGACCTTTAAAATAATCTTCATCAGCAGTAACAAATTTTGTCCCTATGATAAAGTCTGATCCTAATTCTCTTATTTCATCAATAAACAAGAAAGGCTCTCTGTGTGGTAAAATAGATTTAATTTTTGCCTTGTCATACATTGGTGGTGTATCAAAATCAATTTCTGGGGATATTTTTTTATTATCTTCTTTCATAATATTTTGTAAATATTTTGTAAATTCTGTATTGTTTTTATGTCCTGGTTTTGAAGCAGTAATTCTCCCTTTTATCGGAAGTCCTAAAAGTGCTAAGTCACCAACTACATCTAGTAATTTGTGCCTTGCAGGTTCATTTTTATGCCTTAGTTTAAGGTTGTTTAGTATTCCTCCTTCTTCAACTTTTATGTCTGTTTTATTGAATGCTTTGGCAAGTGAGGCTAATTTTTCTTCAGATATTTCATCCTCTACAATTACTATTGCATTATTCACATCTCCCCCTTTTATTAGGTTATTGCTAAGTAATAATTCTAGTTCGTGTAAAAAACAAAAGGTACGTGATGATGCAATTTTATCTTTAAAATCATTGATGCTATTCAGGGTGGCAGTTTGTACGCCCAAAGTATTTGAATTGTAGTTTATTTCTACTTCTACCTGATACTCATCAGCAGGAGTAGCGGTGAAAGTTGTTCCACTTTCTGGATCAGTGAACGAGATTTTTCTTTTTACTTCAAAGAACTTTCTTTTTGCAGATAATTCTTGTGTTCCTGTTTCCTGAATTAATTCTGAAAATGCAATCGAACTACCATCTAAAATAGGAACTTCAATATTATCAACTTCAATAATTATATTGTCAATACTTTCGCCAACAATAGAAGCAAGTATGTGCTCAACTGTGTTTATTTCAGCATTATTGGCTTTTAAATTAGTACTTCTGTTTGTTGTGAAAATATTTTCAATAGTAGCGCTAATAACAGGGTTTCCTTCTAAATCAGTTCGGATAAATCGAATTCCTGTATTTTCCTTTGCAGGCAATAAAGTCAATTTTGTTTGGACTCCAGTATGTATTCCAACACCTGAAATTGTAGCGCTATTTTTTATTGTTCTTTGATTCATACTATCCTTTTAGTCCTTTTTTTATAGCGTGAATTGAGTTGTATAATTCCGGTAATTTTTTAAAGATAATAAACGAACGTTGGAAATCTCTGATATCAAAAGCCATAGGCCCCTGTACAATTTTCCCAACTTCTTTTATGCTTGATGCAACTCCACTTTGTCCAGCAATTTTCACTTCATCAGCAATTGTTAGGTGTCCAGAAACAGCAGTTTGTCCGCCAATCATACATCTTTTCCCAATTTTTGATGACCCAGCAATTCCAGCCTGAGCAGCAATTACAGTATGGTCGCCAACTTCAACATTATGGGCAATTTGGATTAAGTTATCTATTTTTACTCCATTCCCAATTATTGTAGAGCCCATAGTTGCCCTATCGATAGTAGTATTGGCACCAACTTCAACATTGTCACCAATTACAACATTTCCTATCTGGCTTATTTTTTTGTAATCATTATCTCCATCAGGAGCAAATCCAAATCCATCAGAACCAATTACTGCTCCCGAATGAAGGATATTATTTTTACCTATTACACAATCGTGATACACATTTACACCAGAATGAAGAATGGTATTTTCTTTAATAGTTACATTCTCCCCAATAAAACAATTAGGATAAATTTTAACATTATTTTCAATAGTTACTCCTTCCGAAATATAAGTAAATGCACCAATATATACTTCTTTTCCAATAGCGCTATCAGTAGCGATATCTGCTTTTTCTGAAATACCAACCTTGTTGAATTTCATTTTATTGTAAAGTTCCAAAAGTTGACTGAATGAAGAATAAGCATCTTCAACTTTTATAAGTGTCGCGCTAATTTCTTTATCAGGAGTAAATGATTTGTTTACAATAACAATTGAAGCCTGAGAAGTGTAGATATGGGAAATGTATTTAGGGTTTGATAAGAAACATAAATCTCCCTTTTTTCCTTCTTCAATTTTAGCCAATGAATTTACTTCCACATCAGCATTACCAACAATGTCTCCATTAAGTATTTCAGCTATTTGTTGAGCGTTAAATTTCATTCGGCAAAAGTAATAATTTTAATTATTTTATAGGGGGTGATTATTTCAATTTAGGATAACATAAAAAATACTTATTTACTCTTTTGCTTAAGGCCTCAATATTGAACTGATCGGAAGCCTTTGTAATGTCAATTACATCTCCATTTTTCATTAAAATATTAATGTTTGCTTTTTCAATATTATAGGTACTATTACTTACTTTATCAGAGAATACAAAGTATTCTGCTTCATTTTTTGTAATGTTAAATTGCGTTTGAACTTGACTTACTTCACTTTTAATTTCTGATATTTCAAATGCCGTATTTTGGACTTTAATTTTTAACAATTTACGGTTCAATATCATATCAGAAAGTGATGATAATACAAAATCAGGATTATTTTTCCAGTATTTTAAGGCTGCATAAATGTCAAAGTCGTCTAATTCTGAAAAATCATTAAGCAGTTGAGGATTAGTGTCAAAATCAGAGATAGAGTAATTTCTTTTTAGAAATACGGCAAGGCTAGGAGTGGTGTATACTTCCGTGCCATTTGAAATTAATTCCTTTGCTCTTTTCAATACTTTTATGAGCATATTTTCGGCCGAAACAACTGTTTTGTGCAGATAAACTTGCCAGTACATAAGCCTTCTGGCAATTAAAAATTTCTCAATAGAATAAATTCCTTTTTCTTCCACTACCAAATTATCATTCACAACATCCAACATATGAATAATTCGCTCTGTACCAATATTTCCTTCTGTTACTCCAGAAAAGAAGCTATCTCGTTTTAAATAATCCAATCGGTCCATATCTAATTGTGAAGAAACTAATTGGTGTAAAAATTGTTTTGGGTATTCATCTTTAAATATTTTGATAGCTAAAGATAATTTTCCGTCAAATTGCTCGTTTAATCTCTGCATAAAAAGATAGGATAGATGTTCGTGCGAGATGTTTGATGCAATTGAATGTTCCAAAGCATGGGAAAAAGGGCCGTGCCCAATGTCATGTAAAAGAATAGCAATTTTTAATGCTTCTGCTTCTTCTTCCGTTATTTCATGGCCTTTGTTTCTGATTTGATAAATTGCTTTATTCATCAAAAACATACAGCCAATTGCATGATGAAAACGAGTGTGGTGTGCGCCAGGGTAAACTAGATAGGAAAGCCCTAATTGAGATATTTTTCGTAATCTTTGAAAATAAGGGTGGTCAATTAAGTCAGTAATGATACCTTTATCAAGTTTTACAAAGCCATAAATTGGGTCGTTAATTATTTTATCTTTTTTTCTGTTTTGCATATAGGCAAATAACGGATTTTTTTTAATTTTTGTAAACTATAAATGAATAAAATATGATTAGAATACTTTGGGCAGATGATGAGATAGATTTATTGAAACCACACATTATTTATTTGGAAGGAAAAGGGCATGATCTTACTCCAGCCAAAAGTGGTGATGAAGCCTTGGATTTATTGGAGGGAAATAATTACGACCTTATCTTTTTGGATGAGAATATGCCAGGACTTTCTGGGCTAGAAACTTTAACGATTATAAAAGAAAAGTACGCCAACATTCCTGTTATAATGATAACTAAGAGTGAGGAAGAAAGTATTATGGAAGAGGCAATCGGCTCAAAAATTGCTGATTATTTGATAAAACCTGTTAAGCCAAGTCAGATATTATTGGCTATAAAAAAGAATATTGACACCACCCGTTTGGTAGAAGAAAAAACGACAAGAAATTATCAGCAAGAATTTAGGAATATAAGTATGTCACTAGCATCTTCTTTGAACAAAGAAGAATGGTATGATATCTTCAAAAAACTGACTTATTGGGAATTGGAGTTGGACAAAGCAGGAGATGAAAGTGTGGAACAGATATTAGCCATGCAAAAAAGTGAGGCAAATACTCAGTTTTTTAGGTTTATCAAAAACCATTATAAAGATTGGATTAGAGGAGAGGATGCTCCCTTAATGTCGCATAACCTGATAAGGAAAAAAGTGTTGCCCGAAATGGAGGACAACAAACCAACTTATCTTATTGTGATTGATAATTTACGATACGACCAGTGGAAGATAATTGAGCCCTCAGTATTGGAGGATTTTAAGGTTATAAAAGATGAAATGTACACGAGCATTTTGCCGACAGCAACACAATATTCTCGTAATGCTATTTTCTGTGGACTTTTGCCTTCCGAAATTCAGAAACGTTTTCCAGATATGTGGAAAAATGATGAAGATGAAGGAGGTAAAAATATGTTTGAAGAAGAGTTTTTAGCCGATAATCTACAGAGATTAGGGAAGGGAAGTTGCAAGCATTCCTACACCAAGATAACCAATATTGATACAGGAAGAAAAGTAGTAAATAGAATTCCAAATATGAAGAACAATGACTTGAATGTTATTGTGTATAATTTTGTAGATATGCTATCGCATGCCCGTACGGATATGAAGGTAATCAAAGAGTTAGCTGATGATGATTCTGCTTATCGTTCGCTTACGGCTTCTTGGTTTTCGCACTCGCCACTGAAAGAGATAATGAAGCAAATTGCCAAGCAAAAAGCAAACTTGATTATCACTACTGACCATGGAACGATTAATGTAAACAAACCTTCCAAAGTAATTGGAGATAGAAGTGTAAATGCTAACCTAAGGTATAAGCAAGGTAAAAATCTAAATTATCAAAAATCGGATGTCTTGGAGATTGAAAATCCTTTGTCGTGCTACTTGCCAATACAAAATGTGAGTAGTAAATATATTTTCGCAAAAGAGGATATGTATTTTGTGTATCAAAACAATTACAATCAGTTTGCAAAGTTTTATAAAAACACCTATCAGCATGGTGGAATTTCAATGGAAGAAATGTTAATCCCTGTAATTACCTTAAAGGCAAAATAAATGAGTAAAACTCTTTTTGCTGAAAATTTAGCACAGATTAATACAATTGCTAAGCAAATTCTTGAACTCACTTCACCTCATAAAAAGTTTGCATTTTATGGAGAAATGGGAGTGGGGAAGACTACTTTAATAAAAGCCTTATCTTTGCAATTAGGAGTTACTGACATAGTGAGTAGTCCTACTTTTTCTATTGTCAATGAATATCAAGCTGATGAGAATACAAAAATTTTTCACTTTGATTTTTATAGAATAGAGAATGAAAAGGAAGCTTATGATATGGGTTATGAAGAATATTTTTTTAGTAATGCTTATTGTTTTATAGAATGGCCTGAAAAAATTCCTAATTTGATAGAAGAAGATATGGTTAAAATAAAGATGAGTGTTGAAGGAAATAAAAGAAGGATTGAAGTAATAATTTGATTATGAAAAAAGAAAAAATATTTAGTTCGTTTGGAATACTTCCCAAAGAAGAAATGCTTGAAATAAAACCAAATTTTAAGCAGTTGCAAATAGGAATTCCTAAGGAATCCTCTTTTCAAGAAAACAGGGTAAGTTTAACGCCTGATTCTGTAGGGCTATTAATTGCAAATGGTCACAGTGTAATTATTGAAAAAGGAGCAGGTTTATCTTCCAATTTTCAAGATAAAGAATATACTGATAAAGGTGCTGTATTAGCCTATTCAAAAGAAGAGGTTTTTAAAGCAAATTTTATCTTAAAAATTGAACCTCCAACTCATGAAGAATTAACTTTAATGCAAAGAGGTCAGCAACTAATTTCAGCAGTACAAATGAGTACGCAAACAGCCACTTATTTTAAAACTTTGATAAAGAAAAATATTACAGCTTTTGGTTTTGAGTTTATAAAAAATGAACATAATAAATTACCTATTGTTAGGAGTATGAGTGAAATTGCAGGTAATACTGCTTTGCTAATTGCTGGAGAATACTTATCCAACACAAAAAATGGTAAAGGTTTGATGTTAGGTGGTATTTCAGGATTATTGCCAACAAATGTTGTTGTAATAGGTTCGGGGACAGTAGGAGAGTATGCATGCCAAACTTCTTTAGGATTAGGCGCTTCAGTTATTGTATTTGATAATTCAGTTACTAAGCTAAGAAGATTGCAAAACAATATTATGCAAAGAATTTCTACTTCAACTTTACAACCTAAAGCATTAGGCAAGGCTTTGAGAAGAGCAGATGTAGTGATTGCAGCTTTGCGAATAGGAGATGGAAAAGTACCTTGTATAGTAAGTGAGGAGATGGTGAGTGAAATGAAAAAAGGTGCAGTTGTAGTTGATGTAAGTATTGATCAAGGAGGATGTTTTGAAACTTCTGAAGTTACTACACATAAAAAGCCAACTTTCATAAAGCATGGTGTTGTGCATTATTGTGTGCCTAATATAGCGTCAAGAGTTTCTCGTACAGCATCAATGGCGATTTCTAATATTTTAACTCCTATTTTGTTACGTATTGCTGAAGAGGGAGGAGTAGAGTATACCATAAGAAAACATGAATGTTTGAGAAATGGAGTGTATACTTGTCATGGAAATTTAACCAATGAAGTACTAAGTAAGAATTTCACTATTCCTTTTGTAGATTTAGATTTAATAATGGCAAATAGATAATATTATGAGAAGAAGATTTTTATTTTTTGGATTTGGAGCATTAATTAGTGTTTTCTTCCTTTCTATGGGACCT
>Ga0308021_10000335_pt1 | contig 21962 bp, 19 predicted proteins | sample Neamet351_FD_201296 | JGI IMG/M metagenome (GOLD analysis project Ga0308021, IMG submission 201296) | Marine microbial communities from water near the shore, Antarctic Ocean - #351 | ecosystem: Environmental > Aquatic > Marine > Unclassified | place: Southern Ocean | collected 2014-10-02
CTGCCAATCAATAGATCTTTGCCCTGATGGTTTGAATGCAGTTATTCAAACTCCCTGGGGTTCAGGAAAAATAAAGTCGCCCTTGCTAGGCAAATTTAATCTTTCTAATTTGCTCGCCGTGATTGGTGCGGTGGCTCTTCATGAAGGTGATCTGGGGCATACCAATTTCCAGCAGATTTTAACTTTAGTGCCTAAGTTGAAATCGGTTCCAGGCCGTATGGAGTTGGTCAGTGATAGTGCTGATTTCGCCGTAATAGTCGACTACGCACATACACCAGATGCTCTCGAAAAGGCCTTGCAGGCCTTACGTTTGCACTGTGAGGGAAGTCTGTGGGTGGTATTTGGTTGTGGTGGTGATCGTGATACAGGTAAGCGGCCAGAGATGGGCGCCGTAGCCTTCAAATACGCAGACCGAGTGATCGTCACCTCGGATAATCCTCGAACTGAATCGCCTGACCAAATCATCGATCATATTGTTAAGGGTATTAAAGGGCAGTGTTGTATTGAGTCAGATCGGCGAGCGGCCATTAATAAAGCGGTGCTGGGGGCAGAGCCTGGCGACGTGATCTTAATTGCCGGTAAAGGCCATGAGAATTATCAGATTTTAGGCGTGCAGCGGGTCGCTTTTAGCGATCAGGCCGAAGCGCGTTTAGCTCTTCATCAGCGGTCGCCTTTGCAGAAGCTAGGAGGTGAATCATGATGTCAAATATGCGCCTCACGGATGCGGCTATTCGATTTGGTGGGACTCTTGTTAACCCAGATTGTGTTTTTTCAATGGTGTCGATTGATAGTCGCACGACTAATGAGGGAGATTTATTTATTGCGGTGTCTGGAGAACGATTTGATGCCCATTCGTTTATTCCATCTGTCGCTAATAAAATTGCAGGTGCGGTTGTTTCTGCATTGGATAGTAGTCTGGAAATTCCCCAGTGGGTGGTAAAGGATACTACCCAGGCCCTCGGCGATCTTGCTCGGTTAAAAAGAGACAGTTTTGCCGGTCAAGTCATAGCGGTCACTGGCAGTTCGGGCAAAACTTCGGTGAAAGAAATGATCGCAGCCATAATGCGAGAGCGCGTAATGGTTCATGCGACCAAGGGTAACCTGAACAATCATATTGGCGTTCCATTGACTCTCCTAGAAATGGATGATCAGTGTGATATCGCCGTTATTGAGATGGGGGCTAGCGCAGCGGGAGAAATTACCTACCTGTGTTCCTTGGCGCAACCTGATGTGGCGGTGATAAATAACATCCAGAGAGCCCACATTGCAGGGTTTGGCAGTCTTGAGGCCATTGCCGCGGCTAAAAGCGAAATATTTGGAGGACTCAAACCTAGCGGCATCGCCATATTAAATTTGGATGAAATCTACGCTAAGCAGTGGCTGGAATTGATCGGCGAACGACAACATATAAGCTTTTCAGTCGACGACTCTAGTGCAGATATTTTTGCCAAGGATATTAAAGCATTAGGTAATGGGTGCTATGGATTCATTCTTTGTGTTGGAGAGATAGCCGGAACCGCACCGGCTGAGCAGGCAGTGGAGTTGCCTCACCCAGGAATTCATATCCTTAGTAATGCCTTAGCTGCTGCTGCCTGTGCATTAGCTGCCGGTGCCTCGGTTGCTCAAATAACTAAGGGGCTAGCTAAGACAAAGCCGGTATCAGGGCGTCTTGAGTCCAAAGTAACAGACGATGACGTTTTAGTGATCGACGACACCTACAACGCTAATCCTGATTCATTTAAAGCTGCCATTGATGTTTTAGCCGACATGTCAGGCTACCGATGTTTGGTGATGGGCGATATGGGTGAACTTGGCGCAGATGAAAGGCTCTTGCATCAACAGGTCGGCGAGTACGCCAAACGCGCAAATCTAGATGAGATATATACCCTGGGCACCCTTAGTGAATCGGCAGCTATTGCTTTTGGTGGCTGTCATTTTAAAGACAAGCATTTATTGATCGATACCTTGCAAGAAAAGATTGCAGTAATTAAATCAGACAAGGAAGAGGTGACCATTTTAGTGAAGGGGTCGCGAAGCGCGCGTATGGACGAGATTGTTGAACGGTTAGTCAGCGGAGATAAAAAATCATGTTAGTGTGGCTTGCAGATTATCTAAGTCAGTTCTATAGCCTTTTTACAGTGTTTCAGTACCTAACGCTTAGGGGAATCTTAGCGGTGATTACCTCATTGGTAATCAGTTGGGTTTTTGGCCCCGCAGTCATTAGGAAACTGAATCAACTGCAGATGGGTCAGGTTATACGCAGTGACGGCCCACAGACTCATTTAAGCAAGGCCGGAACTCCAACTATGGGCGGCGCGCTTATTTTATTAGCGATCTTTGTTAGCACCTTGCTATGGGCTGACTTGGGAAATCGTTACGTCTGGGTAGTTCTAGGCACTACTTTTTTCTTCGGCTTGGTGGGTTGGGTTGATGATTATCGAAAGGTTGTTGAAAAAGACCCTCGAGGATTGCCGGCTAGGTGGAAGTATTTTTGGCAGTCTGTGTTTGGACTTGGGGCGGCGTTAGTTCTTTACTATGGTGCCCAGACTCCCGCTGAAACAGAATTAATCGTACCCTTTTTCAAGAATATCGCCCTGACTATGGGTCCTTTTTATATCCTGTTTACCTACTTAGTCATTGTTGGCACCAGTAACGCGGTAAATCTCACAGATGGCCTTGATGGGCTAGCTATTTTGCCGGCAGTTCTGGTTGGCGGTGCTTTGGGCGTTATTGCCTACTTAACAGGTAACTATCAGTTTGCCAATTATTTACACATCCCTTTTATCAGTGGAGCGGGGGAATTACTTATTGTTGCTGCGGCGCTCTGTGGAGCGGGGCTTGGTTTTTTATGGTTTAACACTTATCCCGCCATGGTCTTTATGGGAGACATCGGCGCTCTGGCCTTAGGAGCAGCACTTGGTGTAATGGCAGTGATTGTTCGGCAAGAAATAGTGTTGGCGATTATGGGTGGGGTTTTTGTTATTGAGACCGTATCGGTCATTTTACAGGTGGCTTCATTCAAGCTAACCGGTAAACGCATCTTTCGAATGGCCCCCTTACATCACCATTATGAATTAAAAGGTTGGCCTGAACCGCGCGTCATTGTTCGGTTTTGGATCATTACCGTGGTCCTAGTCCTTGTTGGCCTAGCCACACTGAAGATAAGATAAAAATGGAACCAATTGTGACAGAGCTAGAACTGACTAATAGCAAAATAGCTATTCTTGGCATGGGTGCCACGGGTCTATCTGTGGCCAGGTTTCTGTCGTCAATTGGAAAGCCCTTTATATTTGCGGATAGTCGTGAACAGCCCCCTAGGTTAAACGAGGTGAAAGATAGCTTTCCACAGGTTTCCATGCAACTAGGCGAATTCAATGAAGCCCTATTTGCCGGTATTGACCTTGCCGTAATCAGCCCGGGGATTGCGTTGGATCAACCGGCGCTTATACAGGCTCGACAGCAAGGCGTTACCTTTATTGGTGATCTTGAATTATTTTTAAGCCAGGCAAAAGCGCCCGTGGTGGCAATCAGCGGATCAAATGGCAAGAGTACCGTGACTACGCTGCTCGGCCAGATGGCGAAAGATAGCGGCCTACATGTCGGCGTTGGCGGTAATTTAGGAATGCCAATGCTTGATTTGCTTTCAGATAATCAACAACTGTATGTCTTAGAGCTATCGAGCTTTCAGCTAGAATTACTAACGGATAGTCGCGGCGCTACGGTTGGCTTGCTCAACATTACTCCAGATCATATGGATCGGTATAAAGACCTCGAGCAGTATGTTACTGCAAAGCATCATATCTTCCGTGGAGCTAAGACAGTTATCAGCAACAGGCAGGATAGTTTGACGACCCCAAGAGAACAGGGAGAGAGTCAAACCCTGACATTTGGACTGGATAGACCAGGCCAGGGTGATTTTGGAATTGATCTTCACGATCATAGCGAATCATTGTTCTTCGGCAACCAAGTTTTGCTCGCGCTGGAAGAGGTGGCCATGAAAGGCCGACATAATACGGGTAATGTTCTCGCCGCATTAGCGCTTGGCCATGCAGTTGGACTCCCAACGGCTACGATGTTGGAAACATTAAAAGTCTTTAGAGGCCTGCCTCATCGGTGCGAGACCATCGCTACAATTGACAATGTCAGCTATATCAATGATTCGAAGGGAACCAATGTTGGCGCAACACTGGCGGCCATTGAAGGCTTTGGTTCTGATGCGGGCAAAAATCTTTTATTAATTGCTGGAGGGCAAGGTAAAGGGCAAGATTTTGGTGATCTCAAGGATGCCGCAGAGAGATTTGTGAAATGTGGTTTTCTTTATGGTGAGGACGCGCAGCTGATAGAGGAAGCCTTGCGCTCGGTCACTCAGGTTCACCGAGCAAACTCACTAGATGAGGCTGTGGCAGGCGCTAGAAGTGCCGCTCGACCCGGAGATATCGTCCTGCTGTCACCTGCATGCGCAAGTTTTGATTCATTTACCGGTTTCGAGCAGCGCGGCCGCTGTTTTAGTCAGGCAGTGTTATCTCAAGTACATGCTCATAACGGCAAAGAGATGACCTCATGATAGTCACCTTGCCCCTAAACTTTAACCGATCCAGAGCTAGGCGATGGCACGTTGATATGCCTTTATTGCTTCCTGTACTAGCGTTAATCTCTATTGGTTTTGTAATGATTGGGTCGGCATCGTTTAGTTTCGCTGATCATCGACTAGGTGATGAACTTTTCTTTGTTAAACGGCATCTGGCGTACCTAGTTGTTGGTGCCGCCGCTATGATGACTGGCTTCTTTGTGCGACCTTCATTTTGGTCAACCTATGCGCGGTTGTGGATGGTGATTGCTGTTGTACTTTTAGTGTTGGTGCTGATTCCAGGTGTCGGTCGAGAGCTTAATGGCAGTCGACGCTGGTTGAGTTTTGGCGGTTTCACTCTGCAGGTATCTGAATTAGTAAAAGTAGCCACTGTGGTCTTTTTGGCCACTTATCTTGATAAGCACAGAGAGACTATAGGTGGTAGCTGGGCTGGGTTCTTCAAACTAATGGGCGTTATCGGACTGCTCTCGTTACTCCTTATACAAGAGCCAGATTTTGGGTCTGTGGTCGTACTGGGCAGTACTTTTATGGTGCTAGTATTCTTGGGCGGTGCAAAACTTCGACAGTATTTTTTGATTATTACTATTGGCTTGGCTTTATTGTGGATACTTAAAGATTCCGCACCCTATCGGGTGGCTAGATTAACTGCATATCTTGATCCCTGGTCGGACCAGTTTAATTCTGGTTATCAGTTGACTCAGTCACTCATAGCCTTTGGCCGAGGCGAGTGGTTCGGCGTCGGGCTAGGTCAGTCTGTTCAAAAAATGCTCTACTTGCCAGAGGCTCATACCGACTTTGTGTTTGCCATCTTTGCAGAAGAGTTTGGCTTTATAGGCGTGCTATGCCTAGTTGGCTTGTACTGCTTAATGGTGAGCCGAATATTCAGTTTAAGTCGCAAAGCAATCGCTGTGCAAAGCTGGTACGCGGCTTTTGTTCTTATTGGGTTCGGACTACTTATTAGTGGACAGACCTTTATTAACCTTGGGGTGAATGCCGGGTTATTGCCCACCAAAGGTCTTACTTTGCCCTTTGTTAGCTATGGTGGCAGCAGTCTGATGGTCTGTTGCGCCATGATTGGCATGATGTTGCGTTTTGGTCATGATTTACAAGAGCCTCAAGTGGATAATCGGAGGTCTCGTTATGCTGGATGACAGCCAGTACCGAGTAATGATAATGGCCGGTGGCACCGGGGGGCATGTCTTCCCAGCACTTGCCGTCGTCGATGAACTGCGCAAAGAAAATGTTGTGCTGGCGTGGCTTGGAACCCGTCGAGGTATCGAAGCTGATTTAGTGCCAAAGAACCAGATTGATCTGCATTATCTAGATATAGAGGGTATTCGTGGTCGTGGCCTTGGTGCCTTATTAAAAGCCCCACTACTATTGTTGAGATCCATAGTGCAATCATTACGTGTACTGTCTCAATTTAAACCACAAGTGGTATTGGGTATGGGAGGCTTTGCCTCGGGGCCCGGTGCTATTGCAGCTTGGTTAAAACGTATTCCCATCGTGATTCATGAGCAAAACTCCATTGCTGGTACAACCAACCGTGTCAGTGCAATGTTTGCTACAAAGGTAATGCAGGGTTTTCCGAATACCTTGAAGCGAGGCGAGTGGTGCGGTAACCCGGTGCGTTTTGACATAGGGAATTTACCGCCGCCTGAAGTGCGATTTACTGGGCGAACAGGAAGGACTCGAGTACTGATTGTTGGCGGTAGCAGGGGCGCATTGGCCATTAACGCCCTTCTACCGAAGGCACTCCAACAGATTAATGAAGAGATCCGTCCTGAAATTTTGCATCAGACAGGCAAGGTTCATTGGCAAGACACATTGGACCTTTATCATGCTCAGGGTTTAAACCCTCAGAGTGAACAGATTAAGGTCGTTGATTTTATTGAGTCGATGGCGGCAGCCTATGACTGGGCTGATTTTGTTATATGCAGAGCGGGTGCTCTAACCATTGCAGAACTTACTTCGGTAGGATTAGGTTCCTTACTAATACCGTTTCCCTTTGCTATTGATGACCATCAAACAGCGAATGGGCAACTATTAGTGAGTCAAGGTGCGGCCGTCATGTTTCAACAATCTCAGTTAAACGCCGAACAATTAGCAGAACAACTCGTTGTGATTTGTGGGGACGCTGAAAAGCGTTTAAACATGGCAATGCGCGCTCGGGAGTTGGCAAAAAATTCTGCTGCTCAAGAAGTTGCGCGAATCTGTATGGAGGTTAGTCGTGGTTAATATAGCAAACTTCCAAGTCCCCGAGATGCGTCGCATCGGACGTATTCATTTTGTGGGTATTGGCGGAAGTGGTATGTGCGGCATTGCTGAAGTACTACTCAATCAGGGTTACGAGATATCTGGATCAGATTTAGTTATTAATGCGAGTGCCCAGCGCCTTGTTAAGGCGGGAGCGCAAGTGTTCAAAGGACATAAAAAATCGAACGTCGATGGTGCTGATGTAGTGGTTAAATCGTCAGCTGTAACCCTTGAAAATATAGAAATTGCTACTGCTATGACGAACGGTATTCCAGTGGTAAGGCGTGCTGAGATGCTCGCAGAACTTATGCGCTATAGACATGGTATCGCGGTGGCCGGCACCCATGGGAAGACCACGACAACCAGTTTAATCACCGCTATTTTTGCTGAAGCTGACTGTGACCCTACGTTTATTGTTGGAGGGCGGGTAAACAGTATTGGCACGAACGCTAAACTTGGTGGCAGTCGTTATCTTGTTGCCGAAGCCGACGAAAGTGACGCCTCTTTCTTGCACTTGCAACCCATGGTCTCAGTGGTCACTAACATCGAAGCTGATCACATGGAGACCTATGGTTTTGACTTTGAGGTCCTGAAAGAAACCTACATTAAGTTCCTACACAACTTACCATTTTATGGTTTGGCTGTACTTTGCATTGATGATGATGTGATTCGAAATATGTTGGTTAGTGTTGGAAGACCTACGTTAACCTATGGCTTTAGCGAAGATGCTGCTTATCGCATCCGAGATATCAAAAGCCATCAGCGCGAATGCTTTTTTACCATTGATCGTCCTGACGGTCTTGCTTCGTTAGATATTAGCCTGAGTATTCCTGGTCGACATAATGCATTGAATGCCGCCGCTGCGATCGCTGTAGCGAGTGACGAGGGCCTATCTGACCAAGCGATTATTAAGGCGTTAAGCGAATTTGGTGGTGTTGGCCGCCGTTTTGAGCAGATTGGTGACTACCCAGTAAGAGATGGCATGGCCCTGTTCTACGATGATTATGGTCATCATCCCACCGAAGTCCAAGCCACCATACAAGCTGTCCGCGATGGATGGCCAGATAAGCGTCTGGTTATGATTTTCCAGCCTCATCGCTATACCCGAACAAGAGACCTCTACGAAGAATTTGTTGGCGTTTTATCTACGGTTGATGTGTTGTTGGTTTTAGACGTTTATTCCGCCGGTGAAGAGGAAATCGCGGGCGCGACCAGCAAAACATTGTGTGGAAGCATTCGACAGCGTGGACGCATAGACCCTATTTATGTCACTAAGCTTGAAGATGTTCCTGCGCTTCTCGCGGAGTTAGTCCAGGGCGGCGATTTAGTGATGACACAGGGTGCCGGCAGTGTTAGTAAATTAGTGTCTATGCTAGCGAATAGCCAGTTAGGACAGGTGCCGTTATGAATCATAAAACTATGATCACCTCAGCACTAGACGTTAGTAAATTTGGCCGTGTCGGGCTCTTATACGGTGGCCTTTCGTCCGAGCGCGACATATCCCTGATGACTGGTGAAGCCATATTGGCCGCGTTACAAAATCTCAATGTGGACGTGGTCGCGATTGATGTTCAAGAGAATATTTTGCAGGTGTTACCAAGCTATCAGTTGGACCGAGTATTTATCGCGCTGCACGGACCTGGTGGAGAGGATGGCACATTGCAGGGAGCCTTAGAATATCTAGACCTCCCTTACACTGGCAGCGGCGTATTAGCGTCTGCATTAGCAATGGACAAGCTCCGCTGCAAACAACTGTGGCAGGGGATCGGTTTGCCCACCACAGACTTTGCCGTATTGGAAGAGAACTCTGATTGGGGGACTGTACTAGATTCGTTAGGCGGCAAAGTAATGGTGAAGCCTGCGTGCGAAGGTTCAAGTATCGGTATGAGTCGAGTCGAGAATGCTCAGCAACTTCAAGAAGCGTGGCGGCTTGCGGCAGATTTCAATAAGGTTGTTATCGCTGAGCCCTTGCTTGAGGGCAAAGAGTATACGGTTGCTATTCTGGGTAATCAGGCTTTGCCATCGATTCGTATCGAGGCAAAAGAAATCTTTTACGACTATCAAGCTAAGTATTTTTCCGATGAGACCGCTTATTTCTGTCCCAGTGGCCTGTCGGTTGCGCGGGAAGATGAATTGCGAGACCTGTCGATCGCCGCGTTCAACAGTCTTGGCTGTCAGGGATGGGGGCGCGTCGATGTGATGGTCGATAGCGAGGGAAGTTTTCAGCTTCTGGAAGTTAATACGGTTCCCGGGATGACCAGTCATAGTTTGGTGCCTATGGCTGCAAACTCTGCAGGCCTTAGTTTCGACGAGCTGGTTCTCTCTATCTTGGAGGAATCGATCGCATGAGTAAAAAAATGACCCAAGGGGCCAATTTTAATAATCCGTCAAAGCAAAGATTTTCAGGTGGTGTTTATGAAAAATTTCTACGGTTGGTCATGGTCGTTGTTTTTGTGGCGGTTATTGTTGGCGGCGATCATATCTATAAACAAATTGATACGCCTTTAAGCAGAATTGTTGTGGGAGGAGAGTTTAAACATCTCCAGAAAAAAGAGTTAGCTAACTTGGTCAATGGTCAGATAGATGGGGGATTTTTAAGTATGAATTTAAATCAATTGCGCGAGCAACTGCAGGGCCACCCGTGGGTTCACGAAGTCAGCATTAGACGTGAATGGCCCTCTACCTTAAAAGTCGAGGTGGTTGAAGAGGTACCTATTGCTCGTTTGGGTAAGCAGGGGTTTCTCAATCGCTTGGGGGATCAGCTTGAGATTTCTGATAACAGTAATCTTCAAAAATTACCTGTATTACGCGCTGAATTTGGTAGTACACAGGACATGATTCAACAGTATCAACTGTTGGCTGAGCTACTTATACCAACCAGTCTCAAATTGACCGAATTGCAGCGAGACAGTGTTGGGGCTTGGCAAGTATCTACCGCCCCGGGTATTAGATTGGTATTAGGCCGTGATGAGATCGCTGAGAAAATACGAAGACTCGTCATAGTTTGGCAGTCGGGCTTAAGTTTGCAGTCAGACAGTATAGAAACCATCGACTTACGCTATCCAAATGGACTAGCAGTGTCTTGGAAAGAAAGTGCACTGGCCGATAGTGATGACCAAATTTTATCAATAAACGTTTCTAGTTCAGCTTGATTACAGGCTAAAAAGGGAAAAATTATGAGTAGTTCAAATGAAGAAAATATGGTGGTCGCATTAGATATTGGTACATCTAAGGTGGTTGCTATTGTTGGTGCTATAGGACCTGCAGGCGAATTAGAAATCGTTGGGACAGGAATGCATGCATCATCTGGCCTAAAAAAAGGCGTGGTGGTTAATATTGAGGCAACCGTCAACTCTATTCAGCGCGCCGTTGAAGAAGCCGAGCTAATGGCGGGGTGTTCAATTCATTCAGTTTACGCAGGCATAGCAGGCAGTCATATCCGTAGCCTAAATTCCCACGGTATTGTTGCGATCCGAGATCGCGAAGTTCAACCGTTGGACCTAGAGCGGGTTATTGATGCCGCTCGGGCAGTGGCTATTCCAGCAGACCAAGAAATACTTCATGTGCTGCCGCAAGAATTTATTATCGATGACCAAGAGGGAGTGCGAGAGCCGGTTGGTATGTCTGGTGTCCGTTTAGAGGCCAAAGTTCATTTGGTTACCTGCGCGGCTAACGCGGCACAAAACATCAAGAAGTGTATTCGGCGATGCGGTCTTGAAGTGGATGATCTTGCCCTTGAGCAGCTCGCTTCGAGCTACGCGGTGTTGACAGAAGATGAGAAGCAACTCGGTGTCGCTCTGGTTGATATTGGTGGCGGAACGTCGGACATCGCTATTTTCACTGAAGGATCTATTAGACACACGGGCGTTATTCCAATTGCGGGAGATCAGGTGACTAATGACATTGCTATGGCATTGCGCACACCGACGGCACATGCCGAAGATCTTAAAGTGAAATACGCCTGCGCACTCGCTAAGTTGGCGCGTCCCGAAGAGACGGTGAAGGTGCCAAGTGTGGGTGATCGCGAATCTCGTGATATGTCTCGGCAACTACTCGCGGAAGTTGTTGAACCAAGATATGACGAACTATTTACGTTGGTCCAGGCGGAGATACGGCGTAGTGGATTTGAAGAATTGATTGCGGCAGGGATAGTACTTACTGGCGGCACATCAAAAATGGAAGGTGTAACCGAATTGGCGGAAGAGATTTTCCATATGCCAGTCAGAATCGGCGCGCCGACTAATGTACGAGGGCTCTCTGACATAGTGAATAACCCGATTTATTCAACAGGGGTTGGGCTACTTCATTTTGGTGTTAAAGAGCAGCGGAAATTAGGCAGTAACGCGAGTGGTAATGCTGAGAGTGGAACTATGTTTGAAAAGCTTAAAAGTTGGTTTCAAGGTGGGGTTTAAGGGTCACTAATGTTAGTGACAAATGTTTGATAATTGTGAGGCGCAAATAAGGGGAACACTATGTTTGAATTAGTAGAGAGCATTCCAAAGAATGCAGAGATTAAAGTAGTTGGCGTAGGTGGCGGTGGTTGTAACGCTGTCCGCCATATGATGGATAGTAATATCGATGGGGTGCATTTCATTTGTGCTAATACCGATGCACAGTCGATGCTTAACCTAGATAACGCAACTGTCTTGCAGTTGGGCGGGACCTTGACTAAAGGTTTAGGCGCAGGTGCCAATCCAGAAGTGGGTCGCCAAGCAGCCATGGAAGACAAAGAGCGTATTGCTCAGGTCTTAGAGGGCGCTGACATGGTCTTTATCACCGCAGGTATGGGGGGTGGTACAGGTACTGGCGGAGCGCCGGTCATTGCTGAGATTGCCAAGCAAATGGGCATCTTGACCGTTGGTGTCGTTACTCGACCCTTTGGCTTCGAAGGTCGTAAACGCATGGCTATCGCTGATGAGGGTATCGCTCAGATGAAAGAGCGCGTCGACTCATTGATTATTGTCCCCAATGAAAAGCTGTTGCAGGTGTTGGGTAAAGATATGACGGTACTAAATGCCTTTAAACAAGCCAATGATGTACTTTTTGGGGCTGTTCAGGGCATTACCGACTTGATTCTCCTTGATGGCTTGATCAACGTCGACTTTGCTGATGTGCGTACTGTTATGTCTGAAATGGGCATGGCAATGATGGGTACTGGCGAAGCCAGTGGCACCGATCGTGCGATTATTGCTGCGGAGAGTGCCATTAGATGTCCGCTGTTGGAGGATATTAACCTTCAGGGTGCTAAAGGTATTTTGGTTAACATTACCAGTGGTTACGACCTTACCTTGGGTGAGTTTGAGGACGTTGGTAATACGGTCCGTGAATTTGCTGACGAAGACGCGACGATAATTGTTGGTAGTGTATTTGATACAGAGCTAACGGATCAGTTACGGGTTACCGTTGTGGCGACAGGATTGCGCACACCTAGTGCCAAAACAGGTCCTCGAGGAGTTGTTATTGACAATCAACCACCACGTAAAATGGGTGGTGATATTGACTATGGGCGACTGGACCAGCCAACCAGTTTGCGTCGAGGATCATCCTTAGGAGAGGGGGCAACCGCCCGTAAAGTGCAGGCTCAAGATGACCCCGAATTGGATTATCTCGATGTGCCAGCTTTCCTAAGAAAGCAGGCAGACTAGCCTACCCAAAGGCCCCTTAGCACCACGCCTCAGATTTCAAAAATCTTGGTGATAAGGGGCTTGTCTGGTACCATTACCGGTCGGCTATTTGGAACAGACATGATCAAGCAACGCACAATTAAAAATACTATCAGCGCAACCGGTGTGGGTCTTCACACCGGTGAGAAGGTATATTTAACTTTACATCCAGCAGAACCAGACTCTGGTATCGTTTTTCGGCGTACTGATCTCGATCCAATGGTGAGCATAGCTGCAACCCCTGAAAATGTAGGTGATACAGCGCTATCGACAACACTGGTTAGTGGTGACGTGCGCGTATCGACCATTGAGCACTTGATGTCTGCCCTAGCAGGGCTGGGTATAGATAACCTTTTGGTGGATGTCTCCGCTGCAGAGATTCCTATTATGGACGGCAGTGCTAGCCCCTTTGTATTTTTAGTCCAATCTGCGGGTATTCTTGAGCAAGATGCACCCAAACAATTTATTGTGATCAAAAAACCGATTACGGTAAAGGTAGATGACAAAGTCGCTACTCTAAAACCCTTTAATGGTTTTAAAATAAACTTCTCAATCGATTTTGATCACCCTGTTTTAAAAGAGCAAACCTTAAGTGCCAGTATAGATTTTTCAAGTACCAGTTTTGTTAAGGAAGTTAGCAGAGCTCGAACGTTTGGGTTTATGCATGAGGTTGAGTATCTTCAGTCAATAGGGTTAGCTCGCGGTGGAAGTTTAGATAACGCGATTCTTGTAGACGAAGATGAAATTGTAAATAATGGCGGCTTGCGTTACAAAGATGAATTCGTAAAGCATAAAATTCTCGATGCAATTGGCGACCTCTATGTCCTAGGAAAAAGTCTTATTGGTGAGTATGATGCCCATAAGTCTGGGCATAGCTTAAATAATATTTCGTTGCGAGCTTTAATGGCCGATAAAGATGCTTGGGAAGTAGTAACTTTTGTTAATAATCCGGAAGAAGTTCCTATTTCATACAGCCACCCCAATTGAGTCTGGGTTAATTCAAACATTTAAAGGTATAGGTATTATTCTTCAATGAAGATTATCCTAATAAGTAAAAAAATCGACAAGGTCAGGACGCTTAGCCTCAATAATTGGGCTAAATGTGCGTTGTCGGTGCTGTTGCTTGGGATTCCTGTGACCGCCGGCACTATGCTGGGAATTAAAATTGCCGATGGGCGCTGGGAATTATTGTTCGACAACAGTATCGCTCAGATGCAGAGCCAGATTGTATTGCAGCGGGAAGATGTCGATGCAGGTCGTCAACAGTTAGATAACTCTTTGTCAGGAATGACGGTTAAATTAGCCAAGCTTCGTTCGCGATTGGTGCGACTTGATGCCTTGGGAGAGCAGCTAACTCAGATAGCTAGCCTTGACGATGGTGAGTTTGATTTTTCTTCTACGCCCGGTCTGGGTGGTCCAATTCAATCTCCTCTTGCTGAGATCGCTAACCAAGCAGAGATAGAAGAAAAAGTATCACTGATGTTTGCCAAGCTTGATAACTCAATTAGCAGCAGAGAATCACAGCTGCAGATATTGCAGTCGATGTTGTCAGATAAAAAGCTAAAAAGTGAAAGTATGGTTGCCGGGCGGCCGGTAAAGAAAGGTTGGATGTCCTCTGAATATGGTATGCGCATTGATCCATTTCATGGCAAGCAGCAGTGGCATGCGGGCGTTGACTTCGCCGGACGAGATGGCGATGACGTCATTGCCGTAGCCTCCGGGGTTGTTACCTGGTCGGGCGATCGTAGTGGTTATGGTAAAATGGTAGAAATCAATCATAGTGACGGCTATATCACGCGATATGCCCATAATCAGGAAAATATTGCTAATTTGGGTGCCATTGTTCAAAAGGGCGACGTTATAGCTCAAATGGGCAGTTCGGGTAGATCTACTGGCCCTCATGTTCATTTTGAAGTGTTCAAGAATGGTCGTACTGTCGACCCCGCATCCTATATCCAACGTACCTACCGCTAATCCCGCTATAAAGCCCTCAATGCTATGAAGATTACTTAATCTTTGTGTTTTTACGCTATTAATTAATGGAATAAAAGGTATGTTCGGTAAGATATTAAAAAAAGTATTTGGTACTAGTAACGATAGAGACTTACGTCAAATGCGTAAAATCGTCTCGAAAATTAATACTTTAGAAGATCATCTCAAAACCCTAAATGATTCTGATTTAGGGGCTCAGACAGCCGTTCTGCGCGAGAGGCTTACTAATGGTGAGACCCTCGACGAGCTTTTACCGGACGCTTTTGCTGTTGTTCGTGAGACAGCAACGCGAGTAATGGGCATGCGTCACTTTGATGTCCAAATGATCGGAGGTATTACGCTGCATGAAGGTAAAATTGCTGAGATGCGTACAGGCGAGGGTAAGACCCTCGTAGCGACCTTGGCCGCTTACCTCAACGCGCTGTCGGGCAAGGGTGTTCATGTCATTACAGTGAATGATTATCTGGCCCGTCGTGATGCTCAATGGATGGCTCCACTTTATCAGGCATTGGGTATGTCCCTTGGTGTTATTCAGTCCTATCAGGGCGCTGACACGGCTAGTTCTTTCTATCTCGGGTCTGACGATGAGGGAGAGCTTCAGCCTAGCGATCGTCGACAGTCCTATGCGGCTGACATCACCTACGGCACCAATAATGAGTTCGGCTTTGATTACTTGCGTGACAATATGGCTTTGAGACTAGACGATAAATCTCAGCGCGGTCTTTCGTTCGCTATTATCGACGAGGTCGACTCCATTCTTATCGATGAAGCGCGAACCCCCTTAGTGATATCAGGCGCAGCTCAAGATAGTTCTGAGCTTTACAAGACCATGAGCGGGCTGACCTCGCAGCTCACCGCGGTCGCAGAAGACGACTTAATGGCAGAACCAACGCCAGTTGATCCAGATGCCAAAGTTATCGGAGACTTTGTCCTTGATGAAAAATCCCGAGGTATCGAGCTTACTGAAGATGGTCACCAGAAGATTGAAGAAATCTTAATTAAACAGGGTCTATTAGAACAAGATCAGAGCCTCTATCAAGCGACTAATCTTGGGTTGTTACACCATGTGAATTCAGCTTTGCGTGCCCAGCACTTATTCAGCCGAGATGTAGAGTATATTATTCAGGACGGCCAAGCGGTTTTAATTGATGAGCACACGGGGCGTACAATGCCCGGCAGACGCCTCTCAGAGGGTTTGCACCAAGCCATCGAAGCTAAAGAAAATTTAACTATTCAGCAAGAGAGTCAAACCCTTGCCTCAACGACATTTCAAAACTACTTCCGGCTATATCAAAAATTAGCGGGTATGACCGGTACTGCAGACACCGAGGCCTACGAATTCGACCAAATTTACGGATTACGGGTAATGGTCATTCCAACCAATGTAGATGTGATGCGAAATGATCTAAATGATCTTGTATTTCTCAGCCAAGAAGAAAAATATGAAGCGGTCATTGAGGACGTTAAAGAAATAGTTGTAAAAGGTGCGCCTGTACTAGTTGGAACAGCCTCTGTAGAGGCATCCGAACTCTTGTCTGGGATGCTCAAAAAAGCCAAGATTAAGCACAGCGTACTTAACGCAAAGCAGCACGAATTAGAAGCCAGCATTATTGTTAATGCCGGCCGCCCAGGCGCAGTGACGATCGCGACTAATATGGCAGGTCGCGGCACCGACATTGTCCTCGGTGGTAACCTTGATGCTGAATTAAAAGAACTCAGTGGCAGCAAGGGCGGCAGTGAGAAAAAAATAGCCTCTGTCAGAGCCGACTGGACCGAGCGTCATGCCAAGGTCATTGAGGCGGGTGGTTTGCATATTGTTGCGACCGAACGTCACGAGTCCCGCCGTATCGATAATCAATTACGAGGTCGTTCGGGTCGACAGGGAGATCCGGGAGTATCACGCTTTTACCTATCGTTAGAAGATCCTTTAATGCGATTATTTGCATCCGATACAGTAAGAAACATGATGCGTCGTATGGGTATGGAGCGTGGAGAGGCGATCGAACACCGTATGGTAACCAACGCTATTATCAAAGCGCAGCGCAAAGTCGAGGGGCGAAACTTCGATATTCGTAAACATTTGCTTGAGTTTGATGATGTAGCCAATGACCAACGCCAAGTTATCTATCAGCAGCGTAACGATCTGCTCGAAGACGATGATATATCTGACATTATTACTAACGTTCGTGTCGATGTGACCGACCAGTGTATTAGTAATTACATACCACCGATGAGCCTAGAAGAGCAGTGGGATGTCCCAGGCCTAGAAAAAGTACTGTCGACTGAGTTTGGTATTCAGTTGCCGATTCAGCAGTGGCTCGATGAAGATAGTCGTCTCGACGAAACAGAGTTACGTGCCAAGGTTGTTAACGAACTTCAAGAGTCCTATGTGGCACGCTACGCACACGTAGGTGAGCAGATGCGTGAAGTTGAACGTCAGATTATGTTGCAAGTTTTGGACACTCTATGGAAAGATCATCTGGCCAGTATGGATCAACTGCGCCAAGGCATTGGCTTGAGAGCCTACGCTCAAAAGAACCCAAAACAGGAATACAAGCGAGAGTCGTTTGACCTGTTCGGTACATTACTTGAGAGTATAAAATATGACACTATTCGATATCTCAGTCATATCGAGGTGGCTTCGCAGGACGACATGGATCGTCTTGAGAAGCAAAGACGCAAAGAACAGCAGAACCGTGAGTATCGGCATGCTCAGTCGTCAGCCTTGTCAGAACAAGCGAGTGAGAATGAGACAGCCAAGGCACGAGAGCCGATTATGCGTGATAGGCCCAAAATTGGGCGCAATGATCCTTGCCATTGTGGTTCGGGTAAAAAGTACAAACAATGTCATGGTAAAATTCAAACAGGGCAATAAAAGGGCTTTCCTATGGCTACTGGCGACGCGCTATTTCCGATCATGTATCCAGTCACTGGATTCAAACTAGGTACCACCAGTGCCGGGATAAAGACCCCAGGCCGCAGCGACTTGGTGATTATGGAAATAGCCGAAGGCAGTTCAGTTGCTGCGCTGTTCACCAAAAATGCATTTTGTGCCGCGCCAGTGATTGTATGCAAAGAGCATCTAGTGCGATGTTCGCCTCGCTATATGCTGATTAATACCGGCAATGCCAATGCGGGCACTGGAGAGCAAGGCTTATTAGATGCTACCCATAGCTGCAGCGCGTTGGCGACATCACGGGGTGTGGATATCAATGCCGTCTTGCCATTCTCTACCGGCGTGATCGGTGAGTACCTGCCTATGGACAAACTTATCGCAGGAATACCCCAAGCCGTTGAAAACTTGTCTGAACAAGGCTGGGAAGAGGCAGCACAGGGTATTTTAACGACAGATACGCGTCCCAAAGGTAGCAGCCGACAATATGGAGATGACGATCTGGTGACCATCACCGGAATATCTAAGGGCTCTGGTATGATCAAGCCAAATATGGCGACCATGCTAGCCTATGTGGCCACCGATGCCTTCGTCGATAATGAGTTGTTGCATCGAGCCCTAACGATCGCTACTGAAGCATCATTTAATAGAATCACGGTGGACAGTGATACATCTACTAACGATTCGGTGGTGCTTGTTGCCACAGGCGCTAATGGTGTGGCTATTGACGAAGTCTCTTTTGACACCTTTGTCGATCAACTTAGCCAAGTCTTTACTGATCTAGCTCAGGCAATTATTCGCGATGGTGAAGGTGCCAGTAAATTTGTCTCGGTAGTGGTTGAGCAGGCATTAAGTAAAGCTGAAGCCTTGAGTGTTGCTTATACCATCGCCGAATCTCCTCTGGTCAAGACGGCGCTGTCGGCTTCGGACCCTAATTGGGGTCGTATTTTAGCCGCGGTTGGCCGATCTGATATACCTGACCTGGATGTTAACCTTGTGCAAATTTTTCTAAATGACGTTTTGATCGCCGAGCATGGTAGTCGCGCTGAAACATATAGCGAAGAGGCAGGGCAGGAAGCTATGCAGTCTGAGGACATTGAAATACGCGTTAGCTTAAGCCGTGGCGACCATAATGAAACCGTCTGGACTAGCGATCTTACGCAGGAATATGTGCGCATTAATGCCGAGTATCGAACCTAAGGGTCAATTAATAGCATGACGCGTATACAGGTCGTTGCAGCAGTTATTCTTGGAGAGCACGAAGGTTCTCCTGATCATATTCTTATTTCCCGACGCCCAGATTATCTTCACCAGGGCGGTCTGTGGGAATTCCCCGGCGGTAAAGTCGAGGATCATGAAACACCTTACCAGGGTCTGCTGCGCGAGCTCAAAGAAGAGCTAGATATAGTGGTGACAAAAGCAACGCCTTTGATGCAGATAACTCATGATTATCCTGACAAAAAGGTGTCTCTAGATATTTGGACTGTTACAGAATTTAACGGTCTACCATTGGGCGTCGAAGGACAAGAGGTTCGTTGGGTGAGTTTACAAGACCTACCTAACTTTGAGTTTCCAGCGGCCAATCAGCCAATATTGGCACGGCTGTGCCACCAAGACTAGAGTCACTGAGTGAGTCTACTTTACTCTAAATCTTCCTCACTAGGTTGGCCATCATCAAACGATGGATCGACAGGAATACTGTAACTTTCACTCGCCCAGTCACCAAAATCAATTTGCTGACAGCGGTGAGAACAAAACGGTCGATATTTTTGTTCTTTAGTCCATGCAACGTCTGTTTTACAGGTAGGGCATTTAACAATGGTCACTTCAGTCACAGTAGTTAATTCTCTTTTGATGTGTTGGCTAAGGCTAAAAAAGTTGTGTGCAAAACATCAACTCTCTCAGTTATTGTTTTTTGGCTAAGGGCGTTGTCAAATACCCACTCTGCTCGGGTTAATTTTTCTTCCCGAGACATCTGGCTATCAATAATACGCTGAATCTGCGCTGGGTCATTATCATCTCTCAGCGCCGCCCGTTGCAATTGCAGTGGCACCGGTAGGTCTACCAGTAACACGGTATCGACCAGCTGATCTTGATCGGCCTCAAAAAGTAGCGGTGACTCCAAAAGCACATAGGGACTGGTCGCCATGCCCAGTTGCTCAACAATCCAGTTGAGTATTAATGGGTGTAATAGCGTCTCTAACCAAGTCTTGTCACTCACATTTTGAAAAATAACTTCCCGTAGTTTGGCCCTATCTAGCTGCCCGTCGGCTAAAATAATATCTCGTCCAAACCGACTGCTAATATCTTTTAGCGCAGGCATTCCCGGTTGAACAACGGCCCTAGACGCATAGTCTGCGTCCACGGACTGAATACCCAGAGATTTAAAAGCAGCGGCCACGGTGCTTTTGCCGCAACCAATGCCGCCGGTGAGTCCGACTATATAAGATTTTTTTTCCAAAGCCAGCGCCTAAATATCTAAGTCATGTTCAGTCGGCGTTTGCTAGAGACTAAACGCAGACAGATACCAAGTAGTGATGTTATCACCCCAGATTAGAGCAATCCAACCCGCAACTGCAAGAAAAGGCCCGAAGGGAATTTGAAGGTTACGATCTTTGCCGCCGATAGTAATCACTAATACACCAATAATGGCGCCTACAGCGCTCGACAGAAGTATCACTAATGGCAAAAGCTCCCAGCCTAGCCAGGCACCCAGTGCTGCAAGTAACTTAAAGTCGCCATAGCCCATGCCCTCCTTACCGGTGATCAGTTTAAACAACCAATAGACCCCCCAGAGAGACAGGTAGCCAGCAATAGCCCCTAGAACGGCGTCAGGCAGAGGCGCAAAGGTCCCATTCATATTAACAAACAGGCCCAGCCATAGCAGGGGCAGGGTAATTTGGTCAGGAAGAAGTCTTTCTCTCAGATCAATGCCGGCAAGAGTAATTAAGCAGCAGGCCAAAATAGCACTATAAAATGTTGTGGCAGTGGCCCCATAAAAATACATCATAAGGGCGAAAATGGTTGCGGTCAGCAGCTCCACAAACGGATACTGAGCAGAAATAGACGCCGAACAGGTGGCGCAGCGGCCCTTTAAAAATAAATAGCTTAGCAGTGGAATATTGTGCCAAGGGCGCAATGCAGTACTGCACTTTGGGCATCTAGAGGCAGGCCAGGCCAAGGTGACAGCGGGCTCTTCCGTGTTGCTCTTTTCGATACCCAAAATGTCATGTGATTCAAGGTTCCAACGACGGAAAAGCTGTTGTGGCAATCTTAAAATGACGACATTTAAAAAACTTCCGATGAGTAACCCAAAACAAAAACCAACAGCGGCGAGTACTCCGGAAGATAATTCGGCGGACAGAAATGTAGACATAAATAAAGATTCTCTTACAGTTGAACTAGCCTGCTAATCGCGCAAGTATAACAACATCTCGCCAACGGTTTTACACAACACTTCCGATGGAGAAAATCGGCAGATACATGGCAATCATTAGCCCACCAACTACCACGGCCGGTGCAGTGAGATGGACTGCTGGTGGAAGCTGCAAAGGCTTGGGTCTGTGCTGATTAGTGAAACATCTACTCAATCAGTCGCATGGATAAATCTACCGCTTGCACATGTTTAGTGAGGCTACCGGATGAAATGTAGTTCACCGCAGAGTTAATATACTGCTGCACGGTTTCATTAGTAATATTACCTGACACCTCAATTTTGGTTTCGCCAAAGTTGAGGTGTTTTAGGTTTTCAATATCACTGGGCGAGAAATTGTCTAGCATCACCACATCGGCCTGGGCATCCAAGGCCTCGTTCAGCTCATCCAGATTCTCAACTTCAACTTCCACTATTTTCTCGGGCGCTATTTCACGGGCTTTTGCCACGGCTAGGGCGATACCTCCGCAGGCGGCGATGTGGTTTTCTTTAATTAAGAAGGCGTCATACAGACCAATGCGATGATTACTGCAGCCACCCACTGTGACCGCATATTTTTGCGCTAAACGCAGGCCAGGTATGGTCTTGCGTGTGTCGAGAATCTTTACCTCGCTGCCAGTAGTTAAGTCAGCGTATTGCCGTGCCAATGTTGCGGTACCCGACAGCATTTGCAGAAAATTTAACGCTGTACGCTCACCGGTAAGTAATACTCTTGCGTTGCCACTGATGCTAAATAAGAGTTGGTCAGGCGCCACCTTATCGCCGTCCTCTACCAACCAGTCAATACTGGTGTTGGGGTCCAGCTGACGAAAGACCTCATCAACCCAAGGGCGGCCACAAATAACCGCATGTTCGCGGCTAACCACTTCACCTTTAGCCTCTTGTTCAGCTGGAATGAGCATGGCGGTAATGTCGCCGTGACCAATGTCCTCTTGCAATGCTCGGGCCACACAGAGCGGTATATCGCCGGCGGTGTCTTGGGGTAAATTGCTGATAGTCATGACTCTCCTATGATGGCCTTAGATCTATATCGATAAGCCGGCCAAAAAATGGCTACGGATTGTAGCATTAATTGCGCGATTGGCTTTAATCCACTGATCTGTTTCAATAACTCTAATCTATAGTGGCACGTTAAAA
>Ga0308021_10000338_pt1 | contig 21838 bp, 19 predicted proteins | sample Neamet351_FD_201296 | JGI IMG/M metagenome (GOLD analysis project Ga0308021, IMG submission 201296) | Marine microbial communities from water near the shore, Antarctic Ocean - #351 | ecosystem: Environmental > Aquatic > Marine > Unclassified | place: Southern Ocean | collected 2014-10-02
AGGACATGGCTATGACAGAGCAAGTAAGCGCACAGGTGATAATGTACAGTTCTAGTTATTGTGGGTTTTGTTTTCGTGCTAAACGGCTGCTCGACAGTAAAGGCGTAGCCTATAAAGAAATTAGTGTGGATGGACGTACCGATTTACGTCAACAAATGATGCAAGCCACTGGTGGCCGCACAGTGCCTCAAATTATCATTAATGGCAACGCCATTGGTGGGTGTGATGAATTACATATGCTGGATCGCCAGCAAAAACTGGACCCCTTGTTAGCCGCTTAGTAAATTAAGCGCTACTGTATAGATTATATTAAAGAGAATTAAGCATGAGCGAAGAAGAAAAAGGCGCAGCAGCTTCAGAAGCTAGTGAGCAGCCACAAATTATGATCCAACGCGTGTATTTGAAAGACTTGTCTTTTGAGTCACCTAATTCACCACAGTCGTTTACAGCCGAGTGGAAGCCAGAAGTAGGTGTGGATTTAAATAGCCAAGCTCGCCAGCTTAACGAAACTAGTTTTGAAGTGGTTTTACGTATCACCATTACTGCTAAAGCAGAGGACAAGACAGTTTACTTAACGGAAGTTCAGCAAGCAGGTTTGTTCCACATTGCCAACGTGCCTCAAGAATCAATGGGTCAAGTATTGGGAGCGTTCTGCCCTAATATTCTATTCCCGTACGCACGTGAAGCTATTGATAGCCTAGTACAAAGAGGCAGCTTTCCGGCCTTAATGCTAGCGCCAGTTAACTTCGATGCTTTGTATGCGCAGAGCATGGCACAGCAAGCCGCTCAAGCGGTTGAAGCTGCTGAAACCGCAGAAGCGGGCGACGCTGTACCAGAACAGACACACTAATTTACCTGCCTAGCTAGCGCCTTCGTAGTTAAGTTGGCGCCATGCTTCATAGACGGTAATGGCTGCGCAGTTTGATAAGTTCAAACTGCGGCTTTCTGCAGTCATAGGTAGACGAATTCTAGCGTCACATCTTGCCCTAATGTCTTCGGGCAGGCCTCGGCTCTCTGGGCCAAATAATAAAGCATCATCCTTTTTAAATTTAGCTTTGCTAAAACAATCGCTGCCCTTTGTGGTCATGGCGTAGATGGTTTTAGGTTGCACGCTAGCAAGAAATGCGTCGTAATCTTTGTGCACCTGCATGCGCGCCCATTCGTGATAATCCAATCCCGCTCGTCTTAGCGCCTTATCTTCTAGCTTAAACCCTAGGGGTTCAATCAAATGTAATTGAAACCCTGTGTTGGCACATAGGCGAATGATATTGCCCGTATTTGGTGGAATTTCTGGTTCAAAAAGTACAACGTGTAACATAGTATGTGTATGTCCCTACAAGTATTTAAGCATCAGACCTGCTCTGCCTAAAGACCTAATTCGTTAATTTTTCGGGTAAGGGTGTTTCTACCCCAACCTAATAATTCTGCAGCTTCTCGACGACGGCCGTGGGTATGTTTAAGTGCAGCTTGTATCATAACTGTCTCAAATGCAGGCAAGGCCTTACCTAGAAGCTGTTGTTGGCCGAACTGTAGTTCTTTCTTAGCCCATTTTGATAATGAATCTTGCCAGTTTTCTTCCCCACTAGCCTTGGCACTGTGCTCCTGTAGCTCTGGGGGTAGGTCACTAACTAATATTTGGTTGCCGCTGCCCATAACGCTTAACCAGCGGCAGACATTTTCTAATTGACGAACATTGCCAGGCCAGTCTAATTTTTGTAAATGCTCTGCGGCTGCGCTGGAGAGCTGTTTTGTTTCTACTGCAAGCTCTTTAGCGCTGGTCACTAGAAAATGCCTTGCCAGAGCAGGGATGTCTTCGCTACGCTGGTTAAGGTTTGGCAGTGGTATACGAATAACGTTAAGCCGGTGGAAAAGGTCTTCGCGGAATAATCCTTGTTCTACTCGTTTGGTTAAATCTTGGTGAGTGGCTGCAATAATCCGCACATTCACTTTAACTAGGTTGTGGCCACCCACGCGATAAAATTCACCGTCGGCCAGTACTCTTAGTAATCGTGTTTGGGCTTCAGCTGGCATGTCCCCGATTTCATCCAGTAATAATGTACCGCCATGGGCTTGTTCGAAGTGGCCTTTGCGCTGGTTTACGGCGCCTGTAAAAGCGCCTTTTTCATGGCCAAAAAGTTCAGATTCGATTAGGTCTTTTTGAATCGCAGCCATGTTTAATGGAATAAATGGTTGGTTAGCTCGTGGGCTATGTTGATGCAAAGCTTGAGCAATTAGCTCTTTACCTGTACCTGAGGCGCCGTTAATCATAACGGTCATGTTAGATTGTGAAAGGCGACCAATAGCCCTAAATACTTCTTGCATGGCGGGGGCTTCACCAATTATTTGGGCGCTGGCTGGTGCGGGTTCTGGGGTGATGGCGCCTGCTTGCTGCTGGGCATGTTGCAAGCCTCGTTGCACTAAAGCTACGGCCTCATCAATATCAAACGGTTTTGGTAAGTAATCAAAAGCACCGCCTTGATAGGATGCTACTGCACTGTCTAGGTCTGAGTGTGCAGTCATAATAATAACGGGCACATGGGCAATCTGCTGTTGTAGTCGCTGTAGTAAGCTAAGGCCGTCAATGCCTGGCATACGAATATCGCTGACAATCAGGTTGGGCGAGTCAAACTCAAGGGCATCAAGTAACTGTTGGCCATCTTCAAAGCTGCGGCTGCTGATTTGCGCCTGCTGTAAGGCGCGCTCTAACACCCAGCGAATAGCGTGGTCATCGTCTACAATCCATACATCTTGGCTCATGGGAGCTTCTCCATGGGTAAGTAAATATTAAAGCAAGTGTGGCCTTGCCGGCTGTCACATTCGATGAGGCCTTGGTGCTGTTGTATAAGGCTTTGGGCGATACTTAATCCCAACCCTGTGCCTTGAGCACGACGGGTTACCAGCGGGAAAAAAATGTCTTCTTTAAGGTCTGCAGGAATGCCAGGCCCGTTGTCGCATATACTGATGCAGCAGACTAGGCGGTGGCAAATATTGCCGATTGTGAAGCGCCTCACAGCCCTTGTTTTTAGGCTGATTTGGCCGTCACTAATCTGGTGTTCAACGAGTGCTTGCAAGGCATTGCGACCTACGTTTAAGAACACTTGAGTCATTTGATTGGCGTCAATGAGTAGTTCTGGCAGGCTGGGGTCATAGTCCCGTATTAGTTGCACTTGGTCGCCAGCTTCCGCGCGTAATAACTGGTCTATTTTATCCAGGACCTGGTGAATATTGTAGCTTTGCTTGTGAGTTTGGCGTTGAGGGCCAATTAAACGGTCCACAAGGTCTCTTAGGCGGTCAGCCTCGGAAATAATGATATCGGTGAATTCGTGCAAAGACGGGTTAAGTTCCCGTTGCAATAACTGCGCTGCACCACGAATTCCGCCCAATGGATTTTTGATCTCGTGGGCTAGATTGCGCACAAGATTAGAAGACGCCTGTTGTTGGGTTGTCATGCGCGCTTCTTGTGTGAGACGTTTCACGCGTTCTAAAGGTTGTATTTCTAAGGCTAAACTACCTTGTTCGTCTACAGCGGTAACGCTTAAGTCTACGGATAATCTACGGCCATTGGCTTGTTGTATTTGGGTGTCACGACTGGTGAAGGATTGCTGGTGGTTTGAGCTATGTTGTAACTGCTGCTTAAGAAGTGGGTCTAAGGATAGCAAGTTACTGATGGGCTCTAGTTGCATTTGGTGCTGACTGACTCGAAATAAATCCTCTGCAGCTAAATTAAGAGCTACAACTTCCATGCGAGCGTTAACCAACACTATGGCAGTGGTTAAGTGGTTAACCAAACTAGCGAGAGCTTGGCGAGCTTGCAGTGGATTAGGCATTGCACTCCGTTTGGTTGTCGATGATAAATACCCGGCGCACCAAATTAGTGCACAGGGTGCGCTTAAAAAGCCCTCCTTAGAGGGCTTTTGTTATCCGATTAGCAAGAGTAATAAAGGGCAAACTCAACAGGGTGAGTTACGCTGTTTACTGCTTCTACTTCGGTGTACTTAAGTGCAATGTAAGCATCGATCATTTCGTCGGTAAATACACCGCCACGAGTTAGGAACTCACGATCTACTTCTAGTGCGTCAAGAGCTTCTTCTAAGCTTCTAGCAACTGTTGGGATTGCTGCTGCTTCTTCAGCCGGTAGGTCATACAAATCCTTGTCGGCTGCATCGCCAGGGTGGATTTTGTTCTGAATACCGTCAAGGCCTGCCATCAACAATGCTGCGAAACACAAGTATGGGTTAGCAGTAGGATCAGGGAAGCGCACTTCTACACGACGACCACGTGGGTTGCTTACGTATGGAATACGGATAGATGCAGAGCGGTTACGGGCAGAGTAGGCCAGCATAACAGGTGCTTCATAACCAGGTACTAAACGCTTGTAAGCGTTGGTAGAGGCGTTAGTGAAAGCGTTAAGCGCCTTAGCGTGCTTAATCACACCGCCAATGTAGTATAGCGCTATGTCAGATAAGCCACCGTAGCCGTCACCAGCAAAAAGGTTAACGCCATCTTTGATAATAGACTGGTGCACGTGCATGCCAGAACCGTTGTCGCCAACGATTGGCTTAGGCATAAAGGTAGCCGTTTTACCGTAAGCGTGAGCCACGTTGTGTACACAGTACTTAAGAATTTGTACTTCGTCAGCCTTGCGCACTAAAGTGCTGAACTTAGTGCCGATTTCGTTTTGGCTAGCGGTTGCCACTTCGTGGTGGTGTACTTCTATTTCAACACCCATCGATTCCATTGCGTCACACATTGCGCCACGCATATCGTGTGCAGAGTCGACTGGAGGAACTGGAAAATAACCGCCTTTAACACCAGGACGGTGACCCATGTTGCCGCCTTCAATAGTGGCGTTAGACTGCCAAGCACCTTCTTCAGAATTGATTTCGTACATGGCGCCTTGCATGTCGGCTTTCCACTTTACGTCATCAAATACAAAGAATTCTGGCTCTGGGCCAAAGAATGCGGTGTCACCAATGCCTGTAGACTTAAGGTATTCTTCAGCGCGAGCAGCAACAGAACGTGGGTCGCGGTCGTAGCCTTGCATGGTGGTTGGTTCAATAACGTCACAACGAACGTTAACTGTAGTTTGATCTGTGAACGGGTCTAACACAGCAGAGTTGTCGTCTGGCATGATGATCATGTCTGAATCGTTAATGCCTTTCCAGCCAGCAATGGATGAACCATCGAACATTTGGCCTTCAGAGAAGAAGTCTTCGTCTACAACGCGTGCAGGAATTGTTACGTGGTGCTCTTTACCTTTGGTATCGGTAAAACGTAGGTCCACCCAGCGCGCTTCGCTGTCTTGGATCATCTTAAGGGTATTCGCAGACATAAAGTCTCTCCAATCAAAACCAGCTTTAGCGCCGGTGGGTTACATGTATAATTTCCAGCGTATTGGCTGACACTACTGGTTACTGTACTTACCTATAGCAATGGCCGTGCCAACTTTACGTAAGGCTTAAAAAACGACTCTCTATGGCGGTTTTGGTCGCATATGCGTGATTTTTTACCCGCAATCGCTCTATTAAGCGGCAAAGCCCTAATGTAGGAGATCACTTGGAGTGCAGTTTGCACTAAAATGGGTCGTAAATGAAGCCTTAATGCACCAATAAAGTGCAAAATACTAAATCTGTATAAATATCTTCCTTGTTTACCCTTAGGTGCTGTGTTATCGCTGTACTTTTGCTATAATTCGCGCTGCATTTTTTTGGCGCTGCGCTGTTGCAACGCCCATACGTATTTTGGCCATGTTCAATTGAGGCCGTTTGGAGTAGTGAGATGATCGAAAAGTTAAGAAATGTGGCGATTGTAGCCCACGTAGACCACGGTAAAACCACCTTGGTAGACAAGTTGCTAGAACAATCCGGCACCCTTGATCGTCGTGACCAAGGCACAGAGCGCCTTATGGACTCAAACGACCAAGAAAAAGAACGTGGTATTACCATCACAGCAAAAAACACTGCTGTAAGCTGGAATGGTTACCATATCAACATTGTAGACACACCAGGACACGCCGACTTTGGTGGTGAGGTAGAACGCGTTCTATCTATGGTAGATTGTGTATTGTTGTTGGTAGACGCAGTAGACGGCCCTATGCCACAAACACGGTTTGTAACTCAAAAGGCCTTTCAACAAGGTCTTAGCCCAATCGTAGTAATCAACAAGATCGACCGTCCAGGCGCACGTCCTGATTGGGTTATGGATCAAGTATTTGATTTGTTTGACTCTTTAGGTGCTACCGATGAGCAACTAGACTTCCCAGTAATGTATGCGTCTGCCATTAATGGCATCGCCGGTACATCTGTTGATAACATGGCTGAAGATATGACGCCATTGTTCGAGTCATTGGTTGAGAACGTTAAATCGCCAGACGTAGACCTTGAAGGACCTTTGCAGATGCAAATTTCTGCCTTGGATTACTCAAGCTATGTAGGCGTTATCGGTGTAGGCCGTATTAAGCGTGGCAGCATGAAGGTAGGCCAGCAGGTTAAGGTAGTGGGTGCCGATGGCAAAGCCCGTTCTGCTAAGCTACAAAATGTAATGAGCTACATGGGTCTTGAGCGCATTGATGTGGCGACAGCCCAAGCTGGCGATATTGTATGTGTTACTGGCATTGAAGGCCTGAACATTTCTGACACAATTTGTCATCCAGATACTATTGAAGCATTGCCTGCGCTAAGCATTGATGAGCCAACAGTATCTATGACGTTCCAAGTGAACGATTCACCGTTTGCTGGCCTAGACGGCAAGTTCGTTACCAGCCGTAACATCCGTGACCGTTTAGATCGTGAATTGATTCATAACGTCGCCCTACGTGTTGAACCAGGTGATTCTCCAGACCGTTTTGTAGTATCGGGCCGTGGTGAATTACACTTGTCAGTGCTGATTGAAGCCATGCGTCGGGAAGGTTTTGAGATGGGTGTGGGTCGTCCACAGGTTATCGAAAAAGAAGTAGATGGCGTGATGATGGAACCATACGAAGCAGTATTGATCGATTGTGAAGATCAGCATCAAGGTTCTTTGATGGAAGAAATGGGCCGTCGTAAGGCCGAAATGACTAATATGGAGCCAGACGGCAAAGGCCGCACACGGTTAGAATTTATCATTCCATCACGTGGTTTGATTGGTTTCCGTGGTCAGTTCCTCACCTTAACTTCTGGCAGCGGTGTAATGACTTCTGTGTTTGATCATTACGGTCAAGTGAAGCAAGGCGCCTTAGCTGAGCGTGAAAAGGGTGTATTGGTTTCCATGGTGAAAGGTAAGATCTTAGCGTTTGCTTTGTTTAACCTACAGACCCGTGGCCGTTTGATGGTTGAGCCAAACATCGATGTATACGAAGGTATGCTTATTGGTGTTCACAGCCGTGGTAATGACTTGTGTGTTAACCCAACTAAGGGTAAGCAGCTTACCAACATCCGTGCAGCGGGTACCGATGAGAACATCGTTCTTAGCCCACCCATCCGCTTCTCTCTTGAGCAAGCGCTTGAGTTTATTGAAGACGATGAATTGGTAGAAGTAACACCTCACTTCATCCGTTTGCGTAAGCGCCTACTTACGGAAACTGCACGTAAGCGCTCACCTAAGTAAGCGCTACGAGCGAGAAAAGAGCCGATCAATAGATCGGCTTTTTTGTGCCTGTAGCTTTCTAGTCAAATATCAAGCCGGCAGTAGGTCTGAACCAGCGTTTGATAGGTGGTACTATAAGAAGTAGGCAAGGAGCAAGGTTAATAGGGAACTTGCCCTTATAGGCGTGGTCTTTACTAGATACCCTGGCATATAGAGATGGTCATGAATAAAATTATTATTGGAGTAGCCTTTGTGTGGCTTGCAGCTTGCGCTAGTCCAGCACCAAATCCCACTCTCGGTGGTGAAGAGGCAAGTTTACCTAGCTTTACGGCGGCCTATAACGTCTTTAGTTGTGATCAGCTTTATTCTGAGGCGCGACGTATTACTGATCAAATGCACAACATTGCCGGAGTGCGAGACGAAGATGCGCAAATGGAGCGACTGGAGTTTGTAGGTGGTGCGTTGTACTGGCCTGTTTTGTTTTTGGTAGATGGCGGTAGCGATTCTAAATCGGCAAAGGAAGAATACGAGCAGTTAAAAGAACGCTTGTTAAGCTTATCTGATTGGGTGGCCAAGAAGCAGTGTGGTGAATAAACAGGCATAAAAAAAGCAGCTCGGGTGAGCTGCTTTCTGAGGCTGGTTTATTTTTATTATTAAGCCAAAGGTGTCTTTTTTTCTTATTGCGCTTATTATTTTTATTGGCGCTGCAGGCATACTACCAACTTCCCACGCAGTGTCTAATACTAAAAAGTTATATCTTGCAATTAAATTGTTATAAAGCGCCATTGGTGTGCTGACCCGTAAACCACCGTCTTGTTTATAGTTCACAGCAAGATTAGTATAGCGCTGTACAATAATCTTACATTTAGTGACCCTCTTATGGCCAGTATACAAGTCTCATACCCCCATCAACGCTCAATGACAGAAGCCCGTGAAGCCGTGCAAACCCTTTCCGATAAGCTAGGCACTAAACTAGGTGTAAAGAGCACCTGGCAGGGTGATGTATTGATGCTTGAGCGCCAGGGAGTAAAAGGCTCTATGGTGTTGACCGAAGGGGTGGTAGACGTTGAACTGACCCTTGGCATGATGTTAACTCCCATGAAGGGCCAAATTGAAGCTGAGGTTAGCAAGCAGCTAGCGCGCTGCCTGGGTTAAGTTTGTAGTTTCGTGTTGCGCGTTCAGCGCAACAATCTACAATATATAGCGGCTCAAATCTTGGTCTTTCACAAGGTCTTGCAGATTTTTGTCGACGTAGGCTTGGTTAATGACCACTTTCGCACCTGAAGCTTGATTAGCTGTGAATGATAGATCTTCTAGTAAACGCTCCAGCAGGGTATGCAGGCGTCGTGCACCAATGTTCTCGGTGCTTTCATTCACCTCGTAGGCCAGCTCTGCGATGCGTTTAACGCCATCTTCACTGAACTCTAGATCAACCCCTTCTACACTCAACAGCGCTTTATACTGCTGAGTAAGTGAATAATTAGGTTCTGTAAGAATGCGGGCAAAGTCTTCGGGTCTCAGGGCATTTAACTCTACCCGTATAGGCAACCGCCCTTGCAGCTCTGGGATCAAGTCTGAAGGTTTCGCAACGTGAAACGCGCCTGAGGTAATAAACAGGATATGGTCTGTCTTCACCATGCCGTATTTAGTGGTTACGGTGCAGCCTTCAATAAGCGGTAACAAATCACGTTGCACGCCTTCACGAGATACGTCGCCGCTGCCGCCTTCTTGTCTTTTCGCAATTTTGTCGATTTCATCTAAAAATACAATGCCATTTTGCTCTACAGCTTCTAATGCTTGTTGTTTAAGGTCTTCTTCCTTAACTAGGCCTGCAGCTTCTTCGTCTTGAAGTTGCTTTAGGGCGTCAGCAATGGTCATTTTTTTGGTTTGTTTTTTGTCTTTGCCCATATTGGCAAACAAACCTTGCAGTTGATTGGTCATGTCTTCCATGCCAGGAGGCGCCATGATCTCAACACCGATAGGTGCGTTAGACACTTCGATATCAATTTCTTTGTCGTTTAGCAGGCCTTCTCTGAGCTTCTTGCGGAACACCTGGCGGGTGCCCGACTCTTTAGTGATAGACGCATCATCCTCACCACGGGCAGGGGGTAGCAACACGTCTAAAATACGGTCTTCTGCACGGTCTGCTGCTTGGTTGGCCACTTTTGTTATGGCGTCTTCGCGTAGCATTTTCATGGCTGTTTCCATGAGATCACGAATAATGGATTCTACGTCACGGCCTACATAACCGACTTCAGTGAATTTAGTTGCTTCAATCTTTATAAAAGGTGCATGGGACAGCTTAGCTAAACGGCGAGCAATCTCAGTTTTACCCACACCGGTGGGGCCGATCATCATGATGTTTTTAGGTGCGATTTCAGCTCGCATGTCGGGCTCAAGCTGCATACGGCGCCAGCGATTACGCAGTGCAATAGCTACAGCGCGTTTGGCGGCGTCTTGGCCGATAATGTGATTGTCGAGTTGGCTGACGATTTCAGCAGGAGTCAGTTGAGACATGGTTCAGCCTTATTTCTTAGTTTGATCAGTTAGGTCAATGGTTTCGATAGTAGTTTGGTGATTGGTAAATACACAAATACTGGCAGCAATATCCAGGCTTTTACTAACAATGTCGTGGGCCGAAAGCTCTGTGTTGTCCAGCAGCGCTAATGCTGCAGCCTGTGCGAAATTACCACCAGAACCAATGGCAATGAGGCCGTGTTCTGGCTCTATTACATCACCAGTACCACTGATAATTAGGGAGGCTTCTTCGTTGGCAACCACTAGCATGGCTTCTAACTTGCGCAGGCCACGATCACTGCGCCATTCTTTGGCTAGTTCTACTGCAGCGCGTACCAGTTGGCCATGGTGCTTTTCTAGCTGGCTTTCAAAACGCTCGAATAGGGTAAGCGCGTCCGCGGTGCCGCCAGCAAACCCTGCAATTACTTTGTCATGGTATAGACGGCGCACTTTGCGAGCATTACCTTTCATTACGGTATTGCCTAAGGAAACTTGGCCGTCGCCACCTAATACAACTTGATTACCGCGGCGTACAGATACTATGGTGGTCATGTTTCATTCCTAATTAGTTGCAGAACCGAGGCTTTTTACCTAAGTGGTACCTATATGGTACTTAAGTGTGATCCTTTTAGAATGGGGTTCAGACGCTAGAATTCAAGCGTAAGAGTTCTTAACAGGTGATTAGTTAGCTTTTTTCTTAATTTGAAGCGACTGAATACCCTGTTGGGCGAGAATATCTTCAGCTTTATTGAGGGTTGAGCGGCTACTAAATGGCCCGACGCGAACGCGATACCATATAGACCCGCTGCTGGAAACCGTCTTTTCGGTCACAACATTGCTCATGTTAAGGAGGATTAGCTTAGCCCTAAGGCGGTTAGCGTCGGCCAACTTACGAAAAGATCCAGCCTGTAATAATGCGTCGGTCTTCTTATTAGGGTCTTTAGGTGTGGATATATAGGCATCCACCTGCACGGGCGTCACTTCACTGTCGGGCAATAAGGTGTAGAAGTCAAAACTATCATTTTGGTTGCTAGCAGCCTTACTGTTGTTTTTGGGTGTCACCTTTACCGCTTTAGTGGGGTTTGTTTTTTCAGACACCGCTGTGCTCGCCTTGGCATCGTCAGGCTGTTGTGAAAGCATTAGAAGGCCGGCTAAGAAGGCGATACTTACCACTAAGGTCAGCAGCATCACTCCGCGTGAAACGGCAGGCTTGCGCTGCTTCTTAGGTTTACGCTTAGCGTAATCGTGTGGCGCCACGGTTACATATGCTCCGGTGCGTCTACACCTAAAAGGTTTAAGCCATTAGCCATAACTTGGCGTGCGGCCATGCAAAGGCACATGCGAGCGTTACGCAACTCGGCATCGTCAATAACCATTCGGTGGGCGTTATAGTAGCTGTGGAAATGGCTGGCTAAATCTTTAAGGTAGTGGGCAACTTGATGAGGCTCATGATTATTGGCTGCATTAGAGATGACTTCTGGGTAAAGCTCAATCTGCTGCATAAGGTTAATTTCTGCAGCTTCGCTAAGCTTTTCTAGTTGCTCAAGGCCCATGGCTGAATCCCATGCCATGTTCTGTGCTGCTAATTTTTTGATAAGGGTGCAAATGCGGGCGTGAGCATATTGAATGTAATACACCGGGTTGTCTTTGCTTTCTGACTTGGCAAGCTCCAAGTCAAAATCCATATGCTGTTCAGCTTTGCGGGTAACATAGAAAAAGCGGGAAGCGTCTTTGCCTACTTCTTCTCGAAGCTCCCGTAAGGTTACAAAAGAACCACTGCGGGTAGACATTTGTACGCGTTCTTCACCACGGTACAAAATAGCAAATTGAACCAGTTTTACCACTAGCCGAGCAGGGTCGATGCCTAGGGCTTGTAATGCAGACTTCACCCGAATAATGTAACCGTGGTGATCGGCCCCCCACACGTTAATGACAGTATCCATACCGCGCTCGAACTTGTTCAAATGGTAAGCAATGTCGGATGCAAAGTAGGTGGTTTGGCCGTTGTCACGTTTAACTACGCGGTCTTTGTCATCTCCAAAGGCGGTAGAACGGAACCATAAGGCACCCCCGTCTTCATACACATGACCTTGTTCTTGTAGCTTAGTGATAGCACGGTTTATTTGGTCACCTTGATCTAGGCTGCGTTCAGAGAACCAGTGCTCGAAGTCTACACCAAAGCCGTGTAAATCCTGCTCAATGTCATCACGAATAGAGTTTAGGCCAGCATCAAATACTAAACGATAGTCGGCATCGCCTAGCAAGTTTTGAGCCCGCTCAATCAAATCATCGATGTGTTTCTCTTTGTCGCCTTCTGGGGCGTCTGCGTGCAGGTCTGTCATTACTGCAGATGCGTTGTGCTTTAAACGGTCACCTGCTTGTGCGTGCAGTTGTTCGGCGATGTCTTTAACATAAGCGCCTTGATAGCCGTTGCTTGGGAAGACAATGTCTTCTCCTGCTTGTTGTAGATAACGCAGCCATACACTGGCGGCCAAAATGTTCATTTGGCGGCCGGCATCGTTAACGTAATATTCTCTTTCTACTTCAAAGCCGGCCGCTTCCAATAAGTTAGAAACGCTAGCGCCGTAGGCGGCACCACGGCCGTGGCCTACGTGTAGAGGGCCTGTGGGGTTGGCAGAAACAAATTCCACTTGAACTTTATGGCCAGCACCGCTGTTATTGCGGCCAAATTGATCGGTTTCTGTAAGCACTTTACCAATAATAGCCTGCGTGGCATCTTGGCTGATAAAAAAGTTAATGAAACCTGGGCCTGCTATTTCTGTTTTAGTCACAGAATTTGATGCAGGTAATTTACTGCAAATTAGTTCAGCGATGTCTCGCGGCTTGCGGCGTGCAACTTTAGCCAACGTGAGCGCGACGTTACATGCAAGGTCGCCATGTTGCTTGTCACGGGTATTATCGATTTGGATGTTGGCGACGAGATCAGCGTCAAACTCACCTGCGGTTTTAAGGGCGTCGATGGCTTGTTGGATAAGGTCTGCAATATGTTGCTTCATGGTGGTGTTTAGGCTTCTAAAAAGTTTAAATGCGGCCAAAAAACGAGGCCGTAACAACTAGGTGTGGATTAGTGGTAATTATCCCAGTTCTTGCGGGTCTATGTCTAGACTCCAGCGTATTTTACGGGCTGCTGGATGTTGATCTAATAAGTGGCACAATTGCTGCAATAATTGCTGTAATTGTTTGCGATTAGGGTGTTGAAGTTGCAGTTGAGCACGATAATAGTGTGCTCTGCGCGCCATAAAAGCGGGCATGGGGCCAAACATGAGTAAGGATTTAGTGAGTGGCTGCAACTCTGGATTTTGTACCTGTTGCCCTAGCCAGTGCAGTAGGGCAAAGGCCTGTGTTGCATCTTTGGCTTGGGCGTGAAACAAAGCCATGTGGCCTACAGGAGGCAAACCGCTCTGCTGACGACTGGCGAGCTCTTGCTGAGCAAAGGCGTTGTATCCCTGATTGACCAAGATGTTAATAGTGGGATGGTCTGCTTGATAAGTTTGAATGACAGCTGTACCTGGTATTTGTGCACGCCCAGCACGGCCAGCAGTTTGCACCAGTAGTTGAGCTAGTTTTTCCGGCCCACGAAAATCACTGCTAAACAAACTGGCATCGGCATCCAAAATAGCTGCCAAAGTAACATTAGGAAAATGGTGACCTTTGGCCAACATTTGTGTACCTACTAAAATACAAGGTTTGCCGCCATGCACCTGTTCTAGCATGCTTTCTAAGCTACCTTTTTTACGGGTAGTGTCGCGATCTATGCGATGAACTGGTGTGTTTGGGAAAAGATAAGTGAGCTGTTCTTCAGTTCGTTCTGTGCCTTGGCCTAGTGGCTTTAGCTGGTGGCTCTGGCATTGAGGGCAATGTAGATGCACCTGTTGTTGGTGCTCACAGTGGTGACAATGTAGCCTTGGAGGGCTACGGTGTAATGTCATATTGGCATCACAAGCCGGACACTGAGCGGTTGCACCACAAGACTGACATTGCAGGCTAGGCGCAAAACCCCGCCTATTGAGCATCAGTAGAACTTGATGACCTAATTCCAGCTGGATTTGAATCATTTCCCGTAACTGTTCAGAGATGCCGGCCTGTTGTGGTTGGTTGCGTAAATCAATAACCTCGTAACTTTGGTTGCTTGCCTTACCTGCTCGCTGGGTTAATAGCCATTGGCTAAATCGCCCCCGTGCTACATTTGCTAAGCTCTCTAATGAGGGTGTGGCGGAACCCAATAATATTGGAATATTGGCATCAGCGGCGCGCTTTATCGCCAAGTCACGGCCATGGTAACGAAAACCTTCTTGCTGTTTATAAGCTTGGTCGTGTTCTTCATCAATGATGATGAGGCCTAAATCTGGGATGGGAGTAAATAAGGCAGACCGAGTGCCTATTATTATGTCAGCCTGACCCAGTCCGGCCTGTTGCCAAGCGTTAAGTCGTTGGTGTTCTGTAAGTCCCGAGTGAAGTGCCAGTACTCGATTATTAAAACGCTGCTCAAGTCGCTGAAGTAGCTGTGGTGTAAGGCCTATCTCTGGCACCAATAGTAGGGTTCGTTTACCCTCCTGTAACTGATGGGCAATGGCGTGAAAATATACTTCGGTCTTGCCACTACCTGTAACACCATTCAATAGATTGCAACTAAACACACCCTTTGCTTTAGCTAAATGCTCCACAATGTGTGATTGTTCTGGGTTGAGAATCAGGCCTTTCTCAGCTAATTTTAGAGTTACATCTTGGGGTTTAGGGTGACTGGTAGTAAGCCATTTTTTGTCTAAAAAAGGCTTTAGTTGGCTAGGTTTAATACCTATGGTTTGGAGCTGGTTTAGGTTAAACGCGGGAGCCAACGTTTTAAGTTGCTGCCAAAGGAGTTGCTGTTTTTTAGCCCTGCCAAACTCTTCCTCTACATCGGCGATCTGCCAATTGAGTTGGATGAGTTGATTGGGTAGGGGCTGACGCAATTTAGCAGGTAATAGGTGCATAAGTGCGTCACCTATTGGGTGTTGGTAATAGTCTGCTGCCCAAAGCCCTAACTGCCAAAGGTATTCAGGCAATAATGGTGTTTCATCTAATAGTTCGATGATGGGTTTGAGCTTACTAAGGTCTAAGTCTGTGGTTTGATGTATGCCTACAATGAGCCCCACTCTTTCGCTGCGACCAAAGGAAACACGAACGCGTAAGCCGATCTCTGGCAAGCGCGAGTCTTCTGTTTTGTCTGGCGCTAAATACGTAAACTCTTGGCGTAGGCCAGTGGCGAGAGCTATTTGTAAATACATGAGCACTGAAAATACATAGGCACTGGAAAATAGAGCATTTAAGACAATTGAGTTAGGAGGTTATCCTACACCAAAGTGCCTGTGTTTGTGGTGCTTTACGACGATAAACCGCTCATTTGATCATTTGTAAAGTTTACCTTGGCAAAAAGGCTTGCTTATCTTGAGGTGTCTGGTAAAATTCCGCCTCTATTTTTATGGCTTGCCGGTTGTCGGTTGGCCAATTTGAAAGAGATCTATTAAAGGTCTCTTATCGGTGCGGTGCTTGGCAATAGATCAAGTGGCGGCGCCATAACCCTGAGGTTATTTCCCATGCAAAAAGATATTCATCCTAAGTACGAAGCTATTAAGGCGACGTGTTCTTGTGGCAACGTTGTAGAAACGCGTTCTACTCTATGCAAAGACATGCACATCGACACATGTTCGGCGTGCCACCCGTTCTATACGGGCAAGCAGAAAAATATTGATGTTGGCGGCCGTATCGATCGCTTCAACAAGCGTTTCGGTAGCCGAGCGTCTAAGTAATTGGCTTAGCGTTAACCGCAACTTAAAAAACCCGCTCTGGTTGCCCAGTGCGGGTTTTTTAGTGCCTGAATTTTAGCTTTAGTGATAGTTTAACGGTTTTCGCAGCCGGCGCAGCTATGGTCGCTCAACTTTGCGTCAATAGTGCTTAGAGCTAAGGCCTTGGTGGCAAAAATGTGACGCTTGCCGATGGTGTTTAAATGGCCGTTACGAATAATGGGTTTGATGACCCGACCATTAAGGTTGCAAAGGTATAAGCCTCCGCCTTTAGCAGCAAGTCTTTTAGCTTCGTTGGCTAGCAACTCTGTGCCTGCCAAGTCTATAAAATTAATGCCGCTAGCAACGATAAGCACATGTTTCTGTGGTATCGCCATTAGTGCTGTTTGTACATAATCCACCGCACCAAAAAACAGCGATCCGTCAATACGAATAATTTTGATGGCTTCACATTCAGGCAGATCAGAACGCTGTACGTCCACTAGCTTTTTAGCACCTCTGCTGCTGGCTAACGCCGTAATGTTGGGTTTTGATGTGCGGCGTAAATACAGCACCAAAGACAAAAGCACGCCCAAATAAATGGCAAATTCCATAGGTAGCAGCAGCGTAGCAGCAAAGGTTACGCTAAATACCATGGCTTCGTTTTTGCCAGCACGATAAATAATTTTTATGTGGTGCCAGTCGATCAGGTTCCATGCCACCATCAGTAATATAGCCGCCATGCTAGGCAAGGTGATATAAGCTGCTAAGGGCGCAAACAACAATACGATTAAGGCTAGAAATACGGCTGCAAATAAGGCTGCTAAAGGGCTTGTTGCCCCTGCTTCGTAGTTTACTCCTGTACGAGTAAATGAACCCGAGGTGGCATAGCTCGATGTGAAACTGCCGAGGATATTAGACAGCGCTTGGCCAATAAATTCTTGGTTACCATGGATCTTCTGGCCTGAACGAGTGGCGACCGAACGAGCAATTGATACAGCTTCCACCAATCCTAATAAACCTAAAGCCATAGCGCCCGGCGCAAGTTGTCGTATTAAGTCCCAGGTCATCAGGGGGGTCGATAAAGGGGGTAGTTGTGATGGAATTTCTCCCACTAAGGCAATTTCGCTGACACCCGACCAAGAGGTCAATAACAAAGCCTGGGTAGCTGCACTACCTACTACCATGGCAATCAGCATATTAGGCCACTTTCTACGCCAGCGTTTGATCACGATAAGGGTGGCTAAGGTGAGGGCTGCAATGACTAAGCTAGGAAGGTGCGTGGCTAAAATGTTGTCTGCTACAGCAACCCAGTTAAGAATAAAGTTACCGGTAGACTGAAGGTCTAGCCCTAGGGCATTTTTTATTTGGCTGGTGGCTATTACCACGGCTGCGCCAGAGGTAAATCCAACCACTACCGAGTGGGATACAAAGTTTACTAAGGAGCCCATGCGAGCAAGAGATAGCATCAGCTGAAACAAGCCAGCCATAAGGGTTAAAGTAAGGACAAGGCTTATGTAAGCAGCCGTACCTACTTGGGCTAGTGGGCTAATTGTGGTAAAAACAACAATAGAAAGAGCAGCTGTGGGGCCGGAAATAAGGTGCCAAGAAGAGCCAAATAAAGCAGCGATTATGGCGGGTACTATCGCAGCATATAGACCATATTCTGGAGGCAGGCCGGCAATTAAAGCATAAGCCACACCCTGAGGAAGAACTATAATTGCCCCTGTAAGTCCGGCCATAGCATCTTGCCGCGCACTTGCTGGGGTAGTTTGTTTAGCCCAGCTTAGGAAAGGCAGAAATTTTAACAAATAAGTCAGTGCCGCCGACGACATACATTACCTAACAGAATTAAATTGATTGTCCTATTGTAATGTATTTTTTTGTGAAATAAACGTTATGTCTGTCGTAGAGTTCTAAGTGGAGGGGCGGTAACCACCGTGCGATTAAACCACCAGCCACAGCTACCAATGATTAACATACCAGCAAAGGGCGTCAGCACCCAAAGGGGCCAGTGAAACTGAAGCGGCATTTGAAATAGCTGGTTTTGCAAAACAGCCACTAAAGCTTCTGCACTCACCCCTGCAATAAGCCCTGCCACAAACCCAAGGCTAGCGTACTCTACTAGCAAAATACTGCGGATAAGAGATTTGCTTGCCCCTAAGGTTCGTAGAATGGCACTTTCGTGTCGGCGCTCATCTATGCTGGCCTGTATGCTGGCTACTAACACTAATATACCAGCACCTAAAACCATCACTAAGATACTCTCCACGGCAAGGGACAGTTGAGCCACTACCCGTTGCACCTGTTGTAAAATCTGGTCTACATCAAGCATAGATATAGTGGGTTGTTGACGCAATAAGGGGCCAAGCTTACTGCGGTCCTGGGGTGCAATATAAACACTTGCCATATAGCTTGCGCTGTTGGCTTCTGCCATGGGCTGTGAGAAGACGAAAAAGAAGTTTGGCTGCATGCTGCTCCAATCCACTTCTCTAAGGTTGCTCAAAATTGCTTTGCGTGGGGTGCCTGCAACATTAAATGTGAGGCTTTGACCAAGTGTTAATCCCATCTGCTCTGCGTAGTCTGATTCTATAGACACTTCTAACTGGCTAGAATTGTTATTGTTCCACCATTGGCCTTCACTAATACTGTTGCCTGCAGGTAAAGTTTGGCTCCAGGTGAGATTAAGCTCCCGATCTCCACGAGGATTTTCAACCTTGGGTTCGGTAAGTCTGGCTCTTGCGATGGGGAAGAACGTTAACCCTTGGGTGGTTAATCCTTGTTGTTCCATTGAGGTTACTAAAGACTCGCGCTGCTGTTGATAAATATTGAATAAAAATAGGTTAGGGGTATCTTGATTTAACTGCTGCTGCCAATCGTTGATAAGGAAACTTCGTACAGAAATCAAACTAAATAGCAGCATTAATGCCAACCCAAAAATAGCTACTTGGAGGCTATTTTGGTGTTTTCTGCGAGATAAATTGGCAATGCCTATTTTGCCACCTTGGCTTAGGTGGGGGCGAAGCTTATTGCCTAATCTAATGAGTAGATTGGCTAGTAGTGCAAGAAGAATCACTATGATAGCCACGCCAACGATGAGCGCAGAGCTGATTAATACGGATTGACTGTGCCAGTATACTAAAGCGATTACAGCGCCAAAACCAATCGTGAAATGTCCTATGTTCGTTTTACTTTGGCTTGAAGACTGGCGCAACACCTCTGCAGGCGCTACCTTGGCCAGCGCCAACATAGGTGGTAATACAAAGGCTAATAAGCATAATGTGCCCGTGCCAGCGCCAAGTATAAACGGGGTAAGGGGTGGAATGACTGATGAGGCCTTAATGTAGTCAGAGACTAACAGTAATAAGCCTTGGTACAAGCCCCAAGCAAGAGGCAGGCTTATTAGCAGAGCTAATAATGCGAGTAGTACCATTTGACTTAAGTACAAAAGGCGCAGTTGTTTAGGTTTAAGGCCTAGGCATTTCAGCAAAGCCACGTGCTTTGCCTGGCGCAGGCTATAGCGGCGAGCGGAAAGGGACAAGGCTACACCGGCAAGCACCACCGCTAACGACCCTGCTAGTAATAAAAATTGTTCAGCTTTGTCTAGTGTAGCGGCCACATTGACATTACCGTCTTCCGGGGACTGCCACTGTTGGCCATTTTTTAGCAAAGGGGTAATGTGTTGTTTGAGGCTAGTTAGTGCATTATCGTCGCCGGCTAGTAACCATCGATGTTTCACTCTGCTGCCTGTCTGCACTGCCTCAGTTGCTTCAAGATCAGACAGGTGGATCATGGCGCTGGGAGCGAAGCTTGAAAAACCGCTGGCTTGGTCTGGTTCAGAAATAAGTATTTGGCTTATTTTTAAGCTCAATTGTCCTACATCAATGGTGTCGTTCAGTGTGGCGTTTAAACTGGCTAATAGGCGAGAATCAGGCCATATCTCTCCTTGTTTGGGGCCATGTTCTATAGCCGTGCCTAGCTCAAAAGCGGCGTTGCTTACGGTAATTTCACCCCGCAATGGGTAATTTTTTGAGACCGCTTTAATGCTAGCTAATTGCATGCTCTGTTGGGCAAATACCATCGCTTGAAATTGGCTCAACTGTGCTTGTTGCAAGGACAAGGTTTGCGCTTTATCTACCCAAAGTTGAGACACAGGTTGGCTGGTGTTAAGGCGCAAGTCTGCGGCGATGAGGTCTGCACCTTGCGCCACCATTGATTGCTTAACCTGGTGTGTGAATAGACTAATACTGGTGACGCTAGTGGTGGCTAGAACTAAAGCGACAAATAATAGAGAAAGCTCTCCGCCACGCCAGTCTCGCCACGCTAGGCGGGCAGCTAGTTTAAACATTAGTGAGTTCCGTAAGTTGTCCCGCGGTAAGGGACAATCGTCGTTGGCAGCGTTGGGCTAATTGTAAGTCGTGGGTGACTAATACCAGCGTAGTGTGGTGTTGTTGGTTGAGTTCAAACAGAAGCTCAATGATATGGTGACCTGTTTCCGTGTCTAAATTCCCCGTAGGCTCATCGGCAAACAGTATAGGTGCTTGGGCGGCAAAGGCGCGGGCAATGGCAACACGTTGCTGTTCGCCACCGGATAGTTGGTTGGGGTAGTGGTGACCCCGTTCAGCGAGCCCAACATGGGTTAAATATTTTTCCGCCAAGGCGCTAGCATCACTGTTACCTTTTACTTCTAACGGCAACATGATGTTCTCTAGGGCTGTAAGGCTAGGTAGAAGTTGAAAATTCTGGAATATAAACGCCACCTGGTGTTTACGTAGTTCGGCTCGGCCTTCTTCGTCTAGTTGGGTGAGGTCTTTATGAGCAAGAAATAACTGGCCATGGCTCGGGCTGTCTAAGCCTGCCATCATACCTAATAAAGTGGTTTTACCGGAGCCCGAAGCACCAACTATGGCGACAGATTGGCCAGCTTCTATGGTAAAATTTACATCTTGTAATATGCGTAGATCGTTAGATTGAGTGGTTTGGGGATTGGCCACAATTTGACTAACGTTGTGGGCTGCCAAAAAGGGCGTGGAATGAGACATAGTGGACAACTCAATAATCTAGCGGATGCCTATTATGGGGTCTGGTGGATAACTAAGGAACGGGTATGAGGCAGTTTTTCAAAATATTTACACTCTACTTTGTCTGTAGCGCTGGTCTTTTGTGGATGCCTGCGGGTTGGGCCAAAGAGCAGACCGTGTTGGTTATGGGAGACAGCTTGAGTGCTGGCTATGGCATGTCGTTAGAGAAAGCTTGGCCAGCCTTGCTACAAGGCAAATTGCGTGACAGTGGAACAAATGACCAGTGGAGAGTGATCAATGCCAGTGTGAGTGGTGAAACAACTCAAGGCGGGGTGCGCCGATTGCCCGCGCTACTAGATCAGTTTCAACCACAGTGGGTGTTGTTAGAGCTGGGAGCTAACGATGGTTTACGAGGGTACCCCATTGTCAATATAACCACCAACTTGGCGGCTATGATTGAACAAAGTCAGGTGGCGGGGGCTCAGGTTGTGGTAATGGGTATTCAGTTGCCACCGAACTATGGAGAACGCTATACAGCGCCTTTTTTTGCTCAATATGAAACCCTTGCAGTGCAGTATAATACTGCTCGAGTACCTTTTATCTTAGAAAATATCGCAGTTCATAGTGATTTGATGCAGGCTGATGGTTTGCACCCAACACCTGCAGCACAGTCCATGATTGTTGATAATGTATGGCGCCATTTAGCGGCCATATGGTTACCTTAAAACAACAAAACCCGCACTAGGCGGGTTTTTGGGGAGTTCGAAAAATGGCTTAGTTGCGTAGTAAAACGCGTAAGCGGCTCTCGACTAAAAGGTGTATGCGGTTCTCAATTAAAAGGCGTATGCGGTTCTCAATTAAAAGGCGTATGCGCCTTCGCCATTAGATTCCATGCCAACGCTCATTGCTGCTTTGAGCTTTTTCATGGCGTTCTTTTCAAGCTGGCGAATACGC
>Ga0308021_10000339_pt1 | contig 21823 bp, 16 predicted proteins | sample Neamet351_FD_201296 | JGI IMG/M metagenome (GOLD analysis project Ga0308021, IMG submission 201296) | Marine microbial communities from water near the shore, Antarctic Ocean - #351 | ecosystem: Environmental > Aquatic > Marine > Unclassified | place: Southern Ocean | collected 2014-10-02
ATAGTCGACACTCGCCGCCATTTCAAAAGCACCCTTGTATCCGTGGCGTTGCATGGCGCTAATCCATTTAGGGTTGAGCACACGAGAGCGCAGTACACGATTTAGCTCCTCTTTAAGAGTACGAATTTTGGGTACGCTAGGGTTACTGTGATCACTATGGTACACCGCAGGGGCTTGGCCACTAAGGCTGGTGACTGCGTTAGTCATGCCGCCTTGAAACTGGTAGTAGTCATCGGAATCCAATAGGTCGTGTTCGCGGTTGTCTTGGTTTTGCACCACCACCTCTAACTGACTCAAGCGGTGTTTAAAATCCTCATGGGCTGCCACACCATCACCTGTTTGATTGCCATAGGCGTAGCCACCCCAGTTGAGGTACGCGTCGGCAAGGTCCACGCGTTCAGCCCAACAACGTTCATCTATAAGGCCCTGTAATCCCGCACCATAGGCACCAGGTTTACTACCATAAACACGATAGCTGGCTTGACGTTTAGCGTCGGCAGCGCTGACGCCTTGAGCCTCTAGTTCTGCTTGTCGCTGTTCAACATTTTGGCGTATAGTATTGCCGTTATTGGCGCTGGAACCTGGCTCATCAAAGGTGGCTAGGGCCTGCACAGCAGCATCATATAACTTCATGACATTAGGGAAAGCATCACGAAAAAACCCAGATACGCGCAGGGTAACGTCCACACGGGGACGGCCTAATTGCATGGCAGGAATGATTTCAAAATCGGTTACCCGCTGCGAGCCAGGAGCCCAAATAGGCTTGATACCCATTAAGGCAAACGCTTGGGCAATGTCATCGCCGCCGGTGCGCATGGTGGCGGTGCCCCAAACAGATAAACCAAGTTGGGTAGGGTAGTCGCCGTGCTCTTGTAAGTGCCGTTCAATAAGGGCTTGGGCTGAGCGTTGGCCTAAAGCCCATGCTGCTGCAGACGGTACACTACGGTTGTCTAAAGAAAAGAAATTACGCCCTGTAGGTAAGGTATCTAAACGGCCCCGTGTAGGTGCGCCACTAGGGCCAGGCTCTACGGCTTGGCCTGCTAAGCCTTGAATAAGGGCTTGGGTTTCGCGCACAGCGCTGTCTTCTAAAGCGACTAAAATTGTGTTTTTAGCGTAGGCTAATTGTTGGCTTATGCGTGGGAGGGTTGTCGTTAAAATTCTTATTTCATTGTTCTTTGGAGAAAGTAAGTACTCATTAACTAAGCTTAGTGCTAATAATTCAAGGCGCTCTCTTGTGTCCATGCTGGAACGCCATACGCCGTCACCTTGCTGAGCTAACAACTGAGGTTTAGCACCAAGCCAAGGGCTAACCTCGGTGGCTAAAGGGTTGTAATCCTTGAGGCCTAGATCAAGGGCAAGGTTGTGTAAAATGCCACACTCTTCGTTGGCTTCGCCACGGGGTAAACGCAGCAGCGCTACAATGGTTTCGCTGAGCTCGTCATCTTCAGGCAACTGACCCAAAACGTGCAAACCGTTACGAATTTGAGCTTCTTTAATGTCGCACAAATAGGTATCAAGCTCGGCAAGCATTTCGTTTTCGGTGGTGTTGGCCGTTAACCCCAGTTCTTGTTTAACATTACTGCTAGCCAGGGTGGCAACAATTTGTTCCCTTAGCCATAATTCACGCCCCGTATCTAAACCTGCGGCTTGATAAAGTTCGTCCACTAGGGTTTCTAAATCTGCAAGTTCGCCATAGGTTTCAGCGCGGGCCATGGGGGGCATTAAGTGATCAATGATCACCCCCTGCGCGCGACGTTTAGCTTGGGCACCTTCGCCTGGATCATTAACTATAAATGGGTAAAAATGAGGCATGGGGCCGAGGGCCACATCGGGCCAGCATTCATCACTTAACGCCACACCTTTGCCGGGCAGCCATTCGAGGTTGCCGTGTTTACCAAGATGGATTACAGCGTCTACTTGGTAAACATGCCTCAACCAAAAATAGAAGGCCAAATAACTGTGGGGTGGTACTAGGTCTGGGTCGTGGTAGTTGGCCGTTAAATCTAGGTTATAACCCCGTGCTGGCTGAATGCCCACAAAGGTTTCACCTAAGCGTAAGCCCGCTAACATAATGCGTCCTTGGCGGTATTTAGGATCTTGCTCTGGGCTACCCCAACGTTGCCATACGGCTTGTTGGCAGGCCTCGGGTAGCTGAGAGAAATGTTCTAAGTATGCAGCGGCGTCTAAACTTTGCCAACAAGGCAGATGATGCAAGGTATTGGGGTTGTTAGTGACAGATTCCAATAGGGTTTCAATTAAAGCATTACCATTTTCCGGTACCGTATCAATGGCGTAACCTGCATCTTGCATAGCTTGTAATACGTTAATGGCTGATTGTGGCGTATCTAAGCCTACGCCATTACCAATACGGCCATCTTTGGTGGGATAGTTTGCAAGTATGAGGGCAATACGTTTGTCGTTATTAGCCTTATGACCAAGGCTACAATAACCCTTAGCAAGGCGAGCTACAAACTGTGCTCTTTCTGGCTCTAGTTCGTACCCCACAAGGTTTATTTGGCATAGTTTACTGTAGTAACCCATGGACTTAAAGCTGATAGCACGAGTGAGTACATGGCCATCCATCTCTGGCAATACCACTTGCATGGCAATATCGCGGGATCTTAAACCTTGTTTATGCTCACGCCACGCCTCATTGGTGGTGGAGGACAGCACCAGTTGTAAAACTGGGATGTCGCCTTCAATAGGCAAGTTGAATTGTGTTGGCGCGGAGCTAAGACTTGGCGCGTCTACCTTGTTGCTGGCAAATCCCAAGCTGCTTAATACCAGCTTAGTGTTTGACTGTTTTAAAGTGTGGTTTACCAAGGCCAAGGCTTGGGGGTCTTTAAGTGAGGTAATAGCAAGGGCGATAGGGTTCATACCCTGCTCAACCAAGCTGGCCATTAAGCCATCAAACATGCGGGTATTACCACTTTGTAAATGGCTGCGATAAAACAATAGTGCTACCACGGGTGCGTGTTGCACACCCTGTGTAATAGTCTGCTTTTGCCAACCCATTAAGCTAGCTTGGGCTACGCCTGGCTGATAAACCAACGCTTGGGGCAGCTCAGCTGGTGGTTGCCATTGGGGCTGGCCGGCCTGTAAAGCTGATGTTGGATTTTTGTTTATTGGTATATTTTGGTTTAGCTCTTGTAGTAAATAGCGCAGCAAGTTAATGCCGTTACTCACACCACCTTGGCGTAAGTACTGCCATACAAGTTGGCACGAAGCAGGCTCACAGGAACTAGCTAGTGTTAGCTCAGGGTCCGGGGCATCGTCCCCAGGCACCAATATAAGGTGACGGTTAGGTTTGGCCTGCTGCCACGCTTGAAGACGTTGAAAACCATAATTCCAATAGCTCGCGCCACCTAGCAATGACACCATAACTAATTCTGCTTGCTCCAACACCTTGTGCTCATAAAGGTCAAAAGCAGCAGGTTTTAGCAGGTGACTCCAATTTGCCAAACGGATGGATGGTAGCTCTTCACCGAGTTGTTCAGCTGCAGTGGCCAGCATAGCAAGGCTAGTATCGGCGGCAGCCAAGATCACTACTTTAGCAGGATCTTGACCTAGGTCGATGATGCCCTCTTCTTCAACAAAGCCACCAGGTTGGGCTGCGAGCAAATGCATGGTGAGTGGTTAAACCTCAGCGACTTTTAGAGCGCTAGTGAGTTCGTCAACATGTAAATGTTTGCCGATCATCACTAAGGAGGTACGGCGCGCTTCGTCGGTAGTCCACAAACGGTCAAAATGGCTTTCTAAGCGCTGACCAACGGCCTGAATCACTTGACGCATAGGTTTGTTAGGCAAGGCTGCAAAACCTTTAGCGCGGTATATTTGCTGGTTAGAAAGTAATTCCGCTAACGCTACCTGTAATTGCTCACCGTCAACTTCACCTAAATGAATGACGCAGGAGTCAAAGTGGTCATGGGCATGTTCGTGATGGCCACCATGGTCATGGTGATGATCGTGGTGAGTGTGTACAGCTTCAATACGGTCTTCTGCAGCAGCTTCTAAGCCCATTACTAATTCGATAGACGCATCACTGGTACCGTCTTCCTTTTGGCCAATGTAAGCTGTCTTCACAGAGGTGGGTACTTTAGTGGCAATCACCTGCTCTACTTGGCTGCGCTCTTGGTCAGACAGAATATCGCTCTTGGACACGATGACTAGGTCTGCGGCACTCAATTGGTCATCAAGTAACTCGGCCAAATCAGGATCATGGTTAAGGCTCTCATCGGCTAAACGTTGGGCTTGCACCTGTTCTGTATCGTGGGCAAAGCGGCCGGCAGCAACAGCTGGGCCATCAATCACGGTGATGACCGCATCAACAGTGAAGTATTTCTTAATTTCTGGCCAGTTAAAGGCTTGTACCAGTGGCTTTGGTAACGCTAAGCCACTGGTTTCAATAAGAATGTGGTCAATGTCATCACGACGCTTAACTAATTCTAACATTACCGGCAAGAACTCTTCTTCTACGGTGCAGCAAATGCAGCCGTTGGCTAGTTCGTAAATGCCCTGTTGAGTGCTGGATGGTGTTTCGCCATCGTCATCACAATCTAACGGGCAATTACGTAATAAATCAGCATCAATGTCTAGTTCGCCAAATTCGTTAACGATCACGGCAATACGTTTAGGATCTTTACCGCCAGACACCTGACGCAACACATTAGACAATAAAGTGGTCTTGCCACTGCCTAGAAAACCGGTGACAACAGTAGCGGGGATTTTTTTCAGTTGCATGGGATAACCTTGTGCTTAATTGGGTGCTAAAAGGGTGTAGGAAATTGCCGTCATTTTGTCACAAAAAGCCACTAAAATCAGCCTTCTCTGGGCATAAACTATCCATAACGCGACGCTTTTTTCAAGTGGGTAGAGCTGCTTGAGCAGTTCTCATGATCCAAGTACACATAGGCTGCTGGTTAGGAGCGTAAGTACAGGGCCATGGCATTATAACGAAAGTATGCAAGCATCTGATTAACATAGTATTTAATGAATTATATATGGAGAAGTTCAACTCACTTCAGGCGAATATAATTTGCCTAGTAGAGCCGTGGCGCAACGTCTTGGTATGACCTTGAAAGGCATAGTCACCAATACTGAGAAGCGTAATGGACGTATTATGGATCATACAGTTAATGGTTTATTTAAGGAGTCCCAATGAGCTTTCGAGCCTAGCTAGACACACCACCGCCAGCTTTGGGCTTACCAAAACCAAACCGTACCCAGTGCATCACCAACATAGACAGCAGTGAGCAAACAGCCATGCCCAAGGCCACTGGGAAAATATCTGTATCTAGCGACATGCCAATCAAACCCCCAATAGGAATGGAAATGAACATTGATCCAGCACCAACTACAGAAGCGCCCATCCCAGCCACCTGACCCAAAGGTTCCATGGCCAACGCGTTGAGATTGCCAAACTGAAAACCAATGCCAGAAAAAATCACAAACAAAAAAGCCATTGTGTGCATTAGTGGTGGTACACCAGCGTAAAACTGGGCATACAGGTACAGACCTAAAGAACCCATGAAAACCAATACGTTAGTTAGTTGTACCAGCCTAAACATGCCCCAACGTATGACCAGTTTAGCGTTGAGGTAGGAAGAAATTAAGTTAGGAAATACCAAGGCGCCAAAATATAGAGGGAACGCATCTCCCACGTCGTAAATTTTCTGGAATAGCCACTGGCTGGAGCTTAAATATCCCAAAAAACCACCAAATACCAAACCACTGACTAAAGTATACCCCGCCGCAATACGGTTGCTTAGTACAAGGACAAATGCCTCCCACAGCACTTTAGGGTGAATGGAGCGGCGTTTTTCGTGGGTTAGTGTTTCGTCAAGCCGCAGCCAAGTCCAGATGCACAACAACACCGCCAAGATAATGTACATGGCAAAAATGGTTTGCCAGGGCCCAAACCAAAGCAATACTTGCCCTAGCATAGGTGCACAAATGGGCACTATCATAAATATTGCGCCAGACAGAGACATGATACGCGCCATGGCCCGGCCGCTAAAACAATCTCTCGCTATGGCCGACACCATAATGCGTGGCCCAGATGCGCCTATACCCTGTAAAAAACGGCCTATAAGCACCATCTCTAAAGATTGTGCAGACATCGCCAATATACAGCCCAGTATAAAAAAGGCAAAACCCACGTAAATTCCAGGTAATCGTCCTACACGATCAGAGACAGGGCCATATATGAGTTGGCCTATGGCAAAGCCAGCAAACAGGCTGGTGATGACCAATTGAATTTCACTTCCGCTGACGCTAAACTCCTGCGCCATAAAACCCAATGCAGGCAACACCGCGTCGATGGACAAAGCCACCACAGACATCAATGATGCCATGAGGAAAATGAATTCAACCATGCCAATACGTATCATTGTTGTGGAGGGCTGGTTAGACATAACGTTGCATACGAAACAATAGGGTTAAATATAATAACGAAAAACCCTCTTCATAGGTTTTTTACTTCACGAAGAGGCCGTTGATCTGTTTTTTGAAGGCTCTTTAATTAGCCTACCTTTTTATTATGATCTTTCTTGCGGTAGATATGGGCTTTGTTTTCATCATATAGGTATGAATCATCAAAGTTTTCAGCGTCTAACACATGGCCGACTAGGATCAATGCGGTGCGGGTAAATTTCTTCGCGCGCACTTTAGCTACTATATTACCTAGGGTGCCTGTCACCTTGTCTTGGTCTGGCCAGCTGGTGCGGTAACACACGGCCACTGGGCAGTCTTCGCCATAATAAGGTAGTAGGTCTTCCACAATTTTGTGAATACGAGTGACACCCAAGTGTATAGCTAAGGTAGCACCTGTGGCGGCCAGTGCTGGCAAACGCTCACGCTCTGGAAAGGGGGTTTTGCCTTCATAGCGGGTCAGAATGACAGTTTGTGAAATGCCAGACAAAGTAAGCTCTTTGCCCAGCCATGCGGCCGAGGCAGAATAGGCGGTTACACCTGGGATGATTTCGTAATCAATATCCAATGTTTCTAGGCGGCGCATTTGCTCGCCAGTTGCACCATACAAAGAAGGGTCCCCAGAGTGTACGCGGGCCACATGCTGGCCTTTGGCGTGTGCATTGGCCATTAGCTCTACCTGAGCATCCAGTGCTAAGGCGGCAGTGTCTATTACTAGGGCGCCGCGTGAACGAGCCGTCTCCATATTTTCATCTGGGATCAATGATCCTGCAAAAAGCACCACGGGTGCCGCATCTAATAGGCGCTGACCTTTGATGGTCATTAGCTCTGGATCACCTGGGCCTGAACCAATAAAATATACCGTCATGATTTTGTCCTGTGTTGTGCCAAAAGTTGTAATTAAAGCTTTTATAGATTTTGCTTAAAGTTTCTTTTTATAACCGCGTGGAGTGTAAACCCACTCTTTGGTGCCATTAACAATATGGCGTGATTCGCTGTTACCAACGGAGACAAGGGTGAACATATCCACGTCTTTGGCATCTAATTCACCCAAACGAATAATATGGATGCTTTCGTCTGGGCGCGTGAGCTGCCGGCCAATTAATACGGGTGTGGCAGCTGGGCGGTGCTGCAATAAAATGTCACGGGCCTTGTTGAGCTGCCAGTCACGCTTTTTAGATACTGGGTTGTAGAAAGACACGACAAAATCCCCTTCGCCAGCTTTCTCAATACGCTTAAGAATGGTTTCCCAAGGTGTGAGTAAATCTGACAAAGAAATAGTGCAAAAGTCATGGCCTAACATAGCGCCTACTCGGCTCGCACCAGCTTGCATGGCAGAAATACCCGGAATAACTTCCAATTCTACATCTAACCATTCTGGGTGACTCTCTTTACCCTCTAACTGCATATCGAGTAGTTCAAATACCAAGGTCGCCATGGCATAAATGCCAATATCACCACTAGAGATGAGTGAGGTCGTCTTGCCGCTGGCAGCCAAATTTAACGCTAAACGTGCCCGACCAATTTCTTCGCCTAGGGGTAAGTCATGATGTTGTTTGCCATCACATACATCACCTAAAATGTCTAGGTAAAGGCCATATGCAACTAGGTCTGTACTGACAGCAATAGCAGCATGAGCGCGAGGTGCCACTAACTGTGAATCACCGGGGCCAGTGCTGACGATAAATAATTTGCTCATGTTAATCTCGTGCTTATTAAATAGGTTTTAGGATTAATCTTGTTCGCCAATTGAACCAGTGCCGGGCGGAAAAGCTCGGGCTATGGCACAAGTCGCTTTAGGTGTTTTTAGTTTGGCTTGTAGCAGCTCTGCTTCATTGCCGGTGGCTTGTTGAGCCGACCAGAGCGCAGCAGATTCCGCCACCCCATACACACCTACAGTGTCGTATACGTACTGTGAAGGGTTAATGAGTTGGTCATTTACTGCGGCCAAAATCTGAGCGGAATAAGTTTGAAAACTTTTGCCAAGGCTTTGAGCCAAGTCGATAAGGCCCTGTTCATCGGCTTTAATGTCAATGCTATTTATGCTGACAATGTCGTTAATAGTGAGGCCTTGTTGGGACAAGCATTGGTTTAAAAAATCCAACAAGTGCTCTTGGCTGCAACCGCGCTCACAACCCATACCCACGGTATAAACTGGCTGCAGGTATGGCTGAGCAGTCGTCATGACTAACTGTGCATTGAGCAGATCGCTTACTTGGCGGCCCCATTCGTTAGCGCCACCTTCATGGCCAGATAACAATGGAATGACAAACTGGCCTTGTTCGTCGAGCACCAACACGGCAGGATCGCGGTATTTATCTAACAATACTGGCGCCAAAGTACGTACTGCAATACCTGTGGCACAGATTAAAATAAGCCGTTCGCCGTGTGTAAAAGCCCCTTGGATGGTCTCCGAAAAAGGCTGAGGTTTAAGCTCAAATGAAACTGAGGCATTTGAATCCTTAGCTAATAGCAGCACTTTTAAACGTTCACCTAGGCGTGCTCCAGCATCTGTTAAGGCAAAAATGCGGATCACGAATTACGCTCCTGCCTAAGCACTACAAACAACGAAAAGTATGGGCCTGCTTGGTTAGCTAATTGTGCCACATCGGTTAAAATTTCTTCGTTTTCACGGCCAATATAGGCAAGGTAATTGGCATCTGCCGTGCGTCCAGCTTTATCAAGTATAGCAAGGATGCGGGGTCTAGCTCGGCCAGCCTTCATAATCACCACACTGTCGTGGCTAATAAGTGCCTGCTCTAATTGAGCATCGGTGTGGCGCCCGCTCATGACCACAAAGGATTCTTGTAATAGAGTAAGGGGTTGTTGTAGGGCAGATGCTGCTCCGTTTACGGAGGAAACCCCAGGCACTACAAAGCACTCATGGGCATCACTTAAGCGCTCTAGCAGGTAACTAAAAGAGCCAAAGAATAGTGGGTCACCTTCACACAAAAAAACTACAGACTTACCCGTTTTTATTTGTTCGGTAATTTTCTTGGCACCCAAATCGTACGCAGCATTAGCAGCCGTTCGATCTGTGCTCATGGGCATAGGAATGGCTATTTCTGTTGCAGGCTCGTTACGGCTAGCAATGCTAATGTGCGCAATATCACAGGCTTGTGAAGTGCCAACTTGATTAGCTAAATAACAAATTACATCGGCAGATTGAATAAGGTGGTGGGCCTTTAAGGTGATTAATAAAGGATCCCCTGGGCCAACACCTACGCCATAAAATACACCAGCTTGGGCGTGAAAGTTATGCATTATTTCGATTCCTCTAGAGCTTTATGCCAGCACATTAAGGTAACGGGTAATGCAGGGCGCAAGAGATCTTGCCCAGCAATGATGTCGTGGCGGCTTATGGCCACTTGTAAATAATCTGCTGGCCCTTGGTCAATGTGTTGAGTAAATCCCCACAATGTGGCTTTGCTTGGTTCTGTTACAGCGCTGGCTACAAGGCGTCCACCGGGCTTAAGTCGCTGCCAAGCAAGTTGTAATATGGCGCTGAGTTCACCGCCACTGCCGCCAATAAAGACCTTGTCTGGATTAGGTAGTTCTGCAAGGCAATCGGGCGCTCTACCTTGGATAATGTGTAAGTTAGTACTTACTCCAAAGGCTTCCCTGTTAGCATTTAGGCAAGCGATACGTTGGTCGTGATGCTCAATACCATACACCTGGCCTGTGGCGTTCCATAGTGCCCATTCAATAGCTACACCGCCACAACCGGCACCTATATCCCAAGCAGCTTCTTCGGGAGCGGGCTGTAGTAACGTGAGGATATTGAGCCGAACTTCTCGTTTGGTGAGTAGTCCTTTGCCAGACTCGCCATCAGTAACAAAGTGAGCATCTGCAATGCCTGGGAAGTTAGGCATCACATTACCCACGCCTTGGGTATGGACTACGGTAACGTGGAGTTCGTCAAAGCTGGCGCTTGATGTGGCTAATTCTTTTGCTATAAATTGCTGCTGGTTTTGATCGTCGTAACCTAAACGTTCACATACATGTATTGTTGATAATGCCAAATTGGCAGCCACCAAAGCTTGAGCAATAGCTTGAGGATGACTGTTTTGATCAGTAAGAATCAACAGGTTGCGATTAGGCTGTAAGTAGCGATTAAGATTAGTTAACGGGCGCCCATGCAGGCTCACCAGTTGGGCGTCTTGTAATGACAGACCAGTTAATTCACAAGCGCCCTGTAAACTAGACACACCGCTGATACAGGTGACCTGATCATTAAACTGAGACTGCAAATATTTACCGATGCCAAACAGAAGTGGATCACCTGAAGCGAGAACTGTGACGTGATCAAAACCCTTAATGTCATCGGCAATCTGCTTGAGCTTTGGCAAAGGCAGGCGTACTTGGTGTAAATTGCTCTGGTTTGGCAAAGCGTGGATATGTTCTATGCTCTCCAGTTGTCTAGGTGAACCCATAATACAGTCGCACGAATGCAAAGCCTTAAGGGCTGTGGAATTTAGCAACGGCGGCTGGCCGATGCCTAAACCAACGACAGTGATTTTTGGCATTAGTAGCGCTCGCCCATGTTGCAGCGTAACAGGGCATTAACTACGGAAGACGCAGCGGCACTGCCCCCTTGACGTCCAAGCAGTGTAATACACTCGATCCCCAACTCTTCATGAATATCCCAAAGCGCTTGTTTGGATTCAGCAGCACCCACAAAACCTACTGGAATACCTACAATCAACGCAGGCTTAGGTACACCTGCTTTGATCATTTCTAATAAACGGAATAAAGCCGTAGGTGCATTGCCAATGACCACAACGCTAGCTGCAAGCTGGTCACCCCATAGGTCTAACGCAGCCATGGAACGAGTTTCCCCACGCAGTTGAGCAATGGCTGTCGTGTCTTCATGATTGAGGTAGCACAAAGGTGGGTTTTGAATCATACGCTTGGTAATGCCCTGCTTCACCATTTCCACATCACATAGGATGGCTTGGTGATTATGCAAAGCTTTACGGCCCGCTGCACACGCATTGGTGCTTATGCGCATGTGCTGAGCAACTAAGGGATCGCCCACACTGTGGACCACACGCATGACAACTTGTTGGGCGTCATCACTTAGGCCTGATAAATCCGTTAACTGGCGAATTTGGCGAAAGCTATCCTGCTCTATTGCGTGGGGGTTGGGCTGGTATTCAAAGCTCATATCATCAAGGCCTAGTGTTTATGATCGTGGCTGTGGCCAACAAATAAAATTGCAGGTTTCTTACTACTCATTGTGGTTTCCTTTATTTGCAGGCCTGATAGGTTTTTGAGCCCATGCCTGTAGACGATCTATAAGTACATCAAATTGTTCTTCTGCAGGCCCAGTGACGGTTGGTCGCTGTAACATAAATACGGGCACGTTAAGTGTGCGTGCGGCAGTTAGCTTTGCTTCAGTAGAGCTGCCACCACTATTTTTACTGGCGATTACTTGAATCTGGTGTCGTTTTAATAAAGCCAGTTCAGAGGCTTCGTTAAACGGGCCTATGGCTTTAATCCAGCTTACGTTAGCTGGCAAAACATGGGCAGGTTGCACTGCGGTGCGCAACCAAACGTGCTGGTTTGAATTTAATAGCGCCAGGTCTTCAGGGCCAATTTGACCTAGGGTTAGTAACGTCCGCTGATAGCTAGAAAGGGCACGCAGTAGTTCTGTTCTGGTGCCAAACAAGCGCCAATCATCCCCTGCCTTTTGCTGCCACTGGGGCCGCAAAAAACGCCAATACTCTATACCTACCTCGTTACACGCCTGCTCAGCGTGGTTGCCCATGGTGATGCTGAACGGATGGGTAGCATTGACGATGCCGTTAATGTGTTGATTTTTACAGTAAGCGCCTAATCCACCAAACTGGCTGAATCCACCACTCACCACCGTAGCGGGCACCTGCGGTTGACGCACAAGACCAGCTACGCTGTAGACTAATTCCAAACATGGCTGGATTTGGTGCATGGTTGTAGTTAATTGGCGAGCGTCTGCAGTGCCACCTAAGATTAGTAGTTTCATGCAACGCACCCCACAGCACTGCCTAATAACTGACCTTGTCTATTGACGGCGAATATCTCTAGCTGCACCGTGTTTGGCACCGTTTTTTGGGCAAATGTTAGAGCGTTTTGGCACACAGCATTGGCTAAATCAATGCCCTGTTGTTGGCACAGACCCAAAGCCTCTAGGCTGGTGTTGCATGCTTTAATAGACATCACTAAGTGGCTATCTGCGCCTAATTTGTAGGCAATATCCGCTAAATTCGGTAAATTAATCGAAGATTTGCCACTGTGTAAGTCTAAATGGCCATCAGCCAGTTTACTGATTTTTCCAAAACCACCACAAATGCTTAAACGTTTAACAGGGGACTTTTTAAGGTGTTTCAGAACCGCACCTGCAAAGTCCCCCATTTCGATGAGTTGCATGTCACTTAAAGCGTAATATTTGCCAATAAAGGCTTCACTGGTGTTGCCTGTGGAGGCTGCAATATGAGCATAATCGTTGGCTACTGCAACATCTAACCCTTGATGAATGGACGCTATCCACGCACTACACGAGTAGGGGCGTACAATGCCACTGGTGCCTAGAATCGATAATCCACCGACAATACCCAAACGGCCATTCATGGTTTTCTTAGCAATCTCTGCGCCGTTAGCTACTCCAATGGTGACTTCAAAACCACCAGTGTATTGGTACAACTTGGCAACGTGCCTGAGGTGTTCACTCATCATTTGCCGGGGCACAGGGTTAATGGCGGCTTGGCCTATCTCTAAAAGTAAACCGGAACGGGTGACGGTGCCAACGCCAGCGCCGGCGATAAATGTAATATCCTGTTGCGCAACAAGGCTTACAGATACCCAAATGGTAGCACCATGGGTGGCATCTGGGTCATCACCCGCATCTTTAACTGTCTCAGCATACGCCGTAGTTGATCCACGTTGTGCCAAAGCTATGAGCTGCAAATCTACATGTTTGCTGGCATCTTTGGATTTAGACTTTTTGTTAGGCAAGGTAACGCTAACACTGGTTTTTCGGACATTCCCTAGCAATAAATGCCCCACAGCTAAACAACAGGCCGTAGCACAAGTACCGGTAGTTAAACCGGTGCGGAGGGGCTGCTGCTGTTCGCTAGATTCGGGCCACATCACTCAAATTAACCTTATTGCTGCTTTGGTATAAGCGGTTTGGTAAACAACTGAGCCACAGCTTGCGGATTAGACGGGAAGAATAAATGTAAATAACTTGCGGTTAAACCTTGTTGACGGTAAATCGATTCTCCAGGTGCCAGATGACGCTGGCGCTTGCCATGGGCGATAGGCTCAGGTGTGTTTTGGCTGCGAGAGCGGTGGTGAGCATGGGCACGCACTTCGCCTTCTGGCAACATGGCAGCTTGCATGCCTTGGCAACCACGCTTACCGCGCATTGCGCCTTGGCCTGCTAAAATGCCCGTCATGGTGTAGGTGACATCATTGAGGTCGGTTAAGTTTTCTAGGCAATACAAAAATCCACCACACTCGGCCAGAATAGGTTTTTTATTGGCATTAAACTCACGAACGTCCTTTAACATGCTGCTATTTTCTGCCAGTTGTTTGGCGTGGAGCTCGGGATACCCACCTGCAAACCAAAGGGCGTCTGCTTCTGGTAAGTGCTTATCGTTAAGAGGCGAGAAATAACTTAATTCAGCCCCCATGGCTTCTAATAAACGTGTGTTGGCACTATAAATAAAGCTAAACGCGGCGTCACGGGCAATGCCAATCTTGGTGCCCACCAAAAGCTTTTTGGGTGGTGCAATGTCTTGGCTGGCAAAAGCCACTGGCGCTGGCAACTCACAAATAGCTTGCTCACCCAACCATGCTTTACCTAAGTTGAACCTTTGTTCTAACTCGTCACGCACTTCATGGGCTTGTACTAAGCCTAAGTGGCGCTCTGGTAAGGATACCTCTGGGTCTCGTGCTAGGTTAGCCAGCAAGGGCATGCGCCCATCAAGGGCATCACGAATCAGTTGAGCGTGGCGTTCTGTGCCACAATAGTTGGCAATGAGCCCACAAAATTCAACATCCTCTCGAAAGTTGGCTAACCCTAAAGCTACCGCTGCCGCCGTTTGCGCCATGCCTTTAACGTCCATAACTAAAGCCACTGGAATGTTAAAGGTGGCTGCTAGATCTGCACTGGAAGGTTCTCCATCAAACAAACCCATAGCACCCTCTACCAAAATTAGGTCGGCTTCTTGAGCTGCTAAATAAAACTGATGGCGGCAATACTCTGCTCCTGCCATCCATAAATCTAACTGAGTTACAGGTTGGCCTGACGCTTGTTCTAGAATTTGTGGGTCTAGGTAATCTGGGCCCATTTTAAACACCCTCACTTTACGACCAAGATCACGGTGATAGCGAGCTAGGGCAGCAGTAATGGTGGTTTTTCCTTGGCCGGACGCTGGTGCCGCTAAAAATAACGCGGGGCAGTGTGCTACGGCTTCTGTTGGGGTTATTTGTGTCATTAAAATTCAATACCAGCTTGGGCCTTAACACCAATACGGAAGGCATGGCCATCATCTTTTACAGTGCTAATAGTGTCGGCATATTCAACTAGCGCTTCGGGCATTACACGGCCAGTAATAATCACCGTTTGGTGATGCGGCCGGTTAGCCAAGGCCGCTAATACTGGGTCCAGCGGCAAGTAGTTGTACTTAAACACATAGGCCATTTCATCGAGTACAAGCATATCGATGCTAGGGTCTTGTAATAAGCCTTGGGTGATTACCCATGCCTGCTCTGCAGCGGCAATATCGTTGGCCTTATCTTGGGTTTCCCAAGTAAAGCCGTGCCCCATAACGTGCCAATCTAGGTCTGGGTAGTTTCTAAAAAATTTATATTCGCCAGTTTCAACTCGACCTTTTACAAACTGAACTACAGCCGCTTTTTTACCATGGCCTAAGCTGCGCATCATGGTGCCAAAGGCAGAACTACTTTTACCCTTGCCGTTGCCACGTAACAAAATGGTAACACCACGTTCCTCTGTGGCTTTGGCAATTCGAGCATCAATGACAGCTTTTTTAGCAGTCATACGTTCTTCATGGGTTTTACTCATTAAACAAATCTCGCTTGGGATAAGGTTAAATACTGTGCTTTTAAGGTTTGTGCGATTTGTTGACCACGGCCACGCTTCACTTGGCCTTGTTCGGAGTCTACTAGAATAGATTGTCCCAATAAGTGCAGGCCAGATAAGTCCTGTTGCACACGGCCGTCGGTAATAATGGTATTAATAATATGTGTAGCTGGGTTACGTCTAAGCAACCGAGTTGCAAAGGCACTGGCGTGCTGAAGCGCTTGTTTTAATGGTGTACCACCGCCTGCACCGATATTGTTAAGTAGTGGGACCATGGCTTTCGGTGCACGGCCTTGGCTGTATAGCTCGGATACTTGGTCATTACCAAAACCTAATAACACCAGTTGTTGGCGGGCCAAATAGGCGTGTTGAGCAATACCAGCGACCAAGCCTTTAGCCTGACTCTGGCTATCACCATTTAAGGTTGATGCAGATGTATCAAGCAGTACCAGGTGCATGACCGGATCAGCGCCTCGCTGGCGACGGTAGCGTAGGTTGATTCCAGCGGTTTGATTGCGCCCAGCGATCAAGCTGGAAAACCAATTAATACGTTTAGACCACTGCTTAGTAGCTCTGCCTCTGCCTTGACCCTGTAACCCTTTACTAGCACTGGTGATTAAATTGGGTGTGGTTTTGGTGCTGCTCTTATCATTAGTAATATCGCGTAACTGGCCGGTGGTTTGTTTAGTGGGGGCCATTTGTCCCCAGTCGTGTTCCAGCTTGTGGTTTGTGGTTTGTGGTTTGCTGTCGTTTGGGCGCTCGAAAGGTGGTGGGCTCTGGGGTGACTGATGGTCAGGTGAATTGGGTGCGTTAGTCTCGTTACGGCGATGCATCAACACCAATTCTTCAACGGCATCAATATCTGCTAGGGTCACCGTATCGCTTTTTTGAAGCGCGGCATGGGCTTGAGCAGCACGCAGCCAAACCAAATCCCCTCGTACCCCATCTACCTGCGCTGCCACACAGCGTTCCGCTATGTGCCAGCGCATCTCGTCACTGGCTGTGATTAAAGTCAGCTGCAGCTGGGCTTGTTGAATATTTATGCGCAAAGCCTGTTGTTGGTCGGCATAGTCTGCCAAGAATGCCACGGGATTAGCATCAAAGTCTTGACGACGACGCACAATTTCCACCCGTTCATGGGCGCTGTAAGTGTTATCAAGGGCCACACCAAAACCAAAACGATCTAGCAACTGTGGGCGTAATTCACCTTCATCTGGGTTCATTGTGCCCATCAAGGTGAATTCTGCTTCATGCTGGTGGCTAATGCCGTCACGTTCTATGTGGTTCACGCCGCTGGCGGCAGCGTCTAGTAGTATGTCTACTAAGGCGTCGGGTAAAAGGTTCACTTCATCAACGTAAAGTAAGCCATTGTGGGCTTTGCTTAGCAGTCCAGGCGCAAACTTAACCTCTTGTTCACCGAGCACTTTTTGTAAGTCTATAGTGCCGGTAACCATTTCTTCGCTGGCACCTAGGGGTAGAGTAACCAATTGGCTTAGATTAGCAATATTGAGGTCTGCCAAACTGCGGGCCAAGGTAGATTTGGCGCTTCCGCGGGGGCCACTAACAAGCACACCACCAATCGCAGGATTAATAGCTAGCAAGGTTAAGGCGAGCTTAACTTGGGTTTGGCCAACAACGGCGGTAAAAGGGAAGTTTGATTTGATCATAGAAGTATCCACCGCGCCCACCGCACGACCTATGTGAAACCCAAGGCACATAATTGTACATGGCTAGGTTTCTGATTATATTTTGAGGGGCTGGTATCGGACTAAATCGCCTAACGATTCACCGTTGCGGGGGCAGTGTTGGCTCAAGACCGGTTTGCCGTAATCTCGTCCACGCTTCCCATTTAACTGCCCGTTCGCCAAGCAGAACCACTCATTGCCTTTTATTGTAGGCTTATATGGCGAAGAATAATACGTTTACAGGGTGACTAATGGTTTAGGTGCGGCCTAGGCGTATTCAATATCGTCATGGTTTTAGTTAATGTGTAGATCTGCTGTTGAGGCCGCGAAATATGGAGCATTCTTATACCTTTTTCCTGACTATTAGGAGCAACTAGTAGGGTGGGGAACGACACAAATTTTCCTTATTTAACGTGGTCGAATTTACTAACATAGTCAGGTTATGGGGAAATATTAAAACTAGATGCCTCGGATTCGATTACTTACAAGTGCAGCACCCTCAGACAGTGACTTTAATTTAGCAAAAGCAATGTCTGGATCTACCGCACCAAAACCAGCAAAGGTACCAAATCCACAATCAGAACCTGCAATCACTCTTTCTGTGCCAACAATGTCGACAAACTTTTGAATGCGCTCTGCAACTAATTCAGGGTGTTCAATAAAATTTGTAGTTGTATCCACCACACCAGGGACAAGTATTTTGTTGTCTGGTATTTCGTTCTTACGATCCCGAAAAACTGTCCATTCATGAGCATGACGTGGGTTTGACGTTTCAAACAAAGTATATCTAGCTTTGGCTTTCATTAAAGTTCCAAACACCTTGTCCATATCAATATCACAACAGTGAGGGCCTTCATAATTTCCCCAACAAATATGGATTCTTACTTTTTCTTCCGGTACATTCTTTAGCGCGTGATTGAGTGCTTCTACATGTGATTCTGCAATCTTTATAAACTCTGAATCTGACAAATGATTAAATAACATGTGCCTAGAAAGAGCCAAGTCAGGGCAGTCTAGCTGCAAATCTAATCCTGATGCGACAATAGTTTCATACTCCTCCTGCATAGCATCTGCAAGAGCGGCTAGATAAGCTTCCCTCGTTAGGTAAAAGTCATTTTGTAAGAATAAAGAAATAACGCCAGGCGATGCAGCGTTCATAAAGCCTCTTTCGATACCATTTGTGGCCATGGCTGCTTTTAAATTAGAGATGTCTTTTTGCAATTCTCCCTGACCTTTTGACTTAACCTCACCAGTGCACATGGGCCTAGCATATTGTGGCGTTCCACCATCATCTGATAGCCGTTTAAGAAAGCCTGGAAAAAGCTTCAAATCTTCAGGAGGGTTACGAGGGCTATCACCTGAAAAGCCTGTATACCTATCTTTCACATAGGTTGCATATGAGATTTTTGACGTTTCTCCATCGCTAACGATGTCTATACCTGCAAGTTTTTGCTTCTCCACAGTGTCCAGAACATGGCTTGTCATGCAGTTGTCAAATTTGCTCTCATCATATTGCTGCTGATTTTCTTTTGAAAAAATATGATCAACAACTTCTTGCGTTCTTGGTAGTGAACCTACATGGCTAGTTAATATTCTACTCATTTATAATCCCTTGATAAAATGTAAAAATATGTTCTGATCTATTGGTTTATTCTGCCTATAAAACCTATAAGTACATGGCCAATGCAAATTAAAGCTATTCGTTTTTCTGCCTAAGTGTACTAAGAGCCTTAGCGCGTTGCTTATTGTCCCACCAATCTCTAGTTCGATACCAAGTACTAACAGCGGGCATGTACCACGGGTTACCCTGATGATAAATACGGCTTTGTAAGGGTGTTTGTTCAAACACTGAGTGTTGCTGATCTGGGTGAAGCATTTTAAGAGCAGCTTTGTGGCCTAAGTAAGGCGCCATGGCAACACCATTACCACAGTAACCCATGGCGTGATAAATGCCATTATGGCAGCCTATATTAGGTAATTTACTAAAGCTGAAGCCGGTAAACCCTGTCCAACAATGGCTAATTTCTGTGTTCTTTAGACTGGGGAATATTTCCGTTAATTTAGTCGTCAGAGTGGGTAATGCCTGTTGTGGAGTGATGGCGTGCAAGGCTGCACGGGAACCGAGCATTATGCGTTTGCCGCATGGAGTAGGCCTATAGTAACAGAAGCGCTGGCGGGTTTCGACCATGCAGTGGCCACCGGGCAGTAATGCCTTCACCACTTCTTTCCCTAGCTCTTGGGTGACAATAATGAAGCTAGGAACTGGCATAACACGTTTGGCAAGAAACATAGAAACGCTAGATTGTGTGTAGCCATTAGTTGCCATAAGCACCTGTTGGCTATGTATATTATCGCCCTTGGTGCTAATGCAAAAGCCGTCTGATTTAGCTTTAACTGCACGCACAGGTTGCGCACCAAATACCTGTACCCCGGCTTGTAATGCCAGTTGCAATAACCCGTCGTGTAATTTTCTAGGTTGCACCGAAGCATGGCTTTCATACAATAAGCCACCAAAATACAATTTCGTATCAATGTGCTGAGCCATTTCATCTGGCGGCACCATCCGTGCAGCAAACGCTTCTATGTTTTGTAAGCCAGTATTGGCGCTGGCCATGGCCGTGAAATCTTGTGGTGTCCATGCCGTGCGTAAACGACCACATGCTTGCAAACTACAGTCAATGTTATGATCAAGAATAAGGCGTTTGGTAAAAGCTAGGGAGGCATTAGCTTCACAGTGTAATTGAGCGGCAATGTCTGGGCCATAGTGTTTCTGTGCATCAGCTACAGACACTTTATGGCCAGACCCCAGCATGCCACCATTGCGGGTGCTAGCACCAAACCCTATGGCTTCGCAGTCGAGTACAACTACCTGACGACCTGCTTGGGCTAGGGTTAGGGCTGCACTTAAACCAGTAAAGCCCGCACCTACAACAACACAATCAGCTTTGGCTGGTGGCGCTTCAGTGTTACGATATTGAGGCTGACCTTGCCACCAATAAGGTGTAAATTGGGTCATTATTGCTAACCATATTTTTCATTGAGTTGACACCATGCAACAACTTTATCCAGAACTCAAACCCTATCGAGAATTCTTTCTGTCTGTAACTCACGGCCACAGCCTTTATGTAGGACTGTGTGGCAACCCTCAGGGTATCCCGGTAGTCGTTATGCATGGCGGGCCAGGTGGTGGGTGTGGTCCTTCTTCGCGGCGATTTTTTGATCCAAATGATTACCATATTATTTTAATGGATCAGCGGGGTGCTGGACGCTCCTTGCCCCACGCTAGTTTGGAGGCTAATACCACACAGCATTTGATTAGTGATTTTGAGGCGTTGCGCTGTGAGCTAGGAATTTCTAAATGGCTATTGTTTGGTGGATCTTGGGGCACTACATTGGCTTTGGCCTATGCGCAGGCGCATCCAGATCAGGTATTGGGGCTTATATTGAGAGGTATCTTTTTAGGCCGACAAAAAGACGTTGACTGGCTATATGAAACTGGTGGAGCTAGCCGTATGTTCGCAGATTATTGGAAAGTATTTCAAAAACCCCTGTCGAACACAGATGCTGAAGCCACAGGACAAATGGTTAACCACTATTATCAGTTGCTATGCGGTGCTGATGAGTTGAAACGTTTTGCTGCAGCAAAAGCATGGGCCACATGGGAAGGCAGTATTGCTACGCTTCACCCTAATCCTCATATGGTAGAAGACTTTGCTGATGCTCATTTTGCTTTAGCATTAGCTCGAATTGAGTGCCACTATTTTGTAAATCAGTGCTTTTTATCATCTAATCAATTGCTAGAAAATATGCATAAAATCAGCCACTTACCAGGTATTATTGTGCATGGTCGTTATGATGTGATTTGCCCTGCAGAGCAGGCTTTTGAAGTTCACGAGCTTTGGGAAGAATGCCAATTGCATATCGTGCGGGATGCTGGCCACGCACAACAAGAGCCAGGTATTGTAGATAACCTCATCAAGGCCACGCGTGAGTTTGCAGTTAAGTACGCTTAGGCCTTGTATATTGGCTTATTGTATTAGCCATTATTAGTGTGGATTTAAGCTCAGTAATAGTTAGTGACACAAAGTTTATTAAAAGGTGAGTATTAATGCCCCATCAGGTTGGCCTCTTTCTGTTTAAAAATGATTTACGCTTGCATGATAATCCAGCCTTAGCACTGGCAGCTGCGGAGGTTGATCAACTGATCTGTATCTACTGTCTTGAGCCCAAACAGCCTCCTTCAAGCTTGCGTGCACCGAGTAATTTATCGCCCCATAGGCAGGAGTTTTTGCAGCAATCGCTGTTAGATTTGCACCACAGCCTTGAGCAGTTGGGCCAGCAACTTATTGTTACTAGTGACCCCGTACTGGATATTATTCCCCAGCTCATCACTCAGCATAATATTAGTCAGATTTATTGCAGTGAACATGCGGGCTATCATGAGCAGCAAACTTGGCAGCGTCTGCTTAAACCTTATCCCTTTATAGTGTTTAAGCGCACACCAAGCCACACCCTATTTGATCAAACGGAATTGCCGTTTCAGCTTAGTGAACTGCCTGATAGCTTTACCAAGTTTCGCAAGCTGGTTGAGCCCCTCAACATCAAAGCCCCATTAGCTGCA